>WNFL01307989.1_pt1 | contig 11424 bp, 11 predicted proteins | sample 5400361 | NCBI WGS metagenome assembly WNFL01 (sample SAMN13153351, study PRJNA577476) | soil metagenome | isolation source: 40 cm soil on Douglas fir-dominated hillslope | place: USA:California | collected 2013-09-17
TCATCGCCAGCGCGTCGGCGACCAGGCAGGCGTGCTGGCCGGCCGCGCCGCCGAAGCAGCACAGCGTGTAGCCGGTGACATCGTGGCCGCGCTGCACCGAGATGTGCTTGATCGCGTTCGCCATGTTGCCCACCGCGATCTGGACGAACCCTTCGGCGATGGCTTCGACGCCGCGGCCGTCATTGATTTGATTTCTCAGATCCTGGAACTTGCTTTTCACCACCTCCCCGTCCAAAGGCAAGTCACTGGAAGAACCAAAAACCCTTGGAAAGAAAGCGGGCTGGATCTTGCCGAGCATCACGTTGGCGTCGGTGACGGTGAGCGGGCCGCCGCGCCGGTAGCTCGCCGGGCCGGGGTTGGCGCCGGCCGAGTCCGGCCCGACGCGGTAGCGCGCGCCGTCGAAGTGCAGGATCGAGCCGCCGCCCGCGGCGACGGTGTGGATGCTCATCATCGGCGCGCGCATGCGCACGCCCGCGACGCGCGTCTCGAGCTCGCGCTCGAGCTCGCCCGCGTAGTGCGACACGTCGGTCGACGTGCCGCCCATGTCGAAGCCGATGATGCGCTCGAAGCCGGCCGCGGCCGAGGTGCGCACCGCGCCGACGATGCCGCCCGCGGGCCCGGAGAGGATCGCATCCTTCCCCTGGAAGCGGCGCGCGTCGGTGAGCCCGCCGTTCGATTGCATGAAGAGCAGCCGCGCGCTCCACATAGCGGCGCAGGATCGGCGAGAGGTACGCGTCAACCACCGTCGTGTCGCCGCGGCCGACCAGCTTCATCAGCGGGCTCACCTCGTGCGATACGGAGATTTGCGGGAAGCCGACCTTTCTCGCCAACTCTTTTGTTTTGCTTTCATGGCTGGTGAACCGGTAGCCATGCATAAAGACAATCGCCACGGAACGGTAGCCCTCCCCGAAAGCGCGTTGCATGTCCTGGAGGGTTTTCTCCTCGTTCAAAGGCAGAACAACTTCGCCATGCGCCCCGACACGCTCCTCCACCTCGACCACCTTCTCGTACAGCATCTCGGGCAGCACGATGTGCCGGTCGAAGATGCGCGGCCGGTTCTGGTAGGCGATGCGCAGCGCGTCGCGAAAGCCCCTGGTGATGAAGAGCACGGTGCGCTCGCCCTTGCGCTCGAGGAGCGCATTGGTGGCGACGGTCGTGCCCATCTTGACGGCGTCGATGCGATCCGCCGGGATCGCGTCGTCCTTCTTCAGGGACAGGATTTCGCGGATCCCGGCCAGCGCGGCGTCGGCGTAGCGCTCGGGGTTCTCCGAGAGCAGCTTGTGCGTGACAAGCGCGCCGTCGGGCCGGCGCGCGACCACGTCGGTGAACGTGCCGCCCCGGTCGATCCAGAACTGCCAGCCGCTCACTGCAGGAGCTTGCGCAGCTGCGACACCGCGCGCGTGGTCAGGCCGATGCGCGCGGCATCCAAGGGCTGCGCCTGCGAGGAGAACTTGGCGATGACCAGCCGGTTCCTGCGGTCGACGAACAGGTTCTGGCCGTGGATGCCGACGGCGAAGAGCAATGGAGATTCACCGTCCATCGCGTACCACTGCCCGCGATAACGCATCGGCAGGCCCGGGAAATACTCGGCGAAGCTGCCGGCGTCCCAGGCCGCGCGCTCGCCGCCTCGCTCCAGGTCGTCGATCCAGGGCGCGGCGCTCTCGCAAAGCCACAGCCCGACACGCGCGAGGTCGCGCACCGTAGTGCACATGCCGCCCGCGGCACGCGCCGCGCCGAGGCGGTCGACGGTGACATAGGCGCTGCGCTCGGCGCCGATCGGCCGCCAGAGGAGCTCGCTCATGAGATCGGCGTAGCGCCGGCCCGTGGCGCGCTCGACCAGCCAGCCCAGCAGATCACTGTTGGGAGAGATGTAATGGAAGCGCCCGCCGTGCGGCCCTTCACTCTTCTTCAGGGACGAAAAATACTTGTGCAGATCGGAAGGCGCATCGGTGGGCGCGAGCGGATTCCAGCCGGTCGACTTTCGGTAGGCGACGATCGGCCCGGACGTGGCGAGGTAATCCTCCTCGAAGGCCACGCCGGTGCGCATGTCGAGGAGATGGCGCAGCGTCGCGCCGCGGTAGGCGGTGTCCTCGAGCTCGGGCAGCCAGTGCGTGATCTCCTGCGCCGGATCGAGCCCGAGCTGCAGGATGAGCAGGCCAAGCATCGATTTCGAGACCGACATCAGGATGTGCTGCGAGGCCGGGGTCATGCCGTTGCCGTAGCGCTCGCAGATGAGCCGGCCGCGGTGCACGATCGCGAACGCATCCGTCGACGTCTCCTCGAGGAAGCGCTCGAGCGTCAGCGGCTCGCCGCTGTCGGGCTCGATGCGCAGCTCGCCCAGGTCGCGCGCCTCGGAGGGCAACGGGCGCGCCCCCGCCGGGTCGCTCGCGATCTCGGCGCTGGGGATCAGCTCCCGCACATGGTGAAACGCCCACTGGTTGTACGGCGCCGTGCGCCAATTCGCGAGTGTCGCGAGCGTCGCAGTCATTAGAATCGCATGCTAGCTTGAATCCTCCGCAGACTCCGGCGCACCTGGTCGTGCTCCTCGGCGTATTGATCGCGCTTCCGGCGCTGGGCACCGATCTCTACGTGCCGGCGCTGCCGGTGCTCGCGCGTTCTCTGTCGACCGACGTTGCCGCGGCACAGTTCACGCTCACCACCTATTTCATCGGCCTCGCCGCCGGCATGCTGCTCTGGGGTCCGCTCTCGGACCGCTTCGGCCGCAGGCCCGTGCTCCTTTGCGGCCTCGGCCTGATGCTCGCCTGCTCGGCCTGGGGAAGCCTCGCCGATTCCATCGCGTCGGTCTCGCTCGCCCGCTTCGGCCAGGGGCTCGCCATGTCGAGCGGGGCGGTGATGGCACGCTCGATCGTGCGCGACCTGCACGCATACGAGCAGGCCGCGAGGCTGCTCGCGACGATGACGATCATCTTCAGCCTGGTGCCGATCGCCGCGCCGCTCGCCGGCGCCGCGCTTGCCGGGAGTGCCGGCTGGCGCGCGGTGCTGGCGGCGATGGGCTTCGTCGCCGCGATCCTCCTGGTCGCGGTCGCGCGCGCCCTGCCCGAGACCGCGCCGGTGGACCGCCGCTCCGCGCATCCCTTCCAGGTGATCCTGACCTTCGCCATGGTGCTCAGGGAGCGGCGCTTCATCACGCCCTTCGTTCTCATCCTCTGCTGCCATATCGGCATCCTTGCGTGGGTGTCGAGCTCGGCGTTCGTGCTGATCCGCGGCTCCGGCGTCTCGACGCTCGCCTATGGCGGCATGTTCTCGCTCGTCATGTGCGGGCAGATCGCCGGCGCCTGGTGCTCGCGGCGCTTCGTCCTCGGCTATGGCATCGGCAGGATGCTGCGACTCGGGGCGACGGTAATGGGGATCGCCGGCATAGCGGCGGGCCTGCTCGCATGGCTCGGGCAGACGCACTGGCTCGCCATCGTGCTGCCCTTCATGGGCTTTCTCTTCGGCACCGCCCTCATCGTCTCGAACGCGACCGCCCTCGCCCTTTCGCCCTTCCCCGCGGCGGCCGGCAGCGCCTCGTCGCTCCTGGGCGCGATCGGCTTCACAATCGGCGCGGCGGTCAGCTCCCTCCTCGGCTTGCTCTTCGACGGCCCCGCGCGCCCGATGTCGACCGCCGCGGCCGTGGCGGGAGTGGCGGCGTTCGTCCTGCACAGAGCGTTCCTGAATGGAAAGACTTGACGCGGTCGTGATCGGCGCGGGGGTCGTCGGCCTCGCGGTGGCACGCGCGCTGGCGATGTGGTGATCCTCGAGGCCGAGGATGCGATCCGCACGCACACCAGCTCGCGCAACTCGGAGGTCATCCACGCCGGCATCTATTACCCGAAGGGCTCGCTGAAGGCGACGAGCTGCGTCGCCGGCAAGGAGCTCCTGTACGAGTACTGCGTCGGGCACGGCGTGCCGCACCGGCGCTGCGGCAAGCTGATCGTCGCCACGGGCGATGCGCAGCTCCCGGAATTGAAATCGATCCAGGCTAAGGCGCATGCCAACGGCGTCAGCGACGTGGTGTGGCTGACGCGCGAGCAGGCGCAGGCCCTCGAGCCCGAGATCCATTGCGTCGCCGCGCTCTATTCGCCCTCCACCGGCATCATCGACAGCCATGCGCTGATGCTCGCCTACCTCGGCGACGCGGAAGCGCGCGGCGCGATGCTCGCGCTGAAGAGTCCCCTCGCCAGAGCGGAGGTGGTCGACGACGGATTCGTCTTGTCGGCAGGAGAGGAAAAGGTAAAGACGAAAATCCTGGTGAACAGCGCGGGGCTGCGCGCCCCCACGATCGCAAAGGCGATCGAGGGATATCCGGCGGAGAAGGCGCCGCGCGAGCTCTATGCGAAGGGCAACTATTATTCGCTCAACCGCAGGAACCCGTTCTCGCGCCTCGTCGCTCCTGGGCGCGATCGGCTTCACAATCGGCGCGGTGGTCAGCTCTCTCCTCGGCCTGCTCTTCGACGGCACCGCGCGCCCGATGGCGAGCGCCGCGGCCGTGGCGGTACTGGCCGGCCCTGCCCGACGCTTCGCTCTCGCCGGGCTATGCCGGCATCCGGCCGAAGACCGCGGGCGCCGGCGAGCCGGCGCCCGATTTCGAGATCCAGGGTCCGCGCCGCCACGGCGTGCCGGGACTCGTGCACCTCTTCGGCATCGAGTCGCCCGGGCTCACCGCTTCGCTTGCCCTGGCGGGTATGGTGCTGGAGGAACTAGGCTAAGATTCCCGCTTCCGAACGAGGAGACGGAAGATGCTCAGGATCACCTTTGCCGCGCTCGCGGCGAGCGCCGTGTTCGGCGCGCAGGCCCAAACCAAATGGGACATGCCGACGCCGTACGCCGACGGCGAGTTCCACACGCGCAACGTCAAGCTCTTCGCCGAGGACGTGAAGAAGAACACCAACGGCGCGATCGAGATCGTCGTGCACGCCAACGGTGAACGTCGCCGAGTTCCTCCTCGGCCAGTTCAGCAACGAGGACCCGGTGTTCGCCGCCGACAACGTGCCGTTCGTCGCCGCCGGCTACGACTCTGCGTGGAAGTTCTACCAGTCGCAGAAGCCGGTGCTGGAGAAGAAGCTGCAGGGGCGCGGCATCAAGCTGCTCTACGCGGTCGCCTGGCCGGGCCAGGGCCTCTATACCAAGGAGCCGCTGAAGAATTCTTCGGAGCTGAAGGGCATGAAGATGCGCACCTACAGCCCGCTCACCTCGCGCCTCGCCGAGCTTCTCGGCGCCACCGGCGTGCAGGTGCAGGTGTCCGACGTGCCGCAGATGTTCGCGACCGGCGCCATGAACGCGATGGTCACGTCGTCCGCGACCGGCACGTCCACCAAGGCGTGGGAATTCGTCAAGAACTACACCAAGACGAACGCCTGGAACCCGAAGAACGTGGTCGTCGTGAACCAGCGCGCGTTCAGCGCGCTGCCCAAGGCGCAGCAGGACGGGCTCCTCAAGGCCGCCGCGGCCGCCGAGCCGCGCGGCTGGGAGATGTCCAAGGCGCGCGAGAAGGAAGGCGACGAGGCGCTGGCGAAGAACGGCGTCACCGTCGCCGAGGCGTCGCCGGAGCTGCGGGGCGCGCTCTCCAAGATCGGCGAGCAGATGGCCGCCGAGTGGGAGAAATCGGCCGGCGCCGACGGACAGGCGATCCTGAAGGCGTACAAAGGCAAATAGAAACGTGAGGCGGTTTCTCGACCGCCTCTACCTCGCCTCGGGCGTCCTCGCCGCGGCGGCGCTCGCCGCCATCTTCGTCATCATGCTCGCGCAGTCGTTCGGGCGCGAGGCCGGCTTCGTGCTGAGCGGCGCCGACGATATCGTCGCCTGGCTGTGCGCCGCATGCGCCTTCCTCGCGCTCGGCCACACCTTCCGCCACGGCGACCTGGTGCGCGTCGGCGTGTTCATCGACCGCCTTCGACCGAGGCTGCGCTGGGGCGCCGAGCTCCTGGCGCTGGGCATCACCGCGCTCTTCACCGCCTATATGCTGTGGGCAGTCTCGCGCTTCGTCTACCAAAGCTGGGAGTTCAAGGAGGTGGCGCAGGGGCTGATCCGCGCGCCGATCTGGATCCCGCAGACGAGCCTGGTCGCCGGCATCGGCATCTTCTTCGTCGCCGTGCTGGACGAATTGATCCTGGTCTTCAGAAAGCAAAAACCTTCCTACCAGGTGGCCGAGGAGCAACGCCGCGCCGCCGGCGACTTCTCGGAGACGCTGTGACGCCGCTCGAGTCGGCGTCGGTCCTGCTCGCGCTGCTGCTCGTGCTGCTCATGGGCGGCGTGTGGATCGCGGTCGCGCTCGCAGCGGTCGCGTGGTTCGGCCTGAACTTCTTCACCAACACCCCGCCCGATGTGAACCTCTTCCAGTCGTTCTGGGGCTCGAGCGCCTCCTGGACGCTCGCGGCGCTGCCGCTTTTCGTCTGGATGGGCGAGATCCTCTACCGCACGCGGCTCTCCGAGGAGATGTTCGAGGGGCTCTCGCCCTGGCTCGGCTGGCTGCCCGGCCGCCTCATGCACGTCAACATCCTCGGTTGCGCCGTCTTCGGCACGGTGTCGGGCTCCTCCGCCGCCACGTGCGCGACGATCGCCAAGGTCGCGCTGCCCGAGCTGAAGAAGCGCGGCTACGACGAGAAGACCTGCCTCGGCTCGCTCGCCGCCGCGGGCACGCTCGGCATCCTGCTGCCACCGTCGATCATCATGGATCATCAAGGTGTTCCTCGCCGGCTTCATCCCCGGCATCCTGCTCACGGCGCTGTTCTCGGGCTACATCGTCGTCTGGGCGCTCGCCAATCCGCATCTCACGCCGGCGGAGACCACGAAATACTCCTGGAAAGAAAAGCTCTGGCGCAGCCGCCTGCTCGTGCCCTGCATCCTGCTCATCGTCTTCATCGTCTGGGTGATGGTGATCGGCTGGGCGACCGCGACGGAGGCGGCGGCCTATGGCGTGCTGGGCGCGCTCGTCATCGCGACATGGTCGGGCGGCCTCAACTGGGCGACCTTCTCGGCGAGACTGATGGGCGCGACGCGGCTCTCGTGCATGATCCTCTTAATCCTCACAGGCGCGAGCTTCCTCTCCTCGTGCATGGCTTTCACCGGCATCCCGCGCGTGCTGGCCGAGTGGGTGGCATCACTCGATCCCAATCCCTACGGCCTCATCGCCATCCTCGCCCTCATCTACATCGTCCTCGGCACGGCGCTCGACGGCGTGTCGATGATCGTGCTCACCACCTCGGTGGTCATCCCCATGGTCGAGAAAGCCGGCTTCGACCTCGTCTGGTTCAGCATCTTCATCGTCCTGCTGGTCGAGATCGCCGAGCTCACGCCGCCGCTCGGCTTCAACATCTTCGTGCTGCAGACCATGACCGGACGCGACTCGAACTACGTCGCCTGGGCGTCGCTGCCCTTCTTCTTCATGATGGTGCTGTGCGTCGTGCTGATCACGATCTTCCCCGGCCTTTGCACCTGGCTTCCCGACGTGCTGATCGGCGTGACCAAAAAGTGATCAGCGGCCCGATCTACCTCACGGCCGAAATCCGGCGCATCGAGCAGGCGACCGGGAACGTCGCGCCGCCGCTCATGGAGCGCGCCGGCGCCGCGGCTGCCGACCTTGCTGCTCGACTTGTCTCGGACAAGGGCAAGGATGTTCTTGTCCTGGCCGGCCCGGGCAACAACGGCGGCGACGCCCGGATTGCGGCAGGCGTGCTGAAGGAAAGATTTTTCCGCGTCACCCTCGCAGAAAAAGAAATCCCCTCGCAAAAACCCTGGGGCCTGGTCATCGACGGGCTGTTCGGCATCGGCCTCGCGCGCGAGATCGAGGGCGACTACGCGAAGCTCGTCGAATATGCGAACCGGCAAACCTGTCCCGTGCTCGCGCTCGACGTGCCGAGCGGCATCCAGTCCGATACCGGCCAGGTGCTCGGCTGCGCGGTGCGCGCCACGCACACGATCACCTTCATCGCCCTGAAGCCGGGATTGCTTACCCTCGACGGACCCGACCATTCCGGGGAGGTGACGATTGCCGACCTTGGGTTGAATCTCGAAGAGCTTTCTCGCCCGAATGCGTGGGTGGCGCAGCCGGACTTGTTCAGAGGAATCCTCAAGAAGCGTCCACGGAACTTCCACAAAGGCATGGCCGGATCGGTCGGCATCCTGGGCGGCGCAGCGGGCATGACCGGCGCGGCGCTGCTCGCGGGGCGCGCGGCGCTCAAGCTCGGCGCCGGCCGCGTCTACGTGGGATTGCTGGACGAGAAAGCGCCGGCGATCGATCCGCACGCCCTCGAACTGATGCTGCGCCACCCCGACGACGTGCTCGGCGAGGACCTCGACGCGCTGGTCGTAGGGCCGGGCCTCGGACAGGGCGAGCGCGCCGAGACGCTGGTCGGCGCCGCGCTCGCGAGCGACATTCCCTGCGTGCTGGACGCCGATGCGCTCAACCTGATCGCCGAGAATGAGAATCTTCGCAAAGCCTGCGCGCGACGTACGGTAGAGACGCTGCTCACCCCGCATCCCGCCGAGGCCGCGCGCCTGCTCGGCTCCGCGGTGCCCGCGGTGCAGGCCGACCGCGTCAGGGCCGCGAAGCTGCTGGCCGAGAATCTCAAGGCGCACGTCGTGCTCAAGGGCAACGGCAGCATCATCGTCGCACGCGACGGCCACTGGTTCATCAACGCGACCGGCAATCCCGGCATGGCGAGCGCAGGCATGGGCGACGTCCTCTCCGGCATGCTGGGCGCTTTCCTCGCGCAGCACTACAGCGGCGAGACGTCGCTCGTGCTCGGTGTGCACCTGCACGGCGCCGCGGCGGACGCGCTGGCGGCGAAAGACATCGGGCCGGTCGGCCTCACCGCAAGCGAGATCATCGAGCCTTCACGGGAGCTATGGAACGCATGGTTGAAAAGCTGATCACCGAGCTGGTCATCGCCAATCGCATCCTCGCGCGCGAGGACGTGGTCGACGCCTACGGACACGTGAGCGTGCGCCACCCGGAGAAGCCCGACCATTTCTTCCTCTCCCATTCGCTCGCGCCCGCGTTCGTCGAGGCCGCGGACATCGTCGAGCACGACCTGGAAGGAAAACCAATCCGTGAAGAGAAAAGGGCGCTCTATCTCGAGCGCTTCATTCACGGCGCGATCTACGAGGCGCGGCCCGACGTCGTCGCGGTGGTGCATGCCCACGCCGAGGACACGCTGCCGTTCGGCATCGCGCCAGTCAGGCTGCGGCCGGTCATCCACTCCGGCGCCTTCATCGGCGCCGAGGTGCCGGTATGGGACATCGCGCGGAAATTCGGCGACAAGACCAACCTGCTCGTCACCAACGCCGCGCAGGGACGCGACCTGGCGAAGACCCTCGCCAAGAACAGCGTGGTGCTGATGCGCGGCCACGGCTTCGCCGCCGCCGCGACCTCGCTGATCGACGTCGTGCGCATGTCGGTCTACTTGCCGCGCAACGCGCGCGTGCAGTTCCGCGCCCTGCAGCTCGGCAAGGCGCGGCCGCTCTCGAAAGGCGAGATCCAGGCCCGCACCGGCGGCGCCGGCTACAAGCCGGGCTCGCCGGAAACGCAGCGCGCCTGGCAATACTGGGCGCGGCGCGCCGGCTGCGAGGAGCTGCTAAAGCAGCTCGGTTAGCCCTCAGCGCTTCAGGGCGCGGCGGATGCCGCCGCTCGGATCAGGCACATCGCCATGGCGGCGCGGGATGAGATGGAGGTGGACGTGCATGCGCGACTGGCCCGCTGCCTTGCCGATGTTCGCGCCGATGTTGTAGCCGTCGGGTGAATGTTTTTCCTGGATTAACTCCCGGGCCCTTCGGAGCAGCGCAAGCAGCGCGCTTTGTTCCGCCTCGCTCATGTCGAAGAAATCGGCCACGTGCCGCTTCGGTACCACGATGACATGCCCCGGCGCCAGCGAGTTGCTGTCGTAGCGCGCGTACGCGAGATCATTTTCGGCGACGACGTCCTGCGGCGCGCAAAGCTCGCAGGCGCTCAAACCAGCTCCTGCAGGAACTGCAGCACCAGCACTTCGTCGCGGCGCAGCGCGCCGCCGGGCTTGCGGCGGCCGCGACGCGGCGGACCCGCCTCGGGAACCATCTTGCCCATGAGATAGGCATCGAGCAGCGCCGGATGCACGTAGTACTTGCGGCAGACCGTGCGCGTGTTGCCGAGCCGCTCGGCGACGGCGTCGATCGCGGCGATGACGTTGCGGTCGGCCTCGCGCCGGCTCGCCGCCTCGCCCTGGCGGCGCAGCTCGACCGCGGCGAGCATGGTGCCGCCCCAGGTGCGGAAGTCCTTCGCCGTGACGTCGCTGCCGGTGATCTCGCGCAGGTAGGCGTTGACGTCGTCGGAGGAGATCGACTGGCGCTTGCCGGCGCCGTCGCGGTACTGGAAGAGCTCCTGGCCCGGCAGGTCGCGGCAGCACTGGATGACGTGGGCGAGGCGCGGGTCGCTGACCGCGATGGTGTGCTCGACGCCGCTCTTGCCGCGGAAGCTGAAGCGCAGCACCGCGCCGTCGACCTGCACGTGCCGGCGGCGCAACGTGGTGAGGCCGTAGGACTTGTTCTCGCGCATGTATTCGTCGTTGCCCACCCTGATGAGCGTCTTGTCGAGCAGCCGCACCACCGTGGCGAGGAGCTGGCGGCGGCTGAGGTCGGGCTGGCGCAGATCGCGCTCGATTCGCTCGCGAAGGCGCGGCAGCACCTCGCTGAAGGCGAGCATGCGGCTGAACTTCGAGCGGTCGCGCGCCTCGCGATACTGCGGGTGGTAGCGGTATTGCTTGCGCCCGCGCGCGTCGCGCGCCGTCGCCTGGATGTGGCCGTCGGCATCGGGGCAGATCCAGACGTCGGTCCACGCCGGCGGGATGGCGAGACGGTTGAGCCGCTTGCGGATGTCCGTGCTCGTGATCCGCTTGCCGTTCGGCAGGTAATACGCCCAGCCTCCGCCGACCCGCTTGCGCGTGATGCCGTTGGCGCCGTCGGTGACGTAGCGCAGCCCGGCGCTGCTCGCCGACTGGCGGTGCTCGGCGAGCCGCGCCGCCTGGGTGGCTAGTCGCACCGGTAGAACGCCTCGACCTGCTGGCGGCTGATCGCCTGCAGGTCTTCCGGATCGGAAGAGCTCTTCAGCCGCGGCTCGAGCGCGGCCAGTCGCTTCTCGAGGCGCGCGGTGTTCGCATCGCGATTGAGATTAGCGAAGCGAGCGCGCAGCGGCTTCGAGTCGCGATGCTCGGCCTCGGCGAGCGCGATCTCGCGGCGCAGCTTGCGCTTCTCGCACTGCACCGGCTCGAGCTGCGCCGTGATGTCGATGAATTCGCGCGCCGCGGGGCTGAGCGCGAAGGCGGGCGACGAGACGAGCGCGATGAAGAAGACCAACCCCTTCAAGCGACCTTCATCTTCGCCTTGATCTCGGGGTACGGGTAGAGCATGTTGAGCGCCACCGACTGGCCGCTCGCCTGCACGAGGCGCACGTGC
>WNFL01240495.1_pt1 | contig 11423 bp, 14 predicted proteins | sample 5400361 | NCBI WGS metagenome assembly WNFL01 (sample SAMN13153351, study PRJNA577476) | soil metagenome | isolation source: 40 cm soil on Douglas fir-dominated hillslope | place: USA:California | collected 2013-09-17
GCGCCGCCGTGTTCCCGGTCTTCAATGCCGGCTTGCCACCTGCTTCCGCTGCGGCAAGGACCGCGGAGAGATCATAGCTTCCCTTCATGCGTGGGGCAGGACGGTCCTCAGCACGGCGCTTCGAGCCGGTGATGCGGCGCGCCAGTCCGCGCAATCCTTCGCCGGGAGTCTCCGGCGGGGGCGCCTCGCCGCTCGGCGCCGAAACCGGCTCTTCCGAGGCGCGCCGGCTGGTGCGCGCTTGAAGCGTCGTGATTGCGCGGGCGGAAATATCGAGCAGCTGCTCGGTCTCGGCGCGCAGGGTCTCGCGCACGCGCTGCGCTTCCTGCGCCGCGATGCCCGGGATCTTGACCATGTGGCGCTCGGCTTCTTCGGCGGTGCGGGCAAGCACCGCGCGCGCTTTCTCGGCTTCCTCCGCGACCGAAGCCGCGGCGCGCAGGAGCTGGTCGCATTGTCCCATCGCCTCGCCGACGAATTCCACCGAGCGCCGCTTGGCGTCCGCCGTGCTGTCGGCGATGAGGGCCTGGGCGCTGATCGCCGCTTCCCGTAATGCTTCGATCAGCCTCGAAATCCCGGCCGCGGCGGTGTCCGAGGTCTCCTTCACGCTCTGGGCATCCTTGACGAACCCGGAGGCAAGCTCCACCGAGCGTGCTGCGCTCGTCGTCATCGCGGCATCGATGCGCCGCAAGCCGGAATCGGTGAGGTCATCCAGGCGCTGCGCCTGGCCGGCAAGGGCCGTAGCAGCTTTTTCCGCGGCGTCGCGCTGGGAGTCCAGCACACCCTGAAAAGCGTCCGCCTCCTCCTTCAGCCGCGTGAGCAATTCATTCATCGCGATCCGCTGGCGTTCCTGGCGCGCCAGCACGAATTCCGCGCGCGACGCGGCGGCATCACCGACAGTCTCGATCTGCTTGGCTTGGCGGTCGAGCTCGATGGCAGCGGCTTGCGGTGCGTTGGCGGCTCTTTCGGCGGCATCGCGGAAATGGTGGACCTGAGAATCCAGCGTCTGGCCCGCCGCTTTCAGTTCGCCGCCCGCCGCTTCGATGATGGCTTTGAGCTGCGCGGTCTTTCCCGCCAGCAGTTCCGCCGCGCGCGCCGAAACCTCATCGAGGCGGCCGGCGAGATCCTCGATTCCTTCTCGTTCCGAATTGAGCCGCTGCGCGATGGTTTCCGCTTTGACGGCGGCGCGAGCGCTCGCTTCGTCGAGTTGGGCCACGCGGTCTTCGAGCGCCGTTTCCAGGGCTCGCATGCGCCCAAAGGCGCCGTCGAGCCCCGAAGAAAGGGCGTCGAGCTCGCGGCGCACCGCGCGCCCCAAACGTTGAGCGCTCTGGACCGCATTCTCATCGGTAGAGGTCAGGCGATCGGAAACATCTGCCAGATGGCGTGCTGACTCGCTGAGGGCCTGCGCGCGAGCCAGAGCGAAAGCCGATGCGACGATGAGAAGCGGGGGAAGGAAGGAGACGACCGCGACGAAGGCAAGCAGTTGCGGATCCAGTCGCGTCAAGCCTTGTACGCCGAAATAACCCCACAGATAGGCGCACGCGGCGCCGGCCCAAAAGGCGGCCATGATGCCGGCGAAGATGAGCATGCCGGCGGCGCTGCGAGGTGGGGCGGTGTCAGGCACCGGCGTGTGTGCCGGTGCGTCCTCAATATGGTGAACGTCTCTCATGGGGACGGAGTCATTCTGATCCCCAGCGATTTGGGCTCTCAAACTCACCATGGCCTGACCCTGTGTGCCTTCGGCAGGGGCTTTTCCCGCCGGGATTGAGGGACCGATCGGGGCCGGAAGACAGCGCCCGCGAATCGAAACATCTCCCGCTCGACGGCATTCAACAGGAGTTCTATGTCTTGAAGCAACGAAAAAGGTGGGAAATGGGCGGGCTGGAACGGGATGAGGGCGTGGGATCGGACACGCCCGAGCCAAGCGAAGGATACGAATCCGAAACGGGCCGGCCCAATGCCGCGCAACGGAGCTACCTCATCCGCGGCCTGTCTCAAGCCGGCGGCAAGCTGCCGTTGTTCGACAGAGACGGCCAACATATCCACCCCGCTTTGGTGCGCGCCTGCATCGCGCATGGCTGGGCCGCGCCCTGGTTCGGCAACCCACTGAAGACGGACTGGCTGGTCTGCAAGCTGACCGAGAAGGGCCGGCGCGCCTTAAGCGAAGAGTAAGCCGAGTCCCGTTAACGCGCCCTTGAAGGACAGACGGCACTATGGGCCGGCGACGAGGAAGCACTGCCATGGCCAAGACCGAACAGCCCATCGATATCGATCATCTGAATCGCTATACGAGCGGCGATTGCGTCCTCAATGAAGAGATATTGCGGCTCTTCGATATCCAATGCCGCGAGATGATGGACAGACTCGAGGCTCTGGCGACCGGCCAATCGGATGCAAAATCCTGGTTCGAAACCACCCACACGCTGAAGGGCGCCGCGCGCGGCGTCGGCGCGTTCGCGCTGGGAAATGCCGCCGCCGAGGCGGAAAAGACTGGCGGCGAGAGGCAAAACGTGCTTCCCGCGCTGGAGCGGCTAAAAAGCACATCGGCCGCGGTCTATCTTTTCATCGAGCAATTTCTCAAGGACGGGCGTTAAATCCGAGCAAATCCGAGCCTCCGGTGTCCGGAACGGATGAAACGCCGTTGCAGCCCGGAATATTTTTACATATAAGGACGACAGTTTGCCGCCTCACACATAAAAAGTTTGTAGAATGAACGATATGACCGCAACGCCTGCAGCAGAGGCGTCGTCACTCGAAACCGATGTCATCATTATCGGAGCGGGCCCGATTGGCCTGTTCGCAGTGTTCGAACTCGGCCTGCTCGATCTGAAATGCCATCTCGTCGACATCCTGGACCGCCCTGGCGGGCAGTGCACCGAGCTCTACCCGGAAAAGCCGATCTATGACATTCCCGGCATCCCTGTCCTCACCGGGCAGGAGCTGACCGACCGGCTGCAGCAGCAGATCAAGCCGTTCCATGCGCAATTCCATTTCGGCGAGATGGCGGCTGCGCTGAGCAAGCTGGCCGACGGTCGCTGGCAGCTTTCCACCGATGCCGGCACGACGCTGACCGCGCCGGTGGTGGTGATCGCGGCGGGCGGCGGCAGCTTCGTCCCCAAGCGTCCGCCGATTCCCGGGATCGAAGCCTATGAGGGCAAGTCCGTCTTCTATGCCGTGCGCAAGATGGAACAGCTTCGCGGGCGCGACGTGCTGATCGCGGGAGGCGGCGATTCCGCGCTCGATTGGACGTTGAATCTCGCGCCGATCGCCAAACGGCTCACATTGGTGCATCACCGCGACGGTTTTCGCGCTGCCCAGCACAGCGTCAACCGCATGCGCGAGCTGGTGAACGAGGGCCGCGTCGATTTTCACGTGGCCAGCGTCAAGGCGCTGCATGGACATGACGGCGAACTCGAAGCGGTCACACTTGCCGGCGCCGACAAAAAGGAATGGCAGCATAGCGCGAACGCCTTCCTGCCGTTTTTCGGCCTTACCATCAAGCTCGGACCCATCGCCAATTTCGGGCTCCATCTGCACGAGAACTTGATTCCGGTGGACACCGCGAAATTCGAAAGCACGACGCCGGGCATTTTCGCCATCGGCGACATCAACTCCTATGCCGGCAAATTGAAGCTGATCCTGTCGGGCTTCCACGAAGCGGCCCTGATGGCGCAGGCGGCATTCCATATCTGCCGGCCGAACGAGAAGCTGCGCTTCCAATACACCACCTCGTCCTCGTCCTTGCAGAAGAAGCTCGGGGTGGCGTAAGCGTCCAGCATGAAGATCATCGCGCGTGATCGCAAAGGCGTCGAGCACGTCCTTGAAGGCAATGAAGGTTGGACGGTGATGGAGGCTCTGCGCGATGCGGGGCTGCCGATCACCGCCGAATGCGGCGGGGCCTGCGCCTGCGCCACATGCCACGTCTATGTCGAAGACGGCTGGTCCGAAAAACTCAAACCACCCTCAGCGGAAGAGACCGACATGCTCGACATGGCGATCGCGGTCGAGCCGAATTCCCGGCTGTCCTGCCAAATCCCGATCAACGCGTCGACGGACGGCATCAAGGTGACCATCGCACCGGAATAATAAATGGACAGGAAGGTGTAGAATGCCCTTTCCGTTCGGGAATTCTCCGAACCGTCGATACGGATTTGCAGAATGGAATGGGCTAAGCCACTGCACTCTAAGGGCGCGCTAGATCGGGCCGGCAAGGTCTTGGTCTCCGACGATGATCTAGAAGACCTAGGCAAGTGGCTAGAACTCGATAACGCTACTCGAATTATCAATAATTGGCGCGCCTCACACAATTATCCCCTCAATACTTTCAAGGTAACGCTGCGAAGCAAAGCGGCAGAAATTGACCCTGATCGCGTTGTCGCGCAGCGCATCAAGCGCATGTCTTCGATTGAATCAAAACTTCATCGCTTTCCGGGCATGCGCATGTCTCAGATGCAGGATATCGGGGGGTGTCGAGCAATCCTTGCGACCACCAAGAACGTGCGCGAGCTTGTTACGCGATATGAGAAAAGCGACCTTAAACACAAGCTGGAGCGGATTGACGACTATATCTCCAGTCCCAAACCTTCTGGTTACCGAAGCGTACACCTGATCTACAAATACAACAGCGATAAACAGGCACCCTCTGTATACAACGGACTTAGTATCGAATTGCAATTTCGATCACGCTTGCAACACGTTTGGGCGACCGCAGTAGAGACAGTTGGTACGTTCTTAAACCAAGCCTTTAAGTCAAGCCAAGGCGAGGATAGGTGGCTGCGGTTTTTTGCCTTGATGGGCACGGTTTTTGCGAAGCGTGAAGGGGCGGCTCAAACAATTGTTCCCAATACCCCGCAGAAGAAGCAAGAACTAGTCGCGGAAGTGCGGCAGCTTGCATCTGACCTCAATGTCCTAAACGCGCTTGAAATGTATGCGACCACCGTCGATATCGGGCTAGAGGGCGCAGTGCGCGGAGACCATTATTTTCTGCTGAAATTGGAACCTCGTGCTGGAAAAATGACCGTCACGGGGTTCAAGAAGAGGGATATTGATCGCGCTTCAGAGCAATATCTTCTCGCTGAAAAACAAATCGCGCAGACCCCTGGATCGGAAGCGGTGTTGGTGTCGGTTGATTCTCTTGCGGTACTGGAGAGAGCTTACCCAAATTACTTTTTGGACACCAAAGTATTTCTGGATGAGTTAAGGCGTGCGATCAAGTAGCGCGCCACCGCGGAGTAATTCAACGGCCGCTGCCGAAGGTGTCGCAAGCTTTCGGATCGCCGGTGGAATAGCCCTGTTCCAGCCAGTGCTGCCGCTGTGCCGATGTGCCATGCGTGAAACTGTCCGGCACGACGCGCCCCTGGGTTTGCCTTTGCAGTGTATCGTCACCGACGGCAGCGGCCGCGCGCAATCCCTCCTGCAGATCTCCCGGTTCCAGCGCCACCTTGCCGCCGGACACTTGCGCGGCATGCGCCGCCCAGACGCCAGCATAACAGTCGGCTTGCAGCTCGAGCGCGATGGAATAGCGGTTCGCCTCGGGGCGGCTCGCGGCGCGCTCTTCGGCCCTGCGCGCGGAATCCCCGGTACCAAGCAATTGCTGCACGTGATGGCCGATCTCATGCGCGATCACATAGGCTTGCGCAAAATCCCCCGGCGCGCCGAAGCGCGACGACAGCTCGTTGAAGAATTGCAGGTCGAGATAGATGCGCTGGTCACGCGGACAATAGAACGGTCCCATCGTGGCCTGACCGAGGCCGCATTGCGTGCCAGTCGCCTGATCGTAAAGGACAAGGGAATCGGGCGGCTCATAGGTCCGGCCCATTTGCCGGAATTGCGCGCGCCAGACATCGGTCGTCGATGAGAAGATCGTATCCACGAACTGACCCGCGCGATCCTGGGGGGTACCGCGGCGGTCCGCTTCCTGGGTTTGCGGCGCCAGCTGATTGGCCGCGTCCGCGATGACCAGCGGATTGATGCCGAAAAAGACATAGCCGATGAGGCCGAGCACGGCGGCGCCAATGCCGCCGCCGGCCAGGCCGATGCCGCCCATGCCGCGGCGGTCTTCCACTCCGCCATAGCGATTACCCTGATCCCAACGCATATTTAGGCTCTGGAATTGCGCAGTTCTAACGCGCGTAAGGCCAACCTAGTGCCGCACCAGCTTGATTCATCCGAACCTATGTTATAATCTAAGTTATAACATAGGTGATGCCATGACGATTTCCCTGAAGATCACGCAAATCGGCAACTCCCTGGGGGTGATTTTACCCAAGGAGCTCTTGACCGCGCTGAAAGTGGCTAAGGGCGACACGCTGATCGTCTCTGAGGCTCCAGGCGGGTTGCGGATCACGCCCTATGACCCGGAGGTGGCACGTCAACTCGAAGCAGGCCGCGAGTTCATGAAGGAATATCGTGACACGCTCCGAGCCCTGGCGAAGTGAGCGACCCTATCTGGGCCTCCCGCGCGGTCCTCGAACTTCTTCACGACGAAAGCCTGAAAGAGCACGGTGGCGCAGAGGGCCTTCGCGATTCGAGTTTGCTGGATTCCGCACTGGCTCGCGCCGAGAATCTCCTCGCCTACGAGGCGGTGAATGATGTGTGCCGACTGGCTGCCACCCACGCCTTCGGTATCGTTAAGAACCGTCCCTTCATTGACGGCAATAAGCGTGCTGCATTCATCGCCGCCGGCCTCTTCTTGCAAATGAATGAAATGCGTTTGCACGCAGATAAGGCTGAAGCGGTCCTCGTGATGTTCGATCTCGCCTCTGGCGAACTGACGGAATTGCAATTTGCGGAATGGTTGAGAAAAAATGCCAGGCCAAAGGGCCGGGGAAAATAAGCGTCATCCCATCGTCACGGCGAATCGCTTATTCTGCGCCGGGGGTTGGCGGATGCACCCGCGCCCGCTACAGTTCCCTCGCCTTCGGTTTCTTTGAAAGATCAGGGAGAGTGACGTCTTCAGTACGGATATCGTGACGTGCTAACCGCCGAGCGTGTTCCCGACCACTGCCCGGCACTCGTGCTCAACGCGGATTACCGCCCGCTGAGCTATTTCCCCCTATCTTTGTGGTCCTGGCAGGACACGATCAAGGCTGTGTTCCTCGATCGCGTGAATATCGTCGCCGAATATGAACGCACGGTGCGCTCGGCGAGATTCCAGATGCGGCTTCCCTCGGTGGTCTCGCTCAAGACCTATGTGAAGCCGACGCGCAATCCCGCCTTCACCCGGTTCAATGTTTTCCTGCGCGATCGCTTTCAATGCCAATATTGCGGCGCCAAGGACGACCTTACCTTCGACCACGTGGTGCCGCGCTCGCGAGGCGGCCGCACCACCTGGGACAATGTGGTCGCCGCCTGCGCCGGCTGCAATCTGATGAAGGGCGGGCGCCTGCCCCATCGCGCCGGTATGCATCCGCGGACCGCGCCGCATAAACCCTCGGTCGCCGAGCTGCAAAACAATGGACGGCTCTTCCCGCCCAATTACCTGCATCAGTCCTGGGCCGACTATCTTTATTGGGACATCGTACTGGAGCCCTGACGGACTTTGGCGGGGCGCCACATCGCGAAGACCGGCGGCGCATCGCGGCGCGCGCGGATTTCGCGCGTCACCGAAAATCCCGCGCGCTCATAGAGTTTCAGATTGCGTGGGTTAGAATTCTCCAAATAGGCGTTCGCACCCGCAGCATCGGCACGCGCAAGGGTAGCGCGCAGGATTGCCGAGCCGAGGCCGCTTCCCTGCATCCGCTGCGCGACGCCAATGAAGGCGAGATAGAAATACGGCACTTTGGGGTGCGCATCCTCCATCGCCGCCGCCATCGCGGCGCCGCGCGGCAGGCGAGGCAGACCTGTCAGCCGCAGGATCACCGGCAGCATGCGCAAATCATCGGCAAGACGGGGCGGTGTCTCCTGCGTATTGGGAGGAATCCATGCCGCCGCCGCAAGCCCATCCGCGCTGATCCAGGTTTCGCCATGCGGGATGGTGCGGCTTTCCAGGATCCAGCCGAAAAAGCGCTGCAGCGCAAGCTCGCGCGCATCGCCGGCGCGCACCAGCCAATCAAACACCGGATCGCGCGCAAACACGCCCGCGAAGAGACGCGCGATCCCCGGCACGTCGTCCGGCGTTGCGCGCCGCACCGGCGTTGCGTCGGCGGCGTTCATAGGCGTTCCGACAGTGCAATCGCTACGCGGCAAGAGAACCTGATGGCGCCGGAAAGAAGCGCATAGCCGGGCGCCTCGCGCGCGCCGCGCTCAAGCGCTTCGTCGCGATGGGCACATTCCTCGGCGTGGAATTTTTCGAGGTGCGCTTTGAGCTCCGGCTCGTCGGTCCCGAGGCGCTCAATCTGTTTGGCGTAATGTTCATCGATCACGTCTTCGACCGCGACGGTGCAAGCCATCGCCGCCTTTTCGCCCATCAGCGCGGTGGCGGCGCCGAGCGCAAAGCCTGCTGCACGCCAAACCGGTTCCAGAGCGGTTGGCCGCACGGCGCGGTCCTTCACCATGCGGTCGAACGCATCGAAATGTTTCTGTTCTTGGGCGGCCATGCGGCGGATCGCCAGCACATTCTCCGATGGCGCCGAATCTCGCCCCAACACCGCAAGCTGGCCTTCATAGATGCGAAGCGCGCCGAATTCGCCGGCATGATCGACACGGATCATGGCATCGACGACGGCGGCATCGGGTTTCTGTTTACCCGGAAGCACCGGGCGCGATCCGCGCATTTCTGATTTGGCCCGCTCGATCTTGGCCCGAGGACGCATTGCGTTTGTCTATGCCCTCGTCCGCCGGAGCAAAGACCAGACGAGGAAGGCGGCTCCCAAAGAAAACACGGCATTGTAACCTGCGAGTGAAACGCCAAACAGCCGCCATTGTGCTTCATCGCAACGCACGATCTGCAGCGGCTTGAACTCGTCGCGGCCAGGCACGTAGCCGAACCCCGTACACTCGGCCGGACCGGGCCACAGCTTCCACTCCACGCCGGCGTGGAAAATCCCGATCGCGCCGGAAATCGCGAGCGCCAGAATGGCGAGAATCGCGAGTGTACGGGCAAGAGACACGGGCACAGCGCGCGCGACGACCAGGCCCCCGCCGACCAGCCCGAAGAGGATCGCCGCCCCATGCGGCCAGCGTTGCCAGATGCACATCTCGCAGGGCGCCAGCCCCCCCAGATATTGGAAGGCAAATGCCCCCAGCAGCAGGGCGGCGCTCATTGCCCCGGCCAAAAGGGCAGGCAGGGCCTCGGTTTGCCCTGCCAAAGCTTGGTCTTTGCTGCTGACTGAGGTCATCGCAACAGACTATTGACCTTTCTTGGCGATTGCGCCACCGGCCCAAATGACGCGGTTTCTCAGTCTTTTTCGATCACCGTTCGGAATAACGAACGACGATATTAACTTTTATGTGTAACTCTGAAAAACACTTTGATTTCAATCATATAATAAAGATGACCCGAAGCTAAATTTTGAGCTTGGTCTGTGGCTGGAGGCCGGGTTTAATGGATGTTGCCGAGGCGGTTCGCACGAGCAAGTGCAAGTGCGAATTGCAAAGGTCAACGCTAAAAATTTAATCGGATTTTAAACGCGGCAACGGCTCGCGTTGTGGGGACTTTCTAGGATGGGCGCGCAAAGAAAAATCCGCGGCGACGCAAACACAAAACCGGCGCGACGCGTCAAGCGTGAGCTGCTGAAGATCGACGGCAAATCCATCGAAGTGATTCTTCGTACCAATCCGCGCGCGCGCCGCTTCATCGTCAAGGTCGATCCCTCGACGTCGACGGGCGAAGTGTCGGTGATCGCGCCGTCCTCGCGTTCATTCGATCGCGCGCTCGATTTTGCGCGCAAGGAGAAAGATTGGATCGCGGGCAGGCTTGCCGATGTTCCTCAGCCGGTTCATCTCGAACTCGGTTCGGTGGTCATGTTCAAGGGCGTCGAACATGTGATCCGCGCCGGCGACGGCAAGGGTTCGCCGGTTTGGATCGATCGCGACGGTGCACGCCCGACGATCCGCGTCGGCGGCAGGCCGGAACATGCGGCACGTAGGCTTCTGGACTGGCTGAAACGTGAAGCGAGAAAGAGAATCGACGAACGGGTTGCCACCTACGCGACCGAGCTTTCCGTTCGTCCCAAGCGTATCACCATCCGCGATACGTCAAGCCGCTGGGGCTCATGCTCTTCGGCGCGGAGTCTGTCTTTCTCGTGGCGGCTTATCCTCGCTCCCCCGGCGGTGCTGGATTACGTCGTCGCGCACGAGGTTGCGCATCTGCGTGAGCTCAATCACAAACCACGCTTCTGGCGGCTGGTGGAATCCATGGTGCCCGAGGTCGAGAAGAGCCAGTCTTGGCTGTCGACGCATGGCGCCCTGCTTCACCGCTACGCGCCGCGCACGCGGCCGGTGGAGTAGACGCGTCTCCTTGCCTATTTGTTCCGCTCGCCGAAGATCGCGGTGCCGATTCGCACATGAGTCGCACCGAAACGGATCGCGGTCTCGAAATCCTCACTCATTCCCATGCTGAGCAGCGAGAGGCCGGATTCGCGCGCCAGCTTGTTGAGCAACGCGAAATGAAGGGCCGGCTGCTCGCCCAACGGCGGAATGCACATCAAGCCGACGATGGGCAGTTCTAGCGTATTCCGGCAGTGGTGGACGAAGGCGACCGTGTCCTTGGGTGCGATGCCGGACTTCTGCGCTTCTTCGCCGGTGTTCACCTCGACGAAAAGCTGCACCGGCTTAGTCCTCTTCATCAGCTCCGCTTTCAGGGCGTCGGCCAATTTCTCGCGGTCCAGCGAGTGGATGGCATCGAAGAGCTCTACCGCCTCGCGCACTTTATTGGTCTGCAAGGGCCCAATGAGATGCAGCTCGGTTTGCGGAAAGCGCGCGCGCAATTGCGGCCATTTCGTCTTGGCTTCCTGCACTCGGTTCTCGCCGAAGCGCACCTGTCCTGCCTCCAGGACGGGCAGGATGTGCTCCGGCCCATGCCCTTTGGTTACCGCGATGAGGTGGGTTGCGCCGGCGGGCGCGACGGCCGCATTTCGGGCTGCGGCAATCCGGGCCAGAACGGCCTTGAGATTCTCGGCGGGATTGGCGGATATGGTCGCAGGTGCGGAGGTCACTTGATGCCGTCGGCGGTGGAGCGCGCGAAACTAGCAAGAGCGGCGCTCGCCCTCAATGCGAGCTCCGCCCTGCCGCCTTTGATTTTGATGACGGATGAAAGGCGGTTGCAGGACCCCGTCGCGGCAGCCCGCACACTGCCCAAAGGCGCTGCGATCATCTTGCGGCATACCCAACCGGAGGCGCGCGCCTCGCTCGCGGAAGCGTTGCGCCGCATTGCCCAGGAGCGGGGGCTTTTGCTTCTCATCGCCGGCGATGCCTCGCTCGCGGCACGCATCGGCGCGGACGGTCTGCATTTGCCAGAGACTCGCGCGTGCGAAGCCAGGCATTGGAGG
>WNFL01408108.1_pt2 | contig 11423 bp, 10 predicted proteins | sample 5400361 | NCBI WGS metagenome assembly WNFL01 (sample SAMN13153351, study PRJNA577476) | soil metagenome | isolation source: 40 cm soil on Douglas fir-dominated hillslope | place: USA:California | collected 2013-09-17
AAGGCCAAGGACCTTGCGGGCAGCGTGTCGACTGAGTTCTCCGGTCTCGCCGCCACAAAGGTTCCAGAGGTGACCCAGGCCCTCAACGACTCGCGTGACTCGCTCACGAAAGCCGGGGAGCAGGCCGTGCTGACCGGCAAGGAGCTAAGCCGGTTGGGTTACGCGATCAAGCTGGCGCTCGAATAGCTCTCGTCTTCAGGAGGCCCCAATGGCGCTCTGTCGCCCAGCTATGCGGCTTGCTAGTCTTTGCGTCATTGCCGTCACCGTCGGGTCCAACGGAGCCGGTGCGGCCGATCGATCGCTCCCGGACAACTGGGACGATAGCTACCTCGACCGCACCGGAAGCGAGCAGTCGATGAAGCCGGTCATCGCCGTCTTGCCTGATGAAGTCAAGGGAAGCCCCCGAAACATAGACATCAAGGTTTCGGACGTTCTCACCACCGCGCTCTCGAGGAGTGGACGCTTCGAACTGGCTGAGCGAGAGAAGATCCAGGGCGTAGTCGCGGAGCAGAAGCTCAAGCTCTCGGGTGCCGTGGATGACGCGAGCCAGGCGGCCGAGATCGGCAAGCTGCTAGGCGTTGAGGCCGTTGTTATCGGGGTGCTGAGCGGCGCCACTCAGCAACTGATCGATAAGTTCGCTTACGACCTTACGGTGACCACCGTTCGGATCGACGTCAGAGCCGTGAGCACTACTACGGGCAGGATCCTCCTCTCTGAATCAGCAGAGGGAAGGTCGGAGTCGAAGACAGTAACCACTGCGTCCGGACAGCGGGTGACCGGTGCGGTGGATTTCACAGCTGAATACAACAAGGCGGCGACAAGAGCAGCATCCGAGGCAGCAAACACCCTGGCGAGCAAGTTCCCGATCATGGGTTACGTGTTGTCGATCAGCGGAGACGACATCACCACCGATCTAGGCGGTGAGAAGGGCATTGCGAAGGGGAATGAGCTCGTCGTGTTCCGTCCAATAGGGCGCATCGTCCATCCGGTAACGAACAAGCCATTCGGCTGGAAGAAGAAGGTGCTCGGCGTTCTGAAAGTAAAGTCGCTCGATAGGACCAGCTCAATTGCTGAACCTGCCGGTTTGGACGAGGAACTAAAGGCGGGGGATGTGGTGGTGCTGCGACCGGGATCGTGAGACTGGGGGAGCACCGTCGCGCAGGTCGAGGGCGGGCGGCCTTCGCGGGTCGCACGACCGTGGCGTTGTACACGATGCGGCTTACGGAGCCGAAGCTGGCGGCCGCCGATTGTGCGTTCCCTTCTCGTACGCAAATGCAAGCTTGAACAGAGTAGGCTCCGCGAACGGACGCCCGAGCAATTCGATGCCGATGGGCACGCCACCCGAGGAAAATCCGGCCGGCACGGTGATCGCGGGGAACCCGGTGATCGACGCCAGGAAACCGTTGCGCTCGGCCTGCGACTCGCCGATCGGGACCGTCAGCCGCTTCTGGTGCGGATAGACGATCGCGTCCAGCTTCCTCTCATCGAGGATGGCGATCACCTGCTTCTGCAGTGCGTCCTTGCGCGGGCCAATCCGCTCCAGGTACTCGGGATCGCGTTCAGGATGATCGAAGGGTTGCGCTGCCTTGAGCCCCTTCTCGAGCGTCTTGTCGAACTTCCCCGAGGCGACCCATTCGTCGAAGGTGTGGATGCGAGGCGCTCCCGGTCCCAGATCGCGCAGCCACGCGTCGATCTGCGTCTTCGATTCCCACTTCTGCACGTCCATGGTTGCGATGAGCTGCTCGACGTCGAGCGGCACGTTCAACTCGATCGGCTCGGCGCCCTGGGCTTTCATGCGAGCGATGGCCTCGGTGACGACGCGGTTCACCTCTTCGTGCTCGGGCTTGCTGCCGAAGAAGCTCCGCAAGATTCCGATCCGCGCGCCACGGAGCCCATCCGCCTTCAGATCGGCCCGGTAGCTCCGCTTGGCCATGCCGCGGCCGTCCGCCGTGGTCGGGTCCTTCTCGTCGTATCCCTGGATGACTTCCAGCACCACGACCGCGTCCGCGACCGTGCGGGCGAGAGGCCCCGCCATGTCCTGCGTGAGCGCCGCGGGGATGATGCCGCTGCGGCTGACGAGTCCTCTCGTAGGTCGCACTCCGACCAGATCGCAGGCCGAGGCGGGGGAGCGGACGGAGTTCACGGTGTCCGATCCGAGGCCGACCGTAGCCATGTTTGCCGCCACCGCAACAGCGGTCCCCCCGCTCGAGCCGCCAGGCGTACGCGCGAGATCGTACGGGTCGCGCGAGCTCGTGCAGATTCGTCTTCCCCAGGATGACCGCCCCCGCCTCGTGAAGCTTCGCCACGATGAACGCATCCGACTGCGGCTGCGCGCCCACGAACGCGCTCGAACCGCCCGTCGTCGGCAGGTCCACGGTGTTCATGTTGTCCTTGAGCACGACGGCGATCCCGTGCAGCGGTCCGCGCGGACCCTTTGTCGCGCGCTCCTGGTCGAGCCGGTCCGCCTCGCTGAGCGCGTGCGGATTGACGAGCAAGAAGGCGTTCAGCTTGGGTCCGTTCTTGTCGTAGAGCGCGATCCGCTCCAGGTAGTGCTGAACCAGCGCATGCGATGTGAGCTCGCCACTGGTCATCGCAACCTGCAGCTCCTCGATCGTCGCCTCCTCGATGCGGACGGGCGCCGTTCCGCGGGAGGGAGAGTGGCTGCAGGCGAAGAGTGTGCAGAGCACGGCACCGAGGTACGGGCGAACGTTGGTCATTCCACCGTCACTACTACTTTTCCGCGAGCGTGTCCTGCCTCAAGATAGCGGATCGCCTCGGGGACCTCGCTCAGCCGGTAGCGCCTGTCGATGACCGGCGTCACCTTTCCGGCCTGCATCAGATCGCGCAGGATCGTCAGATCTTCCTTGTTCAGCTCCGCCAGAAACATGGTCATGTCCTGGCTGACGAATCGTGACAGCAGGAACGCATCCAGCGCACGAGGCAGAGGGTCGATCCACCGGCCGGACGGTCCACCGACCATGATGTATTTTCCTTTGGGCTTCAAGACGCGCCTGTTTTCCAACAACGAACGGTTGCCAACGTTGTCGAGAATCAGGTCGTAGCGTTGCGCGCCCTCGGTGAAATCCTCTTTGGTGTAATCGATGACGTGATCGGCGCCGATCGATCGGACCATGGCCACATTTCTCGTACTGCACACGCCGGTGACTTCCGCGCCGAACGACTTGGCGATCTGCACGGCGAACGTACCCACGCCTCCCGACGCGCCGTTGATCAAGACCTTCTGGCCCGGCTGAACCCTTCCCTTGTCCCGAAGGCCCTGCAAGGCCGTGACTGCCGCAACGGGCACAGAAGCCGCCTGCTCGAACGTCAGGTTGGCCGGTTTCAGGACCGCCCGATCCTCGCGAACGGAGACGTACTCGGCGAACGCCCCGGTTCTCGCGCCGAATACGTCATCGCCTGGTCGAAATTGCTTTACGTTTCTGCCGACCGCTTCGACCGTACCCGCAAAGTCGACGCCCAGTCGGATGACCTTTGGTTTGCGCAGCCCGGCTTCCATGCGCATGACGTACGGCGTGCCTCTGATGTAATGCCAATCGAGAGGGTTGACGGAAGCCGCGCGGACTCTTACCAGGATTTGATCGTCTGCTGGAGCAGGCTTTTCAATGTTCTCGAGCCTGAGAACATCGGGTGAACCATAGTCGCAATAGACGATGGCTTTCATGAGATTCCCCTGAGGAGCGGCGCCTCGATCGGAGCAGGTGTTGCTCGACCTCCACCAGGCGATGAGCAACGCCAACAACGCGAGTGAAATCGCGCCTGCGCTCCACCATGCGACGCGCTTCAGCACCCTCATGATTCCGCCTTCGTCTTTCCGCAGCAGTGCGCCCGTCAGACGTCACTTGATCCTCACGAGACCGATCTTGTTCACGCCGCTGCAAGCGAGCGCGAGGTTCCCGTCTCGAGTGACGTCGGTATTGCGCACCACGCCACCGCCGGACGGGATCGGCCAGCTCTGGAAGGTGCCAGTCCCGGGATCGAAGCGGACGATGGTGTTCGGCCTGGTGCCCGATTCGCTGTACCAGATACCGTCGTCGATCGCGGAAATTCCGTACGGCTGGGAGTTGGGCCCGCTGGGAGAGGGCCACTCGGTCACCCCGCCACTCTTGGGATCGAGACGCCCCAGATAGCCGCGCGCGTAGTCCGAATACCAGAGCACGTCGTCCTTCGTGATGGCGATGCGGCGCGGGCGTGCCTGTGCGTGCGGCAGCGGGTATTCGCGGATCTCCATCGTGCCCGGATCGATGCGGGCGATCTTGTTGCTGCCGAACTCGACGAAGAAGGGTACGCCCGTGGAGCTCACCACCATTCCGTAGGGCCGCGACCGTTCGGTGGGCGACCGGACGAGCTGGATGTCTCCCGTCCGCGGTTCGAGCCTTCCCACCATGTTGGCACCTTGCACGGTGAACCAGAGCGTGCCTTTGCGATCGAAGGCGAGCGTGTGAGGATCACGCGCCGAACGGTCCGGCATTTCATACTCGGTCACTTTGCCCGTCTTCGGCTCGAGCTTGCCGATGACGGCTTTGAAATTGCCGGCGTACCAGATGTTGCCCTGGCCGTCGGCGACGAGTCCGTGAGGGCCCGATTTCGGAGGCAGCCGGTATTCCTTGACCGTCCCCGTCTTTGGATCGAGTCGCCCGAGCACGTTGGCGAATTGCCCCGTGTACCAGATCGAGCCATCCGCGGTTGCCAGCGGATCGTGCGGCCGCGACCCGGGAGTGGGCAGGGACCATTCGCGGATGGTCACGTTCAGCTTCCCGGGAACCACCACCGCGTCGGGCTTCGGCTTTTCGGGGAAGTTCTTGGCGAGATACGCCGAGACCAGATCGACCTGGCCCTTCGGCAGCGTGGCGCCGACGTTGATCATCATGTAGAGGTCGTTGGCCCAATCCTGCCGGCTGTACCCAGCTCGGGTAACCTGACCGAGATCGTGACACTGGACGCAGTGGGTCTGGACGGCGCTCTTGCCGGGACCTTCAGGCAATCCGCCCTCCGCTCGCGCGGGAAGAGCCGAGCCCAGAACGGCGACCGCCACCACGAACGGGACGCGGATGCTCCGGCACATGGCAGATTCCTCCTGGGAGACGCGAGCCTATGCAAACAGGCCGCATCCGGTCCAGCGCGACGGGGGGCGCGCCTCGACCGCAGGCTTCCCCAAAACTGGAACCCGGCTCGCCTCTGGGGCATCACAGGCAGTCCGTGGCTCGCTCCTTCCGGAGGGCAATCGCGCGGTGACACGCCGAGGGTGGTCGCTGTTCCTAGCGCTGTCCGTGATCTGGGGGATCCCGTACCTGCTCATCCGGGTCGCGGTCGGGGAACTGACGCCGGCGAGCCTCGTCTTCCTGCGAACCAGCATCGGCGCGCTCCTGCTGCTGCCCGCGGTACTGAAGAGCAGCAGATTGCGAACGCTCCTGCCGCGCTGGCGCCCGATTCTCCTGTTCACCTTCTTCGAGGTTGCCCTTCCCTGGTGGCTGCTGTCCGACGCCGAGCGCCGGATCACCAGCTCGCTGTCAGGGCTGCTCGTGGCCTCGGTCCCGCTGGTCGGCGCGCTCCTCTCCCGCCTGACGGGTGCCCACCAGCCGCTCGGTTCGCGACGCCTGGCCGGTCTCGGTCTGGGATTCGCCGGCGTGGTGGCACTGGTAGGGCTGGATCTCCGCGGGGATGTGCCCGCCATCCTGGAGATGACGCTGGTCGTGCTCGGATATGCTCTCGGCCCGTTGATCATCTCACGACGTCTGGCCGACCTTCCGAGCCTGGATGTAGTGGCAATCTCGCTCAGCGCCTGCGCGCTCATCTACGCGCCGGTGGGGATCGCCCAGCTGCCGGCGACCATGCCTTCCTTCGCCGTGCTCGCATCCGTGGCGGTGCTCGGAGTCGTCTGCACGAGCGTGGCGTTCCTGCTTTTCTTCCGCCTGATCGCGGAGGTCGGGCCCGTGCGGGCGACCGTCATCACCTACGTGAATCCCGCGATCGCGATGCTCGCGGGCGTCGTGGTCCTCGGGGAGCCATTCACCCTGGGAACGGCGCTGGGCTTCGTCCTGATCCTGGCGGGTTCATGGCTAGCAACCGGTCCCTCGGGGAGCAGCAGTGTCGTGCCCGGCGCCGATCCCGACGACGCTCGTTTGCTGGAGCAAGTGCCTGCCGCCGGCGAACCCAGCCAGCGCTGAGCGTTTCGCCGACGGGCGAGCCGGTGCCCGCGTCCGCCTCGTCAACGCGGCTTCCGGACTTTCCGGGATCTGCGTCGCGTCCTTCGGACTCTCGACGTCTTCGGCTTGACCTTCGCCAATTCGTTCCGCGGAAGCGCCAGGAGGACCGTGGCGGCTGCCTTGCCTGCCCGCGCCACCAGGAGGTGCAACGCGTTCACCAGCTCGGCGCTCCAGGTGGGCAGCGTGAGGGCAGCGTGCGCCGCGTCGCGCACGTCGTCGAGAGCCTTGTCGATCGCTTCGGTGGCCATTTTCGGCATCGATTCAGTCCGCGTCCCGGTTCGCCTCAGACCCGTGTGCCATGCTTTCGCGCGAGGAGGAAGGGATGAAAACCACCACTCGCGCGAGCGCACGGATTCGCACTGACAAGCGAGATGCGCGACCAACGGTGGCCCGTTCAGAGCGCGCCGAGCGAAGACTTGCGCCGCGCGGCGATGTGACCGCGCCGTCGAGCAGGCCCACGCGCTCGGGGCGCGGGCCGACGCGCGGCTCGGGCGGGCCTCCGCGACGCCTTTCGCTCCGAAGCTGCGGGTTGTTCGCGTGCGGGGGCGGACGGCTTTTCGGGCTGCCGCTCGTGTTCGCCATTCATCGAAGCCAGGAAGGCGATCTGCCGCTCGCAATTTCGCCTGGCTCCGGCATAACGTGCGCCGGCATTGCGCCGTGCCCTGTCCGACCTAGGTCGCGAACCGGGAGGAAACACGATGTCGGTCACGCTCACCGTCAACGGGAGGCGCCACACGGTTGCTGCGGCGCCCGAAACTCCGCTGCTCTACATCCTGCGCAACGATCTCGAGCTCAACGCCGCCAAGTTCGGCTGCGGCATGGCTCAATGCGGGGCGTGCACCGTGCTGGTCGACGGGAAGCCCGTGCGCTCGTGCGTCACCCCTGCCCTGGCCGTCGCGACCACGAAGATCACCACGCTCGAGGGGCTCGGATCGGCGAGCACTCTCCACCCTCTTCAGAAGGCCTTCATCGAAGAGCAGGCCGCGCAATGCGGGTATTGCATCGCCGGCATGCTGATGTCCGCCAAGGCGTTGCTGGACGAGACGCCTCATCCCACCGAGGCCGAGATCCGGCAGGCGCTCGCGGGCAATCTGTGCCGCTGCGGCACGCACAACCGGATCGTTCGCGCGATCCAGCGCGCAGCCAAGGAGATGTCGCCATGAGCGCCGGGAAGAGCCAGGGCCTCACGCGGCGCCGCTTTCTCGAGCAGGCTGCCGCGCTCACGGTGGGCTTCACGCTCGCCCCGCTCGCTCGCGGGTTCGCCCAGACCTCCTCATCTCTGCCTGGGAGCTTGCAAAAGAATCGCATGCTCGACGGCTGGCTGCGCATCAACACCGACGGCACCGTCACGGCCTTCACCGGCAAGGTGGAGATCGGCCAGGGGATCGTGACCGCGCTCGCCCAGATCGTCGCCGACGAGCTGGAGATAGACCTCGCGCGAATCGACATGGTTTCGGGCGACACGTCTCGCACGCCCGACGAAGGGGTCACGTCCGGCAGCCGTTCGATCGAAGAATCGGGAGCGGCGCTGCGCTTCGCCTGCGCGGAGGCACGCGGCATCTTGCTGGAGACCGCCGTCGCGAAGCTCGGCGCCCCGGCCTCCTCGCTGCGCGTCGAGGACGGCGTGGTCCTCGCGCCGGCTGGCGCCCGCGCGACCTATTGGGAGCTCACCACCGAAGCGATGCTCAAGCGCGAGGCGACGGCCAAGGCGAAGCCCAAGCCCGTGTCGCAGCACCGCTTCATCGGCAAGAGCGTTCCGCGACGCGACATTCCCGCCAAGGTGACCGGCGGCGCCGCCTACGTGCACGACATGCGCCTTCCCGGCATGCTCTTCGGCCGCGTCGTCAGGCCGCCCTCGCCGCGGGCGCGCCTCGTCTCGGTAGACCAGCGGCCCGCGAAGAGCATGCCCGGGGTCGTGGCCGTCGTCCGCGATGGCAGCTTCCTCGCCGTCGCAGCAGAGCGCGAGGAACAGGCCATCGCGGCTGCCCGCGCGCTGCGCAAGAGCGCGAAATGGCAAGAGACGGCCTCTCTGCCGCCGTCGGGCCGCAAGCTCTTCGAGCACCTCAGGCGGCAGCCGACGAAGGACTCGGTGGTGAGCGAGAAGAACGATGCGGCTGCCCCGGCGGTGAAGACGCTCGAGGCGACGTTCACCCGCCCGTTCCAGGCGCACGCCGCCATCGGCCCGTCTTGCGCGGTGGCGCAGTGGCAGAACGACAAGCTGCACGTGTGGAGCCATACGCAAGGCGTCTTTCCGCTGCGCGGCGAGCTGGCCAAGGCGCTGAAGGTGCCGGCGGCCGACGTCACCGTCACCCATCGCGAAGGCTCCGGCTGCTACGGCCACAACGGCGCGGACGACGTGGCGCTCGATGCGGCGCTCTGCGCGCGCGCCACCGGAGGCCGCCCGGTCAAGCTGCAGTGGATGCGCGAGGACGAGTTTCGCTGGGAGCCGTACGGCTCCGCCATGTCGATCAGCTTGCGCGCGGGGCTCGACGCGGAAGGCAAGGTGGTGGAGTTCCAGAACGAGCTGTGGAGCCACACGCACAGCACCCGCCCGGGCGAGTCGGACGGGACGAACCTGCTCGCGGCCTGGTACCTGAAGGATGCGCAACGGCCCGGGACGGCTCGCAACATCCCCCAGCCGGCCGGCGGCGGCGATCGCAACGCCATTCCGCTTTACGTCTTCCCGCGCCAGCGCGTGATCAATCATCTGCTGCCCGAGATGCCGGTGCGCGTCTCGGCGCTGCGCACCCTCGGCGCCTATGCCAACGTGTTCGCCATCGAGTCGTTCATGGACGAGCTGGCCGCCGCCGCCGGCGCCGACCCCGTCGAGTTCCGCCTCCGGCACCTTTCCGATCCGCGCGCCAAGGCAGTGATCGAGGCGGTGGCAGCCAAGGCTGGCTGGCGGGCGAAGCAGCCGGGCGACGGACGGCGCGGCCGCGGGATCGGCTTCGCGAAGTACAAGAACCTGGCCGCCTACGTCGCAGTCGTCGCCGACGTGGAGGTCGATCGCGCCACCGGCGCCATCACGGTCCCGCGCGCCTTCGCGGTCGCCGACGCGGGGTTGGTCATCAATCCCGACGGTCTGATCAACCAGATCGAGGGCGGCGTCATCCAATCGACGAGCTGGACCTTGCGCGAAGCGATCTCGTACGACAGCACCCGGGCGCTGACGCGCTCGTGGGCGGATTACCCCATCTTGGGCATGACCGAGGTCCCTTCGGTCGACGTCTCGCTCATCAATCGCCCCGAAGAGCGGCCCGTCGGCGCCGGCGAGTCTTCGCAGGGACCCGCGGTGGCGGCGATCGCGAACGCGGTCGCCAACGCGACCGGCCGCCGGATGCGCGACCTGCCCTTCACGCCCGAACGGGTGAAGGCCGCGCAGACGTAAGGTAAAAGCCTTCGCCATGTAAACAATCGCGCACCGCTGTAACGGTGCGCGGGGTATCATGGCTTCTTCGACGCCGCCGCCTCGCTGGCCTTGGTATCGGCGGGGGCGTCGGCGCTGGCCTTGCCGTCGGCCGGGGCCGTAGCCGCGGCGGCGGTGGTGATGCCGTCCGCCGGAGCGGAAGCCGCCTTCGGCGGAGCGGGAGTCGGCGCGGCCGACGGAGTGGAGGTGAGCGGCATGTCGACGTCCAGCTGCACCGTCCAGAACCACTGCCGCCCACCGGGCTGCCCGCCGGGGTCGAAGAAGTACACCGGTCCAGTCAGCACGTCGACCCGGTCGCTGAAGTAGAAGTACACGCCGCCGCCCGCCGCGCCGAACGCGTTCTTGCCCGTCTGCACGTCGGCCGTGAAATTGATCTTCTGCAGCCAGGGCGCGTTGATCGGGATGTCCGGGGACATGAATCCACCCATGAAGCCGGCGCGCTTCGTGCCGGATCCGTCGCTCGCCTGGAACAATTTGTCCTGAAGCGAGTAGTACCCGCCCGCCGAAACGTACCCGCCGACGACCGGGATGGTGTGCTGCAACTGCGCGTAGAGGATGTTGAAGTCGGTGCCGGGGGTCGTCGCGGTGCTCGTCTTCGTTCCCACGCCGAAGATGCCCACCGCGAAGCTCGGCTGGAAGGCGAAGAGCTTGTCCTCGGGAACGCCCAGCTTGGCGTTGAGCAGGAGCGGATCGGACCCCGGCAACAGCAGGTCGAATCCCACCTCGAGCTGCAGGTTCTCGAACGGCAACACGCCCATGGTGAGGCCGGTGGTGACCGGATAGATGGGCGAGCCGTTGGAGCCCGAGGCCGGCTTGTTCCAGAAGTACGTGTCGTAAGTGAGGTGCGGGACCAGGAACGGCTGGATGGCAGTCGTCGATGGAGCCCAGAACGTGGTGGAGGGGGTCGCATGCGCTGCGAGCGCAACTAGCGACAGGGTGGCGGCGGCGATGAACCTCTTCATCTGATTTGCTCCTTGGGTAAAAGCCTCCCGTGCACGCCCACGAAGGGCGCGCCGGTCGTTGCGCGGCACGCGGCGCTAGATGTCGAAGTACAAGGCGAACTCGAGCGGCGTCGGCCGCAGCCGCACCGGGTTCAGCTCGCGCTCGACCTTGTTCTCGATCCAGGCCTCGATGACGTCCTCGGTAAAGACATCCCCCTTGAGAAGGAACTGGTGGTCCTTCTTCAGCTCGCCCAGGGCTTCCTCGAGCGAGCCCGGCATCTTCGCCACGTCCTTGAGCTCCTCGGGGCTGAGCCCGTAGATGTCCTTGTCGAGCGGCGGGCCGGGATCGATGCCGCGCTCGATCCCATCGAGGCCGGCCATCAGCATCGCGGAGAAGGCCAGATAGGGGTTGCAGGACGGGTCCGGGGAGCGGAACTCGGCCCGCTTCGCTTTGGGGCTGGGCGAGTACGTCGGGATCCTGATCGCCGCAGAGCGATTGCGCGACGAGTACGCCAGGTTCACCGGCGCCTCGAAGCCTGGAACGAGCCGCTTGTAGCTGTTGGTGGTGGGATTGCAAATCGCGGCCAGCGCGCGGGCGTGCTTGAGCAGGCCCCCGATGTAGTGCAGGCCCGTCTTCGAAAGCCCTGCGTGTCCTTCGCCGGCGAAGAGTGGCTTGCCCGCTTTCCAGACCGACTGGTGCGTGTGCATGCCGCTGCCGTTGTCTCCGAACAGCGGCTTGGGCATGAACGTCACCGTCTTGCCGTTGCGCAGCGCGACGTTCTTCACGATGTATTTGAACCAGAGGAGCTTGTCGGCGGTCTTCGTCAGCGA
>WNFL01435963.1_pt4 | contig 11422 bp, 9 predicted proteins | sample 5400361 | NCBI WGS metagenome assembly WNFL01 (sample SAMN13153351, study PRJNA577476) | soil metagenome | isolation source: 40 cm soil on Douglas fir-dominated hillslope | place: USA:California | collected 2013-09-17
GGCGCTCGACAACAACGCGGCGCTCGCCTCGCGCTGCCGGCTCGAGCTCGAGACCGGCACGCCGATCTTCCCGCGCGCCCCGCTCGCCCCGGGCGAGAGCGGCTTAGGCCGGCTCGCCCGCCTCACGCGCGCGGGGCTCGAGCGCCGTTACCCGCGCGACCCGCGAGCCGCGCGCGCGCGGCTCGGCGAGGAGCTGGGGCTGATCGGGCGGCTCGGCTTCACCGACTACTTCCTGCTGGTCGCCGAGATCGTCGGCTTCGCGCGCGCGCGCGGCATCCCCACCGTGGGGCGCGGCTCGGGCGCGGGCTCGATCGTGGCCTACGTGCTCGGCATCACCAACGTGGACCCGCTGCACCACGGGCTCTATTTCGAGCGCTTCCTCCACCCCACGCGCCGCGACTGCCCCGACCTCGACATCGACCTGTGCTGGAAGCGGCGCGACGAGGTCATCGCCCACGTCTACGACACCTACGGCGCCGACCGCGTCGCCATGATCTCGACCCACGCCACGCTCGGGGCGCGCTCGGCGTTCCGCGAGACCGCCAAGGCGCTCGGGGTCGCGAACCCGCGCGTCAACGCGCTGGCGCGCCGCATCCCGCGCGAGCTCGAGCCGCCCTACGCCGCCCGGCTCGCGGCACTCCCCGAGGGCCGTGGCGTCGACTGGAGCGAGCCGGTGCTGGCCGAGGCGCTGCGGCTCGCCGAGCGGCTCGACGGGGCGCCGCGCCACCTCTCGGTCCACTGCGGCGGCATCGTGATCGCCGACCGGCCGCTCACCTGGTACCTGCCGCTCGAACGCGCCGCCAAGGACGTGGTCGTGACCCAGTTCGAGATGCGGGCGATCGAGGCGATCGGGCTGGTCAAGATGGACCTGCTCGGCAACCGCGCGCTCACCACCATCGGCGAGTGCCTCGAGCTGGCGCGGGGCGGCGGCGCGGACGGCGCGCCGGGCGGCGGCCCGAGCCTCGACGACATCGCGGACGACGACGCGGCAACCGCGGCGCGGCTCGCCGCCGGCGACACGCTCAACTGCTTCCAGCTCGAGTCCCCCGCGATGCGCCACCTGCTGCGCATGCTGCGCTGCCGGACGCTCGAGGAGACCATCGCGGCGGTGGCGCTGATCCGCCCCGGGGCGGCCGAGTCGGGCATGAAGGAGGTGTTCTGCCGCCGCCACCGCGGCCTCGAGCCCGCGAGCTACGCCCACCCGCGGCTCGAGCAGGTGCTGGGCCCGACCCACGGCGTGATGCTCTACGAGGAGGACGTCATGAGCGTCGCCGCGGCACTCACCGGCCTCTCGCTCGCCCAGGGCGACGAGCTCAGGCGCGCGATCGGGGCGGCGCGCGGCGAGGAGGAGCTGCGCTCGCTGGAGCGCGGCTTCGTCCAGCTCGCGATCGCGCACGGCGTCGAGGCCGAGCCGGCGCGCGCGGCGTGGCGCGACCTCACGCGCTTCGCCGCCTACGCCTTCTGCAAGGCGCACGCCGCCGGCTACGGCACGCTGGGCTGGCAGTGCGCCTGGCTCAAGCAGCGCTTCCCGGCCGAGTTCGCGGTCGGGATCATGAACCACCACGCCGGCATGTACCCGACCTGGGTCCACGTCGAGGACCTGCGTCGCCACGGCGTCGCGTTCCGCCCCCCGAGCGTCGACCGCTCGGAGTGGGACTCGACGCTCGAGCGCGAGGACGCGCGGGCCGCCGTGCGCGTCGGGCTCGGCCGCGTCGCCGGGCTCGCCGCCGCGACCGGCGCGCGCATGGTCGCGGCGCGGCGCGAGCGCCCGTTCCGGAGCCTCGCCGACTTCGCCGCGCGCGCGCGCCCCACGCTGCCCGAGCTCGAATCGCTGATCCTCGCCGGCGCGCTCGATGCCACCGGGCGCACCTGCCCCTCGCTGCTGCTCGAGGCCCGGGTCGCCAACGGCGTGGGCGCGGCGCGCGCGGCCCCGGCGCACGCGGCCGCGCGCGGGCCGCGCCACCCATGGCGCTGCCCGCGCTCCCCGAGTTCGAGCCCGCCGAGCGCGTGCGCGGCGAGTGCCGCGCCACCGGGCTGTGGTTCGGCGCCCACCCGCTCGACGTGCTGGTGCCGGCCGCGGCGCTGCGCGGCGTCACCCCCGCCGCGGCGCTGGCGGCGCCCGGGGCCGCGGGGCGGCGCATCGCGGTCGCGGGGCTGCCGTGCGCGCGCCGGCGCGTCGAGACGCGCGGCGGCGGCACCATGCTGTTCCTCACCCTCGCCGACCGCAGCGGCCTCGCCGAGTGCGCGCTGTTCCCGGGCGCCTACGCGGCGCTCGCCGACGCGCTGCGCGGCGAGGTGGTGCGCGCCGAGGGCCGGCTCGACGACACGCTCGGCGCCGTCACGCTGGTGGTCGATCGCGCCAAGGCGCTGTCGTGACGCAAGGTGCGCGGTGGTCGAAAAAGATCATTGACCGCGGTGGGGCCGTGGGCGTGGAATGCGGACAGGCAAGGTGATGCAGTGATCACCGACGCCGAAATCGCCCACGCACTCCGTGTGGCGCGGCCGAGAGCGGACCCGTTCCGGGACTGCCGGCCGAAAGATGTGGAACGCCGACGCCGGGTGGTACGCCCAACCGAAAGACTTCGGTCTCAAGGAGGAGCCACCGGGCGCCGGTTTTTTTGTGGCCGTCGCCCGGGCGGCCCTCCGTTCGCGTGGCCCCCCGCGCGCCCGCGTCCCGCGGGCGGTCCGGCTACTTCGCGACCAGCATCCCGCGGATCATGTCCATCCCGCAGGCGTAGCGCAGCGTGTCGGCAACGCCATTGGGAACATCGATCCGCACCGCCTGGTTGAGCGGCAGCGCCCGGTGCTCGTTGAGCGCAGGGATCAGCATCTCCGTCGCGCAGGTCTGATCGGTCTTGCGCGTGACGACCAGCGTGAACGGCTGCCCGCGCGGCACCTCCACGCGGGCCCGCAGTCCCGAGGCGGCCTTCTGTTGCCGATCGCAACCCGCCGTCATGATGGCGCCAGACAGGGCGAGAAGGATCAGGATGAGCCTCATGAGAACCTCCTGGATTCAGGGTTGAATGGCCGATGTGACGCCGCTCGTCGCGGGCGGATCCGGCAGCCGGCGGCCCTTCCACCACGCGAAGATCGCGGGGTAGACGAGCAGCTCGAGCACGAACGAGGTGACAACACCGCCCACCATGGGGGCGGCGATCCGCTTCATCACATCGGCGCCGCTGCCGTGGCCCCACATGATGGGCAACAGTCCGAACAGGATCGCGCACACGGTCATCATCTTCGGGCGGATGCGGTGGGCTGCTCCCTCGACGATCGCCTGCGTCAGGTCACTGCGATCCTTCAGCGCCCCCCGCCTCCGGTGCTCTTCGTGCGCGAGGTTGAGATAGAGGAGCATCACCGTGCCGGTCTCGGCGTCGAGGCCGGCGAGCGCGATCATCCCCACCCAGACCGCAACGCTCAGGTTGTAGTGCAACAGCCATACCAGCCACACCGCTCCGATCAATGAGAAGGGCACGGCGAGCATCACGATCCCGGTCTCGGGCACGGAGCGCAGGTTGAAATAGAGCAGTGCGAAGACGAGCAGCAGCGTGACCGGAATGACCAGCGCGAGCCGCGCCTGGGCGCGCTCGTAGTACTTGAACTGCCCGACCCAGTCGAGCCGGTAGCCGGGCGGGAGCTTCACGCGCTCCGCGACCTTGCGCTGAGCATCGTGAACGAAGTCGGCGAGCGGCCGATCTGCGACATCCACCGAGACCAGCGCCACCAGCTGCCCGTCCTCGTCCTGGATCATGGGCGCACCGGTGTTGAAGTGGATGTCGGCCAGTTCGGCAAGCGGGATCTGGGCGCCCGACGGCGCCGGGACCAGGACGCGTTTCAGGGCTTCCGGATCGTCACGCAGCTCGCGGGCGTAGCGCACGCTGACCGTGTAGCGCTCCCGCCCTTCGACCGTCTGGGTCACGGCCATCCCGCCGATGGCGGACTCGATAACGTCCTGGACGTCGCCCACCGTGAGTCCGTAGCGTGCAATCTGATCGCGGCGGACGTCGAAGTCGAGGAAGTAGCCGCCGGTGACGCGCTCGGCGAAGGCGCTGCGGGTGCCTCGCGTCTCCTTGACGGCGTTCTCGACCGCCACCGCGACGCTCTCGATGCCGGCGAGGCTGGGGCCGAACACCTTGATCCCGACGGCGCTGCGCACGCCGGTGGCAAGCATCTCGTTGCGCGTCTGGATCGGCATCCACCAGATATTGGGCATGCCGGGGAAGCGCATGCGCCGGTCCATGTCGGCGATCAGCCGCTCCCAGGTCATGCCCGCGCGCCACTGGCTCTCGGGTTTGAGCGATATGACCGTCTCCACCATCGAGAGCGGTGCGGGATCGGTCGCCGTCTTCGCCCGGCCGATTTTGCCGAACACCGTCCTGACCTCGGGGATGGCGCGAAGACGGCGATCCATCTGCTGCAGCACCGTGCTGGCCTCCGTGTCGGACATCCCGGGGGGCGCGGTCGGCATGTAGAGCAGCGTGCCCTCGTTCAAGGGCGGCATGAACTCGCTGCCCAGGCGCAGGAAGACGGGGATGGTCGACAGAAGCAACAGCGCGGCGCCCAAGATCACCCAGCGGCGACGCCGAACCGCGAAGCGCACGACGGGGGCGTAGCCGCGGACCAACAGGCGCGACACTGGATGCTCGCGCTCGGCGCGGAGCCGGCCGCGAATGAACCAGGCCGCGAGCGCGGGCGTGAGGGTCACGGCCAGGAGCGCGGCGAACGCCATGGAGAAGGTCTTGGTGAACGCCAGCGGCTTGAACAGGCGACCCTCGGTGGCTTCGAGTGTGAAGATCGGAAGGAACGAGACCATGATGACCAGCAACGCAAAGAAGATCGGCCGGCCGACCTCTTGCAGCCCGTGGACGATCGCGGCATCGCGGGACCCTTGCCGCCCGCCGGCCTCCCACACCTCGAGCTTCTTGTGGACGTTCTCGACCATGATGATCGAGGCGTCGACCATGGCCCCGATGGCCACCGCGATGCCGCCCAGCGACATGATGTTCGCGCTCAGGCCCATCCGCGCCATCGGGATGAAGGCGAGCAGGACCGCGATCGGCAGCGTGAGGATCGGGATCAGCGCGCTGCGGAAGTGAAACAGGAAAAGCACGATGACCGCGCTGACGATGAGCATCTCCTGAAGCAGCTCGCGCCAGAGCGTGTGAACGGCGTGCTGGATCAGCTCCGAGCGGTCGTAGGTGACGACCACACGGACGCCCGGCGGCAGCGAAGCCTGGACCTCGGCGAGCCGGCGCTTCACACCCTCGATGACGTGCAGCGCGTTCTGTCGCTGGCGCATGATGATGATGCCGCCGACGACCTCGCCCTGGCCGTCGAGCTCGGCAAGACCGCGGCGTTGTTCGGGGCCGAGGTGAACCGCCCCGAGATCGCGAAGCGTGACGGGGGTACCGTTACCGCTGACCTTGACCGCAACGGCTTCGAGGTCGGCGAGGCTGTGAATGTAGCCGCGCCCGCGCACGGCATGCTCGTGCTCGGCCACCTCGATCACCCCGCCCCCGACCTCGTTGTTCGAGCGTCGGATCGCCTCGGCGACCGTCGCAATGGGCACGCCATAGGCGAGCAGACGCTCAGGATCTAGGTCCACCTGATACTGGCGGACGAATCCGCCCACCGAGGCGACCTCGGCGACACCATCCACGCCCTGCAGCCAGTAACGAAGCGTCCAGTCCTGGAAGGAGCGCAGCTGCGAGAGATCGTGCTGACCCGTCGTGTCCACCAGGGCGTACTCGAACACCCAACCCACCGCGGTGGCGTCCGGCCCGAGCGTGGGGTTCACGCCCTCGGGCAACTTGCCGCGAATCGACGCCAGGTACTCGAGCACGCGGCTTCTCGCCCAGTAGAGATCCACCCCGTCCTTGAACACCACGTAGACGAAGGAGTCCCCAAGCATCGACAGGCCGCGCACGTACTGCACGCCCGGAGCGGCGCGGAGTGCCGTCACGATCGGATACGTGACCTGATCCTCGACCAGGTCGGGACTCCGTCCGGCCCATTCGGTCGAGATGATGACCTGGGTGTCCGACAGATCGGGGATGGCGTCGAGCGACGTGTGCAGCGAAGCGTAGATGCCAAAGCCCGCCGCGATCAGGATCCCGGCCAGGGTCAGGACCCGGTTCCGGGCGCACCAGCCAATCACGCGCTCGATCATGATGCGCCTACCACTTCTGCGCGGCCGACTTGAGCTTGCTTTCAGCCGCGACCAGGAAGTTGCCCGACGTGACGACGACCTCGCCCGGCTTCAAGCCCGAGAGCACCTCGAAGTAGTCCCCGGCCCGGGCGCCCAGTTGCACCTCGCGGGGCGCCAGGCGGCCGTCGCCGGTGTCGACGAACACCATCCGGCGCTCCCCCGTCGGCAGCACCGCGCTCTCCCGTACTGCCAGCCGCTTCCCGAGCGCGACCGCAAGCTCGACGTTCACGAACATCCCGGGCTTGAGATCCCCGCGGGGGTTGGGGACCTCGATGCGCACCTCCGCGGTGCGCGTATCCGCCTGGAGCGCCGGAGCGATGAACGACACGCGGCCGTGGCGCGAGCGCTCGTCGAGGAAGGGATTCTTCAGGCTTGCCGGCATTCCGACCGTGAGGAGCGGGAGATCGACCTGGTAGACGCTGGCGAGCACCCACGCCGGATCGAGAGGCGCGATCTTGTAGAGCACCTGTCCAGGCGTGAAAGCACTGCCGCGGACGATCGTCTTCTCGGTCACGACGCCGCCGGTCCGGGCGACGATCGAGATGGCCTCGTGCGGCCGGCCCTCGCGAGCGATCTGTTCGATCTCGCCCGGCGTGATATCCCAGAGCTGAAGGCGCCGCCGGGCCGCCGTCGCCATATCGGACTCGAACGAACCGCGCAAGGCCATGCTCGAGTCGCTCGAAGCCCGGAGGGCCTCGAGATACTCCTGCTGCGCGGACCAGAGCTCGGGGCTGTACGCGGTGAAGAGCACCTCGCCGGCGCGCACGGGTTGCCCCGTAAAGGCCACGCGCTGGTCGCGCACGTAGCCCGAGAACTTGAGCGTGACCTCGGACTGTCTGGTTTCGTCGTATGCGACTCGTCCGACGGCGCGCACGGTCGTCGAGAGATCCATGACCTCGACCGGCGCAGTTCGAACGCCGATCTCCTGGCGGCGGGCAGCGTCGATGGCGACCGTCCCGGGGGCCGACTCCGTCCCCGGGGCTACGGCAGGCTGGTCTCGTCCCTCGGATGGCATGCCGCTGGCGAATGCGAGCCCCGGGGTGCTGGTGCTGAGCCGGTACGCCGCTTCGACGGCAGCTCCGTCCTTCGGGCGCACTCGAAGGTTCACGTCCCACTCGCCGTTCATCGCCAGGCCGTACTCTGCCCGGTAGACTCCGGGTTTGATCTCCTTGACCTTCCCGCGACTCTCCATGCGCGGCATCGCGCCCATGGCCGGCATGCTGACCACGGCGTCCACGGACGAACCGCGCACCGGCTTGCCCGCGGCATCCTGGATGACGATGGTCAGCCTGTTGTCGCCGGTGCGCGGTGGATCGGGTGTGTTGGCCACCCCGATTGCGAGTCCACCCACCGGCTGCATGGGCACCTTCCCGGACCCTTCGCTTTCGCCCCGACCCTGACAGGACGCAAGCAGAGACAAGGCCGCGGCGGCGACCAACGATGAAGCGAGACCTGCGACCGACCTGCTGCGCGACCGGATGGTCATCGTTGATTCTCCTGGACGGGCGATGTCGCGTCGGCCGCAAGCGCCCGCTGCAGCTCGGCCTGCGCCTGATGCGCCATGGCTTCCGCCTCGACCAGCTCGAGCCTCGCCCTTGCGAGGCCGCGCGCCGCGTTCAAGAGGGTCAGGAAGTCGCTCCGGTTCGCCTCGTAGGCGGCACGGGTCGCCTTCAGTGAGCGCTCGCTCGCCGGGATGACGGCGTCCCGCATGATTTCGACATCGTGGACGTAGAGTCCCAGCGAAGCCGACGCCTCCTCGATCCGCTTCTCGATGCGGTCACGAACCGACAGGCGTTCGGCCTCCGCCCTCGACAACGCCGCCCGCGCCTCGCGCTCCTGGGACCCGAGGCGACCGAAGTAGAGCGGCAGGTTGAGCGAGACGCCGGCCGTCGCGCGCAGATCGGTCTCACTCCAGAATCGGTCGTAGGCGACGCCGACCGCGAGCCCGGGCAACCGCTCCCGACGTGCAAGCGTGAGGCCCGCCCGACGGGCGTTGACGCTGGCATCCGCGGCGGCGAGCTCCGGCCACCTGGGCGTCTCCAGCGCGCTCAGCCACTCTCCGGTGTCGGGCTCCCCGGCGGAGGGCAGGTCGTGTGGCGGCTCGGGCAACAGGGTGTCCTGCGGCAGGGGGAGCAGCGCCCCCGAGCTTCACGCCTTCATGCTCCAGCATCGCCAGCTCCGTCTCGGCCTGCAGCGGATCGGTCTGTCCGACCGTGCCCGCCGCGTATTTCGCCAGGGCGATCGTCCGCGACTCCCCCATGAGGTCCATCAGCTCGCGGTTGGCCTCCTGCCCCCGGCTCACGCGGTAGTAGTCGAAGTAGCCCTCGCGCACATCGCGGAGCAGATCGAGTCGGGCGGCCTCGAAATCGTAGGCCGCAACCTCGGCTTCACCCCCGGCGGCGCGGCGACGCAGGCCACGCTGGCCGAAGATGGGAAACTGCTGGGTAAGGCCGATGCGGTAGGCCGGATCGACGGAGCCGCTGCCGAGGCTCTGCGGCGCCACCATGCCCTCGAGCATGGGATCCTCGAGCGCGCCTGCCTGCTCGGCCCGTGCATCCGCCTCGCGCCACGCCTCGCGCATGGCGGAGAGCGATGGATTGCGTGAGATTGCCGTGCGCTCGACCCAGGCCAGGCTCAGCGTCGAATCCGAGGGAAGCGAGTCCGGGCCGGCGACCTCGGCGGCGTGCGCGCCGGCCGCGAATGCAGGGCCGAACAGCAGGGCGGCGACGAGCGGGGCAAGCGCCGTGGCGGCAAGACGGGCGCCCGAATGCCCAAGTCGAATCATCTGGTGCGCTCCTCCCCCGCGCACACGGCGCGGGCGGATTCCCATGGGTCCACCGGCGGGGACCGGGCGCTCCCTATGGAACGCGGGCCATCGCCGGGACTCGCGACGCGAAACGAGGCGTACCGCCCCGCGCTAGAGCGTCGCGCGGAATCCGGGCTTCAGATGCGGAGGATGGTGGTGGTGAGGTGCGCTTGGGGAGGCGTATCCGGCGGACCGCACGCGTAGAAGTGCGGGGAGCGCAGCGGCGCGAAGGCGCCGGGCGTGGCGACCGACACCGCGGCGCCCTGCCACTGCGAGGCCGGCCGTTCGAGCGAAAGGCCGGCCGGCGGGGCCGACGGGAGAGCTTCGGAGCCGATCTCGCACCCGCAGCACGGCGGCCGGGCGAACGCGCGGCTCGCCGCGGAGGGCGCGGCGGGATGGCAGAGCGCGCAGGCGCGCGCCGAGCCGGAGACGCGTGCCGCGCACGACGCGCGAGCCGGCGCAGCTAGCGGCATCGAGCCCAGCACCGCGGCGATCGCGAGCCACGCGGTGGCGGCGCGGATCCGCCCGCGACCCCGGATCCTCAGTCGTGAAAGCGTTTGCATGGTCCCTCTACGATGAGCCTCGAGTGGGCATGGTGCAACTCGATTATCGGCCGACGGGGCGGGAGGGGACACGCCCCGCGCCGGAATTTGCCCCGTCCGGACAGTCGCGGGGCCCGGCGTCAGCTCGGGGCCCCCGGATGGGCGTGGCGGCCCACCCGGGCGAGCAGGTCCCAGGCGCAGCGGGCGGCGTCGGCGATCAGCAGGATGGTCGAGAGCGTGGCCAGCCCCAGCGCCCCGTCGGGGTCGCCGAGCAGGGCGAGCACGCCCGCGAGCGCCAGCAGCAGGTAGGACAGGAGCGGCATGACGAAGCGCAGGACCACGTAGCCCCGGCTCGGCTTGGGCTCGCGCGGGTCGTGCCCCAGCGAGCGCGCGGTGCGCAGGCCGAACTGCGCCAACCGGACCGCCCCGATCATGAGCAGCGCGACGCCCATCGAGCGCTGACTCTGGGTGTGCGACAGCATGAGGAGCGAGAGCAGGAGCACGACCAGGAAGTTCGCGAACGCCTCGCGTGCGATCACCGCCAGGTGGGCCTTGCGGTCCGCCACCACCACCTCGATGTGGAGCGAGAGCGACACGAACAGCAGCCCCATCATGGTGGCGGCCGCGGTGCCGGCCAGGATGAAGAAGTCGTGCCAGTGCTCGAGGTGCCCGGCCAGCGTGCCGACCTCCTCCACGCCGCGTCCTAGAGCCCGAGCTCGCCGCGGATGCCGCGCATCGCCTCGAGCGTGAAGGCGATGTGGGCGTCGAGCTCCACGCCCAGCTCGGCGGCGCCGGCGACGATGTCCTCGCGGTTCACGTTGCGGGCGAAATCGACGCGCTTCATCTTCTTGCGCACCGAAGGCACCGCGACCGCGTCGAGCGACTTCTCGGGGGTGATGAGCGCGCACGCGACCAGGAACCCGCACAGCTCGTCGCAGGCGTAGAGCGCCTTCGCCATGTCGGTGTCGCGCGGCACGCCGCTGTAGGTGGCATGGCCCAGCACCGCGCGGCAGATGTCCTCGGGCCAGCCCTGCTCGCGCAGCACGGCCACGCCCTGCGACGGGTGGCGCTCGCGGTCGGGATGGCGCTCCCAGTCGAAGTCGTGGATCAGGCCGGTGAGCCCCCAGCGCTCCGGATCGCCGCCGCGCTCGCGCGCGTAGGCGCGCATCGCGGCCTCGACCGCGTAGCAGTGCTTGCGCAGGCTGGGGTTGGCAATCCACTCGTGGAGCAGGCCGAGCGCCTGCTCGCGGGCCGGTAGTGCCCCGACGTCCATCCGCGGCCCTACTTGTTCAAGAAGAACAGCTTGTTCTTCTCGGTGAATGGCTTCCACTTCTCGGGCACGCCGTTGTCGGGGAAGATCGCCTGGACCGGGCAGGCGGCCTCGCAGGCCTGGCAGTCGATGCACTCGTCGGGGTGGATGTAGTACTGGTCGTCACCCTCGTAGATGCAGTTGACCGGGCAGACCTCGACGCACGACTTGTCCTTCACCCCGATACAGGGCTCGGCGATCACGAACGGCATGCGTTCCTCCTGAAAAGCCCGGACGCCACACCCGTGCGGGCGCGTACGGCGAGTGGCGCAAGTCTAGGGTGGCCCTCCGCCAAAGGCAAGGCGGAGCGCCGGGACGGCCGCGCCGCGCCGTGCCCCGCCATGCGGTCGCGAGCCCGGCCGCGAGCGCCCGCCGGGCACCCGCTATCTTGACCACGGGGCGCGTGCTCCCTAGTGTCTGCGGGCTGCTCTCACCCCACGCATCGGAGACCATGAGCACCACGCCGCCCGACCTGTCGAGCCTGCGCATCCGGCGCGACGATCCCGCCCCGTCCGCCGCCCGCGCCGGCCGCGGCGCGCCGCGCCTGCTGCTGCTCG
>WNFL01014541.1_pt1 | contig 11421 bp, 8 predicted proteins | sample 5400361 | NCBI WGS metagenome assembly WNFL01 (sample SAMN13153351, study PRJNA577476) | soil metagenome | isolation source: 40 cm soil on Douglas fir-dominated hillslope | place: USA:California | collected 2013-09-17
CCTTCTCTCCTGGAGATGTGTGTTTGACGCCCACCTGGCGCCATGCAGTTATACGCCAGAGAGGCCGAAAAGGTTGGGGCCTTTCGATGATTCCTACAATGGCAGCATCTGCAAAGGACAACCCTTTGCCGCTCTGGAGGCTAGCCCATTATCCTGTAACGACTTACGTCGCTCCGCCTAGCCGTCGGAACGAAATCGTGCTATTCTTCCCCCCGCTGCCGCCGGCTCATCGCTTCCGGCTTCGAGCATTTGCCCCCTCAGCGTGTCGAGCGCCGCCTGTGACTGCACCCAGTACGACCGTTGAATTAGCCCCGCCCATGCCCGTGTCGGCCCCTGAGCCAATCTCGTTTCCGCTGAGTTGGCTACTCGAGCACGCATCGCCGCCGATCAAGTATCGGGCGATGACTGAGGTCGCGCGCACCGCGGATCCGGCGTCGCCGGATTTTGACTGGCTTCCGTATTCGCATCGGCCCGCGCTCAAGCTCGCCGTCACCCAATCTCGGGACGGGATTTGGAGTCAATCGGTTCTANNNNCCAACGTCGGAACCATTCCGGCGGTTCGGCGTCTGGCCGAATACGGCTGGAGTCATGAATCACCGCCCCTCGTGCTCGCCCGCCGGATCCTTTTCAGATTGCTCGCCGAGGACAACGACCCCGCGTTCGCGTTCGAGCTGGGGACAAAGACGCGGGATGACGATATCGTTCGGCGCACTCGCGGCATTTTCCGCGAAGCCGCCGCGGCGACACTGGCGCAGCTAGGGTACGAGAACGATCCGAGATTGCGCGGCGCAGCTCGGCGCATTCTCGAGCGCACCGTCTCCTATCTGAACTCGCCGCTCGGCGAGAAACCGTGGATGCGGGTCGGAAACACTCACGTGCTCGCGCCCGAATCGGCTCCTCCTTCGATCTACACGCTGACGATGCTCGCTTACATGCCGATTTTCCGGCACGAGCACTTCAGTGGCGTCGAGCGCATTTATGACTGGATCACGCAGGCGCTTCCTCGCCAGGAGACGATTCAGCTTTTTGGGAAGAAGATGGTGCCGCAACCCCATCTCATCATGGGCGACATGCTGCCGCATCGGAACGCGGTGGAGGCCGATGTGCCCTTCGCGCTGCTCTGGCTGGAAACGATGGCGCGTCTCAACTTCCTCCGCCGCAACGAAGGGTGGATGAAGCTGTACGAAAGATTCGCCGACGATCGGGACCGCAATGGCGTCTGGCATCCCCACAAGGGAATGGAGCGGCCGACGACCGCGCACCAGTGGGCGTGGTCGACCTTTCCGCTGGATGACGGCTCCACGCCCGAATCCAAATGGGCCGACGTCACTTTCCGCATCGGACTCATCGGAAAACTTCTCGGCCGCGAGATCGAGCTAATCTGACGCGATGATCGGGTCCCGTCGCCGGCACGTTCTCAGTCCCGGCGAGATGTTCCCAGCCGGGGATCCCGCGTATCGCGTGAGTTTTCCCCAACTTCGCTCGGGAATCAGGATTCGTGCAGTGGAGCGTGGCGATTCGGCCTCACCGCCGGTCGTTCTCATTCCTGGTTGGGCCGGTGCTGGCCGACGCCGGCTTCCGCGTCATCGCAGTGGACCTCAAGGGACACGGCCTTTCCGACAAACCGCTCGCCGGTGATGAGTACACGATAGACTCGTTGGTCGAACATCTCCGCGACATTCTGGATGCGCTGGGGCTCGATCGTCCGGCTCTCGTGGGACACTCCCTTGGCGGATCTCTCATCTACCATTTTGCGTCGCGATATCCGGAGCGTGCGCGATGCCTGGGCATGCTCTCGCCAGTTGGCCTCAAGGGCGTGCCCCTGATGCGGCTCTATCGTTTCCTGACCCCCGCGACCCTGACGCCCTTGATTCGAATGATCAAGCCTCGCGTCGTTGTAACGCTCGCGCTGATGCGGGTATACGGAAAGCGCGCGCATTTCACGCAACGCGATGTGGAGGAGTATCTCGCGCCGTCGCAGTTTCCGAACTTCGCGCTCGCGATGCGGGAGCTCCTTCATAACTACGATTGGAATGCTGCTGAAGGCCGTCAGCTCGCGAGGGTCGATCTTCCGGCCGCCGGCGCCTGGGGCAGCCTCGATCACATGATGCCCGATGATGGTATGGGGATCTACATCTCACTCGTCCCGCAAGTCGTCCTGCGGGCGATCAGCGATGCTGGGCACATCATCACAGAGGAAACGCCGGGCGAAGTGAATGAAGTGTTGATCGCCCTTCTTCGGCGTGCCGGTGTCTAATTTCAGGTCGAAGTCGAGACCCTGGGTATATTAAAAGTCAGATGAGCGAAGAAAACACAGAGGCGGGATTGTCTTTCGCCGAGCTCGACCTCGCCCCCGAAGTTCTCCACGCGGTTCGCGACGCCGGGTACACCCATCCCACGCCGATCCAGCAGCAAGCGATTCCACTCGCACTGGCGGGTCGGGATCTCATTGGGCTCGCGCAGACCGGAACGGGAAAAACGGCTGGCTTCACCCTTCCGATCGTTCACAATCTGATCAGCGCACCGCTCGCCGCTGAAAACGGGAAGCCGGTTCATCGGGTTCGCGTCCTGATCCTGACGCCGACGCGCGAGCTCGCGGCGCAGGTGGAGGAAAGTTTCCGGAAATACGGCAAGTACACCGACTTGCGCGTTGTCCCGATTTTCGGCGGAGTTGGAATCGAGCCTCAGTCAAAGGCGCTTCGCGCCGGAGTCGACGTCGTGGTGGCAACTCCCGGCCGGCTGCTCGATCACATGGAGCGCGAGAACGTCTCTTTTGACGATCTCGAAGTCCTCGTTCTCGACGAAGCTGATCGCATGCTCGATATGGGATTCGCGCCGCAGCTGAATCGGATCGTGGCCGAGATCCCGCCGTATCGTCAGACACTTCTTTTCAGTGCGACAATGCCGCCCGAGGTCGAAGCACTGGCGAGAAAGTATCTGCGCAAGCCGGTAGTCGTGCAGGTCGGGCGACGCTCCGAAGCAGCCAGCACTGTTACCCACGCCGTCTATCCCGTCCCCCGCGACCGAAAGAGCACGCTGCTCGTGGAACTGCTGAAGGAAGCGAACATGGATTCAGTTCTCATCTTCACCCGGACCAAGCACGGCGCCGACCGTGTCGTCTCGCACCTCGAGGATCAGGGAATCGCGGCGACGGCGATGCACGCCGACAAATCACAGGGCGAGCGGACGCGCGCTCTCGAGGACTTCAAGTCTGGCAAGATCCGGGTTCTCGTTGCCACGGATATCGCACAGCGCGGGCTGGATGTCTCAGGCATAAGCCACGTCATCAACTACGATGTGCCACAGCAGCCGGAAGATTACGTGCATCGCATCGGCCGGACAGGCCGAGCTGCAGCCACCGGTGATGCCTACACGTTCATGTCGCCCGACGAAATCGCCATGGTGCGCACCATCGAGCGCATGCTCGGCCAGCAAATTCCACGAATCTCCGTTCCCGGCTACGATTTCGGAACAACGTCTGATGTCGCGGTTCCGCTTCCATCCGAATCGGAGCCGGTGGACATCACGCCACCGACTTCGGTCAATGGCGAAGGCGACCCAGTCGCGACACAAAAACGGTATCGACGGAATCGTTCCGTCGCACGGCGACGCTGAGGTTCGCGGCACCGTACCCAATACCGATCGCCGAATAGGACATCCGCTCGCGAGTCGTCGATAGCCGAACGCCATGCTCTGGTCCGATCTCACGCTTTCGAAGTGTGTCGACTCCTACGGTTACGTAGATCGTTTGAGCCACGGTGTCTACTTCGACCGTCGCCTGGCTGGATCTGGCGATCGCGATGTGTCGGGCGGCAGAGAAAAGGGATTGGATCTCAACCACGGCACCGTGAACCCGCACTCTGTCGAGCAGTTTGCCCGCCAATGGCATGGCGATGGCGGAGAGTACGCACAGGATGCAGACAGTGACCGTGAGCTCGATTACGGTGAATGCGCGTCGTATCAATGCCTGTCCTTCCGCCGGGTTAGCTGGTTACATAGCATATGTTAGAACTGCCTTATGCGGCTGCCCCGAATCATTCGACCGTATTCATCCCGTTCCGTCGTAACGTAAAATGAAAGGACTTTTCGTGATGAGCGCCGCCGCCAGCGCGCTCCTTGTCGCCTGCGCTTCGCCGCCACCCCCCACTACGATTCCGGCGCCCGAGCGCCCGACCCCGCCACTCGTTCTTCCGCCATTCAAGATGGATTCAGGGGCTACGCTCGATCGCGTGCCGCCTTTTCAGGCGGCCCCCTTGATCACATGGGGTCCGCCGCCTGACGGAGTCACACATCCGGAGCGTGCGCGAACGTACGATTTGCAGCATCAGGTGACGACCGTCCGCTTCGACTGGCCGCGCCACGCGGTAGTTGGAACGACGACCCTGACAATTGCCGGCCTCACCGGCGCTGCACCGATCTCGAATGTTGTGATCGATGCGGGCGATATGACGTTCAAGAGCGTGGCCATAGGCTCGACTCCCTTGAAATACGACTATGACGGCCGCGCACTCACGGTTCATCTGCCGTCGCCGCTGCGTTCCGCGCAAAAAATGGGAATCACGATCGAATACGATGGAGCCAATCGGTCCAAGGGAGCGTACTTCAGGCCCGCCAAACACATCGTCTGGACACAAGGCGAGACGGAAGACAACCACTTCTGGGTCCCGACTTACGATTTCCCGAACGACAAGACCACGTGGGAGTTCTATATCTGGACGGGCAAGGGCGAGCGTGCGCTCTCCAACGGCCGCCTGGCTGGATCGCGGGCCGTCGGCGACAGCATCGAGTGGCATTGGGTGCTCGATAAACCGGCATCGACTTACCTGATGACCGCAGTCGTCGGGAACTACGTGGTGCTGCAGGACAAGCCGTGGCGCACCGTACCCGTCGGCTACTGGACGTATCCTGATTCCGTTGACGCCGCATGGCGCGGATTCGCCAAGACTCCACAGGCCATCGACGTGTTTTCGCGCAAGACCGGAGTCCCGTATCCCTGGGTCAAGTACGACCAGATCGTCATTCCGGAATTCCAGTACGGTGGAATGGAGAACGTCACCGCGACATCGCAAAACGATGCGGAGATTCTCCACCCGGCATGGTCGGAGCCGCAGGCCAACTCGGTGGGCTTGATGGCTCACGAGCTCGGGCATCAATGGTACGGAGACCTGCTGACCACGCGCGACTGGGGAGATGTCTGGCTGAACGAGGGGTTCGCCACGTTCATGGAGCAGATCTTCCGCGAGGAAGACCTCGGCGTCGACGAAGGGGCTTACGATCGCCTCGGTGCGCAGGAGCAAACGATTGACGCTGACCGCAGAACCCGGCGGCCGATCGTGTGGAACAAGTGGGTCAACGATCCCATCGAGGTTTTCTTCAGCGGTCACATCTACCCCAAGGGCGCCACCATTCTTCAGATGCTTCGCCATCAGCTCGGCGACGATCTCTTCTGGAAGGCAATGAACCACTACACCACGGCGAACGCGTATGGAAACGTCGTCACCGACGACCTGCGTAAGGCGTTCGAGGAAACGACGGGAAAGGATTACAAGACGTTCTTCAACCAGTGGGTGTACGGGGCCGGGTTTCCGGTATTTCAGGTTTCGTCCTTGTACGATCGCGCCGCGCGTCGACTCGTCATCAGCGCGAAAGAGGTCCAGCCCCGCGACAGCATCACCGGGTTCTTCGACGTCGACGTGGATGTCGAAGCTCGCACCGACAGTGGCGTAGTTCGCTTCGTCGTGCCGGTTCGAAATGGAACCGGTGAGGCAGGCACGAATCTCAAGGCTCCGCCTCGCTCGATTCGGTGGGACAAGGGAAACTGGGTCCTCGACATAACCGACTTCCCACGTTCCACTGCGATGCTGCGCTATCAGCTCGTCTACGACGATGATGTGCTCGGAAGAATCGAAGCGGTCGACGTGCTCGCGCGGCGTCCAGGCGATCAGGCAGCGCTCAATGCCCTCATCTTGTCGACACGCAACGACAAATTCTGGGCGGTGCGGGCTCGTGCCGTCGATGCTGTCGGCGCGTGGGGAAGCGACGCCAGCCGGGCCACGATTCCACCGATGCGCGGCGTCCCCCCCGCTCTCGTTGCCGCGACCCGTGATCCGGACCCGCGCGTTCGCCAGTCAGCGGCGACCGCTCTAGGGCGGCTTACGCTGAGCGGAACCACCGCCAGAGACGTTAACATCCGCCTCCGCGAAATCGCGCGGGGGGATCCGAGTCTCATCGTTCGGGGAGCCGCGCTCGCGTCGGACATACTCCTCGAAAAGAATGGCGCGCTCCCGCTCGCCAAGCAGATGATGGCGGCCGAGGTGTGGCAGAACGTGATTCGCACTCCAGCCGTCAACGCGCTGAAAGTGGTCGGAACTCCTGAGGCGCTTGCGCTGGCGGAACAGTACGCAGCTCCTGCTCAATAGACGTCCACGCCCATCACGAGACCATGAAAATCAGCATCGAGTATTGCGTCGTTTGAAACTACAAGCCACGAGCCGCCAGTCTGGCGGCTGAGATTCGGCAGCGTTTTCCCGAAGCGGAGCTGCAGATGATTCCGTCGAGAGGCGGCAGGTTCGAAATCATCGCGGATGGAATACCGATTTACGAGAAATCAAAAACGGGGCGGCACGCCAAACCGGATGAAGTTCTGTCACTACTTGAAGAGAAATCGTGAAATCACGATACGGTATTGACGGCGCGGGCTAGGGGTATTTCTTTCGGGGACTGAGGCCCTGTAGGAGAGCCCTTCCTTGTCTCCACAGGCGGTGGTTTTGAGGCTGCGCCAAATGTGTATCAATCTCCCGCCCGCACGTCCTTTTGAGAGGACACAGAGGTCTTTTTCCGACCAGTCTGAGATATCTAAGTCGTTGGGCCAACGCGACTTGGCTCAATTCAGCGGTTATGGCACCGCCCGTGCACCCCACTACGGCATGATTCACCGTTTCAGCTCTAAACCACTCCCTTCTCTTTTGCGGCTCGCTTTGGGCGCTGCGCTTGGACTCTTCGTCTGGGCGGGTGTCGCGGAAGCGCAGCGACCCGTTCCAGCAAAGCCTCAGGTGCCTGCAACTCAATCGCAGTCGCTCCAGCAGATTGTGCCGCCCGGGTTTTTTCCACCTGCTGGCATGTGCCGCATTTGGATCAATGGGGTTCCGGCTGGACAACAGCCGGCTCCTACTGATTGCGCGTCGGCGGTGAGAAATCGTCCCGCGAATGGAAGAGTTCTCTTCGGGGATGATCCGCCGAAGACCAAAAAGGGAAAAACCGACAAGAGCAAGTCGAGCGCAACCGACGAGCTGGTCGATCTAATTACGAGGAGGATAGCACGATGAAGGGATTAGTAATCACACTAGCGCTGGCGGGCCTCGCTTCGACGGCGACGCTCAATGCCCAGGTTTATGGCAGCCGGCCGCTCCCGAGCACCAACACTTCCATAAACGTTGATGGCTCGTGGCGCGTGGTCGGTCGCGATGGAAGCGGCAATACGATTTATGAGCGCCGTACCCAGGACCGCAACGGCAACATTCTTGTCCAGCGGGCGGTGCGCGACTCTCGCGGCAACATGTCGATCATCAGCAGCAGCACCGTGGGCAACTCGGGATACGGCGTCGGAACGAGTGTAGATGGCTCGTGGCGCGTGGTTGGTCGCGACGGAAACGGCAATACGATTTATGAACGCCGCACCCAGGACCGCAACGGCAACATTCTCGTTCAGCGGGCAGTACGCGATTCTCGCGGCAACATGTCGATCATCAGCAGCAACACCGTCGGCAATAACGGCAACGGCGGGTATAACAGCAATTGCAGCTATAACCAGAGTACCAACACCGTCGGAGACATCATCTTCGGTCGCAGCGGAACCAACGTGAATTGCAACGACAACGGCAATCGCGTCGACGGCGGGTGGTATCAGGTAGGCCAGGGTCGCGACAACAACTCGATTTACGAGCGCCGAGTCCGCGATTCGAATGGCAACCTGATAATTCAGCGTGCCCGTCGCAATTCGAACGGGAGCTTTACGATCCTCAGCAGCCGTGCCTACAACGGCAACAACGACAAGCAGTGGCAGAAGGCGCAACGGCAGCAGGAGAAGGAGATCAGGAAGCAGCAGAGGGAACAAGACAAGCAGTATCGGAAGTCGGAGAACGATAACGAGGACAATCGTCCGGTCGCGGGCATTTACGATCGCTCCTACGGCGCCAGCAATGCGGACGTGAAGGGCAACGGCCATGGAAAAGGCAATGGCAAAGGCAAGTACAAGGGCAACGACTAACAGAATCTCCTGAATACGGTGCGATCTATGCACCTTCCACTGCGAATGCAGCGCACCGTCACCGACAGATATCTTCCTCCCGACCGTGAGGCGTTCGTCGCGGCCGAACCGCCATCGGGGCGAATCATCGTCATCGCTCCTACTCGAGCGGCCTGCGAAACAATCGAGCTCGCGCTTGGCCTCCGGATCCCGACGATCCTCGAGAAGCAGCACGGCCAGGAAATCCGCGAGCTGGCGGCGGCGGGGAAAGGATTTGGGATCGTCGCGGGCACGGGCACTGGCAAGACGCTCTCGATTCGCCCGATGGCCGAGACGATTCTTGGCACCGATGTCCTGAAAGTCGGCGTCGTGAATCGCGAGCGCGAAGCGACGCCGGAAACGCCTAGCTGGAACGTGATCGTCGTGACGACGGGAATCGCGCGCCGCTGGTTTCAGGATGGAGACATTCTCTCAACCGATACGCTGGTCGTCGACGAAATCCATCAAACGTCGGCAGAGCTCGAGCTGTGTCTCGCGCTCGGGAAAAGAGTGGGCTGCCGCTTCATCTGGCTCTCGGCGACCGTCGACCCGAGCTTTTACGCCCGTTATCTCAATGCCGCGGCAGTGCTCGAGACATCGGCATTCGACCCGGCGAAGGCCGCGGACGTAAAGATCGTCCGTAAGGATCCCCGAACATTTCTGGACGACCGGTTCCTCCAGCAGGTGGTCAAGGAGCGTCGCGGAGTCGGGATGTTTCTTCCCACTCGCGCCGGAGTCGAAGAAGCAGCGGAAGTTGTGAGAGCACGCTTCCCCCGAATCAACGCCGCTTTTTATCACGGCGGCGAGCCGATCAGGATTATCCGCCCATTTCTCGAGGGCGAAGAGAAGAAACCCTACTTTCTCGCGATGACGGCGGCGGGGCAGAGCGCTCTCAACGTCCAGGGTCTCGACACGGTCGTGATCGACGACACTCGATTCAGTAACGTCATCGAGCGCGGGAAGAACGTCCTCACTCGCCTCCACCTCGGCGCCAACGAAATTCTGCAGATGGCCCGAAATTCTGCAGATGGCCGGCCGGGTCCACGGTCGCGTAGCTGGTGGAAGAGTCTTCATCCTGTCGGACCGGGACATTCACTTCACATCGTTGAAGCCGACGGCACCTGAGTTCCAGCTCGCGGGTGATTCCGAGCGCGTCGCGATGACATGCGCGGATCTCGGCGTCGCCGCCGATCAACTCGAGCTTCCGGTGCCGCTCGATCGGGTTGCTTATCGCAAGGCCGTTTCGCTGCTCGAGCACCGGGGCATCATCGAGAACGGAAGGCTCTCGCGTTACGGGAAATCGGTCGAAGCGATGCCGGTGCATCGGCCATGGGCGGAGCTGTTGGTGAACGCTGACGACGAGCTGGTTCCCTATCTGGCGGTGATGAGCTCGATCGAATCGTTGCACCGAATGACTCGCGAGGAACGGGACCTCGGCGGTGTCATAGTTCCTGGCAGCGATCACCTCACCGCTTACAACCTGTACGCCGAAGCCTTTTCGCACTCCGGATACATCGGCGAAGTGTACGGCCTGCCGAGGCACCTGTTCGACGAGAGCATCGAGAGTTGGGCGGAGCAGCGCGGCGTGCTGGTGAAGGCGATTGAAGATGCTGCGCTGGCGACCGCGAGCATCTACCGCGCCCTCGGCATGCAGCTCCCGACGAAGATGGTGAATGCGCGCGATCACATCTATCGAAAGTTCACGGAGCTGCTCGCGCAGTACATGCCTTTCGACCTCGTCATCGACGAGCATACGGCGGACGGGACCGAGGCCCGCGTTTCGAAGACGAGCGTCGCGGGCAGCTGGGGCGCGATCGCCGGGGACCTGAGGTACTTCGCCGATCGATCAGGCATCCCGAGGGCGGCGATCGAGGGAACTCAGATCCCGATGCAGCTCATTCATCGGTATGCGACGCGGGGAAAAGCCGCGGTTGTTTATGATCCGCGACGAAAGCACGGGCCACTCGTGCTGAAGCGATCGCTTGATTATTTCGGGTTCGAGCTGGAGAGCGAGATGGAGACTGTCGACGCGTTTCCGGACGACCTGGCGAGGGAGGCACGTCACGCGCTCGCGGAAGCGATGGCTCGTGGAGAGGCTCGTCACTTCGCGGTGAAACAGAACCGCGAGGTGATCGAAGAAATCCGCGAGGCCTACAAGCGCTCCGGCGGGACGACAAACCGTCTTGGATTGCCCGAGTTGATCGGGCTGTACGAGGAGCAGCTCGCCGGGGTCTCGTCAATGGAAGCATTTCGAACAGCCAGGCTGGCCGTCGATAGAGATCGATTCATTCCGCCGGATGAACGCGAGCGGCTCGAGCACTTGCCCGATCAGGTCACCTACGACGTGGAGGAACGCGATGGGAAGCGTCTGGGCGTTGCCAGACTTCGCCTGCCCGAAAAAGTCGCGAGGACTCTCACACCGGCGGAAATTCCCGAGCTAGACCGGCCGATAAGATTCGTCGTGTTGCGGGGGCAACGAGGCGCGGTCCGCGCCGACACACTCGACGAGCTGCAGGAGCGCCTCGCACAACCATGGTCGCCCGATGAAGTCGAGGAAACGCAAGACGATCGCGCGATGTTGTCTCACGCGGAAAATGAAGTGCGGCGGATTGCCGGCGAGTTTCGACGGCACCGGAGAGGAGGCGGCGAACGTCACGGCGCTCGACACGGACCGCGCGGAGGATCGCGCTCTCACGGGCGAGGCGGTTCGAATACAGGACGAAGGCGCCGTGGGCGCTAACGACGCGCACTGGCGCTGACTGATCGCCTCCGTATAATCCGCGCATGCCAGGACAACACTTCTCCACGCACTTCAGCGAGCACCGGAAAGTCATCGATGCCAGTATTGCTTCGCTTCAGTCAGCGTCGGACGCCGCCGCAGAGGCGATCATCGCCTCCCTTGGACGCGGTGGAAAGGTTCTCGCGTTTGGAAACGGTGGGAGCGCGACACAGGCCAGCCACCTGGTCGAGGAGCTGATTGGCCGATTCAAGGAAACCCGAAGACCGCTACCTGCGATGTCACTTGTGGGCGACCTGGGTGTCGTCACGTGCATTGCGAACGACTTCGGATACGGCGCGCTGTTTGAGCGTCAAGTCGAAGCGTTGGCAACGATGGGTGATGCGGTTGTCGGAATCAC
>WNFL01100219.1_pt1 | contig 11417 bp, 12 predicted proteins | sample 5400361 | NCBI WGS metagenome assembly WNFL01 (sample SAMN13153351, study PRJNA577476) | soil metagenome | isolation source: 40 cm soil on Douglas fir-dominated hillslope | place: USA:California | collected 2013-09-17
CTGGTTCGGGTAATCGGAACGACCGGTACCGATGATGCAATCCGGGCGAACCTCCTTGGCGGCCTCGGGCATGATCTCCGGCGTCGGATTGGCCATCGCGAGGATGATCGGCTTGTTCGCCATCTTCTTGACCATATCCTGCTTGAGCACGCCCGCGCTCGAAAGTCCCAGGAACACATCGGCGCCAGCGGTCGCGTCGCCGAGCGTGCGCGCCGAGGTTTCCTGCGCATAGCGCAGCTTGCTCGCATCCAGGCCTTCGCGGCCCTTATGGATGATGCCCTTGCTGTCGGCGACAAGGATGTTCTCGCGCTTCATGCCCAGGCTGACGATCAGGTCAAGACACGCAATCGCCGCGGCGCCGGCGCCCGAGCACACCAGTTTCGCCTTGCCGATGTCCTTGTTGACGTAGCGCAGTCCATTGAGCACCGCAGCCGCGGCGACGATCGCGGTGCCGTGCTGATCGTCGTGGAACACTGGGATCTTCATCCGCTCGCGCAGCTTCTGCTCGATGTAGAAGCACTCCGGCGCCTTGATGTCTTCGAGATTGATGCCGCCGAAAGTCGGTTCCAGGCTGCGGTTTCGTTGACCTCGATGTCGAACACATCGACGTCGGCGAATTTCTTGAACAGGCAGCCCTTGCCTTCCATCACCGGCTTGCCGGCCAGCGCGCCGATGTTGCCCAGGCCCAGCACCGCAGTGCCGTTGCTGACGACCGCGACCAGATTGCCGCGCGAAGTCAGGTTGTACGACTCAGCCGCGTTTTCGTGGATCGCCATGCACGCTTCGGCGACGCCGGGCGAGTACGCCAGCGACAGGTCGCGCTGCGTGACCATCGCCTTCGTGGGGACCACGGAAATTTTGCCCGGCGTTGGATACCGGTGGTACTCCAGCGCTGCGTCGCGCAAATTGTCAGCCATTTCAGTTTCCTCCGTTGATGGGGCGGCGGGCGCCGCGAACTTTCTTGAAACGCTGCTTCCGGTCGTCTGTCGTTAACTGCTTGTGGGGCAACACTTACTGGATCGGATCACACTTCTCCGTCGGGGCTAGGGTTGAGGGCGAACCGCGACCCGAGTCGAGGGAGAACGCGGTAATTGCACAGAGTCGAATCGAAGGACAACCGGGAACAAGTTGCTTGCGAGCCGCGAGCCCTGCCATGCATCGACGGACAACCGAAAATCATTCCGCCTCCCTGGTACTGCATTTACTCAGAAGTCGGCAATTTAGACGACAAGAATAGCCCAGAAACCCGCATGAAATAAGGATGTTCCGTTTCCCAAGTCGCCGCCTTCTGAGTTAAGACACAGACTACGCGCCGCAATGTGCTCCCGCGTCTGGCGGAAAGGGTGGGATTCGAACCCACGTCAGGGTAGAACCCTGAACCGGATTTCGAGTCCGGCGCATTCGACCACTCTGCCACCTTTCCGGGAAGGCGGCGATTATAGCGCAATCCGTGCCGGCCAACGCCGCGTCGGCAGGGTCGCGCACCCGCCACCACACTCGCCGGGATCAGGCAGGTACGCGCTGATGGTTGCGGCGCGAATCGATCCGGCAGCGCGCGCTTCCCGGCAAGGTTTCATGTAACAATAGCCGCCGTCGCAGCGCGAGAATGCCCCCGTAGCTCAGTGGATAGAGCGATCCCCTCCTCAGTGTGGGCACCGGACATCGAAAGGGTCCGCGTGAATGGAGTCAAATTCGGTGAACCCTCCGGATTGTCCGTGGGAATACCGAGCCAAGCCCGGCGCTTTGCCGGGAAGGTGTAGAGACTAGACGGCTCCTGCCTAATGAAGCGCCGGCTTCGATGGCAAAGGTATAGTCCAGACCACCAAACCGATGGGCGGCGAAAGCCGCAGTGGTACGAAGGGATAGGTCACACGTTCGATTCGTGTCGGGGGCGCCAGACCAGAGGACGTGGAGTTATCGGCCGGAAGTGATTTACTGTTCCGGCTTCACTTCTGTCTTGTGTCCTCTGGTCGCCACTCCGGGACAATACCAGGTGCGCCCGGCGGGCAGCGGAACGCCGCGTCGACGCCGACGTGCGGCACCCAGGCGAGTCTGCCGCCGACGAACAGCAGCGGCAGGCGCTCACGATCCCACGGCGCGACCGCCGATTCCTGCAGCAGATTTTTGAGTGTGCGTGATGGCCTGCCGGCATCGAGCCGCAGGCGCTCGCCGCCGCCGCGCAGCCGCACCTCGCAGCCGGCGCGCAGCGCTGCGCGATCGATCCCCTGCCCTCCGACGGAGCGGAAATGCAGGCTGCCGCCCAGTTCAGGCAGTGCCAGCGTCGCTGCGCCGTTCCACGGCCGGCGGAAATCCGGCGGAAGCGGCGGCGGGATCGCGCGCGCCAGCGCCAGATCGCGATAGCGGAGCATTTCGTACCGATCCCAAACGATGCGCGGGTTGGCATCGGCGCGCGCCGAGACCAGTTGCGAGAGCATCTGCTCGAGGCGCTGCGCGTTGGGCGGCGGCGCGCCGCGCGCCGCGATGTACCAGCGCAGCAGGTTGCGCGCGCGCGCGCCGCTCAAGCTGCGCAACACCTCGATCGACAACTGCTCCTGCGGACACACCGTGCCGGCATCGATGCGCGCAAGTTGGTCGAGCAGCGCCGCAGCCTCCGCCAGGTGCCCCGCGGTGCGCGCCACGGTTTGCACATACGCCGGAAAGCGTTCGCGCAGCAGCGGCGCTACCCGGTGGCGCAGCCAGTTGCGATCGAATCTGGCATCGGCATTGCTTTCGTCATCGATCCACGCCAGCCGATTCGGCCGCAGCAACAGCGGCGCGGCTGCGCGGCGTGCGGCTGGCGCGCCGGCTGGTGTGGCCGGCAGGGTGTCGACGTACTCCCCGTGCCGGATCTCGCCCATTGCCGCCAGACCTTTCACGCCGGCACCGCGCAGCAATTGCAGCAGCAAGGTTTCCGCCTGATCGTCCTGATGGTGCGCCAGCACGATGCAGTCGGCGCGCACCCCGGCAAATGCGCTATAGCGAGCCGCGCGCGCTGCCGCCTCGATGCCGCTGCCGCTGTCACGCGCAACGCGCACCCGCCGGGCGTTGAACGGGACGCCGAGGCGCGCACACAGGGCGCGACAGAAATTTTCCCAGAGCCGGGCGTTGGGACTCAGTCCGTGATTGACGTGCAGCGCCGACAGGCTGAAGTGCAGCGGCCCCGCGAGGCCGTGCAGCAGATGCAGCAGCGTCACCGAGTCGCGGCCACCGGATAGCGCCACGCAAACCTTTGCATCACCCGGCAGCGATGCGCGCAGGCGCGCGGCGCAGGCAGCGCCAAAGACGCGCCGCAGGACTACTCGATCGGAACTTCCTTGAATCGCCCGTAACTCATCAGGCGTTCGTTGCGGCGCGCGAGCAGTTCGTCGGCGCTCAGATCGTGTACCGACTTGAGTGCATCGGCCAGAGCCTTTTTCAGCGTCTGCGCCATCGCTTGCGGGTCACGGTGCGCGCCGCCGACCGGCTCGCTGACGATCTTGTCGACCAGGCCGAGCGACTTGAGCCGCGTGGCGGTAATGCCGAGCGCGTCGGCCGCAGTCGAGGCATGCTCGGCGCTCTTCCACAGGATTGCCGCGCAGCCTTCGGGCGAGATCACCGAATAGGTCGAGTACTGCAACATCAGCACCACGTCACCGACGCCGATCGCCAGCGCGCCGCCCGAGCCGCCTTCACCGATGACGGTGCAGATCACCGGTACGCGCAATCCGGCGAGCACGTACAGGTTCTTGCCGATGGCCTCGGACTGGCCGCGCTCCTCGGCGTCGATGCCGGGATAAGCCCCGGGGGTGTCGATGAAGGTCATTACCGGAATGTTGAATTTCTCTGCAAGCTGCATCAGCCGCAGCGCCTTGCGGTAGCCCTCGGGCCGCGGCATGCCGAAATTACGATAGGTCCGATCCTTGGTGTCGCGGCCCTTCTGGTGTCCGATCACCATCACCGGCCGTCCGTTGAAGCGCGCGAAACCGGCGACGATCGCCGGGTCGTCGGCGAAGTGCCGGTCGCCGTGCAGTTCCTCGAAACCGGTAAAAATGCTGGCGCAGTAATCGAGTGTGTAGGGGCGTTGCGGGTGGCGGGCGACCTGCGAAATCTGCCACGCCGACAGTTTGGAATAGATGTCTTTCGTCAGGCCGACGCTTTTCTGCCGCAGGCGCTCGATCTCCTGCGAAATATCGACCGCGGAATCATCCTGCACGAAGCGCAGTTCTTCGATCTTGGATTCCAGGTCCGCGACCGGCTGCTCAAAATCCAGAAAACTCGTTTTCATCGCCCGTTGGGTAAACTGAAACCGGCCAAATGATACAGGATAAGACCAGGCCGCGGCCCGAACGCCGCGCCGCCCCTTCATTTGCCTGCAGCGCCGTTATAATACGCGCACTTTGAAAACCAAAAACAAGCTCGGCCCGGCCGGGCAACTCTGATGCTCCGCACTTTACTTCACCGCCCGATGGCGAGCGGATTCGCGTCCCGCGAATCCGCTCCAGTGCCGACCTGGCCGTTGATTGCGAACACCTTCAATCGAATGTCGCAGCGCGTGCCCACGCGGCCGGAGCGCGCCTGAATGGCGACACCGGGCATCACCGACGATCTGGAAACGCTGCTGGCGGGCGTCGCGCGCAAGGACGGCCAGGCCTTGGCGCGCCTCTACGAAATCACCCGCGCAAAACTGTTTTCGGTCGCGCTGCGTATATTGCGCAAGGACGAAGCCGCGGAGGAAGTCTTGCAGGAAAGCTTCGTGGCGATCTGGGCGCATGCCGGCGACTACTCGGCCGCGCTCAGTGCGCCGATGACATGGATGACGACCATCGTTCGCAACCGTTGCCTGGACATCGTGCGCCGGCCACAGGCCGAAGTCGCGGAACTGCACGAGGGCTTCCTGGAGAACGTCGAGGACGAGGCCGCGGGGCCGTTGCAGCGTCTCGCGGAGAGCCGCGACGCGAAGGCGCTGGCCGATTGCATGAAGCGGCTTGCGGGAGCGGAGCGGCAGTCGATCATGCTGGCGTTTTTTCATGGCCTGACGCACTCGGAACTTGCACAGCACCTGCGCGAGCCCCTGGGCACGGTGAAGACGCGCATCCGGCGTGGCTTGCATAGCCTGAAGGATTGTTTGAGCAGACGCCGAAAATGAAGTATCAGGGAACCCAACTGGCCGAATTGCTGGCCGCCGAATATATGCTCGGCACCCTCGCGGGTGCGGCGCGGCGGCGCTTCGAGCGGCTGTTGCCGGGCCGCCCGGACTGGCGCGCCGCGGTTGCCGGCTGGGAGGCGCGGCTGCTGCCGCTGATCGATGGCATCACGCCGATCGAGCCGCCGCCGCGCGTCTGGGAACGAATCGCCGCGCGCACCGGCATTCGGGCGCAGCAACACAGCAGGCCGCCACCGCTGCGCCGTCCGCTATGGGAAAGCCTCGGCTTCTGGCGCGCCTTCACGGGTCTGGCCAGTGCCACGGCGTTCGCTCTGGTGTTGGTGGTCGGCAATCTGCGGCAGACGACGGAGGTGCCGACAGTCACGCTCGCGGTACTTGCCGACGAGTCCGCCAGGCCGGTCATGGTGGTAACTGCCGAGCCGAAGAGTCACACCGTGTCGGTCACATTACTGAGCCCGCCCACGGTCGCCGCGGACCGCGACCTGGAACTCTGGGCACTGCCCGACGGACGCCCGCCGAAGTCGCTGGGCGTCGTCAAGTCGCGGGGCGCAACCGTGTTCCGGCTGTCCGATCCGGATGCGGTGCTGGTGCGCGGATCCAAAGCGATGGCAATCAGTCTCGAGCCCAGGGGCGGCTCGCCGACCGGCACACCGACCGGACCGGTGTTGTTCCAGGGCGGCGTCATTCCGAAGCAGACTTGATCGAGGACGGCCCCAGCCTCACCAGTGCGGACGGATTGCTGCTTGCGACGCGGCGTTCGCTGTCACGGTCGCCGCTCGCAGTCGTGGTGCTGTCGCACGGCTTCGGCGAGCACAGCGGCCGCTACGCAAGGCTCGCCGCGGTGCTGCACGACGCGCGCATCGCATTGCACAGCTACGATCTGCGCGGGCATGGGCGCTCTGCCGGTCAGCGCGGCCACACGCCGTCGCTGGACGCCTACTTAGACGACCTCGCGCGCGTCATCGACCGGGCATGCGGCGAAGTCCCCGGTCTTCCGCTGTTCCTGTTCGGCTACAGCGCTGGCGGCAATATCGCGCTCAACTACGCGTTACGCCAGCCGTCGGGAATCCATGGCGTGATTGCAATCGCGCCGTGGCTGCGCCTCGCCTTCTCGCCGCCAACCTGGAAAACGGCGCTCGGCCGCGTGGCCATGCGGGTCGCGCCGAACATGTCGTTCGACTTCGAAGCGGACGCGCCACCCGCATCGCGCAATACGCGAGTGATCGAGGACAAGCAGGCCGATCCGCTGATGCACAACCGCATGTCGGCTGCGGCGTTCACAGTACTTACCGAAGGCGGCCAGGCGCTGCTCGATGGCGCCGCAGATTTCGCGTTGCCGTTGCTGGTGATGCACGGCGGTGACGATCAGGTAATCAGCGCCGACGCTGCGGCGGAGTTCGTTGCCGGCGTGCGGCACTCCGACAAGCGCTTCGTGCTGTTCCCCGGCATGGCGCACGAAATTCTCAATGAACCCGAGCCACGCGCAGTGCACACCGAGATTGTTGCGTGGATTACGCATCACTTGCGCGCCCCGGCCTGAGCGCGCCGCACCTGGTCGAGTGCGCTGCAAAGCCTGGCGATGCCGTCGATGATGCGTGGGCCGGGCCGCTGGATCAGGTCGGGGTCGATATGAAACACGTGACCGTTGCGAACCGCGCGAATCTGCCGGTAACGGTCCCAGCTCGCACGCAGTTGCGCCTGATTCACGTTGGAGCCTCCGCCGACGATCGCCGCCGGATTCGCGAACACAATGTCCTCCATGCCAACAATCGGCGTGAGCGTGTTTGCGTCGGCAAAAATGTTGCGGCCACCGCAGACTTCCAGCGCCGCGGATGCAAAGTGACTGCCGTTGACCGTCATCGGCGGCGCGTGCCAAACCTCGATGAACACCGAAACCGGCGCGGCGTCGGCGAAGCGCGCCCGGAAGGCCGCGAGCTGCTGCTCGAACGCATTCGCTGCTGCTTCCGCTTCAGGACGGCCGGCTGCGGCTCCGACCAATCGCATCACGCGGGGGATATCACTGATCCGATGGGCCTCGACGACCAGCACCGGAATTCCCATCGCTTCGATGCGTGCGATATCGGACGGATGAGTGCCGCTTTTCCACGTCAGAACCAGGTCCGGTCTGAGCGCGAGGATGCGCTCGAGATCCAGCGCAAACGCGTCGCCGACCTGCGGCAGCGCGCGCGCCGCGTCGGGATAATCGCTCCATGCGCCGGCTCCGACGAGACTGTCTGCCGCGCCCGCGGCGAAGGCAATTTCGGTAAGCGCCGGCGCAGCCGATACGATCCGCCGCGCCGGCGCGGCAAGGCGTACCGTCAACCCGCGTTGGTCGCGCAGTTCGATGGTTGCGGCACGCACGCCGCACGCGATAATCATTGCGCCGAGCAGCGCCAAGCCGACCCGCACGAGCTTCATGTGCGCCACTCCCCCGCTACCATTGACTGCCCGGAACTGTGCTATTCTTCGCGCGCCACACTTGGAGTGTGACAGCAATCGAAACCGCATGCGACCAACTCGTGCATCTAAAAGGATGTTACGGCGACTGGCCGGTAGCTGCCCCGTCCGGTTTGCCGTACCGCCTCGGGCCGCGGCGCCTGTTAACCATTAGCAGAATACATCCCAGGAGAAACTGAATGAACAACCTGAAACTGCTTGCAGTGTTGCTCTCTGCTGCCATTGCCGCCGGTTGCGCAGGCACGTCGTCCACGCCCGCCGCGGCTCCCGCCGCACCCGCAGCGGCCGCGGCTCCCGCGGTCGACGACGCCGCCGTCGCGGCTGCCGTCAAGGCAGCGCTGGCTGCCGACGCGGATCTGAGCACGCAGAAGATCGGCGTCGAGTCGGCCCAGGGTGAAGTGACGCTGAAGGGTGAGATCAAGTCCTTTGCGCTGCGCAAGAAAGCGCAGGACATTACCAAGGGCGGTGATCACCGGGTAACAACGGCTCCGGCGAGTTACCGTGACAACGCCGGCGAATGCCGGCGTTGTCGTTTCAGGCGCCGCCGGTGCCATACGCTGCCGACGTTGCCCGAAACCCGCGTGCCCGCAGCCTCCACAAGCACCGCGGCCGGCAAACAACTGCTCAGGGTTCGCGCATGCCGATGACGACCGTCAACATGCTGAGCGAACCCATATCGATGCCGTCGATGGGAAACACGATCGACTCATCCGGCTGCTGCAGCGCAATGACGTAGAGCAGTGGCAAATAGTGCTCTGGCGTCGGGACGCTCAAACGCGCGTCCTCTCCCAGCGCGTGGTAGTCGAGCAGCGCCGTGTGTGTGCCGCTGCGCAGGTTTTCCTTGACGGCCTCATTGAAACGCAGCGCCCAATCGGATGGCGCCGCGTGCCCAGCGCGCTGCATCAGGCGCAGGTTGTGCACCACGTTCCCGCTGCCGACAATCAATACGTCGTCGTCGCGCAACGGTGCGAGACGCTTTGCCAGGCCATAGTGGAACGATGGCGGCTGCGTGGCATCGATCGACAATTGAACCACCGGGATGTCCGCCTCCGGAAACGCGTGCAGCAGCACCGACCAGGTTCCGTGATCCAGGCCCCATTCGGTATCCAGGTTCACTTCGACCGGCGCCAGCAGGTCGCGGACGCTGCGCGCCAGCGCCGGGTCGCCCGGCGCGGGATACCGAATATCGAACAGTGCCTGCGGGAATCCGCCGAAATCGTGGATCGTCGGTGGCTGCTCCATCGCCGTGACACCCACGCCGCGCGTGTACCAGTGCGCCGAAACCGCGAGGATCGCGCGCGGGCGCGGTCTGACTGCGGCGCCGATGCGACGCCACGTCTCGGTGTAGGTATTGCGGTGCAATGCGTGCATCGGATTGCCATGCCCGAAGAACACTACCGGCATACGCTCGCTGGCCATGCTTTGGCTCCTTTCGGCGATCATCGGCTACCTGCGGTCCGCGGTGGATAGTTCATCCCACGACCCTGATAAGGCGCCGTGTCCGATCCTACTCCGCCCTCGCCCCTGACGCCTTGATCACCCGTCCCCATTTATCCGTCTCGCGGTTGATCAGCGCAGCAAACTCCGCAGACGTGCTCCCCGTCGGTTCCGCTCCCTCCGCGGCAAGCCGTTCCTTCATTTCTCTGGTGGTGAGCGATCGCGCGATCTGCGCGTGAATTTCCTTCACGATCGGTTCCGGCGTCCCCTTGGGGGCGAGGATTCCGTAACTCAGGGTGCTCTCGAAACCCGGAAGCCCGGATTCGGTGACCGTCGGCACTTTCGGCAGCAAACTCATGCGGTGCGTACTGGTTACCGCGACGGCGCGCAGCTTTCCGGCCTGGATGTGCGGCAACGCTGTCGGAATAACGCTGAACATCACCTGCACCTGGCCGCCGAGCAAATCCGTGATCGCCGGATTCGTGCCCTTGTACGGAATGTGGGTCAGGTCGACCTTGGCCACCTCCTTGAACAGTTCGCCGGTCAGATGTGAACCGGTTCCGCTGCCGCTCGATGCGTAATTGAGGGCCCCGGGCCGCGCCATTGCAAGCGTAATCAGGTCTTTGACCGACTCGGCGCGCACACCGGGATTCACCACCAGTACCAGCGGCACCGACGCGATCAGGCTGATCGGAACAAAGTCCTTGCGAGGATCGTAGGGTAGCTTCTGGTACAGGCCGGGATTGATCGCGAGTGTCCCGGTATGGCCAAGCAACAGCGTGTATCCATCGGGCGCTGCGGCCGCCGCCGCGGCCGTGCCGATGTTGCCGCCCGCGCCGGCACGGTTTTCGACAATCACCTGCTGTTTCCAGGCTTCAGTGAGCTTCTGCGCGAGTTGCCGCGCGAATACATCATTACCGCCGCCGGGAGCGAACGGCACGATGATCTTTACCGGCTTGGTCGGATAACTCTGCGCGACGGCAACCGGTGCCGCGCCGATCACGATCGATGCGGCTAGTGCCGCGACAAATTCCCGCATCGGGTTAACCTCCGGTGTCGACACACGGGGAAGCGAACGCGCCGCGCCCGCGCCGCTTGGATGCCGCGCAGCTTACGGCTTCGGCCCGGCCTTGCCCATGTCATCCCAGGGAAGCCCGACGACCTTGCCTTCACCGAGTTCGCGCAGGCGCCGGGCAAGCTCCGCGGACCACTCCGGATCGTCACTCGCAGCGATCAGCTCGTCGAGACTTTCGATCAGCGAAGCCGCCAGCGACGCCCTCGCCTCGGGCGGCAGGCTCAATGCCTCGTGCAGCAGATGGGCAGTATCGTGAGACATGCGGCGCAGTTTATCACCGCTGTGTGCGGTCGATTAGAGGCGGCCCTGGAATCCAGAACTGGCAGACAAGTGAAATACCTAATCCGATGGGCGAAGGAAACGCCCTGGCTTGAAGCGGTCGCAAGACGGCCGGGGAAAGTGGCCGTAGAGAACCGTAGCGATATTGGCAGTGACCGGAACAGGTATCGTTGACTGGTGATAATTCCTGCGCGGCTTTCGAGCAATCGGCAATGTCCACGTCGTTGGTAACTGGCTGGCCGCCGTAACGGGCGGTCCCCCTTGCCGAACCCTCGTCGTAAGCTTGGGAAGCTTCTGCTCTACCATTGAGCTACCCCGCAAACGCTGCGGATTCTACGATGGTTCCTTCGAGAGGCTCGGCTGACGATTTCGAGGTAGAGCGAAATTGGGATGGCTGAGGAGGTGCATCAACAGAAGGGACTCGTTGATTTGATGATGTTGCGTGTCCTGGCAGTACTCGCGCGTTTCGAACATGCCATCGAAGGGGCTACCCTCTCCAATTGTGACGATCAAAACTTCCCCGACCGCATTCCCTAAATCTGTTTACGATATTCCCCAAGTTGCAATTATGGCATTGTTAAAAAAGGGATTTCTTTGTGTATCCAATATCCGGATAATGTGGGTTATCGAATCAAGCGGGACAAAAAATGGAAAACGTAATTGACCTTAGCACCTACCGCGCCGATCGAGATCACGCAGAACAGAAGGTTCGCGAACTCCAGGAAGCCCGGCGGAAAGAGGCAGAGGAGGCAGGTAGTTCGGCTCTCCTTCAACTCAAAAGGCGCAAGAAGGGGTTGATCCTGGAAGATTGCACGGCCATTGCCCGCAACGTGTATGCGGAGCTGCAGCGACTGCGCTCAGCGTGTCCGAACGTGAAGTTTTCGGACCTCGTAATCGAGGCCGGCATTTCCAACGAGCGGTCTGCGAAAGAGCTTCACAGGATGTCGCTGCCGTTGGGTGGCGATGCCAAGAAGCGCGGCATTCGGAAGGACCCGGCCAAATACTTACGCCTGATTCGCGCCATCC
>WNFL01328685.1_pt1 | contig 11417 bp, 10 predicted proteins | sample 5400361 | NCBI WGS metagenome assembly WNFL01 (sample SAMN13153351, study PRJNA577476) | soil metagenome | isolation source: 40 cm soil on Douglas fir-dominated hillslope | place: USA:California | collected 2013-09-17
TTGTGCCTTTCCTCTTGACAGCCGACTTCAGGCGTTCGTAAACTGCCCTCACGCGAGAAAGGAGGGGGTCCAGTGAACAGTTGCCATAAGCCCCGCGAGGTGGCTGACGCCTAGTTCGTTGCCAAGAGCGAGGTCAACAGGAGTGTTCAGCTGGATGCCTCCCCTCGACCGCGCAGTGTAGGGTCCCAAGGAGGCCGCTAGGCGCCGAACCTGGCGAATCTAAACAGCTTACCGGCCCCGGAGGGTGGCAGCCCTCCGGGGTTTTTATTTCAGCGGCTTCCGGGCGAAATGGTAGAGCCCGAACGAAAGGGCAGCGAAAACCAGGATCCCGAGGACGTCACTTTCGTGGACCCCGGGGAAGTACTGACCGATGTCGATCGCGTTCGTGGGAATCCAGCCCTGCTTCTCGACGAGCTTCACCACGATGCCCAGCAGACCCACGATGCCGCCCGCGGCGATGAGACCGCTCGCGAAGAGAGCGCCCGGCCCCGTTTCGTCCTCGCTCCTCGCCTCCTCCTGCCCGCGCTCGACCAGCCAGCGCACGATGCCGCCGCAGAAGATGGCCGCGGTGGTGCCGATCCCGATGTAGCTGCCGACCGCGAAGCTCAAGGAGCGCACGCCCAGCAGCTCGACCGCGATCACCAGGAACACCCCGAGCAGCACCAGGCCCCAGGGCAGCTTCCGGTTCAGGATCCCGTTGATGACCACGGACATGAGGCGGGCCTGCGGGGCCGGGGCCTCGTCACTCCCGATCCCCTGGACCCACTGCACCTCGATCTTTCCGGTCTCGGGGTTGACCAGGTACTTGCCCTCGGCGATGGTGGGCGAGCCGATGACGTTCAGGAGGGTGTAGGACCGTCCCGCGTGCGCGAAGGCCGTGTTCTCGACCACGGCGCCCTCCGGAAGGTGGCGGAGGTCCACCGCGATGTCGGCGGGAACGAACTTCTCGAGCCCCGAGTTCACCGCGATCAGGGTCAGGCCGATGACGAACGACGATGCGAGGACGCCCAGGAACAGGCCCTTCTGCTGGGCCGAAGGTGTCGCCCCCACCAGGAAGCCCGTCTTGAGGTCCTGGGAGGTGTTACCCGCGTTCGCCGCGGCAATGCAGACGGTGCCCCCGATCATGAGAGCGAGCGCGCCGTAGGCTCCGCTCGTCCAGCCCACGGCCAGGAAGACGCCGCAGGTGGCCATGAGGGTGGCGATGGCCATGCCGGAGATCGGGTTCGAGGAGGTTCCGATGAGCCCGACGATGCGGGAAGAGACGGTGACGAACAGGAAGCCGAAGATCACCACCAGCACGGCGGCCAGGAGGTTCGCGACGAGCCCGGTGTACGCCCCGGGCACGGGCTTGAACGTGAGGAGGCCCCACATGAGGGCCACGATCAGCAGGGAGCCCGCGAGCACCACGGTGGTCTTGAGGTCGCGGTTGGTGCGCCTTTCGTCGGGGGCGGCGCCGTCGCCGCTCTTGCGGAGGTCGGCGGCCCCGGCGGTGAGGGCGGCTACGATCGTGGGCAATGTCTTGAGCAGGGTGATGAGGCCGGCCGCCGCGACCGCTCCCGCGCCGATGTAGCGGATGTAGAAGTTCCAGAGGTCGCCCGACGTCATCTGGGCGATGGGGATGGGGCTCGGATAGATGGGCGTCGTCACCTGGCTTCCGAAGAACTTGATGGTCGGCATCATGACCAGCCAGGAGAAGACGCCTCCCGCGAAGATGACGCCGGCGATCTTCGGCCCGATGATGTAGCCGACCCCGAGGTACTCCGAGGTGATGGCCGCCCGCAGGGAGGCGCCCGGCAGCCAGGCCGGGTTGTAGGTGGGGGTGGCCTTCAGGAGGGCCAGCGCGTTCTCGTTCGCGAAGAGCGTGTAGACGCCGCCCAGGCCGAGGCCGTAGAACACCCGGCTGGCGAAGGAGCCGCCCTTCTCCCCCGCGATGAGCACGTCCGCGCACGCCGTGCCCTCGGGGTAGAGCAGGTTGGCGTGCTCCTTCACGATGAGCTGCCGGCGCAGCGGGATCATGAACAGCACGCCCAGCCAGCCCCCGATGAGAGCGAGCAGGAAGATCCGTGAGTACTCGAGGGGGAAGCCGAGGAAGATCAGGGCGGGCAGGGTGAAGATGACCCCTCCCGCCACCGACTCGCCGGCGGAGCCCGTGGTCTGGACGATGTTGTTCTCGAGGATGGTGGCGCGCCCGAGCGCCCGGAGCAGGCTGATCGAGAGCACAGCGATCGGGATCGAGGCCGCCACCGTGAGCCCGGCCCGGAGGCCCACATAGACGGTCACCGCCCCGAAGATGATCCCGAAGAACATGCCGAGGAGCACGGCCCGCGGCGTGAACTCGGCCATCGGCGACGTGTCGGGGATGTAGGGCTTGAACGTTTCGGCGGTCGCCGGGGAAGCCTTCTCTGGGGCCATTGCGTTCCCTCCGGGTGCGGGTTGGCTTCGGGAGTGCGGACGTTCCGGTCGGGATGGTATCAGACGTGCCCGGACGGGGGTCAAACGGCACGGAGGCTGGACGGGTCGCTTGACCCCCGGCCGGGGATCGGCCCTATACTCGAACATCGTGCGCCGCATCCCTGCCGTCACCCCGCTCCTCGTCGGCTTGCTACTTGCTCTGAATGCGGCCGGGGCCCACGCGCAGGGATACAACCGGTACGAGGGCCAGTTCGGCCAGCCCATCGACGCCAGCGTCGACGATCTCACCAACACCCCGACCACCTATGTCGGCCGCGCGGTCCGCACCCACGGCACCCTCGAGATGACGAACTTCAGCCGCCAGGTGACGCCCGCCCTCCGCGGCACCTTCGGCAGCTACATCTTCCTGACCCCGGTTTCCGAGGTGCAGTTCGAGTGGGAGCAGGAGGCCAAGCGCTGGTACGGCAAGGAGGTCGAGATCACCGGGGTGTTCGGTGAGGGCTCCGACCAGTCGACGGGCCAGCACGTCTTCCACATCACCTTCTGGGCCTACCTCGGCCCCCCGGACAAGGAGCTGCCGAAGGACGTCAAGGCCCAGGTGGTCAGCCTCGAGGACCTGGTGGGGAAGCCGGGAAAGTACGACAACCGGATCATTCACGTGGTCGGGAAATTCCGCGGCCAGAACCTGTACGGCGACCTGCCCGCGCGCAGCGAGCGCAACTCCAGGGACTGGGTGATCAAGGACGAACTCTACGCGGTGTGGGTGAGTGGCCAGAAGCCGAAGGGCGACGGCTGGGCCCTCGACCCCAAGCTGAAGCGCGACACCGGGAAATGGCTCGACGTGGTGGGACGACCCACCACCATCGGCACCGTCACGTATCTTCAAGCCATGCTGGTGTCGCTCGGCGCTCCGCCCAAGCCCACCTCCGATGCCGCGCCCCCGCCCCCCCCGCCCGAGCGGCCGAAGCTCCCGCCGGTCGTGGTGTTCTCGCTCCCCCTGGACGGTGATCGCGAGGTGCCGGCGACCGGCCGCTTCGCGGTCCAGTTCAGCAAGGACATGAACGAGGAGAGCTTCAAGGGCCGGGTGCTCCTGCGCTACGCGGGCCGGCCGCAGCCCGGCGACCGCGGCTTCGACGCCGCCCGGATCACCTACGACGGGGGGCGACGGGCCCTGATCGTCGATCCGGCCGACGTGCTGCGATCAGGCCGCGTGCTGGAGCTGATTCTCCTCCCCGGGATCGTGGACATCGACGGGCTGTCGCTGGAGACGCGGCCGGGCCGGATGGCCGGCCAGTTCGCCGAGGTGTTGCGCTACCAGGTCAGCCTCAACTGAGCCGGGACGGGCCGCGCCGCGCCGCCTACCGCCGGGCGTGCAGGCGGGCCAGGGCCCGCTGGCCGATGTCCTTCCGGTAGAACATGCCGTCGAACGACAGCTTGCCGACCACTTCGTAGGCGCGGGCCACCGCGGCGTCGAGGTTCGCACCCAGGGCCGTGACCCCGAGGACCCGGCCGCCCACCGTGACGACCTGGCCGTCCTTCTGGGCAGTCGCCGCGTGGTAGACCACGACGTCGGTATCGTCGTGCAGGGCGTCGAGCCCGTGCACGACCTTGCCGATCTCGGGGCTGTCGTCGGGGTAGCCCTTGCTGGCGAGCACGACGCAGACCGCCGGCTCCTTGGCCCACTCGATCTTGGTCTGCTTGAGCTGGCCGGCCGCCACCTGCTGCAGGATCGGCACGATGTCGGAGCGCATGCGCGCCATGATGACCTGCGTCTCGGGGTCGCCGAAGCGCGCGTTGAACTCGAGGACCTTGGGGCCGCTTTCCGTGATCATGAGCCCGGTGTAGAGCACGCCCTGATAGCGGCGTCCCTCGGCGGCCAGCCCCGCGATGGTGGGCAGGACGATCTCCTGCATGATCTGCTTGTGCGCGTCGAGGGAGAGGTTGGTGGCCGGGGAGACCGTGCCCATGCCGCCGGTGTTCGGCCCCTCGTCTCCGTCGAGGGCGCGCTTGTGGTCCTGCACCGAGACCATCGGGACGACCCGGGCGCCGTCCGAGAAGACCAGGAACGAGACCTCCTCGCCGTCGAGGAACTCCTCCATGACCGTCTTGGCGCCCGCGCTGCCGAACTTCTTGTCCGACATCATGTCGCCGACCACCGTCCGTGCTTCGCCTTTGTCCCTCACGACGACGCTGCCCTTGCCGGAAGCCAGCCCATCCGCCTTGATCACGAACGGCAGGCCGAAGGGCGCGCGCTCCACGAAGGCCAGGGCGTCCTCGTAGGTCTGACACACCTCGTAGCGTGGGGAGGGGATCTTGTGCCGGGTCATGAACTCCCTGGCGAAGGCCTTCGAGCCCTCGATCTCCGCGGCCGCCCGGGAGGGGGAGAAGATGGGCATCCCCCGGCGTACGAACTCGTCGGCGATGCCGAGCACCATCGGCAGCTCGGGGCCGACCACCGTAAGGTCGGCGGTGATCGTCTGGGCGAAATCGGCCACCTCGACGATGTTCGAGGTATCGATGGGGACGCAGTCGGCCACTTCCGCGATCCCCGCGTTGCCGGGAGCGCAGTAGATGTCCTGCACCAGGGGGCTCTGGCGGATCTTCCAGACGAGGGCATGCTCGCGGCCGCCGTTGCCGACGACGAGGATCTTCATGGGAGTCTGGACTGAGGTGTCACTGCCAATCTAGCCCCCAACCTTGACACGGTTGCGCGCGGGCTGTCAACCGCGGGGCGCCGCGGTTTCGCGTGTCCGCACCTGGGCGGCGAGGCAGTCGGTGAGTCCGCTCCGGAAGGCTTCGAGCCGCGCGAGCGGTCCTGCTTCTTCGAGAAGGCGGCGATACTCCTCGGGGCGCCGCGACACCGAGCCCAGGACAGCTTGCCGTAGTCGGCCCAGGCGATCCGCGGCCGGCAGCTCAGCGATCACGAGCAGCCGTCCTCCCGGCACGAGGACGCGACGGACCTCGGCCAGCACGGCCAGGGCGGCCCCGTCGGCCAGGTGCTCGAAGAGGCCGCAGGCCAGGGCCTGGTCGAAACGCGCTTCGGGCAGCTCCAGGGTCCGGAGGCCTCCGGCGAGGAACGCCCCCGGGCGGATCCGCCGGGCGTACTCGATGTGTCGCCGGTTCGTGTCGACACCAACGTAGTCCTCGCCGGCGAACAGGTCGGCGAACGTGCCCGGCCCACAGCCGAGGTCGAGGGTTCGGCGCCCCGGGGCCGCGAGCTCGCGGCGGACCCGGTCGCGGATCGGCCCGAAGTCGTCCGTCATGAGGGCGCGCGTGAACAGGAAGACCGAGGGCCGGGCGCTCAGGCGCTTCACGCCCTCTATGCTAGTCTGCCCGCCGGCATGCCTGAAGGAGACCGCGACCGGCGAGTCCTGGCGCAAGGCGCCGCCGCCGCCGTCCTCTGGGTGGTCCTGGCGCTGCGCTGGTTCGACGTCGCGGCCCCCTGGCGCCCCTCCTGGCTCGACGCTGTGCCGGCGATCGTCCTCGCGGTGCCCGCCCTCGTCGCCGCCGGGCTGTGGCTCCGTTCCCGCGCGCCGCTCCTGTCGGGCGAGCCCCTTGGCGAATCGCGCGCGGCCCTCGTGCTGATCCTCGCCTTGGCCTTTTTCTTCCGGCTCCCCATCGCCTGGCGAGGGGCGGCGGCCACGGTCACCCCGGACGGCGCCCTCTCGGGAATCGTGGCTCTGCACCTGCGCGACGGTGTGGAGCGACTCGTGTTCGTCCCCCTGGTCCCCTACAGTGGAAGCCTGAAGTCGCACCTGGCCGCGGCCCTCGCCTTCGCCATCGACCCGGCGCGGGCCTTCGTCCTGGCCTCGGTCCTGTTCTATCTGGCGTACGTGGCCGGCCTCTTCCGCCTGGCCCGCCATGTCGGCGGGCGAGGCGCCGCGGTCCTGGCCGGTCTCTATGCCGCGTTCGCCCCCGCTTTCGTCACCCGCTACAGCCTCAGCAACGACGGCAACTACGTCGAGGTCCTGGCCCTTGGCACCTGGGCCCTCTGGTTCGCCACCTTGTGGGCGGCGGAGGAGCCGGGCCGCGAAACGCGGGCCCTCTGCGCCGGCCTGCTGCTCGGCCTGGCCTTCTGGTGCCACATCCTGGCCGTCATCCATCTGGCGGCGGTGTGCGCGGTCCTGGTCCTGTACGGAAAGGCGCGGGCCGTGCCGTCACTCGCCTGGCTGGGCGTCGGCTGGGGCCTCGGATACGCCCCGGGCCTGATGTGGAACGCCAGGAACGAGTGGGGCTCGTTCCACTATCTCATCCCCGGCGCCGCCACCGGCGAGGGCGGTGGCTCGGCCGCCGGCATCGCCCAGAAGGCGTGGGCGATGGTCACGGACCACTGGCCGGTGCTCCTGGGCTACGACTCCGGCTATGCCGAGCCGATCGACTCTCTCGTGCGGACGGTTGCCTGGGCCGCGGTCGCGCTTTCGGTATGGGCCACTGGCCGAGCGGCGGCGCGCGCGTTGCGGACGGGCTCGCGCCCCCTGGCGGTTCTGCTGATCTTCACCGTGGTGAACCTCGGGGTGGCGCTCCTCAGCCTGCCGCACGTGGCCGGCAACCCCCGCTACCTGTTGTTCCTGATGGCCCCCCTGCCAATCTTCCTGGCGGACGCGCTCGGTCAGGGGCGGGCGCGCCTGGTGTTCTTCGGACTCGTGGCGGTCGGCGCCCTGGGATCGCTCGGCCATCTCCCCGGGACCCTCCGCGCCGACTTCGGGTGGCGCGGGCTGGCCGAGGGCCTCGAGAGAGAGGGCGTGCGTTTCTGCTACACGGACTTCCACCTGGCCACGCGCATCAACTTCCTTTCGGGCGAGGCCGTCATTTGCTCCGCCAAGCTCGGCCCCGTCACGACGGAGTACTTCCTGTCGTACCGCGAGCGGGTGGAGCAGGCGCCGGAAGCCGCCCTCGTGGCGGTCAACTCGTACTCGGCGGATCGGATGGGGAAGCGGCTCGACGCTCTCGGCGTCGCCTACGAGCGGCGGGATTTCATGAAGCCCGTTCTGCTCCGGCTGTCCCGCAAGGTCGAGCCCGAGGAGCTGTTTCCCGGGCGCTCCTTCGAGCCCCGGTGACGGTCAGTCCTCCCGCTGGGACTTCAACTTCTCCATCATCCCGTAGACCTCGCGCGCGGGAAGGCCGGCCCTGCGGGCGGCTTCCTTGACCGCCTCGCGCCGCGTCAGACCCTGGGCGACCAGCCGCGCGAAGAGTCCCTCGAGCTCCTCGGGGGGGACGGTGCTCTCCTCGGGCTCGGTCCCCTCGGCCGCTCCCGACACCACGAGGACGATCTCGCCCTTCACTTCGGCCCGCTCGGCCAGGAGCGCCCGCAGCTCGTCCAGACGCCCCCGTACGTACTCCTCGTGCAGCTTGGTCGCTTCCCGGCAGAGGAAGGCTTCGCGATCACCGAGGACGCTCGCCAGGTCCGTGAGGCAGCCCACCACCCGCACGGGCGATTCATAGAAGACGAGGGTTTCGCTCCGGTCGCGCAGCGACTCGAGCTCGCGCCGGCGCGCCTTTGGCTTTGGCGGGAGGAAGCCCACGAACAGGAAGCGGTCGGTGGGAAGGCCGGAGACCGAGAGGGCGGCCACCGCAGCGCTCGGCCCCGGAACCGGCACAACGGGCAGGCCTTCGGCCCGGGCGTCCCGGACCAGCCGGTAGCCGGGGTCGGAGATCCCCGGAGTGCCGGCATCGGAGACGAGGGCGACGTCGCGGCCCGCTCGCAGCGCATCGAGGATGCGCACCCCCTTCCAGCGCTCGTTGTGCTCGAAATAGGACGTCGTCGGCGTGGTGATCCCCTGGCTCGAGAGCAGTCGCCGCGTCCGGCGGGTGTCCTCGCAGGCCACCAGGCTCACGGTGCGCAGGACCCGGATCGCGCGGAGGGTCAGGTCCTCGAGGTTGCCGAGGGGGGTCGCCACCACGAAGAGCGTCCCCATCTCCGGCCGGGGCCCATTTTCCATCGGACTAGCCTATCTCTTTCAAGTTCCCGTATGCCCTTGACTCCTCAGAAATTGCCTGACTAATCGCTTGACACACCCGTGGGCTTGCCCTAGCATCCTTGGGGACTGGGACAATTTTCAGCTAAGGCCCGTTCCCGAAAAGAAGGCGTATTCTTCTCGAGAGCGAAATCCACGACAGTGAGGGGGTGTACGCGTTTTGGCCGAGATCAAGATCCAGGAGGGCGAGTCGATCGAAAACGCCCTCCGGCGCTTCAAGCGAAAAGTCCAACAGGAAGACATCATCAAGGACATCAAGAAGCACAGCTTCTATCTGAAGCCCGGCGACAAGCGTCGGGCCAAGCAGGCGCTGGCCCGAAAGAGGAGCCGCAAGAAGATCCGTCGCGAAAGCGAATAGCAGGCCCCGGGGCGCCGGGGCTGGCCTGAGCCCTACGAGGAGAGGCCATGGAGTACCGAGACAAGACTCTGGTGTGCGTCGAGTGCCATCAGGGCTTCATCTGGACCGCGGGCGAACAGCTCTTCTACCACGACAAGAACTTCAAGAACGAGCCCAAGCGTTGCAAGGAATGCAAGGCAAAGCGGAACGCCCGGATGGGACAGGCCCCCCGGGAGCGGGTCGAGACGATGGCGACCTGCTCGCAGTGCGGGAAGGAGACCACGGTCCCCTTCAAGCCGACCCAGGGACGGCCCGTCTACTGCAAGGAGTGCTTCCAGCAGCGCAAGTCTGTAAGCGCCTGACCGCACCTCACAACTGACGTCGCCCGGTCTCGGCGGGCGGCGTTTTTTTCATCATTCATCGACCCCCTTCGTTCATCGACCCCCCTCCCTATCCCTCCGATACATCGGAATGCAGCGCTGCCGGTCGAGCCAGAACCAACTCCGACGCATTCCGATGTATCGCCCCACGTAGGGGGAGGGGAATGCCGATGCCAGTTCGGCTCCGCGTCTTCGGCCCACCCTATCCCTTCGCCTGCAGCGCGGTGACCGCGATGACGTCGATGATGTCGTCCACCGAGCAACCCCGCGAGAGGTCGTTGCCCGGCTTGGCAAGCCCTTGCAGGATGGGCCCCACTGCCCGGGCGCCCGAGGTCCGCTCCACCAGCTTGTAGCCGATGTTGCCGGAGTCGAGGTCGGGGAAGACGAGCACGTTCGCCCGTCCGGCGACCGCGCTCCCTGGCGCCTTGCGGGCCCCGACTTCCGGGACGAGCGCCGCGTCGACCTGCAGCTCTCCGTCGGCGAGCAGGTCCGGGGCCTGGGCGTGGACGATGCGCGTGGCCTCCGCCACCTTGCGCGAGCGCGGGTGGTCGCCGCTGCCGCGAGTCGAGAAGGACAGCAGGGCGACCCGCGGCGGGCCCGTGAGGAAGGTCCGCGCGCTCTCCGCGGCCAGGATCGCGATCTCGGCCAGCTCGCGGGCCGTGGGATCGGGGTTCACTCCGCAATCGGCGAAGACGAGAAGGCCGCTCTCGCCCAGCTCGCTCCGCGGGGTGGCCATCAGCATGAAGGACGACACGCGGACGACCCCGGCCCGGGGGCCGATCCCGCGGAGGGCCGCGCGAAGCGTTCGCGCCGTCGTGGCTTCGGCGCCGGCCACGAAGCCGTCGTAGCGCCCGACGTTCACCTGTAGAGCGGCCCAGAGCAGCGGGTCCTGCAAGTGCTCGCGGGCCTCGGACTCGACGACCCCCCGGGCCCGCGCCCGCTCGAGGTAGGCGCGGAGGGCCTCGTCGGTCTCCCGCCCTGCCCCGGGCACGGCGGCGACGGCGGCCCCGCCCAGGTCGAGGCCCCGCTCGGCGGCCTGGGCGCGGATGACTTCAGGTCGGCCCAGGAGGGTGATGCGCGCGACCCCGTCCCGGGAAGCTCGCGCTCCGGCCTCGAGGGTACGTGGCTCCTCCCCCTCGGGGAGGACGATGTGGCGGCGCGCGGCGGCCGCCCGCCGTCGCATCTGCAAGAGTGCGTCCAGGCTCGTCAATTCGCACCGCCCCTTCCGTTGACAGTCGGCGAGACGCTATGGTAGCTTACGGCCTCTCTAAAACGACTCCGCTGCTAGGAGAAAAGCCGCCATGAAAATCGTCGAGCGCAAGGTCAGCGACGTCACCATCCTGGACCTCCACGGGAAGATCCTCATCGGCGAGGGCGACGACGCGCTCCGCGACGCCGTCAACAAGCTCGTGGACGGTGGCAAGACAAAACTCCTCCTCAACCTGGCCGACGTTCCCTACGTGGACTCGGCCGGGCTCGGCGAGATCGTCCGTTGCTACACGACCGTGAGCCGCAAGGGCGGCAAGCTGAAGCTGCTCAACCTCACGAAGAAGATCCAGGACCTGCTCGCCATCACCAAGCTCCTCACTGTCTTCGAGACCTACGACTCCGAGGACGAGGCGGTCAAGAGCTTCTAGCCGTCCTCCCCGCAAGGGCCTGAGGGGCGCTTCGGCACGGCCGGCACCGCGGAATGCCAGCATGATCCGCGCGGTTCTCGTCTCACTCCGGCCCCATCAGTGGACCAAGAACCTTCTGGTCTTCGCCGCCCTGGCATTCTCGAAGCACCTCTTCGAGCCCGAGGCCTTTTTCCGAACCCTGCTCGCGTTCCTCGTCTTCTGCGGGCTGTCGGGAAGCGTCTATCTCGTGAACGACCTGGTGGACCTTCCCCGGGACCGCCTGCACCCGCGCAAGAGCCTGCGGCCGCTGGCGCGCGGCGCTCTTTCGGTGCGGGTCGGGCGGACGGCCGCCTGGATCCTCGGCCTGGCCGGTCTCGGTCTCTCCCTGCTGCTCGGCCCGCTCTTCGCCCTGGCGGCCTTCCTCTACCTGCTCCTCAACCTCGTCTACTCCTTCCGGCTGAAGAAGATCGTCATCCTGGACGTGCTCGCCATCAGCATGGGCTTCGTGCTGCGAGCGGTGGCGGGGGCGCTCGCCATCTCCGTGCAGTTCAGCGACTGGTTGATCGTGTGCACCCTGCTGCTGGCCCTCTTCCTCGCCCTGTCCAAGCGGCGGCACGAGCTCACGTCGCTGAACGATGCCGCTTCCGACCATCGGCCGATCCTGGCCGAGTACAGCCCCTACCTCCTCGATCAGATG
>WNFL01355483.1_pt1 | contig 11417 bp, 7 predicted proteins | sample 5400361 | NCBI WGS metagenome assembly WNFL01 (sample SAMN13153351, study PRJNA577476) | soil metagenome | isolation source: 40 cm soil on Douglas fir-dominated hillslope | place: USA:California | collected 2013-09-17
GGTCGAGGTTCCGCGTCGCATCCCGCATGTGCCGCGACGCGCGCCCGGTCGCCGCGTCCAACTCGGCCTGGTGCTCGTCCGAGACCTGCTGCTCGCGATGGTCGTTCTTCATCTCCTCCAGCTGCCCGCGGAGCTCCTGGCGCTCGTTTTCCAGCTCCTGGCGGTCGCTCTCCTCCCCTTCCCGATCCTCATCCGAAAGACGGGCGAGGCGCCGCTCCACGCGGGCCAGCCTCCTCGCCAGCCGGGCGGTCTCGCGCGATTGCCCCGATCTCCTCATGGAGTACGAGACTTTCTCACCGACGGCCTTGCCGATCTCGCGGCCCGCCTCGTGGATCGGCTTCATCGCGTCGCGCGCGCGCTGCATCATGCCGCGATCCTTGATGACGTACCGGTCGTCGCCGTCCTGGATGTAGAGGAACGTCCGGCCGTACTTGGCCTTGAGATCGTCCAGGTCATTGAGCTCGCTCAGGTTGGATGAGCTGTTGTTCTCTTCATCGACCAACGCCCAGCGCAGGCGGTCCCGGGAGTCGTCGAATCCATAGGCGTACTTCCCCGCGGCGGCAGGGCGGGACAGGGCGGCTGTAGCGAGCAGAGCCGCGAAGACGGTGAATGCGACCTTGGCGCGGTGCATGGATTCTCTCCTCATCGGGACGCGGGACGGTAGGGGTCGACGCACCCCCTTGGATGGGACTCCCCCGTACCGGGTTGGAAGGAACCGAAGCGCCCGCGAAACGGTGTAAGTAGAGACCCGCCGCCCCGAGGTGGTAGGGTACGCGGATGGACCCTGATCCCACACGGCACCTGGGAGCTCCCTTGACCCGCACAACTCGAACGCGTTTCGTCGTTTCCCTCACGGCCATCCTGCTTGCGGCCTTCACGTGGAACTGCGCCCGGGCGGGCGAGAAGCCACGCCCCCGAGCCCTCCTCATCGGCGTGGATGCCGGCGAGTGGGACGTCCTCGGGCCGCTCCTGGATCAGGGTAAATGCCCCAACTTCGCCCGCATGCGCGATCAGGGATCCTCCGGGAAGCTCAGATCGCTCGAGCCCCTGACCAAGACCCCCATCATCTGGGCCAGCATCGCCACCGGAAAGGTCCCGCAGAAGCACGGCATCCTGGACTTCTTCATGAAGCAGCGTGCGCGCGAGCGCGCGCGGGACGGCGCCACCGTGAGCCAGGGCGAGGGCGAGGCCCCCGCGACCTCCAATCTCTGGCGCGCGCGGGCCATCTGGCAGATCCTGGGCGGCCTGGGACGCTCCGTCGGCGTCGTGGGCTGGTGGACCACCTGGCCCGCGAAACCGGTGAACGGAGTCCTGATCAGCGACTACGTGCAGTACGACACCGGCACGTGGCCGAAGAAAATCACGGGCCGAACCTACCCCGACAGCATGGACCAAGTCGTGGACCGGCTCCGGGTGAAGCCGGAGGACGTCTCCTGGGCAGAGCTCTTTCAGTTCGTGGCGCCCTTCGACACCACCAAGGTCACCGCGCGCCGCGAGCTATTGATTCACGACTTGAAGTGGATCTACGCGGCCGACCTCACCTTCTATCGCGTCGGGCTCGAGATCTACAAGAAGAAGCACCCCGATTTCTTCACGGTCTACTTCCGCGGGGTGGACGAGGTCTCGCACATCTACTGGGACATGGATGTCCCGGGCGTCTTCAATCCGCCGCTGACCGAGGAAGAAACGACCTGGATCAAGACCCTCATCCCCAACTACTACGTCTTCACGGACCGCATGATCGGGGACTTCCTCAAGCTGTCGGGGAAGAACACGGACGTGATCGTCTGCTCGGACCACGGCTTCATGGGCGGCGGAAAAGGCGTGATGGCCCACAAAGTGGACGGCATCGTCTTCATGATGGGACCGCACGTCGTGAAGGGCGGGAACATCTCCGGCGCGACGGTGCTGGACATCGCGCCGACGGTGCTGGCGATCTACGGCCTGCCGACCGCGAGGGACATGGACGGGCGCCCCATCCCCGGCGGACTCGAGCCGGCGCTGGTGAAGCGCATGGAGCGGGAAACGCGCCTCCTGACCTACGAATCCGCGAAGACGAACGGGGAAAGCGAAGAGCCCCTGCGCTCCCCCATCGATGATGAGTTGCGCGAGAGGCTCCGTTCGCTGGGCTACATTCAGTAGCGCGCCTGAGCGCGCCTAGAACGGCAGATCGTCGTCCGCGTTGCCGCCGCTGGCGGGCGCGAAGGTCTCCTCGGGCGCGCCGCTGCCGCCACGAGCTCCCGGATCCACCCCGGGATCACCGTTCCGCTCACCCGCCCGTCCGAGCATCTGCATCGTCTCGCAGACGACCTCGGTCTTGTAGCGGGTCTGACCGCTCTCCTTGTCCTGCCAGTTCCTCGTCTCGAGACGCCCCTCGACGTAGACCTGCTTGCCCTTCTGGAGATAGCGCTCCACGATGTCCGCGAGCTTTCCCCAGGCGACGATCGAATGCCATTCGGTCTTCTCTTGTTTCTGACCGTCCTGGCCGGTCCAGTTCCGCGAGGTCGCCAGCCGGAAATTGGCGACGCGCTGTCCGCCGGGCGTGCTCCGGACCTCGGGGTCCGAGCCGAGATTGCCTACCAGGATGACTTTGTTCACACCTGCCACGATGCACCCCCTGAATGGTTATGTCGGAGAACTGGACTGACGATAGGCCGCTCGGAAGGGGGCGTCAAGGCGGTTGGATTGACGCTCTGGCAGTAAGGCGGTTAGAGCCCCCCCGGGCGCCGGTCAAGACCGGGGCGTAGCGCAGCCGGGTAGCGCACCTGCCTTGGGCGCAGGGGGTCGGAGGTTCAAATCCTCTCGCCCCGATTCCCGCCGGCGCCGTCACTTCCCCTTCGCCTGGGCTCCCTTCCTCTCCGCGATGGTTCGTTTGGCGGCTTCCTTCGTGGCGAACGCCGCTCCCAGGGCGGGGTTTCGCGCCAGCGCGCTGTCCGCGGCGACCGAAGCCTGCTCTGGATCGCCGATCATGAGGCTGGCGCGCGCCAGGTCGTTCCAGGCGTTGGCGGCGCCTTCCGGATCCTCGCGCCAGTTTCTGCGCACCGCGAGCTTCAGGGTATCCGCCGCCGCCGCCCCGCGTCCTTCCTCCATCGCGATCGACCCGAGATCGGCCAGGGGCGGCGCGTAGTCCGGGTACGCTCGGGCGCAACGAAGCGCCAGCTCCCGCGCCTCTCCCGTAAGACCCGCCGCGATCAACCCCCGTTCCGCGCCCACGAGAACGGTCGGACTCAAGGGATCGAGCGCGACCGCGCGGTGGAACTCGTCGCGGACCAGACCGCGTGAGCCGGACTCGGGCTTCAGCACCGCTTCCGCTGAAAGAACCGAGGCGTAGAGAATCCGGTTTTCGCTGTTCTCGGGAGCGATCGCGACGGAGCGGCCCAGCGACTCGTGGGCCATCGAGAGCAGGGCCAGGCGGCGCTCGGGATCCTGCTCGCGGATCGCTTCGAAGAAATAGGAGCGCCCGATTTCGGCCGGGTAGCGCGGGTCCCAGGGCGCCGCCTCGGAAGCGCTCTGGAGGAGCCCGTCACGCGCGCCGCTGCCGGAAGGCTCGTGGAGCGCTCGAGCCAGGTAGCGCTCGCCGCGGAGCGGCCTCACGACGAGGAAGAGCCCGAGACCGGCCGCGATCGCGACGCCCGCCGCGAGGTTGTACCAGGAATGGATCGTCCCGCTCGGCGCGCGGCCCCCGCGGATCGCCGCGGGCAGCCCGGCCGCCCCTTCGTCGACCTGGCCGGCGTCCCGCGCGTGTGACTCGCGCGACACCCACCCGGCCAGCGCCGCCGCGACCGCGCCGGTGGCGACGGTGCCGAAGCCCACGAGGCTGGAGGCGACGTAGGCGGCCAGCGCCGCGCCGGCCGCGATCGCCGCGGCGCGAGAATCCGGCGCCGCGCGCTTCGCGATCCGCCACAGTCCGAGGGCCGTGAGGAGAACGATCGCGAGCGCGGCCAGGCCGCCCACGGCGCCCTGCGTTGATAGGATTTGGATCGCGTCGTTGTGCGCCTTCGCGGGCGTCCCGCCCCACTCGAGCTGCGTCAGCTCGGCGGTCCGGTAACGCGGGAATGCAGCCACGAACGCGTCCAGCCCCACGCCCAGGACGGGATGATCCGCGAACATCCTGAGCCCGGCGCTCCAGAGCAGAAGACGCGTCCTGGATGTCGCGGCATGGGTGTCGGTGACCTGGCTCAGGCGTGTGAGGACGGGCTCCCGCATCGGAGTGACGAGGGGGATGAGGACCGCTGCGGCCAGGATCATGGCGGCGATTCCCCAGGCGCGCGGCGAGGGAAGGCGCCCGGTCGTGCGGGAGAGCCATCCCGCCGCCACGAACCCGGCGGCGGCGCCGAGCCAGGCGCCGCGGGAGAGCCCGGCGATGACGATGAAGAGCGACGCGGCCGCGAGCGCGAACCATCCGAGAGCTAAGGCCCGCGCGCGCGCGCGCGACGCCAGCCACACGACCAGAGGAAGTGCTACCACGAGGTAGGCGGAGAGCGTGTTCGCGTGCCCCACCGTGCTCCCGGATCGAATGAGCCCGTTGAATGAGCTCTGCCGGCTCCAGGTGATCGGATCCAGGTGCGCGATCTGGACCAGCGAGTACGCCGCCGCCACCGCGGCGCCCAGCCCCGCGGCCTGCGCGAGGCTCCGGAACCACCGGGTGTGCGCGGAAGCGAGCGACCGTGAGGCGTAGTAGATCGCCGCGAGGCCGAAGACGGTGCGAAGGCCGGCGTGGCTCTGCGGCGCGCCGAAGAGGCTGAGCGGCGGACGCACCGAGAAGATCGTGGAGAGCGCGGCCGAGACGAGCATCAACCCGACGGCGCCGCCCAGCGGATCGCGGCGAACGGAGGAGTTGATCCTCCCGGGAATCCCGGCGATCCAGCTCCCGATCCCCGCGGCGAGGAGTCGGGAGCTCTCGACCCCGATCCACCAGGCGAGGAGCAGCAGCGCGCCCGTGGCGAGCACCAGGGCCTTCGTGAACTCGAATTCCTCGACCAGCTCGCCCGGCGTGAAGAAGATCGGGAGCAGGAAGAGGAGCGCGAGCGTGATCGCCGCGACGGGCGAGAAGCGGAGACCCACGGCGCGCGGCACGGGGGTCGTCCGGGCATGCCGCGCGCGTTTCACCGCCATCCCGAGACCTCCGTCAGCGTGACCGCCTCGTAACCCATCACGGGCGCTCCGGGGTTCACGTCCACCACGCTGCCCTCGAGGGCGTGCGACTCGAGATGGTGCGCCGTCTCACGTCCCCACGCCATGAGGTAGGGCCCCAGGAACCAGCCGCTCTCGGGCAAGGGCGCCGGAGGAAGCACGCGCGCCGGCTGCCCTTCGGGACCCGAGTTCATGCCCTCCACCCAGAAGACGCGATGGCCGCTCTGGAGGGTCCGCGTCATGGCGTCGAGCACGGGCTGCACGGCGCCGGGTCGGGCCATCGCCTCCTTGTACCAGTCGTAGCGCACGATCGTGAGGTCCTTCATCGGCGGCACGCTGACCCAGGGAGCCTTGCCATGGTAGTACCGCTGGAACGTGATCCCGATCCAGAACGGATTCAGGACGACGAGGTCGCCCGGAGCGGCGGCCGCCTCCACCTTCGCGGCCACGACGTCGACGCTGGTCCATCGGACCTTCACGAACGCCGCGGCGGGCACGAGGAGCAAGGCACCCGCGGCGAGGCAGAGCAAGAGCCGCGCGATCCTCCACCGCCCGCGCAGCGCGGCTTCGAGGAGGGGGCCCGCCACCGCGATCAGCGGGACGTAGTACCAGGGCTCGGTCTGCACCTGGGTGGCCAAGATTGCGCCCAGGTACGCCGAGCCCGCGAGGACCAGGGCGACGGCGCTGAAGACCGCCGCGTCCGGGCCCTTGCGGCGCAGCGCCAGAACCCCCGTCACGAGCGCGAGCACGACCAGGGCGATCCAGAGTCCAACGTACACCGGGCCTCCCGCGTCGACGGTGCCCGCGAGAACCTTCACGATCCTCGATATCGGGATTTCGGCTCGGATCAACATGCCCCATTCCCCGGCGGCGCGGATGCCCGGCAGATAGATGAAGAGAGACGCCGCGGCCAGGGCGCCCGCGCCCAGGAGGCCCAGGGCCGTCTTCCGATCCGAGGCTCGCCAGGCCGTGAACGCTCCCGCGAGAAGGATCGCGGCCAGAAGGAACGCGTTCTGGTACATGCACTGGACCGAAGCCACCGCGGCCACCGCGGTGAGGACAAGCCACGCGGGTTTTTGGGTCCGCACGGCGCTCCACGCGCAGCCGAGCGTGGCCACGATCAGGACGATGCCCCAGCCGTAGGGCCGGATGGAATCCACGGTCCGGACCATCCAGGGGTTCATCCCCACGAGCGCCAGGGACACGAGCGGAGGTCCGCCCCCGAGCGCGCGCCCGGCGAAGAAGAGCGCCGCGAGGAAGAGGACCCCCACGATCAGGCCGTAGACGCGGAGGGCTACGTCCGCTCCGCCGGCGGCGTGGATCCAGCCGCGCAGGAGCACCGTGGTGAGGAGCGGAAAGGAATCGTACCGGAGCAAGGCGTGGGCTTGGCCCAACGGCATGCTCGCGAAATCGAAGCTGTTCACCTCGTCGCGCCAGAGCGCCCCGACGCGGGTGAAGAACGTGACGTGAAGGAAGAGCGCGCCCAGCGCGAGCAAGGATGCCGCGATCCATTCCCCGGGTTGGATCCACGCCGGGAGTTTCTTGCGTGGGGGCGTCATCGCCGGCGCGTCAGGACCGCGATGGCCGGCGTGAACCGCCTCAGGGGCCGTGTCACGAGATGGACGTAGTAGCCGACCGGAAGGAGGTACCGGGTCAGCCCCCACCACTCCACGACCTCGAACCGCTCGGCCGCCCACGCGAGCCAGAATTCACGCGAGCGCTTGTGGAGATGGGTCTCGTCGCGGTCGAGGAGATGCACCAGTGGGCCGGTGGGCCCGTCATAGACCGGGACGACGAAGAGGAAATGCCCCTGGGGGGAGAGTTTTCCTTGGATGCTGGTCCCCGTGTCTTCCAGCGAAGGAACGTGCTCGATCACGTCGAACGCGGTGATGATGTCGAACGGGCCCGGAAACGGAATCCGGGTGATGTCCGCTTTCGCGAACGTGGCGCCGGGAAGGAGCTTCGCGGCTCGGTCCGTGGCGAACTGGCTCACGTCCATTCCGAACCGGCTCCACGAGGGATCGAGATGGGAGAGAAACGCCCCGAACGCGCACCCGATGTCGAGAATCCGAGGCTTCCGGTCGCGCGGCGCGACGCGGTCGACGATGCTCCGATAGAACCGGAGCTTGCGCGGGGGATTCTGCCGGGCGTAGTTCCGGTAGACCTTCTCGAAGTAATCCCGCTCGAACGCCCCCGAATCGGCGGTGGTCATCCCTCGAAGCGCCGCCTCCATAGAAGCGCCAGGGTATCGAAGACCGTCTTCGTGACGTTCATCTTGCTGCCGCCCTCCTTCCAGTCGTAGCGGAGGATGAACGGCACCTCGCCGAAGATGACGTTCATGCGTCGCATCTTCAGCAATATATCCACCATGCACTGGAAGCCGTCCTGATCGAAGAAGCTCTCGCCGTACCGGTCAAGGGCCTCCTGGATCACCCGCGCCCGATACGCACGGTAGCCGCACGTGAAATCCTTGACGCCCGGGATCGGGAAGACGAGACGGAAGAGCCAGGAGGAGGCGTGGCTCAGGGCAAGCCTAAGCGCGGGCACGCCGATGGTGCGGGAGCCGGGGCGGTAGCGGGACGCGATCACCACGTCGTGACCCTCGGAGATCATGCGCACCATGCGAAGAATCAGCCCCGGGGCGTGCGTGTCGTCCGCGTCCATGGTGACGATGATGTCGCGCGGGCCGGCCAGCTCTACCGCGCGGACCAGCCCATCGCGGATGGTCGCGCCGAGGCCGCGGTTCACCTCGTGCGTCATGACGTGGATCGGCATCCGCTCGGCGCAGGCCTTCACGATCGCGGCGGTGCCGTCCTTGCTCCCATCGTCCACGAGGACGATCTGGTAGGCGATGTCCGCGTCCTCCATCGCCTCGTCGATATGGTCGAGGAGGCTCTGGATCCGCCCTTCCTCGTTGTAGACGGGAAGGACGACGTAGACCTTGCGCCTCTCCCGTTGGCTCGCGTCGCCCGGCGGGCTCATGCTACTTTCCCTTTGGCTGTGGGATAGGATAAACTGGCGTGCTCTAGTATTATACCACGCAAGCCTTTACATCAAAGGCTGCGCCTGTAGCTCAGATGGATAGAGCAACGGATTTCTAATCCGTCGGTCGGGGGTTCGATTCCCTCCAGGCGCGCCAATTTAAAGTAATGCCACTCCCACCCCATGGCACTTTTCGGGCCCCCCTCGCAGACCGGGATCGCGCTTCGAGTTGTCCGGTTTCCCTTGATTCCCGCGGCACTCGCTGTAGCTTCGAATCTGCGGCAGCGCGGAGCAACTCGCTCGCGCAACCTACGTGCGCCGCCCTCCGTTGGACGCGCCGCAGTCCTCTGAGACGGAGTGCGCACAGACACCTGGGGAGTGAGGTTCATGCTTTTCGCAGGTTTTGGTCTCGGGCAGTTGCTGCTCGTCGCGCTCGTCGCGTCGGTGGTCCTGTTTCTGCTGGCAGGGATCCGTTTCATCCCGAACAACAAGGTCGGGATCGTCGAGATGCGCATCAGCCCGAAGGGCTCTCTCGACAAGGGCGTCATCGCGCTGAACGGGGAGGCCGGCTTCCAGCCCAAAGTGCTGCGCGGCGGCCTTCACTATCTGCTGCCGATCCAGTACTCCGTTCACATCGTGCCGCTGGTGACGATCCCGCAGGGCAAGATCGGCTACGTCTTTGCACGCGACGGCCAACTGCTGCCGCCCTCGCAGGCGCTCGCGTCGAACGCCTCGGCGGACGATTTCCAGGACGCGCTCGAGTTTTTCCAGAAAGGTGGGCAGCGCGGCCCGCAGCGCAAGATCATTCGCGAGGGTACGTACGCCTTGAATCTCGCGGAGTTCGTCGTGATCACCGAGGAGCGCCTGTACTACCTGCCGCTCGAAAGGGGCGAGGATCTGGTGTTCGCGCGGATGGCGAAGATCCTCCACGAGCGAGAAGGCTTCGCTCCCGTGATCATCAAGGGCACCGACGACTTCGTCGGCATCGTGACCGTGCACGACGGGCCGTCCCTTCCGACGGGCCAGATCATCCCGCCGACCGTCGGAGATGACGCCTCGAGCTCCCAGACCTACCACAACAGCTTCCAGGACCCCGAGCGCTTCCTCGCGGCCGGCGGGTTGCGCGGGCGCCAGCTCCAGGTGCTGGTCGAAGGCACGTACTACATCAATCGCGTGTTCGCGACGGTCGAGATGATTCCCAAGACCGTGGTCGAGGTCGGCAACGCCGGAGTCGTGGTGTCCTACACCGGGGAGACCGGCAAGGACGTTTCGGGCGCCGAGTACAAGCACGGCGAGCTGGTGATCAAGGGCACGCGGGGCGTGTGGAGCGAGCCCTTGCTTCCGGGCAAGTACGCGTTCAACACGTATGCGGCCAAATGCATCATGGTGCCGACGACGAACTTTATATTGAAGTGGACGCGCGGCGAGGTGGGCTCGCACCGCTTCGACGAGAACCTGGCCGAAGTCTCGCTGATCACGAAGGACGCATTCGGGCCTTCGCTGCCGCTTTCGGTCGTGGTGCACATCGACTATCGGAAGGCGCCGCTCGTGGTCCAGCGATTCGGTGACATCAAGCGCCTCGTCGAGCAGACGCTCGACCCGATGGTCTCGGCCTATTTCAAGAACATCGGCCAGACGCGCACGCTCATTGAGCTCATCCATGATCGCAGCGAGATCCAGATGCTCTCGAGCGAGCAGATGAAGGCGAAGTTCGAGCAGTACAACCTCGAGCTGCAGGAGGTGCTGATCGGCACGCCGACCTCGGGCAAGGAGGGGGGGCAGATCGAGCAGATCCTGACCCAGCTCCGCTCGCGCCAGATCGCGACGGAGCAGGTGGAGACCTACAACCGACAGGAGCAGGCGGCGGTGCAGGAGCGCGAGCTGCGCGAGGCCGAGGCGCGCGCGAAGCAGCAGACCCAGATCACCGAGTCCGAGCTGAGCATTCAGGTCCAGTCGAACAACGGCAAGGCCGACCTCGCGCGCGCCCAGCAGGAGGCGAGCAAGATCCAGACGCTGGCGACCGCCGAGGCGGAGAAGATCCGCCTCACCGGCGAGGGCGAAGCCGCCCGCGTGAAGGCGATCGCCGGCGCCGATGCTGAGCGCGCCGCGCGCGTCGGCATCGCGCAGGCCATGGCGATCGAGGAACAGGTGCGTGCCTACGGAGGACCGCGGTTACAACTCACGCAGCAGGTCATGAACCGCTTCGCCGAGGCGATCCAGCAGTCCGGCGTGGACGTGGTGCCGCGGGTGGTTGTCGGCAGCTCGCGCGACGGCAACGGAACGTCGGCGACCGGGAACGTGATGGAAGGCCTGCTGACGATGCTGCTGTCGGAAAAGGTCGGCGGCGATCTCGTCGCGGCGGCTACGCCCCGCAGCGCCGAAGCCGAGGCGATGCGGAAGAAGATCAAGGATGGGATGAAGTGAACGAGGGACGCTGACGTCGGCGTTCGCGACCCGAAGCAAGACACGCCCCCGGTGGCCCAGCAGCCGCCGGGGGTTTTGTCACTTCGGTTTCAATGGACGACAATCTGAACGTTCGACGTCCCAGACTCTGCCTTCGGCATTCGCTCGTATAGGTACATCGTGTTCCGCGCCGAGATCGTGTTCTTTCTCAAACGCACCCCGAGGAACGGGGAATACTTGTACGTGGAGTCAGCGTCGTAAAAGACGACCTGGTTCGTCTTCCAGTCCACGGTAGCGAACGCCTGGAACCAGTCCGGGAAGATGATCATGTATTTCGGCTTGTAGTCACGGAGATACTCGGGGAAGGATCGTTGTGGCGACACCAACCCCACCAGATCAAGGACATAGCACCCACTGAAATAGCCGATCGCGCCAACATCGTTCACCGCGATCGTGTCCCCCGGACTTGTCGCCTTGCGGGTCGACTCGGCGACGAACCGGTGCATGTCATTGATGTTCTGCACATTCCAGCCATGCGAGATCCCGACCTTCCTTGCATCATTGGCCTGCCAAGCCAGGCAGAGCAGCCCGAGTACTGCGATTCCGATCGCATATCGCTCTCCAAGAGCTCGCCGGGAAACGTACTCAAGACCGATGACTCCGAGCACGATGCCGAAAGGCACAATGTAGACGATGTACCGGCCGAACTGACCGCCCCAGGGCCGGTAGAGCGCCAGGCACACGGAGAATCCAAACAGATAGGCAACGAACGCGGGCCACCGGCGCAACATGAGCACCGATCCGACCACGATCGCCGGCAAGAGCAGCGGCGAGTGGAATCCGACGCGACCGGACCGCAAGGAAACACCCCATTCGTCCGCAAACTGCTTGAACATGAG
>WNFL01293476.1_pt1 | contig 11416 bp, 11 predicted proteins | sample 5400361 | NCBI WGS metagenome assembly WNFL01 (sample SAMN13153351, study PRJNA577476) | soil metagenome | isolation source: 40 cm soil on Douglas fir-dominated hillslope | place: USA:California | collected 2013-09-17
TGCAGGCTACTTTTTCGGCGGGCGGGTGAAGTTGACGATGTTCTCCCACTCGCTCGCGTCCGACCGGGCGACCACCGCCACCACCGGTTCGGTGCCGCTCATGTTGAAAACTTCGTGCGGCACTCCGGGCTCGATGAAGATGAAATCGCCCGCTTCGTTCTCGATCGCGTGTTCCAGCGCTGGACCAAACTCGTGGCGCACGCGGCCCGACAGGATGTAGAGCATGACTTCGAAATCGACGTGGATGTGGGCGTAGGCGACGCCGCCGGGCGGGATGGTCGCGCAGTTCATCGACAGTTTCTTCGCGCCGACGTTCTTGGCGGAAAGACCTGACTTGTACTGAATCCCGTTCCAGCCGCGCACGTTGCCGCCGCCGCGAATGGTGAAAATACCGTCGCCGCCTTCCACCTTGCCTAGTTCAGGTTCGTGGTCCATGCGACTATCTTATCGGCGATCGCAACCAGCCGGTTCTCGCCCGCGGTTCCGCTTGGCTAAACTTGGCTGATGCGCCAGGCTTTGACTGGTTTAGTCCTGCTTTCGCCTCTTGTTTTCGGGCAGGCGACCACCATGACGATCGCTGGAACCGGCGCGCCCGGATTCTCGGGAGATGGCGGCCCCGGGGTTTCTGCGCAGATCAATAATCCGTACGGCCTGACTGTCGGCCCCGATGGCGCGCTGTACTTCTGCGAAATCGGCAATCATCGCGTGCGTCGCCTGAATCTCAAGACCGGCGCAATCTCGAGCGCCGCAGGCAGCGGACGCAAGGGCTACGCCGGCGACGGCGGACCAGCTCTCGCGGCCGATCTGAACGAACCGTACGAAGTTCGATTCGACGCGCGCGGCAACATGTTCTTCGCCGAGATGCAGAATCATGTCGTACGCCGCGTCGACGCGAAGACCGGCGTCATCTCAACCACCGCGGGCACCGGACTGCCCGGATTCAGCGGCGACGGCGGACCCGCAAGTGCCGCCCAACTACGCCAGCCGCACAGCATTGTGTTCGATCGCGAAGGACGCCTCCTAATCTGCGACATCGGCAACCATCGCATCCGCCGCGTTGATCTCACAACCGGCAAGATCGAAACCTGGGCCGGGACAGGCGAGCGCAAACCGACGCCCGACGGCGCGCCAATCGCGGGAACGCCGCTGAATGGCCCGCGCGCGATCACGGTGGCGCCCGATGGGAATCTCTACCTGGTCCTGCGCGAAGGCAACGCCGTGTATCGCATGGATCCCGCCGCGGGTCGCATCTTCCACGTCGCAGGGACCGGCGTAACCGGATACGACGGCGACGGTGGACCCGCGAAACTGGCGCGCCTGTCGGGGCCGAAGGGAATCGCGTGGTCGCCTGACCAGAGCCTGTACCTGGCTGACACGGAGAGCCACACCATCCGCAGGATCGATTTGAAGAGTGGCATTATCACGACGGTGGCCGGCACGGGCCAGCGTGGCGATGGACCGGATGGTGATGCTCGCCAATGCAAACTCGCCCGGCCGCATGGGATCTTCGTAACCAGCTCGGGAGCCGTTTATATCGCGGATAGCGAGTCGCACCGTATCCGCACGCTGAAACCCGCGCGCCCTTAAATACTTGGCCGATACTTGGCATTGACCAGCCGGACTTTCTGTTGCATTCTGATATAGATAGCGTGAGGTGCAGAAATGCGAACAGTAGCGCGAATCCTTGTCGCCGGATCGGCCCTGTTGCTGGTGGCCGCTACGTTCACGCAGCGCCAGCGTGAATTCTGGTCGTTCCAGAAGATCAAGGATCCAACCCCGCCGGTCGTGAAAAACAGTGGTTTGGTCCGCACCCCCATCGACCGCTTCATCCTCGCCAAACTGGAAGCCAAGAATCTGCGCCCGGCGCCGCCCGCCGACAAAGTCACTCTGCTGCGGCGCGCGACGTTCGACCTGATTGGTTTGCCTCCCAGTCCCGAGGAAGTAGAAGCGTTTGTCGCCGATACTTCAACCAACGCTTTCGAAAAGGTAATCGACCGGCTGCTGGCGTCGCCGCAGTATGGCGAATGCTGGGGTCGGCACTGGCTGGACCTCGCTCGCTACGCCGAGAGCGAAGGGTTTAAGGCCGACGAAACTCGCCCCAATGCATGGCGTTATCGCGATTATGTGATCCAGAGCTTCAATCAAGATAAGCCGTATGATCGCTTCGTCCAGGAGCAACTGGCGGGCGATGAGCTGTGGCCCAACGATCCGCAGGCACATGTCGCCACCGGCTTCAATCGTCACTATCCGGATGAGAGCAACGCGCGTGTGCTTCAGCAGCGCCGCCAGGAAATTTTGGACGATATCACGGACGCGACCGGCGCCGTCTTCACCGGTCTGACTTTCGGCTGCGCGCGCTGCCACGATCACAAGTTCGACCCGATCCTGCAGACCGACTACTATCGCTTGCAGGCATTTTTCGCGAATACGGCGGCTGACGACCACATCCCCCTGCTCTCGGCAGATGAATTCGCTTCGTTTTGCAAAAAGCGTGCGACCTGGGAAGAGAAGACCTCCGATGTTCGGGCTCGTATCGCCAAGCTGCTGGAAACGCAGCGCAAGAACGCTTACGTGGATTACTTTGACAAGTACCCGTCGGAGATTCAGGCGATGATCCTGAAGCCTGCGGCGGAGCGTACGCCCTATGAATCGCAGATGGCGCACAAGGCGCAGCCGTATCTGGAGTTCACAGACGAAGAGGCAGCGAAGGGGCTCAAGGGAGCGAGGAAGACCGAATACGAGGCGTTAAAAAAGGAGTTGGCCAAGTTCGACAGCATCAAGCCTCCCGATCTGCCCGAGGGAATCGGGATGAAGGACCTGGGCCGCTCCGCGCCCGCGACGCACCTGCTGGCCGTCGGTGTCTATAACGCGCCGAAAGAGGAAGTGCAGCCTGGGTTCCTGACCATGTTGGACCCGGCGCCTGCGCGCGTGTCGCCGATAGACGGGATCGAATCAACCGGGCGGCGCACGGCACTCGCCCGCTGGCTGACCGACCCGGAGAATCCCCTGACTGCTCGCGTAATGGTGAATCGGATCTGGCATCATCATTTCGGCAGAGGCATCGTCGGCACGCCGAGCGATTTCGGGATGATGGGCGAGCGGCCCTCGCATCCTGAGCTGCTTGACTGGCTGGCGCGCGAGTTCGTGCGCGGCGGTTGGAGCCTGAAGCACATGCACCGGCTGATTATGACCTCGGCTGTTTATCGCGAGTCGTCGGCGCCCAGTGCCGAAGCCGCCGCGGCCGATCCGAATAATCGATTATTGGCCGTTTTCCCCATGCAGCGCCTGGAAGGCGAAGTCATCCGCGATTCGAGCCTGTTCGTGGCGGGTGCGCTCAACACCAAGGTCGGCGGGCCCAGCATCTTCCCGGATTTGCCGTCTGGCATGAACACGCCGCGCGGCGGCTGGAAGCTGTCGGCGCAGGAAGAGCGCAATCGGCGCAGCGTGTATATTTTCGTGCGACGCAACACGCGCTATCCAATGTTGGATGCGTTCGACATGCCGGATTCACATGAATCGTGCTCGCGGCGGAACACCACCGTTACGGCGCCGCAGGCATTGGCGCTGTTGAACGATCGGACCGCGCTCGAATGGGCGAGAGCTTTTGCCGCGCGTGCGCTGCAAGAGAAGAATCCGGTCGATCGAGCCTATCGGCTGGCCTATTCGCGTTCGCCCGATCCGTGGGAGAAGGACACGGTCGCGACATTCCTCGAAAAACAAAAGGCCGTGATTCACGAGCGTGCGGCCAAGGGTGAAAAGCTGGCGCTGCCTGCATCGGTGCCGGAGGGAATGGCGCCCGAGGCCGCCGCGGCGTTCGTCGATTTCTGCCAGATGCTGCTGAACTCGAACGAATTCGTGTACCGGAACTAATTCCATGAAGCCAGAACCACACGTGCGTTGCTGCGGCCGCCGCGAATTTCTGATGCGGTCCTGCGGAGGCTTGGGCGCACTGGCCGTGTCGTCACTTTTGAGTGGCGCCGATTCGAAGGACCCGCTCGCGCCGCGCAAACCGGATCACACGCCCACCGCGAAATCCGTGATCTGGCTGTTCATGGAAGGCGGGCCGAGCCATCTGGACCTGTTCGATCCCAAGCCGGAGTTGCGGCGGCTGGCCGGACAACCCGTGCCGCCTTCGTACGGCAAGGTGATCACCGCGATGGGCACCGGGTCGAACACCATCATGCCCGACGAGCGGACCTGGAAGCAGCACGGCCAAAGCGGAATTTGGGTGTCGGATTGGTACCCCGAAGTCGCCAAGCACGTGGACGACATGACGGTGGTGCGTTCCTGCTGGGCCGACGGATTGAATCACGTCGGGTCGGTGTGCGAGATGAACACCGGTTCGATCCTGGCGGGCCGGCCGTCGCTGGGCGCATGGGTGACCTACGGGCTCGGCACCGCGAATAGCAATCTGCCGAGCTTCATGATTCTGACCGATGCGGGCGAAGTGCTGGGCGGTCCCAAAAACTGGAGCTCCGGATTCCTGCCGGCGACCTATCAGGGAACGTTGCTGCGGCGTGAAGGCCCGCCGATTCTGGATCTTGCGCCGCCCGACTCGATCGGCGATGCGCAGCAGCGCGGGCGACTGGATCTATTAAAGTCGCTGAATCGGCACTATGGCGAAGCGCGGCCCCTGGACTCTGAGCTCGAGGCGCGGCTCAATTCCTACGAGCTGGCGTATCGCATGCAGGCGGCTGCGCCCGAAGCTGTGGACATCACCAAGGAATCCGAAGCGACGCGCAAGATGTACGGCCTGGATGACGAGATTACGTCAAGGTTCGGCATGAACTGTCTGCTGGCTCGCCGCATGGTGGAGCGCGGGGTCCGCTTTATCGAGCTGTACTCAGGCAGTGGCAGCGGATGGGACGCGCATACCGACCTAGACAAGAATCATGGCCGGCATTGCCGCGAGACCGACGTACCGATCGCGGGACTGCTGACGGATCTGAAGGCTCGCGGACTGCTGGATTCCACGCTGGTCATCTGGGGCGGGGAATTCGGGCGCACGCCGTTTAACGAAAAAGGCAACGGGCGCGATCACAATCCCTGGGGCTTCTCCATGTGGATGGCGGGCGGCGGCGTGAAGAAGGGACAGGTGGTGGGGCGCACCGACGACATCGGTCTGCGCGCGGTCGAGCGGCCGGTGCATGTCCACGATCTGCACGCGACCATCCTGTGGTGCCTGGGGTTGGATCACTTGACGGTGACCTATCTACACAACGGGCGCGCGGAGCGGCCGACCATCGTCAGCGGCGAAGTAGTGCGCGAAATACTGGCGTGAGCGCGAAGCGCTCGCGAAGTTCTGACGTGACGGACTCAGCCCGCCGCGAGGAACTTGTGGACGAATTGCACCGCCATGGAGCCTTCGCCCACCGCTGACGCCACCCGCTTCACGCTTCCCGAGCGGATATCGCCCACCGCGAAGACGCCGGGAACGCTGGTTTCGAGCAGGTAGGGCGCGCGCCGCGGGTGCCAGTTCTCGTGGTCCAAATCCGTACCGGTCTTGATGAACTGTTTGCTGTCGAGACACACGCAACCATTCAGCCAGGCGGTGTTGGGCTCCGCGCCGGTCATCAGAAACAGATGCTGCAGGTCCCGGACTTCCTCAGCCTTGGTCTTCGAGTTCCGGAAGCGCACGCGCTTCAGGCGTTCATCGCCTTCCAGCGCTTCTACGTTGGTCCAGGTCAGGACCGTGATCTGCGGCATGGCTTCAATCCGCGAGATCAGGTAGCGCGACATGGTCTTGGCGAGCCCGGGGCCGCGAACCAGCAGGTATACGTGCTTCGCATAACCCGACAGGAACACAGCAGCCTGGCCGGCTGAATTCCCGCCGCCCACGATGGCGACCTCTTCATTGCGGCAGAGCTGGCACTCCATTTGCGTCGCGCCATAGTAGATGCCGTTGCCTTCGAATTGAGTCAGATTGGGCAGGTCCAGCTTTCGATACTCAGCGCCGGCGGCGACAATGACGCTGCGGGCCTGAACCGATCCGCCATCGTCGAGCTCGACTGTGTACGGCGAGCTGGTGCAGTTCAACCTGCGTGCCGATCGGGCGATCCCGATGTGCGCTCCGAACTTCTCCGCCTGCACGAAGGCGCGATTCGCCAAATCCTGGCCGGAGATTCCGGTGGGGAACCCAAGGTAGTTCTCGATGCGTGAGCTGGCTCCAGCCTGACCGCCCGGAGCGCTGCTCTCGACGACCAGCACGTTGAGTCCTTCGGAGGCTCCGTACACGGCGGCGGCTAATCCGCTGGGTCCAGCGCCGACCACGATGAGATCGTAAACGCCGTCCCGGTCGATGCCGGCATTCAATCCGAAGCATTCCGCCGCTTCCGCGTTAGTGGGATTCCGGAGCACCATCTGGCCGCGGCAGATCAGCACCGGAATGTCGGCAACGGTGATGTTGAGTTGGTCGAGAACCTCCTGGATGTCGGGATCGTGTTCCACGTCGAGATACGTATGTGGATGTCCATTGCGGCCCAGAAAGCCGCGCAGGCGCAGCGTGTCACTCGAGTGGTTCGACCCGATCAGCACCGCGTCGCCCACTGAGTTCGCGATCAGGTACGCGCGGCGCAGCATGAAGGAGCGCAGGAAGATCTCGCCGATCGCGACATCCGTCTGCATCACTTCGCGCAGCTTCGCCCGGCTGATTTCGACCACCGTGGCCGCGTCGTTGGCGCGGCAGCGCACCAGGCTGCGCCGTCCGGAGAGCTGGTTCACCTCGCCCGTGAACTTGCCCGGCCCGAGTTCGGCGATCACCTTTTCGCCCTCACAGTCTATGCTGACCAGCTCGATGGTGCCTTCCAGCACCACGAATACGCCGTGCGTCGAATCTCCCTGATCGAAGAGGATCTCGCCGGAGAGCACTGAGCGCTGCTCGCCAAACGCCTTCAGGCGCTCGACCTGCGCGTCCTCCAGCCTAGGGAACATCGCTGCGTTCTGTTGCTGCTCGGGAGTTTCCGCCATGCTTACAACCTCGTCCTTACTCGATCTCGATCTCGTCGATGTAGCACCACTTCCAATCCTCGCCCGGCTCCATGGATTGAACCAGGGGATGTTTGGTGGCGTGGAAGTGTTTCGTGGCGTGCTTGTTTCGCGAAGAGTCGCAGCAGCCCACGTGGCCGCAGGTGAGGCACAGCCGGAGATGGACCCAGGAATCGCCCATCTTGAGACACTCTTCGCAGCCCTTCGAGTGCGGCTTCACGTCATGGATCTGATTGAGGTGCGTGCATGCGGCCATGAATGGATTCCTCCTGTATACAAGTTTAAGAGAACGTGCCCGGCGCTTCGTGTCCGGTCTTCTGCACGTACTCGCGGTAGGTACCCGGATACACCAGCGGGTTACGATCGGTACCGCTCTCGCCGCCGAGCTCGAGCACACGCGACCCGAGGCCCCGCAGGAACGTTCGGTCGTGCGATACGAAAATCATGGTTCCCTGAAAGCCCTGCAAGGCCTCTACCAGCATCTCCTTGGTGGCCAGGTCCAGGTGATTGGTGGGCTCGTCCAGCACCAGAAAGTTGGGCGGGTAATACAGCATTCGCGCCATCGCGAGGCGCGACTTCTCGCCGCCCGAAAGCGAGCGGATGCGTTTCTCGACGTCGTCGCCGGAGAATTGGAACGCGCCTGCCAGCGTGCGCAGGGATCCCAGTCCATCTTGAGGGAAGTCGTTCTGCAGTTGCTCGATCACCGTCAGATCCGGATCGAGCACGTCCAGCGCCTGCTGCGCGAAGTAGCCCATGGTCAGGCTCGCGCCGAGGCGGACCTCGCCTGAATCGGGCGTGGTCACGCCCGCAATCATCCTCAGCAGCGTAGTCTTGCCCGCACCGTTGCGTCCCATCACCGCCCAGCGCTCGCCGCGACGGATGGTAAGGTTAAAACCCTGGTAGATCTGCCGCGATCCAAAGCCCTTGTGCAGATCTTCGATCACCGCCACCTGGTCGCCCGAGCGTGGCGGTTCGCGAAACTCGAATTTAACGACTTGGCGTTTCTTGGGCAGCTCGATTTTCTCGATCTTGTCTAAAGCTTTAATGCGGCTCTGCACTTGCGCGGCTTTGGCCGCGTGCGTGCGAAAGCGGTCGATGAAGCGCTGCTCTTTCGCGAGCATGGCCTGCTGCCGAGCGAAGGCCGCCTGCTGATTGGTCTCACGGATGGTCCGCTCGCGCTCGTAGAAATCGTAATCGCCGGAGTACGCGATGATCTCGCCCGAATCGATCTCGGCGATCCTGGTTACGATGCGGTTCATGAACTCGCGATCATGCGAGGTCATCAGCAGCGCGCCCTGAAACGACTTGAGGAATTGCTCCAGCCAGATGATGGATTCGATATCCAGGTGATTGGTCGGTTCGTCCATCAGCAATACGTCGGGGCGGCCCAGCAGCACGCGCGCCAGCGCCACGCGCATCTTCCATCCACCCGAGAGGGCGCCGACGTCGCCGTCAATCTGGTCATTCGAAAGTCCCAAGCCGTGCAGGACTTCGCGCGCCTGCGCTTCGAGCGTATAGCCGCCCAGGTGCTCGTACTCTTCCTGGACTTCGCCGAAATGTGCCAGGATCTGGTCCATTTCGTCGAGGCGCACCGGATCTTCCAGAGCGTGCTGGAGCGCTTCGAGCTCGTGATGCAGGTCGCCGGCCCGTCCGCTGCCGGCGATCGCCTCGTCCAGCACGGAGCGGCCCTGCATCTCTTCCACGTCCTGCCGGAAATAGCCGATGGTCATCCGCTTAGGGACGGACACGTCGCCTTCGTCGGGTTCTTCTTCGCCCACCACCATTCTGAAGAGCGTGGTTTTGCCGGATCCGTTGGGTCCCACCAGACCGACTTTCTCGCCGGGATTCAACTGGAACGATGCGTCCACAAAAATAAGCTGCTTACCGTACTGTTTGTTGATGTTTGAGAAAGAAATCATCCAGCTTTACTTGAAGTACTTCTCGAACCACTTGATCGACCTTTCGGTGAAATCCACCACGTGTTTGGGCTCGCGGATGCCGTGACCCTCGCGCGGATATCGGACCATCACCGCGTCGGTGCCGACGTCGCGCAGTGCGATGTAATACTGTTCCGCTTCGGCGATGGGCACGTCGCTATCGTTTTCGCCATGCACCAACAATGTCGGCGTATGCGCCTTCGCGACGTGCTTCAGGGCGGACCGCTCCCACAACACGTCCATGAGATTGCCCTGGTGCGGGAAGGCGCCCCATTCCATCTGCTCGTACTGGTTGTAATACGTCATGTAGTTGTAACTGATGATGTTGGTGATGGCGGCGGTAGGAATCGCCGCTTTGAAAATGTTGGTCTGCGTAATCAGCCACGCGCTCAATTGTCCGCCGTAGCTGGTACCTTCCACTCCCAGTCTATCGCGGTCGATCCACAGGAACCGCCGCATCGCTGCACTCAGGCCATACAGCACGTCCTGCGCTTCGTTCCCATTCTGGTCGCCAAACACGGCGTCGGTGAAAGCCTGCCCGTATCCGGTCGAGCCTCGATAATTGACCATCAGCGACGCCCAGCCGTGCGATGCGTACACCTGATTCTTGAAATTGAAGGCGGGTCCCTGTTGTCCGTGCGGCCCGCCGTGAATATTGACGATCAATGGATACTTGCGATCGGGCCGGAAATCGGCCGGATACGTAAGAAACGCCTCCACCGTCCACTTGTTGTCGTTGCTGATGAAGGTGAACGACTCGACCGGCTCGACGCACTTCGCGATTGAGATCCGTCAGCTTCTTCGCCGGCCCGTCGCCTGCCTTGAGATAGAGCTGGGCCAGATCGCCGGGCGCAGCAAAGGCGTACGCGAGTTGATCCCCACGGATCGACCACGCCGCGACCTGTCCCGGCTCGCTGATCACGGCCGCGGCTTTCCCTCCGTCCGCGGGGATCCGATAGAGGCGCGTGTTGCCGCGTTCCTGCAGCGTGAAGTACACCCACTGTCCGTCGGTCGACCAGGCGGGCTCGCCGTGACGATTGTCGATGGTCGCCAGCTCGCGACGATTCTTTCCGTCGGCGCCGATCAGCCACACGTGCGTGTCTTCCATGGTGGTCTCGAGATCGGTGAGACCGCGTTTGGTGGCTTCGTAGGCGATGGTTTTCCCATCGGGCGACCAATGCGGCCGGTACTCGGCGTTCTCGGTGCTGGTGAGCCGGGTCATTTTACCGGTCAGCGGATTGATCGTCAGCAGGTCGTAATTGAAAAACTGGTCCTCATTCTCCTCGCGATTCGAAACGAACGCGATCTCCTTTCCGTCGGGCGACCATTCGATGGAATGCTCGTAATGTGTGCCGTCAGTGAGCTGGCGCGAAGTTCCGGTCGCAACGTCCAAGAGGAAAATGTGAAGGCGCTTATTGTCGTTGAAATGCGAGTCGCCTTCGGCTGCGTCGGGCTTGTAGAGATAGCGCGTGATGACGATCGGGTCGCCGGTAGCGTCAGCGGTTTCGGGGCCCGGCCGCGCGGTTACGTAGGCGATCTGCTTGCCATCGGGCGACCACGCGACGGTGCGGCCGGTGGTGGGCAGCGGAGCATTGGTGCCTTCGAGTGGCGCGAGAAAGCGTTTCTCTGAGCCGTCGGGCCGCGCGATCGACAAGCCCGACTTATCGCCGATCTTACCCGAGTAGGCGATCCATTTGCCGTCGGGCGACCACTCCGGATTTCCCGAAGGCTCGTCGGCGGCGCTAAGACAGATGGTCTTGCCGCCGGCCTGCGTCATGATCCAGAGCTGTCCGATGGGTTTGCGTGGCCCGTCATTGCGGGTGACGATATAGGCGACTCGGGAGCCGTCGGGCGATAGCTTCACGGTTCCGACAGAACGAAGTTTGAGAAGGTCCGCTGCTGTAAAACCGCCGGCGAGAGTCAGGGACGCAGTGAGAGCGAGGACTACGGCAAGACGGTGCATGCGCACCAGCGTATCGTACCGGGCTTAAGAAAAGCCGCCGGGGACGGCGGCTCGACGCCACGACTGGCGGTCCCACAAGGGCTACTGAATCAGGGCCGTCGCCGTCTCTTCGCGCAGTGCCGAACTCACCGCCGTCCGCTGCGGTTTGAGCGCCCGCTTCTCTTTGTACATCCGGCGGTCGGCCTCGGCCAACAGTTGCTCGGCGTCCTCACCGTCGGTAGGGTAGTGCGCCACTCCGACGCTGACCGTCAGCGAATTGTCGGCGAACAATTGCTGGCACACTCCATGCACGACGTCGCGGAACTGCGCGAGCTTGGCCTCGGTGTCGGCCGGCGTGGCGCCGGCCAGCAGCACCACAAATTCGTCGCCGCCCATGCGCGCCACGTAATCGTACTCGCGGCAGGCCGCCTTCAATCCGCTGGACACCACGCGCAGCACGCGATTTCCCTCCAGGTGTCCGAAACGATCGTTGATCTGCTTGAATCAGTCCAGATCCATTACCACCACGCCCATGGACGCCTGGTTGCGGCGG
>WNFL01091889.1_pt1 | contig 11415 bp, 10 predicted proteins | sample 5400361 | NCBI WGS metagenome assembly WNFL01 (sample SAMN13153351, study PRJNA577476) | soil metagenome | isolation source: 40 cm soil on Douglas fir-dominated hillslope | place: USA:California | collected 2013-09-17
TGCCCGCGCCATAAAGGATATTGATCACAGCCAGGATGGCCAGCCAGCCTGAAAACTGGTGGATGCCTGCCGGAAGGAGCGTCAGGCAGATACGGATCAATCCATAGGCACCCATCTTCAGCAGGATGCCCGCCAGGATCACGCTGACTTCCGTCGGAGCATCGGTATGGGCATCCGGCAGCCACGTATGGAACGGGAACATCGGTATCTTAATGGCAAAGGCCAGGTAGATGAGCAGGAAGATCAGTAATTGCAGGCTCATCGTGATACCGAGGAATGATACATTACCACCAGGCATGTGCGTCACGAAGTATTGCATACTCGCCGTTGCGCCGCCCATCTCGAAGTAGAGCACTAGAATACCTGCCAGCATGAAGATACTGCCGAAGAACGTGTACAACAGGAATTTCCAGGCCGAGTAGATACGGCCGGGCATATCTCCCATCACAGTATGTTTGATGTGCTCATTGCCCCAGATACCGATCAACAGGAACATCGGCGCCAGTTCAACTTCCCAGAAGAGGAAGAAGAGCAGCAGATCCAACGATATAAAGACACCCATCACACCGGCTTCCAGCAACAGCAGCAGGGCCATATATTCTTTGACTCTTTGACCCGCACTTTTCTCCAGCCGCCAATCACCGCCAGCATGGTAAGCAGGGCATTCAGGATGACCATGGGCAGGCTCAAACCATCCACGCCCAGGCGGTAGTCAATTCTGAAATGAACGCTGCTCGCTGTGAAATTGATCCAGGGCGCATAGTAGAAATCTGGCGGATTACGGAGATCCCCAAAATTATAGCCATTAGCAGCGATACGGAAAAATATAACCATGGATAGCACGAAGGTGGCGGCAGCAAATAGCAAAGCCATCCAGCGTGCAACTCTTACCGGCGTTGCTAGCACCGCCAGCGCGCCCAGCACCGGCAGGAGGAGTATCCAGGTGAGATCACTTGTAAATATCACAGTCTTACCCTCACTTCACAAATACGATCAGCGCAATGACAACAATTGCCAGCACCGCTACACCACCAAAGAAGCCCACCATGTAGGTCTGCACACGACCCGTTTCCGTGTGTCGCAGGTCGCGGCCAAACAGCGTTATCACTTGCGCGGCACCATTGACCAGCCCATCCACGATGTAGGTATCGAAAGCCTGCTCGACATGTGAGAGACCCAGCACGACATATTTGATCAGCAGATTGTAAAGATCATCGAAGTAAAACTTATGCAGCAGAATGCGATGCGTCGCACGCAGGAATGCATGGCTCTCTACGAAGTCGTGAATGCGTGCCAGCTCAACACGCGCATATATTGCATATGCCACGCCCAGGCCCGCGATTGAGACAACCACCCCCACCCAGGTCTTGTAATCGGCAAAGAAGGCGGCTACATCGAAATTGGCACCCGGCTTCACGTATCCGTAGAAGCCAAACCAGTAGCCTGCTACAATCGACGCGATTGCCAGCAAGATGAGTGGAATAGTCATAGTTGGCGGCGATTCATGCGGGTGGCCATCGACTCGATAGAGTTCTTCTTTACCCCACAGACCACCCCAGGGACCACCCTTACCCCCAAAGGCCAGGATATAAGCACGCAGCATGTAAAAAGCGGTCAATCCGGCAGTCAATAGAGTGATAGCCCATATAGCATAGTAGCCACGATCGAAGGCCAGGCCGATCAGACTCTCTTTACTAAAGAAGCCAGCGAAGAAAGGGAAACCTGCGATTGATAAGGTCCCAATCAGCCAGGTAAGAGCCGTAATCGGCATAAAGGCAGCCAGGCCACCCATCCTATCCATTCGCTGTTCCTCGTGATGTGTAGCATGATGCAGAGCATGCAGCACGCTGCCAGCACCCAGGAAGAGTAAGGCTTTGAAGAAGGCATGCGTGAAGAGGTGGAACATTCCAGGTCCGGGGCCATAAGCAGAACCAGCAACACCAAGTCCGACGAACATGTAACCAAGCTGGCTGATAGTCGAGAATGCCAGTACACGCTTGAAGTCCCTTTGCGCTATAGCAATTGTAGCCGCAAAGATCGCGGTGAAAGCACCTACCCAGGCAACCACCTCGAACGCCTGGGGCCCTGCTGCCGCAAAGAGGGGAAATGTGCGTGCTACCATATATACACCGGCAGCCACCATGGTAGCGGCATGGATCAGTGCGCTGACAGGTGTCGGGCCTTCCATAGCCGGCGGCAGCCACACATGCAGCGGGAACTGCGCCGATTTACCAATGGCACCACAGAAGACCAGGATCATTGCGGTTGTAAGCAGCGCCTTGTCCATTGTACCCACACGTGTCGCCAGTTGCGCAAAATCGAAGGTACCTGTGCTCGTGAACAGGATCATGATGCCGATAATGAAGCCCACGTCACCCACACGATTGGTTATAAATGCTTCGATAGCGGCGCTGGCGGGCGAGAGACGATCCTCCTCCGGCTTGGCACGTTTATTGATCCAGAAGCCGATCAGCAGGTAAGAGCTGAGGCCGACCAGTTCCCAGCCTGGGCAAAGACGATATCGAGCATGGAGAACGTGAAAAGCGAGAGATATGCAAAGAAGCGTGCGTAGCCCGCTGATTTGTACATGTAGCCCTGTGAATAAAAATGCACCAGCAAGGAGACGGTCGTGACAACAACCATCATGGCAATTGCCAGTGTATCCACACGAAAGGTGATAACATAATTGGCAGTTCCCTGCACAAACCAGTCATAGGAAAGAACCTGGACACCTCCGCTGGGCAGGGGATTGCCGGGAATAACGCCTGTCGAAGCAAAGAGCAAAATCCAGGAATAAATGCAGGCCAGGCCCACGATCGCTATACCTAAATAGCCGCTGACCCTGGCACCTGTTGTGAGGCGAGGCACCTTGGGATCTTCAATATCCAGATAAGTCAGGTCCTCACCCTTCAGTCCCTGCGCCTTCAGCTCGTGAATGTCGCTCTCCTCCACAGCCTCCTCTTTTTCCCGGTCGCTTACCATAGCCTCGACCTTCGGGCGGCTGAATAAGTCCCACATTCGCGTACCAAACACGATCACTGCGAACGCGAAGAGCGGCGATAATAGAATTAACCACGAATACGAATACAATGCCATAGTATTTCTCCCACTCCTAATCGCCTTGCCTGACGCCGTAGGGGCAACCCTCGTGGTCGCCCGTGTAAGCACAGGCAAGACGGATAGGTGCCAATTACCACTTCATCATGTCAATTTCGGTCACATCGACCGTGCCAAGCTTGCGGTAGATCGAGATGATCATTGCCAGCGCGACCGCGGCTTCGGCAGCAGCAACGGTGATGATGAAGATGGAGAAGATTTGCCCGGTCAAATAGGTAGAATAAGGTTTAGCCGTGTTAAAGAGTGCGAAACCAACCAGGGTGATATTGACGGCATTCAGCATAATTTCGATGCCCATCAACACGGCGACGGCGTTGCGCTTGACAATCGCTCCGTAAAGACCAATACAGAAGAGCACAGCGCCGAGTACCAGGAAATGATTGAGCGTGAGCATGTTTTATTCTTCCTCCCTACCAATCACGATCGCGCCTATGATGGCTACGAGCAGCACAACCGATGCGATTTCAAACGGGAGCACGTAGCTATAACAGGTGGGACTATATAATAATTCACCAATGTAAACCACATTGTTTGGCGGCAATGGACAGGCACTATTTTGCGGACCATAACCCAGCACATTGCTTGACCGCGCTACAAAATGTGGGCTGACCGTAACCGCGTAAAGGATGGTGGCACCGATCAGCGCACTGATAATCGCCCCCAACCACCACATTCTGTTAACAGGATTGCTATTTGTCTGGATGTTGCTGGTGCGCGTGAGCATGAGTGCGAAGAGAATAAGAATGGTGACCGCTCCCGCGTAGATCAGAATTTGCACGATAGCAATGAATTCCGCGTTGGCCAGCAGGTAAATTCCGGCTGCCATCGCGAAGACGACGATCAAAGCCAATGCGCTGTGGACAATGTTATTCAATCCCACTACCAGCAGAGCGGAACCAACGAGTATCACAGCGACGATCCAAAATATAAGTGTTGCTAAGTCCATAAAAAATACGCCTCCAGGTCATTATTCCAATATGAATCACCCCGAATTTCTTGAAAGCGCAAAGGCTAGAGTAGAGATCGACGCAATGTATTACTCGGCTGCATCTCTCGGAAAATTCGGGAGGACACACCTGGCTTTCAAGCCTCTTATTTCCAGTCCTTCTGCGAAGTTTATGCGCTATTTTTATTGTAACATGTATGGCGCCAATAAAGCACATCGCATATACAAAGCATACTCCACCTTGTGGAATTCTAGCAAATTTGTTCACATGTGGCAAGATCAAGGTCGTCTCATGCCGATGAGAAAATATACCTACTTCCTTGCTACATAACACAGTGAAGACTCTTCGATGCTATGCTATAATTTCCTTGAGAACCAGGCAGATTTTCAAATAAACATTATAGTAAGGCAATAAGAATATGAGTATTACCCAGACACCCATTGATCATACTACTGGCGGGGGCTTCACCTGCCCATCCTGCCAGGCTCCGCTGCCACCGCGCGCGACTTTCTGCAGTTCCTGTGGCGAACGTATTGATAAACAGAAACATGTCTCTTCACTTCTACAAGATGAGCTTGATATCTCTGCCCGCTATCGCATCACATCTCTCATTCGACGACGCCCCTATGTGAACCTGTACTTTGCGCTCGACAACCAGCAGTCATCCCGCTCTGGACAGCAGCGCACGGTTGCTATCCGCGATATAGACATTACTTCACTGGAAGACAAGGCTCGCGTAAGTGCGATTGAACTGGTGCAACAGGAGTATGATCTACTGCGCCGCTGGCAACTGCCTTATGTGATGCCTGTGGCCGACCTGCGCTACTTCCAGGGGCATCTCTATGTTATCACTGGAAAACCATCTGTCAATCAGGGAACAAGAGGCGACTTCGAAAGCCCTGAGACACCGGGAGATGATAGCTCCCGTCTTTATACTCTACAAGACTTTCTGCAAAGTGGCCAGGGGCTGCCATCAGAGCGCCGCACCCTCGAATGGATGAAAAATCTATGCCTGGCATTAGACAGGTTACACAGCCATCAAATCGTGGTGGGCGACCTCGATCCCTATACGATTATCCTGAGTACAAACAGCGATCAGGCTCAACCCGCACTGATGATCTCGTGGCTGCTGCCAAAACTGCGCGGAATGCTCCCACCACCCACCTCGCCGACTACCCATATGTCATACTTTAGTGCGCCGGAAGCACTGCTTGGCAAAGCGGACCCACGCTCAGATATCTACAGCCTGGGGGCCGTTCTCTACCTGCTGCTGACAGGAACTCCCCCCGATGAATCGGCATTACGGACTCAGCAGCGATTGCGAACTCCCCGCGAGATGAATTCACGTATCAGTTCTAATGTGGATGAGTGCGTCATGCAGGCATTGTCCGTCGATCCATCAGCACGCTTCCAGACCATTACAGCCATGGGCGAGGCACTGCGCAATCCGCGCTTCCGTCGTCCACAAACGGAGAAGCAAGCTAAGCAAAACCACGAGGCTGAGCCTACTTCCGGCGAGGAGGCAGACGTTGAGACGGTTCGCATCGTGCCGCTTTCATACAAAAACCTGGCACACTGGCAGGCATCACGTCCGCAGACAATACCACATCGTCCACTCTCGCCTCATCCAGGACAATGGCAAGAACAGGCCGAATCCCCAGAAGCCGCACAGGGGCAGCAGCAATCACTGACCATACCACCGCTATCACCAGGTGCAACTAATATTGTCGAATCCGCACCGGCCTTGCAGGGCACAAAGGACGCTTCGCAGCAAACGGCATCTGTGGATCACGCTGCACCTGCCCTGGATTCGAGGGAAACGTATTGGGAGCAGCAAGATACTATCTCCCCAGAAGACGAGGTCTCGCTACCAGCAGCATCGCGTCCACGCGAGACCCAGAAGCGTCCCACCACGTGGAGACAGCGTATTACCGGCATCTTCCCAGCGATCATACCTCAAAGTAAGAAGGTAGAACCTGGCCGGAAAGCTCTTGTTCCTTATGGATTTGATCTGACACCTCAAACCCCAGTTGAGCAATCGTGGTTCAGGCAATTACAACGCTTTATCCTGGGCCAACCGCAGCAGGTGATAACATCAGCGGCTATTATTGAAACTCCGCTGCGCGTACAACCGGATCAGGGATATACGATTCGCATGCACGTGATGGGGCGAGACGAGCAGGTACTCCCACCTGGAGCTAAGAGGGATGCCGAACCCGCGGGGCTGAGTGCGCTTGTCCATGGTGATAAAGTGTTGATCGAGGTACGTTCCGCTCTTTACCAGAATTTTGCCTATATCGTGCAGCGAGCCCTGGTCACCGTTCCTGCCGATGGCTACGTGGCCGAGGTAATGATCCCTATGCGCCCTCTGGCCAATGGTCCGAGTGGACGACGCGATCGTCTGCATATCTTTTTCTTGAACGAACAACGCCAGCCTCTCTACGATAAACCATTCGTGGTGGAACTCTTCATTTCGCACCTGGTACAACCCGGTCGTGAGGGACATAATGTTCTGACGCTCCCAATCTAGAACTTTCCTGTCTAAACATGAGAAAGGTAGCAGATAAACGCATGTCAGACCACCATGCAGAAGGTAACGAACAGGACAGAGCCTCAAATGCTACGGACAGTGTAGAACCTGAGGAAACCGATCACCAGCCAGAAGATCGCATCGCCTCCATTGCTAGCAAACTCCTGGATCGAGGCGATACCATTGTTTATGCGATTGTAGGTATCTGCTTTTTCCTGGGAGGCATCTTCGCATTAGGCTACAGCCTGTGGGATTTCGTTACCGCGATACGAAATCCCACAGGTCCAGGTGCTATAAGTAATGCCATAAGTAATGCCATCATCAAATTCGTTTCTGACCTCCTGCTTGTTCTCATTATCATGGAGGTTCTCAGCACGGTCATCCATTATCTTAAATCACATGCAACCTCGCTACGCCCTTTCCTTTTCATTGGCATTGTTTCTGCGACACGAGGTATCCTATCCATTGGTGCCAGGCTCTCGGTTGGAAATGTGAAAGGTCAAGATTTCATCAATACCATGATTGAATTGAGCGTCGACGCGGCGGTCGTCCTTGCCCTTGGTATCACACTCAAGTTGCTCGGCAAACTGGCCGATGATTAGCCATTCTGCTGAAACTACCTTATACTCTGCTTTTTCGTGTTATCATTATGCCATCTGTCCCGAAATGTAAAAGGTGAGGGAGCAACGTGAGGCAATAAAAAGAAAAAAGAGGTGAATGCATGTCACTTTGTGGGTATCGTAAATTACAGGCCGATCGCACGCGCAGTCACTGGTTAGTCGAGATTACCTATAAATGCACACAGTGGGCTGACAACGGCATAAAGCAAAACGGAAACTGGGCCAGCGTAGCTTTCTATAGCGTTGCCAAATATGCCTGCCTCCTTTTTGCCAACCTGGTCAATGTTTTCTGGCTGCTCGGCACACAATTGATGTGGGGAGCTTGCAGGCTTGTTGCCCGCGACAAAGAAAAACCAGATCGCATCAAACACGTGTTTGTGCTCATGTTAGAAAACAGGTCCTTCGACCACCTGTTAGGTTTTTCCAATCTACAGGGCATCGATGCCATTACAGGACAACCTACCAGTATTGAGGGACTGGACCCGGCTCAGAATTGGAATCTCGACCCGCAGGGAAATAAGGTCTTTGTTTCCTCACCGGCCGACTGGGCGATGCCCTACGATCCAGGCCATGAGTTTACCGATGTCAAGGTACAACTCTGTGGAGTCAAAGGCAATTACCCCCACATCGACAACAGCGGCTTCGTCACCGACTACGCCACCATCGATCCGACCCATCCAGGCGAGATCATGAAATGTTATGCTCCGGATCAACTCCCTGTGCTTACAACCCTGGCACGAGAATTTGCCGTGTGCGATCACTGGTTTTCCTCCATGCCGGGGCCGACATGGCCTAACCGTTTCTTCATTCATGCAGCATCGTCGGGTGGCCTGGACCACAGTCCATCAACGGCCAATGTTACCAGTTCCATCCTCTTCAATGGCTATAAATTTGACAATGGGACCATCTATGACCGGCTCGACGACGAAGGGATCAGTTGGACTATCTATAAGGGCGATTCATTCCCCCAGACGCTTGCCATCAGCGGCATGACCGTGCGTCTTGCCGAAGAACGCTTGCGAGACTTCGAGGACTTCAGCAGCCAGGTACAGAATCCTGGTTACGCCACATCCTATGCCTTTATTGAACCGGATTATCACACCACTGCGGACTTTGTGTGCGGCAATTCGCAACATCCCAAAGATGATATCACACGCGGCGAAGCCCTTATAAAAAATATTTACGAGACGATACGTAACTCACCCCACTGGGAAAACAGCGTACTCATCATCACCTACGATGAACATGGTGGATTTTACGACCACGTGACTCCACCGCAGACTGTCGCCCCTGGCGATAAGCCGACCGACCCGGAAAACAACCGCTTCTCGTTTGATTTTACGCAACTGGGTGTGCGAGTCCCTGCCATAGTAGTATCGCCTCTTATTCCCAGGAACACCATCGATCATACCGTTTATGATCACACCTCGGCGCTTGCCACCGTTGAGAACATTTTTGGCTTGCAGTCCTTAACCGAACGCGATAAGCATGCACACTCGTTGAATCACCTCTTCTCACTCGCCACGCCAAGGACAGACGCTCCCTCGACCCTCCCCGACGCTGCTCATTCAGGAATATCCTGCGGGGACGAGCCGGTAGAAAGTATTGCAGCAAGACAACTGGCTGCAAACCCCAACCAGGCGGCCTCACCCCCTGATCCATCCATGCAGGGCTTCTTGCACGTAGCATTCTTAAGAGATCTGCACGCGACACCTCCGGCTGAAAGAGAGCAGCGAACTGCGAACTACCTGAACATTCGCACTCGTCGCGACGCGAAACAGTATCTGATGGAAGTTCACCACAAGGTCAGATCACAAGCACAATCTCAACACGAATAGGGGGGTGATCAGGCTCCTCATGCTTGCGGGTGGGGCGTAGGGACCAGATTTATCGCGTCCGGGGTGGGGCCTCCGCTCGCCAATTGCCCGCAAGCATGGGAAACCGCTACTCGTTCATTGTTGACAAACACGAGCAACTAAGATAGCATGCAAAGCACAAAGTAAAAAGAACATGAAACGATCATTCTTATCAAAACTACATACCAACGGCCTATACTGCATCATTGGCGCATTGCTACTCTTCCCTGGAGTATTGTTGTACCAACTGCTCATCCTTATACCGCAAGGCTATGGGACCGCGTTGGCAACACCGAATGCAACACTGCAATGGATCAACACCCACAACCTGCAATTTCTCGGCTATCGTCTACTGCTGATTCTGGGCTTCGCCTTCATGATCAGCCTTCCTTTCACCTTGTTCCGCATTATCGTGGCCCAGGAAATTCTTGGGTCTGAAGAGCAGGACGAAGAGGACGAGGAGGAGCAGGATGAGGACGACAAGACGGATGAGAGTGAGGAGGATGAAACGGCTAAACAGGGCCAGGGCTCTGATGGTATGCCAGCTTATGCCTGGCGCGGCAGAGGCTATGCCGTAATAGCAGCATGGGGAGGACTTTTCGGGCTGCTGTTCTCAGCGGCAGGAACGCTGGCAAGCACTGTTTATCTTTTAGTCAGCGCCGCTTCCGCGACTACGCCGAACTCACTCCCTGCCAATTTTGCTGCTTTTTCCGGCACGTTTGCCTTTATCACCTACACCATGGGCGGCGGATTACTTGCCATAGCATGTTTGTTTTTCGGTTCAGTCATTGCGAGACGGGGACGAAATCTTTGGCCGGATTTATGGGTCATATTCAGCTACATGGCACTGGTCCTCGCTGCACTCCTGAGCGGAAGCGCAGTCGAGGTTGCTTTTGCACCCAATGCTGGTAATGCTGGTCAAGCAATACTCACCACCCCGGCCATCCTCCTCTTTGCCATCTGGGTCTTGTGGTTCGGGATTATGCTTGTCCGGCTACAACCCGAATTTAGTGAGGGTGCCAGCTAACTAATACTACCAGGATAGCCCCTTTGGATCAGAGAGCGACGAATAGGCATCTTTCCAATGCTCAACTGCCTCCTGATGTCGTCCCAGTTCTTCGTACGTTTGAGCTAACCGGCCATGTAATTCGGCAAGATTAGTGGTTGCCTGGGTCAAAGAAAGATGCTCCCTGGCTTTCTCGAAGTAGCGGATAGATTCCTCCAGCAGCTTCTGGTGCCGCTCACCCTGGGTATGCTCGGCCTCCGCGTACACAACTTTTCCACAGACCAGGTTCATCAGGCCACACAAATGATCATCGTTTACACGCTCTCCCACCTCCTGGGCGCGCTGACAGAAACGTAGTGCTTCCTCCAGGCGGTCCTCGGCCAGGCGCAAATCAGCTAGAGCTGCAAAATTGAGCATCATCATACCAGGAGTGTTATCAAGGGTAGCGGCGGAGAGTGCCTCCATATAATGGTCTCCCGCGTCCTGGTATTGACCCATCTGGAAGCAAATGCGACCCAACACGTTCTGCATGCGACCCTCCCAGTAGCGCTGGGATCTTTTCTCATACAGCCGCAAGGCCATTTTACCATACGTATACGCCTGCTCAAATTTCCCTGCTAACCGGTAGGCATCTGCGAGACCATAATAGATATCCGCAACGTCCTCGCCCTCCAGATTACCCTTGCACAGCTGAAGCGCATCTTCATAGTGCTGAATAGCGGCAAGGTAAAACCCATTCATCGTAGAGGTCAGGCCCAGCCCACAACGAGCTTTAAGCAAGACCCTGGGAAGATGAACGCGCCGCTCACGCAGAATCTTGAGACATTGCTCATAATGGCGAGAAGCATCCGCGTAGTGCGAAAGATTCACAGCGGCATTTCCCAGCCAGAGAAGATAGAAAGCACGACGTTCACGCTCGTTATGATCCGCGTCGTTCCAGTTATCTTCTATATTATTCGGCGTGTACGAAGAGAGATGATGGACAGCTTCAGCCCAGCAACTTTGCTGGCTATAACACCACGCACATAAATAGGCAATTTCCCGCTGCTGTTCGGGATCCTCGGTCTGAATCGTTTCGAGTACGGCTAAAGCCTCTTGCGGACGGCCCTCCTGGATGTTAAGGCGAGCGCGGAGAAGCAACAACTCAATGTCCTGTGTCTGTGACATAATGGCAATACCTCCCTACATCAAAATGAACATATGCAAGTATAACACATCTTTTTAAAAATAGATAGAATAGCTGATTGAATAAGCTACTTGGGGGAAGAGAAGAGAAGGATATATCAAAATACAACGGGATATCTTGTCTCTTCGCCACCGCGCCCACTGAGTGGTGAAG
>WNFL01342792.1_pt1 | contig 11415 bp, 8 predicted proteins | sample 5400361 | NCBI WGS metagenome assembly WNFL01 (sample SAMN13153351, study PRJNA577476) | soil metagenome | isolation source: 40 cm soil on Douglas fir-dominated hillslope | place: USA:California | collected 2013-09-17
GCCGTCCTGACGTTCACCATCGGGAGCGTCGTTGACTCGAAGGACGTGAAAGCCAAAGAGGCCGCCGGCGATTCGGGTTCCGGGTATCTGCTCGACCACTCGTCCGGCAGCGGAGCGTTCGTGATCGACCATTGGACCAAGAACTCTGAGGTCCAGCTGAAGGCCAATCCGAACTACACCGGCAGTCCGAAGCCGGCGCTCGGCGGCGTGCTCGTGAAACATGTGCCTGAATCGACGAACCAGCAGTTCGCGCTCGAGAAGGGCGATGCGGACATCGCGCGGAACCTCGGTGCGCAGCAGATCACGGCCCTGCAGGGCAAGCAGGGTGTCGTGACCACCACAGGGAACAGCCTGCAGCTTGTCTACGTCGGCATGAACGTGACCGTAAAGCCGCTCGACAACGTCAACGTGCGCGAGGCGCTCCGCACGGCGATCGACTACGACGGCATCGTGAAAGATCTCTTCAAGGGCGGCGCCAAGAAAGTGCAGGACATCGTCCCTGCGGGTCTCGCCGGCTACAACGAGTCGACACCGTTCCAGGCCGATGTGAACAAGGCCAAGGCGCTGCTGCAGCAGGCCGGGCAAAGCGCCATCACGCTTGAGCTCCTTGTGCCAACAGGCCCGGCGCCGGGTGGCGTCGCGTGGGCGGACCTCGCGGCCAAGCTCCAGTCGGACTGGAAGAACATCGGCGTCACGGTGAACATCAAGCAGACGACGCAGGCCGAGCTACTCGGTACCTATCGCGCGCAGAAGGGTCAGCTCGTGATGATCCTGTGGGGACCAGACTTCCCTGACCCTGACGCGAACGTCGGTCCGTTCACCGACTTCGCCGCGAAGTCGATCGCCTTCCGCAACGGTTGGGACGACAAGACGATCGCGGCCAAGGGCCACGATGCCGCGCTCATCACCGACCCGGCCAAGCGCTCCGCGGCATACAAGGAGATCACCGACTACGTCCTCCACAACGGACCCTACGTCGTGCTCTATCAGCCGACCGAACCGTTCGGCCTGCGATCGAATGTGAAGGGATTTGTCTGGAGCCCGATGGACTGGACAGATTTCGCGGCGATAAGCAAATAGGGCGCTAGCGCGCCATGCGCTTTCTCGGCTTTCTCGGTCGGCGCGTCGTGGGGATCGCGGCCGTGATGATCGGTGTTTCGGTCATCACGTTCGCGATCTCCCACGTCATCCCCGCTGATCCGGTGGCCGCCGCGCTCGGCGATCACGCGACCGATGCGCAGATCGCGCAGTTCCGCACCGAATACGGTCTCGACCGACCGCTTCCCGAGCAGTATCTGATCTACGCGACCGGCATCCTTCACGGCGATCTCGGTAAGAGCATCCGCACGCGGCGCTCCGTCGCGGACGACCTCGCGGACTCCTTCCCCGCGACGCTCGAGCTCTCGTTCGCGGCCCTGCTCATTTCGATCGTGCTGGGCGTGCCAGCGGGCGTGTGGTCCGCGATCTCGCGCGGCCGCTTCCCGGACTACGTCGTGCGCGTGCTCTCGCTCGCGGGCGGCTCGCTGCCCGTGTTCTGGCTGGGGCTCATCGTGATCGGGCTCTTTTACTACCAGCTCGGATGGTTTCCCGGTGGCGGCCGCCTCGACACGTTCGTCCCGCCGCCGCCGACGCGCACGGGCCTCTACGTTCTCGACAGCATCCTCGCAGGCGACTTCGAGGCGCTGCGCAGCAGCCTCGTCCATCTCGTGCTCCCGGCGGTCACGCTCGGATACTTCTCGACCGCGGTGGTCGCGCGCATGACCCGATCGAGCATGCTCGACGTGCTCGGCCAGGATTACATGCGGACCGCGCGGGCCAAGGGTCTGCGCGAGCCGGTGATCGTGCTTCGCCACGCCCTCCGCAATGCCCTCATCCCGACCGTCACGATCATCGGCCTCACCTTCGGCAGCCTTCTCTCCGGCGCCGTGCTCACGGAAACGATCTTCAGCTGGCCGGGCCTGGGTCGGTATGCGACCGCGTCCGCAGTGAGCCTGGACTTTCCGGCCGTGCTCGGGGTCACGCTGCTCGCCGCGATCGTCTACCCGCTTGCGAATCTCATCGTTGACGTCGCGTACTACTGGCTCGATCCGCGGATCCAGCGTGGTTAGGCGCCCCGGCATCCTGCGGGAGCCGCTCAACGTTGTCGCGACCGTGTTGATCGTGGCATTCGCTTTGTGTGCCCTGCTCGCGCCGGTCCTCGCGCCGTACGACCCACTGGCGCAGACGCTGAGCGCGCGACTCGAGCCGCCATCGGCGGCGCACTGGCTGGGCACCGATTCGCTCGGGCGCGATATCGCCAGCCGGATCCTTTACGGCGCGCGCATCTCGCTGATCATCGGCGTGGTCGTCGTTGGGCTCGCTGGCATCTTCGGCACGTTCATCGGGCTCGTGGCCGGTTACGCCGGCGGTCTCGCGGACGAAGCGCTCATGCGTCTGACCGAGGTGTTCCTGGCGTTCCCGCCGCTGATCCTTGCGATGGCCATCGCCGGCGCGCTCGGTCCGAGCCTCACCAACGCGATCATCGCGATCGCCGCCGTCACGTGGGCCGTGTACGCCCGCCTTGCGCGCGGGCAGGTGCTCTCGTTGCGGCGTCGCGAGTACGTCGAGGCGGCTCGTAGCATCGGTGTGTCGCCTGCGCGGATCCTCACGCGCCATCTGCTGCCCAACGCGGTCGCCCCGCTGCTCATCCAAGCGAGCTTCGATATGGGCGCGGCGATCATCGCCGCCGCGGGCCTGAGCTTCATCGGCTTCGGCGCGCAGCCTCCGACGCCAGAGTGGGGAGTCATGATCAGCGAGGGTCGCAACTTCATCAGCACGCAGCCGTGGCTCTCGCTCTTCCCAGGCCTCGCGATCCTGTTCGCTGTCGGTTCGTTCAATGTGCTCGGCGACGGACTGCGCGACGTTCTCGATCCACGGCTCCGCCGGGCGAACTGAGCCGCGGTCTACCGCGTCGTCTGAGGAGGAGTCGCTCGCCACGCGCCGGGTTCGAGTTGCGCCGTTACCTGTCCGTTAGAGACCCGGGCGAGTTGCACATCGAGTCTGACGACTGCTATTCGCTCTAACGGGCGTGAGCGGCTTTCATTCGGAGACCCACTAAAGTCATGCTTGACCACCGGTTAGTTGATAGAAAAGAGTTTCCGCAGTGAGGGATGAGGCGAAGCGTCTGGAAGAGCGCGTGCCCACCGTGCTCGTCGCGGACGACGAGCGGGCGGTGCGTGCGCTGGTGCGCGTCACGCTGATGGCACAGGGCTGGCGCGTACTAGAAGCCACGCGGCCTGACGAAACGCTCCTCGTTGCGGGCCGAGAGAAGCCGGAGATCGTCCTTCTCGACGTGGCCTTCGAGCGGAACGAGCGTGACGGCTTCGTCGTCTGTCGCGAGCTCCGCAGCGCTCCGGCGACGCGAGACGTCCGCGTCGTCATGTTGACCGCGCGCGACGATCCGGAGAGCCGCGCGTTCGCGAGCGCGGTCGGGGCGACCGCATACATCGTCAAGCCATTCGGCCCCCTCGACCTCGTGCGGATGCTGCAGCTCATTCTGGATCAGCCCACGCCCGATCCTGGTCTCGGACTGTTCCTCGTCGATGCGGGCGTGATCCAGCCCGCGCAGCTCGAGCGCGCGCTCGCCGAGCAGCGCCTGCGCCAGGGTAGCCGTGTCCCCATCGGCGCGATCCTCGTCGAGCTCGGCTACGCGAGCCGCGAGGACGTCGACCGCGCGATCGCGCGTCAACAGCGTGCGCGTGAGGTCCCGAGCGGCACGGCGGCACCTCAGCGACAGATCCGCCTCGTGATCGCCGACGACAACCCGATGGTCCGCGAAGGACTGCGCAGCGCGATCGCGACGAGCGACGATCTCATCACGGTCGGCGTCGCGACCGACGGCAATGAAGCTCTGCAGCTCGTCCGCGAGCTCGATCCGGACGTCCTCGTTCTCGATCACCGGATGCCCGGCCAGCGCGGTCTCGAAGTGGCATCTCGTCTCCGCGCCGAGTCGTCCAGTACGGCGGTAGTCATGTTTACCCTCGACGAGGGCATCCGGGATCTCGCGCTCACGAGCGGTGTATCGGCGTTCGTTCCGAAGGACACGCCGCTTGCGACGCTGATCTCCGAGATCCGCCGCGTCGCGCGGCCGCCCCGCGAGGTGCCCGTCGAGCCGCCGAACGCGCGCATCGTGGTCACCGCGCGGGGCGTGTCACGCGGTGCGTTCAGCGTTCTGGCGCGGCGGCGGCGGGCGATCACGACCACCGCGGTCTTGCTCGTCGGTTATGCGGCCGCGTTCCTCATCGCCGAGCCGATCTTCGGCGCGAGCGCCGCGATCCTTTCGGTCGTGCCCGTCGCGGTGGCCGGCGCGCTCTTCGGGCCGGAGCTCGGCGTCGTGACCGCGTTCCTTGCGGTCGCTGCGAACTTCGCGCTCTGGGCCGGCACTGACCATCCGATCGGAGAGCCGATCATCCGCGTCGGCGGCAACGGCGTCGGCGTGTTGGTCCTGATGGGGATCGGCGCTGGTTTCGGTGCGATGCGGCTGATGCGTGGTCGATTCGACGTGCACGGACGGCGGCTCGGCGCTCTCGCGGAAGTCGCACTGGCTCTGGCGGCCGGTCCGACGCCGGACGTGCTGCGCCTCCTCGCGGAGGGCGCGCTCGAGATCGTTCCCGGTGATGCGGCGCTGCTGTACGCAACGGTCCCGAGCGGCGGCCTGGAGCTCGTCGCGGCGACCGGCGCGGCCCGCACAACGCTCGGCCAGCGAGAGACCGCCGGCGAGCTCGTGCGCGCCCAGGCGCAGCGGCATGCATCCATCTCGTGGGACCTGAGGAACAGCGCGGTCATCAGCGCGATCCCAGACGCGAAAGGCGCGATCATCGTGCCGATCCCGGGTATCGCCGAAGCGATCGCGGGCGTCCTCGTGCTCGTCAGCACACGCCGTCGCACCTACGGCGAGCCCCATCTCCAGGTGCTGTCCAGCTACGCGAGCTTCATCGGCGCCGCGCTAAACGCCCCCAGTGTCGGTGCCGAGCGAGGCGCGCTCATCTCACAGGCCGCGAGTAACCGCTAGGACCGCGCGCTTCCCGCAGCAGCGCGGGGAATATCCTCAAGGTATGGCGACCGCACCAGCGCTTCCCGGAGGATTCGAGCTCCCCCTTGAACCGCGTCTCCCGCGTCTCGGGTCAGTCGATGCCGTCGCGCTCGAGGAGCGCGCAGATCAGCTCTCGAAGCGATCGATCAAGCGCGAGTCAAAGCTGTTCGCGCTCGATCTCGCGATCCGCATGATGGATCTCACCACCCTCGAGGGCGCCGACACGCCGGGAAAGGTCGCCGCGCTCAGCTCAAAGGGCATCCGGCCGGATCCGGGCGATCCCGCGATCCCGTCCGTGGCGGCCATCTGTGTCTATCCGAACCTCGTTCCCTACGCGCTCGAGCGCACCAAGGGTACCGACGTGAAGGTCGCTTCTGTCGCCACCGCATTTCCATCCGGCCAGTCGCCGCTTCAGGTGAAGCTCGATGAAACGAAGTGGGTCGTCGAGGCGGGCGCGCAGGAGGTCGACATGGTGATCGACCGTGGCGCGTTCCTCTCGGGACGCTACGCGCAGGTCTACGACGAGGTCGTGCGCGTGAAGGAGATCTGCGGGAGCCGCGCGCACCTCAAGGTCATCATCGAGACCGGTGAGCTCGGCACATACGACAACGTGCGGCGCGCGTCGCTGCTCGCGATCGCCGGCGGTGCCGACTTCATCAAGACGTCGACCGGAAAGGCCGCGACGAACGCGACGCTGCCCGTTGCCCTGTGCATGCTCGAGGTCATCCGCGATGTGCACGAGGAGACCGGGCGTGTTGTCGGCATGAAAGTCGCCGGCGGGATCCGTCAGTCCAAGCAGGCCGTCCAGTTCCTCGTGCAGGTGTACGAGACGCTGGGTCTTGCGTGGCTCACGCCCGATCGGTACCGGATCGGTGCGTCGACGCTCCTCAACGACGTGCTGATGCAGATCCACAAGGAGCGGACCGGCCGCTACCAGAACCCGGACTACTTCACCGTTGACTGAGCGCAAGCAGGGCGACGTCGCTCGCCGCGCCGACAAGGCACCGATGGCGACGGCGTGGGACTACGCGCCCGCGCCGGAGTCGCGCGACATCGTGCGCATCCAGGAGCGCTACGGCCTCTTCATCGGCGGAAAGTTCGTCGAGCCGCTGTCGGGCGAGCGCTACACAACGATCGATCCGGCGCGCGAGGAGCCGCTGTCCGAAGTGGCGCAGGCTAACAAGGCCGATGTCGATCGAGCGGTGAAGGCCGCGCGCGGCGCGTTCGATGGTCAGTGGTCGAAGCTCCGTCCGAGCGAGCGGGCGAAGTACCTCTTCCGGATCGCGAGGATCCTGCAGGAGCGCGCGCGCGAGTTCGCCGTCCTCGAGTCGCTCAACGGCGGCAAGCCGATCCGCGAGTCGCGCGATGTCGACATCCCGCTCGCGGCCGCGCACTTCTTCTATTACGCCGGCTGGGCGGACAAGCTCGAGTACGCGTTCCCCAACCGCAAGCCGCGGCCGATCGGCGTCGCGGCGCAGATCATCCCCTGGAATTTCCCGCTGCTGATGCTCGCGTGGAAGATCGCGCCCGCGCTCGCGGCCGGCAACACCGTCGTGCTCAAGCCAGCGGAGACGACGCCGCTCTCCGCGCTGCTTTTCTGCGACGTCCTGCGGCAGGCGGAGCTCCCGCCGGGCGTCGTGAACATCATCACCGGCGACGGCCGCACCGGCGCGGAGATGGTCGCGCACGCGGGCGTCGACAAGGTCGCGTTCACCGGATCGACCGAGGTGGGGAAGGCGATCCAGAGGACGCTCGCCGGGACGGGCAAGCGCCTCACGCTCGAGCTCGGCGGGAAGGCCGCGAACATCATCTTCGACGATGCGCCGCTCGACCAGGCGGTGGAGGGGATCATCAACGGCATCTACTTCAACCAGGGCCACGTGTGCTGCGCCGGGTCGCGCCTCCTCGTGCAGGAGTCCATCTACGAGGCGACGATCGCGAAGCTGAAGCGGCGCATGCGCACGCTGCGCGTCGGCGATCCGCTCGACAAGAACACCGATGTCGGCGCCATCAACTCGAAGCAGCAGCTCGATAAGATCGCCTCGCTGGTGCAATCCGGCGTCGACGAAGGCGCTGAGATCTATCAGCCGCCGTGCAAGCTGCCCGAGCGCGGCTACTGGTTCGTGCCGACGGTCTTCACCAACGTCGCGCAGTCGTACCGCATCGCGCAGGAAGAGATCTTCGGTCCGGTGCTCTCGGTGCTCACGTTCCGCACGCCCGACGAGGCGATCGAGAAGGCGAACAACACGCCGTACGGCTTGTCAGCCGGCGTTTGGACCGAGAAGGGCTCGCGCATCCTGGCGATGGCGCAGAGGCTCCGCGCCGGGGTGATCTGGGCGAACACCTACAACCGCTTCGACCCGGCGTCGCCGTTCGGTGGTTATAAGGAGTCCGGGTTCGGGCGCGAGGGTGGCCGGCACGGGCTCGAGGCATACGTCGCGTTGGACGACGCATGAGTCGGCTGCCGGTCCAGAAGACCTACAAGCTCTTCATCGGGGGCGCGTTCCCGCGCTCCGAGTCGGGCCGCACGCTCGTCGTCGAGGGCGCGAACATCGCGCGCGCGTCGCGAAAGGATCTCCGCGACGCCGTGCGCATCGCGCGGCAGGCCGGTGCCGGCTGGGCGAAGGCGACGGCGTACAACCGCGGCCAGGTGCTCTACCGCATCGCCGAGATGATGGAGACGCGACGCAGCGAGCTGGCGTTGCTCGCGCCACGTAAGAACGAGGTCGACCGCGCGATCGACCGTGTCGTTTGGTACGCGGGCTGGGCCGACAAGATCGCCCAGGTCGTGGGCAGTGCGAATCCCGTCGCGGGCCCGTACTTCAACTTCACGGTGCCAGAGCCGACCGGCGTGACGGGGATCCTCGCGCCCGAGCCGCCGCTCCTCGGACTCGTGTCGCGTCTCGCGCCGGTCATCGTCGGTGGCAACACCGCGGTGGTGATCGCGTCGGAGAAGCACCCGCTGGTCGCGATCGAGTTCGCGGAATGCCTCGCGACAGCGGACGTCCCGCCTGGCGTCGTGAACATCCTCACCGGTCTACGGAAGGAGCTGGGGCCGATCCTCGCGTCGCACATGGACGTCTCCGCGCTCGACCTCACCGGCGCCGATGGCGACGCGGCCGAGCTCGAGCGTATGGGTGCGGAAAATGTGAAACGCGTCGTGCGTGGCAAGGCCGATGGGCAGAGCCCCTACGACATCGCGGCGTTCCTCGAGCTCAAGACCGTCTGGCATCCCATCGGTATGTGATCGGCGACGCGGTGCCGTGACAGTCGAACCAACGGGATCGTGACGTCAGATGACTTCGCGGAGGTCCGTGCATCCTTGAAACGGGTGGCTGCGGCCCTCGGCGGTGTTATACGACGGATGGGAAGCCGCCGCTAAGCCCTAGTCCGCGATGACGTAGGCGCGCACGGGGAACGTCGCGCCGCCGACCCAGGCGATCGGGACCGCATGAAGTCGACCCTCGGAGCGTGGCACTGCCGCCAGGTTGGTCATGTGCTCGCAGACCGGGATCCCGGCACCGAGCAGCTTCGTGTGCGCCGGCCGCGAGAGGTCGGACGTGTCGTCGATGTTCAGCGAGTCGATCCCGACGAAGGCCGGTCTCGCCTCGACGAGGACATCGACGGCCTGTGCGGTGAGAAATGGGTGCTCGCTGAAATACGCCTCGGTTCCCCAGTGCCGCGCGAAATCCGTCCGCACGAGAACCGCATGACCGGTGAGGGTCTTGCCACTGAAGACATCTGGGCCGATCGCGCGACCGGAGGTCGTCGCGTCGATCACGACGACCGGAAGGTGCGCAACGCGCTCGAGCGGTAGGTCGGCGAGGTCGGCGCCGGCCGGGTATCGGTGATGCGGCGAGTCGACGTACGTTCCTGTGTTCCCGCACAGGTGCAGCGACGCGATGAGGAACTCCGCCTTGCCGCCGTAGCGCTCGCGCGATGATTCGTAGTCGATGATCACGTCGACCGTCGGCTCGGGCAGCCCCGGGTATGTCTTCATCCCCGCCGTGATGCGGTGGCTGACCTCAATGAAGCGAACCACGGTGCTACTGTGCCACCTGGCACTACCGCGGGGAGGGCATGCGATGTTGCGTCTTTCGAACATCACCGGTGCACTGATCCTCATCATGGCCACGGTCGTTTCGGCGTGCGCGCCGACCACGACGGCACCCAGCCCGTCCGCGAGCGCCAGCGGGCCCAAGAAGGGCGGCACGTTGATCCTCGCCCGCGCGGGCGAGGTCACCAACCTCGACCCGCACAAGGTGCCGGCGTTCACGTCGGCTCGCGTGTTCGAGCTCGTGTACAGCTACCTCATGCGTCTCGACGAGAACCTGGCGGTGCAGCCGGACCTCGCCGATTCGATGCCGACGACGTCCTCCGACGGGAAGACCGTCACGGTCAAGATCCGCTCGGGTGTCAAGTTCCACAACGGCGACCCCCTCACCAGCGCTGACGTGAAGTACACGTTCGACCGGATCATCCTTCCCGCGAACGCCGCGGTGGCACGGTCGTTCTTCGGTGACGTCGACACGATCACCGCGCCCGATGCGACGACGGTCGTGTTCAACCTGAAGACGCCGAACGCGGCGCTCATCGCGTACATGGCGCACCCGAACACCGGCATCGTTTCGAAGAAGATCGGCGAGGCGAACACCGATCTGTCCAAGAAGGAGACCAACAAGGACTACTACGTCGCGGGCCAGCCCTATGTCGACGGGATCCGCATCAACGTCGTTCCCGACGAGACTGCGGTCACCGCCGCTCTCCGCACCAAGGCCGCCGACATGGCGATCGTCACCGACTCGAAGGTGGCTCGCACGCTGCGGACCGAGACGGGCGTTGTGCTTTCGGCGAAGCCGAGCCTCAGCTACAACCTGCTGTTCGTGAACACCAAGCGCAAGCCGTTCGACAACTTGAAGGTGCGGCAAGCCATCGCCTACGCGATCGACCGCAAGGCGATCATCGACGCGGTCGCGCTAGGCGAGGGCGAGGTCACCGGTCCGATCGCACCGGCACTCGCCAACTACGCGCTTCCGACGTCCCAGTACCCGCTGTACACGCGCGACGTGGCGAAAGCCAAGCAGCTCCTCACGGAAGCGAACGTCGGACCGGTCTCGTTCACGATGCTCACGCAGACGACCGAGCCTGCGTACGCCAAGGACATCGCGCAGCTCGTGCAGGCGCAGCTGGCCGAGATCGGCGTGACGATGAAGATCGAAACGCTCGAATTCACGCAGTGGGTCGACCGCTGGCTGAAGGCGGACTTCGACATGGCGCCTGGCCTGAACGGCGGCGGCCCTGACCCCGACTTCTACGTCTTCCGGTACTTCACCGACGACGGGAACCTGAACTTCGTGACGAGCTACAAGAATCCGATCTCGAGTGACGCGATCAAGGCCGGTCGCGCGACGACCGACGTCGCGAAGCGCAAGGAGCTGTACACGACCGCTCAGAAGGAGCTCGTGAACGGCGTCCCGTTCATCTGGCTGTACGTCGGGCGCGACTACAACGCGACGCTGCCGACGACCAAGGGCTTCATCCACCTTCCGACCGGTTCGATCATCTATCTGCGTCAGACCTGGCTGGACAAATAGCGCGATAACTTAGCGGCGCGTGGGCCGATATCTCGCAACGCGGCTGCTCGGGGCGATCCCGACGCTGCTTGGCGTGTCCGTCCTCACGTTCCTGTTCATCCGGCTGATCCCCGGCGACGCCATCGCGGCGCGGCTCGGGACCTCGACTGCGCTCACCCCCGAGCAGCTCGCGAGCCTCCGCGCGTACTTCGGTCTCGACCAGCCGCTGTACCAGCAGTACTGGACCTGGCTGATACGGACCGGGCGGCCGGTGCTCGTCGAGATCACCGAGCGGCTGCCGGCCACCCTCGAGCTCGCGGCCGCAGCCACGTTGATCGCGGTCGTCATCGGCCTGCCGCTCGGCCTCCTGTCGGCGATGCGTTCTCGTTCGCGCATCGACGTGGTCGCGCGCATCGGTGGGCTCATCGGCCTGTCGCTCCCCAGCTTCTGGCTCGGAACGCTGATCATCGTGCTCTTCTCGCTATACCTCCGGTGGCTTCCAAACACTGGCGGCTACGTCGACTTCATCCGCGATCCGCTCGGCAATCTCGCGCTCATCGTGCTGCCAGCGGTGACGCTTGGCGTCGCCCTCGCTGCGGCGACCATGCGCATGACCCGCTCGGCGATGCTCGACGTGCTCGGTGCGGATTACGTGCGGACCGCGTGGGCGAAGGGGCTGCCGCGCGGACTCATCATCCGGCGCCACGTGCTGAAGAACGGCCTGATCGTCGTCGTCACGCTGCTCGGGATCCAGGTCGGCCAGCTGCTCGG
>WNFL01029734.1_pt1 | contig 11414 bp, 13 predicted proteins | sample 5400361 | NCBI WGS metagenome assembly WNFL01 (sample SAMN13153351, study PRJNA577476) | soil metagenome | isolation source: 40 cm soil on Douglas fir-dominated hillslope | place: USA:California | collected 2013-09-17
CGAGTAAACTCGCGGCTCGGCACTGCCCGTAAACGGGCGATGGCGTCCGCTTTAGCGGGAGCCGCCGAGCCGCGGCTTGAGCCGCACCATTACCGGAGCGTGGCCATCACCCCGGCGTGGTCGGATGGCCAGATCGGGTGCGCCGGCCCCGCCAGGCGGTCGGCCGGTACGTTGCCGAAGTAGTCGATCTGTCCGATGACCTTGTCGTTGGGACCGGCGACGCCGCGCGTGAAGACGTAATCGATCCGCTGCGAGAAGTCGGCGACGTGATCCGACAGGTTGGGCAGGTGGCAGCAGGTGAAGCCGATCACGCCCGGGCGCAGCGCCGCCCACACATCGGTGAAGCCGGCGCCCGTCAGCACCTGGTGCATCGTGGACGTGGGAACGTCGTTGAAGTCCCCCATCATCACCACGCGCGCGTCGCCGGCGACGGTGCCCACAACCTCGCCGAGCTGCAGGGCGCGCAGGCCGTCCAGATGCGCGCCCGCGAGGTCCGCCTCCGCGTGCAGGCTCACGAACGTATACGGCTCGCCGGCGATGGTCGTGCGTGCAAATACCCAGCCGCGCTTCAACTCCACGCCGGGCGCGACGACGCCGACATTGACCGCGAAGTTTTGGCCGCCGGCGGACCCGACCGTGACGCGATCGGCGTCCACGAGCATCGCGTCGTGGTCTACGAGGCTGATGCCCGGCAGTGGCACGGCAGTGATGTTCTGCACCTGCGCCGCCAGGGTGTAATGCAGACCACGCGCCGCGAGTTTCGCCTGCAGCATCGCCAGGAAATCCAGATGCACGACAACCGGCAGACCGAGGCCAGTCAGATCGATGTCGATCACCGAGACTTCCTGCAACCCGACGACCTGCGGTCGCACGCGGGCGATGGCATCCGCGAGGGCGTCGGCGCGCGCGGGAAAGTCGGTCTCGCCGAGGGTCTGGATCGCGAACAGCAGCGCGGGCACGTCGTCATTGGGGTCGGGCGAGGCGAGCGCCCCGATCACGGCGTCCACGTCGGCGCCGACGTACATGTTCTGCGTCATGACGGTGACGGCGTCCGCACCGAAGGACGAGGAGGTGACGTTGAGGTCAGCGAGGGGGGCCGTCGGCGCGCCGTCACGGCACGCTGCCACGGTCGCGGCGAGGAGGAACGGAAGCAGGCGAGGAGAGTTCATGAGAGGCTCCGGGTTGGTGTCTGATACGTGCTCGCACGTACCCACCATCCCCGGAGCCCGTCAAGGATCTGTCAAGTGCGCTTGCCGACCCGCGCTTGTAGGGCCCGGTCGATGTCGGCCATCGAGACGGCCGTCGGGATCGTCCAGCCCCGTTCTTGCCGGCTCGGCACTTTGACCGAGGCGATCTCACCGTCCGAGCCGAGCTCGACGACCGCCGTTGCCCCGTCTCCCTCACCGCTACTCATCTTGATGACGAGGGTCCAGACGCCATCAGCGGGCCACAGGCGCCGCAGGGCGTAGACGCCGGGCCGCGACGTGTCGGTGAACTCGAGCTTGATCGTGCGGCGCTCGCCGTTCACGATCCCCTCGGCGGTCCCCTCGACGGGAGAGACGATGGGCGTGGAGTGATGGAAGGTGTGGACCAGGAGAAATGCGCCCCGCATCGATTGATCGAGCGGATTGACCGGGTGCTCGATCGAGATCCAGGGCGGGCCGGCTACGAGCGCTGCGAGTACCAGCGCGTGAATCGAAGCGAACATGAGTGACTCCAGGTGCGGGTTCACTCAGTAAGATGCCGCTCGGGAGCCTCTCGTTTGAATTGAGTCGACGTAGTTCGAATTGACGTCGCCGAGCGTGTTGATCCGTGGGCTGAAGCCCCGGCTCGGCCAAGACACGCGTCCTGAAGGACGGATTCACCGAACCCGTGTCCCCGTCCGCGGATCGATGTCGCGCACACCCCGAAGGATGACTTTCCGGAACAGGATGCGGTGGATGTGCGTCCAGTACGCGTCCAGCGCCGGTGCGTCGAGCGCCAACGCGGCGGCGCGGGTCACGCCCGGGGGCGGAGGGACAAGCGTGGTGAGTCGATCGTACATGGCGCCGCGCTGTGGCGAGTCGACGCGCTGCAGCAGGTGCCACAGCGAAATTGCGTCGTCGGGCCGAGCCGCCGCGAGGGCCGCACGGACATCCGACGTGGCGAGGGCGTGTCGCAGCGCCTCGGACGCATCCTCGACGTACGGGATTCCCGGCCCCTCGCCGGCGCGCGTCAACACCAAGGCGCCCATCGGCACCCGGGCAGCGTAGTGCCCCTGGAACTCCACCTCCCCAGCCGTGACATGCAGCAGCCCGTTGCCGAGCGAGTCCATCTCGAGGGTATAAGCGCACCCCAGGTCGATCGCGGTACCCACCGGGGTCTCGACGAAAAACAGCCGCGGGATGGTATCGACCTTGGCTGCGATGGCGCCGCGCGCCAGCGCCAGGCGGTGCTCGTCGCTGCGCGCGACGAGGAGCCGGATGCGCGTGCGCGGCCGCACTTCCACCTGCCCGATGTGCCCCACGGCGATCAGCGCGCGCGAGGAGTCGTCGGTCTCGACCCACTGGCCGACGCGGAGCGACCGAGGCCCCGCACCCGCGAGCCAGGTCACCTTCCAGGTGTTGCCTTGGGTGTTTACGATCACCAGGGCTACTACGGCAGCCGCAGCGAGCGCGACCCAATACCAGCGCCGCCAGCGCCGCCCCAGCCGAGCTTCGATCCGCGGCCACAGATCGCGCGGCGGCTCGATGCTCTTCGGAAGGCGACCCACCGCCTCCAGCAGCTCCCGTTCGTTCATCGGTCGAGCTTCTCCCGCAGCAAGTGGCGCGCCCGGAATAGCTGCGCCTTCGACGTCCCTTCGGCGATGCCGGTCATGTCGGCGATCTCCGCGTGACTATACCCTTCGATGTCGAACAGCACGAAGATCTCCCGCGCTCCCTCGGGCAGGGCGGCGATCGCCCGCTCGAGATCGATGTTCAGGCCGGCGGACCCATGTAGGGGCGCAGCATGCTGCGCCCCTACAACAGTGTCCGGATCGGCCATCGGCGTCACGCGCCGCTCCCGGCGGGATGTCGTGCGCAGCTCGTTCATCACGACGTTGACGGCGAGCCGGGGTAGCCACGAGCTAAATGCGCTCTCCCCGCGAAACGAGCGGAGCTTGTCCCAGGCGCGCACGAAGACATCCTGGGTGCGCTCCTCCGCGGCGCCCGCGTCGCCGGTGAGGCGCAGGCACAGGGCGTACACGCGTCCTGCAAGCTGATGATAGAGATCCCGGAACGCCGTTTGATCGCCAGCTTGCGCTCGGCGGACGAGCTCGTCCGTCACGTGGTTAGGATGCCGCCGGCGACTGAAGGGTTTGGAGGCTCAAAACGGGCGGAGCCGAGCTTCGAGGGCTTTCTGCACCTGGTCGAGTCTCGCGCGCTCGTGCGCCAGACGCTGCGTGAGGTCGGTCTGGAGGGCCGTCACGCGGGCGCGCACCGGCGTGATCGCCGGATTCACTTGGCGATCCACCTCGGCGCGGAGCCGGCGCTCGGCGACGGCGGCTGCCTCGCCCAGCATCGTGCGGAGCCGCGCGGCAATAGCCTCGTCCAGGTTCGATCGCACCGAGAGCCGCGGCTGGGCCAGAGTGCCGGTCACGCCCGCGTCCACCTGAAGATCCGAAATCGCGGACAACGTGCGCCACACCAGGTCCACGCCCGCCGAGCGTTCTGTTGCCGAGTCACGGGACCACTGCACGTGCGTGGAACGAATCGCCCAGCGGGCCCGAATCGTATCGCCGCGCAATGCGAAGCCCAGCTGTGCGGTGCCTTGCCCAGGGTCGAGCTTCATGGGCAACGACGGCAATTGCAGCAGAGGAAGGCGCACGCCCTGCACAGTGGCCCCGGCCGTGTCGCGCGCCGGGGCATGCACGTGGTCGAGCATCGCGCCCGCGGTCACGGCGGGAGCCGACGCCTCGAACAGCGTCGGGCGGCCGTAGACCGCGGGGTCGCTCGTGAGTCCGGTGAGGCGGCCGGTGTAGCGTTTCGGTTCGGGCGCGGTCGCGTCGAGCTGGAACGACAACTCCGCGGTCCGGAGCAGGAAACCGGGCAAGGCATGCTCACGTGGGAATCGGACGGTGCTGCCGGCGCGGCGTCTCCGCGGCGGTCCCGCGTCGGCGCGCGGCAGCAAACCCGGGGGCATGTGGGCTTTCGCGAGCTGGGTCCAGTAGAGGGCACGCTGAAACTGCGCCACGGCGGTGGGCGCGAACAGCGCCAGCCCGATCTGGGGGGCGTCGAGGGTGGGCAGTTTGAGGAGGCCGCGCGCGAAGGCATAGTCGCGCTGCTTGGCGCTGTCGAGGCCTGCCCCTCCCGCCCGCAGCGCCGCGAGTCCGCCCGTCACGCCGCGCTCCAGCGTCGTCACACGGCCGCGCGCCTGCTTGAGCTGATCGATCGCGCGGCGCGCGTCGTTCAGCGCCGCGAGGTCGGTGGTGCGGGCGGTGCGGAGGCGCGCCAGGGTGGCGGTCGCGGAGTCCACGGTGGGACCGACTCGCAGGCTATCGACGCCCGCCTGCCAGGCCCGGCGACTCGAATCGACCCGGGCGGTGAGCGCCTGCGCCGCCGGGATGGCCGAGAGGCGGCGCGGATCGAGGGTGCCGACGTCCACCTTCCCCGTCGCGAGCTGGAGGGCGGGCACCTGGAAGCGTTGCGCCCAGTCGCGTGCCTCGCCCATCACGCGCCCCGAGACGCTCGCGCGGGGGTCGCCGGGCACGCGTCCGTCGGTTGCGCGCGGCGTGCCGAAGCGCAGGCCGTTCGCGGCCAGTTTGTCGATCACGAGCTTCTTTTCGAGCAGCGGCAGGACGTCGATGTCGGCGACGAGCTCGTCGGCCTGCAACAGGTTCTTCAAGGCTTCGTGCGGGCTCGCCACGGTCAGGCCCCGCACCGTCACATCGCCGTTGGTCAGGTTGATGTGCAGAGCCTGAATCTCGACCTTCGCGCCGACGATCGCGGTGCCGATCTTCTGCGCCGACGCTCTAGCGATGCGATCGGCGAAGAGCACCCACAGGGCGGCGCCAACCAGCGTGAAGAGCAGCAGCGGACCGATCGCGCGCCAACGGAGGATGCGGACGCTCACGGCTCCGGCCGGAACAGACGGTAGGTGTTGTACAGTTTGGACGCGGTCACGGCGCGATACCACCGAGATTGGCGCACCCGCTCCCCGATCGTGGCGCGGTAGCGCGTCACCGCCCAGCGCGCCGCAAAGAAGAGCGGCAGGAAGCACGCGACCGAGAAGACCAGGCTCCCGAGGGTGACGGTGTTGTTGAAGTTCGTGAGCGGGACGAGAGGCATGTTATACAGAGACGTAAAGAAAGGCGTGAAAGCAGGCGTGAATAAGAGCGTACGGCCGATTGAGTCAAACACGGGATCGAGCAGAAAGCCCACCGGGATGAACACCGCCCAGCCGAGCATCGCGCCCGGGAACGAGACGTTGAGCATGACGATCAGCCCGAACACGACGGCGTTGTGGAGGCTCACGAGCGGCGTCAGGCCGAGGATCGAGCCCAGCGCGATGCCGGCGGCGAGTTGTCCCGGCGTGCCTTCCGAGTGGAGCGCCTGGACGAGCGACTGCAGCAGTTTGACGAGGGTGAGCATTCCGGCTCAGGCCGCCAGAATCGTGCGCAGGTTCTGCACGATGGTCTGCAGGCGCTGCTGCACGCGGCGTCGCTCGAAGAAGCGGCCGCGCACCCAGGCGACGAACCCGCGCGGGGTCCAGACTTCTCGGATCGTCACCGCCGTCGTGCTGCCCGTCACATCGAGTCGCAGGAACAGCTTCGTGCCTTTGCGTTGGCCGCGCTCCGTCCATCACGATCTCGAACTCGCTGGTGCGCTGGCCGAACCGCGCGGTGAACTTGCTCCCTTTTCTGAACGGCCCGCCACTTTCGACCGCGTCGCAGCCGGGCAGCCACTTCGGGATACGGACCGGGTCGGTGAGGAGGGCGAAGACCTGAACCACCGGAGCTCGAACGGAATCGACGATTGTATGGCTGACGGGTCGCATGATTACGATGCCTCGCTCTTCAGACGGTCTTCCGCAATCGCCAGGATCTCCTCGATTGCCGTCGCACGCTCTACGTCGCGCGAGCGCTGGAGCCGAGCCTCGAGCACGGGAACGATCGCGGCCTTCGGTCGCCGGTTCACGAAGACCACGAACCGAAACCCGAACTTCTGCTCGTATGCGTCGTTCAAGTGCGCCAGGCGTACGAGGGCGTCTGCAGGCGTGTCATCCCGGTCCTCGCCCTGCTCCAAATACGCCGCCGCCGACTGCGCACGCAACCGCTCGGCCCGCTCGCCGATCCGGGGGTGGGCATTGATCACCGCAATCTGATCGGATTCGCTCAACTCGGCGAGGATCTGCCGGGCGCGGGCGAGCATGACGGCACCCGATATGAACGGCGATTCGGCCCGCAGGCGCTCGATCAGCGGGCCTGCCCCTTCGAACAAGCGCTCGGGGGCGTGGGGACCCTTCCCCCGTCCCCCGTCCCCCTTCCCGGCTTTCAACTGCCCCGATAGCTCGCGCACGAGAAGGGCGAGACGAGCAGCGGGATGTGATACGCCCGCGTCGCGTCGACGACCTCCAAGTCGAGCGTCACCCGGCCCAGAAACGGTGCGTCGCCCTTCTTCTTGAAGTAGCCGGCGACGTCGAACGTCAGCCGATACGTGCCGGCCACCAAGGGACCATGCAGCAGGTCACCGATGCGGCCGTCGGCATTGGTCTCGCCGGCACCCTGGGGATCCGCGCGCTGGGTTCCGTCGAGGCGCCACAGCGACACGGAGACACCCGCGGCGGGCGCGCCGCGCGCGGTGTCGAGGACGTGCGTGGAAATCGTTGGACGGTTAGTGTTGGGCATGCTCAAGATCCGCGTGGGAGACCTGGCGTTCGAAGCGCGCCTCGAAGACAAGGACGCGCCCAAAACCGTGGCGGTCGTCCGCAAGATGTTGCCGCTCCGCACCAAAGTAATCCACTGTCGCTGGAGCGGCGAGTCGACCTGGATCCCGATGGGCGACCGGCGCCTCGGGCTCGAGTTCGAGAACCACACCAGCCACCCCGCCCCCGGCATGCTGCTGCTCTATCCCGGCGGCATCAGCGAAACCGAGATGCTCTTCCCGTATGGATCGACGAGTTTCTCGAGCAAGGTCGGGCAGCTGGCGGGGAATCATTTTGCCACCATCACACAGGGACACGAGCAATTGCGCGAGCTCGGTAGGCTCACACTGTGGGAAGGTGCGCAAGACATCGAGATCCAGGAGGCGTGATTCGCCAGGCGAGTTCCCGCCTCAGGCGCAGCGCCTCACCGGGCCCACGCTTCTAGCGTGGGATCGATGACGGACCTCATCATTCGCAATGGCGACGTCATTCTCCCCACCGGCCGCGCCACCACCGACATCGCGGTCACGGGCGGCGTGATCACCGCCATCGGCAGCGACGTCGGGAGTGCCGGTGAAACGATCGACGCCCGAGGCCTCGTCGTCCTGCCGGGCGTCGTGGACGCCCACGTCCACTTCAACGAGCCCGGGCGCGCCGACTGGGAAGGGTGGGACGCCGGAACCCGCGGAGCCGCTGCGGGCGGCGTGACGACGGTGCTCGAGATGCCGCTCAACGCTCACCCACCCACCATCACGGCCACCAATTTCGACGCCAAGCACGCGGTGGCCTCGAAGCAGGCGCTCGTGGACTTCGGCCTGTGGGGCGGCCTCGTGAACGACAATCTCGCCGAGCTGCCCGGGCTCGCCGCGCGCGGCGTCGTCGGGTTCAAGGCGTTCATGAGCGAGAGCGGCGTGGACGATTTCCGCCGCGTCACGGACGGGGTCCTGGCGGCGGGTCTCAAAGCGGCAGCGCGGCTCGGCGTCGTGGTCGGCGTGCATGCCGAGAGCCACGAGATGGTGGAGCGGTTGAGCAGCGAGATTCGCGCGCGGCGCGAGAACGACCGGCTGGCCTGGTGTCGCGCCCGGCCGCCGGCGGCGGAGCTCGAAGCGATCCGGCGGCTCGTCTCGTGTGTGCGCGGCGCGGGTCCCGGCGCGCGCGCCCACGTCGTGCACGTGAGCACCGCCGAAGGGCTGGCGGAGGTGCAGGGAGCGCGCGAGTGGGGCATGTCCGTCACGGCGGAGACGTGCCCGCACTACTTGGAGTTTGACGAGCTCGACTTCGAGCGCGTGGGCCCCGCGCTCAAGTGCGCCCCGCCGATCCGCGACGCCGCGGCCCGGGAGCGGCTGTGGACGGCGCTGCTCGCGGGCGACGTGGACCTCGTTGCTTCGGATCACTCCCCCTGTCCCGCCGCTGATAAGAAGAAGGGGGAGCACGACGTGTGGCAGGCGTGGGGCGGAGTCGCGGGCATCCAGGCAACCCTGCCGGTGCTGCTGACCGGTGGCGTGCACGCGCGCGGGCTCTCGCTCGAGCGCGTCGCCGACTTGACCGCGACGGCCCCGGCGCGGCTGTTCGGCTTGCATCCTCGCAAAGGCTCGATCGCGGTGGGCGCCGACGCCGATTTCGCGCTCGTCGATCCGCGGCGAACCTGGACATTCGAATCGCAGCAGCTGCACACGAAGGGCGGGATCAGTCCGTACGTGGGCCGCACGTTTCGGGGCGCCGCGGTCCGCACGATTGTCCGCGGGCGTACCGTATTCGTTGATGGCGCGATCGTCGGCGCACCGGGTTGGGGGCACCTGGTGCGCCCGGATGCCACGCATGCGAATTGACGCCGAGATGATGCAGCACCACCTCGACGCCCTCTACACCATCGGCGCGGAGGACGGAGGCGGTGCGTTCCGCCCCCTGTACGGGACGGCGTGGGCGGCGGCGTGCGAGCAGGTCGCGCGGTGGATCAAGGACGCGGGACTGGCGGTGCGACGCGACGCGGTGGGCAACATCTGGGGCCGGATCGACGGGACCGAAGGCGGGAAGGCCATCGTCACGGGCTCGCACATCGATACGGTGCGCCATGGCGGACGGCTCGACGGGGCCCTCGGTATCACCGCCGGGCTCGCGGCGCTGCGCGCGCTCACCGAGGCGCGCGGCAACCCGAACCGGCCCCTCGAGCTCCTGGTGGTGTGCGAAGAAGAAGGCAGCCGCTTCGCGACGAATTTCTGGGGCTCGCGCGCCATCATCGGCGCGATCAACGCGGGCGAAGCCGACAGCGTCGTCGATGCGGAAGGCGTCACGCTCGCGCGCGCGATGCGCGAACGCGGGTGTGATCCTGCAAACATTGCCTCCGCCGAGCGGGACGACCTCGGCGTCTTCGTGGAGTTGCACATCGAGCAGGGGAGCATCCTGGAGACCGAGGGCGTGCCGCTGGCGGTCGTGACCACGATCGCCGGGGCGGTCCACCTCGAGGTCGTCGTGACGGGCCGCCCCGACCACGCCGGCACGACGCCGATGGACCTGCGGCGCGACGCGCTCGCCGGCGCCGCCGCGATGATCCAGGCCGTGCAGTCGATCGCCGCGGCGTTGGGCCGGCCGGCGGTGGCGACGGTCGGCAAGGTGCGCGTCGAGCCCGATCAGATCAATGTGATCCCGGGCCGAGTGACGTTCACCGTCGACCTGCGGCACGCGGAGCTCAGCGGGCGGCGCGCGCTGGAGGAACGCATCCGCTCCCTGTGCGGGACGATCGCCTCGGAGCGCGGCCTCGGCATCGCGATTCAGACGCTGCACGAGCGGCCGCCCGTGCCGATGGATCGCGGCGTGCGGCAAGTGTTGGAGCGGGCGGCGACGGAGGCGGGCATCACGCCGGCGGCACTGGTGAGCGGCGCGGGTCACGACGCCCAGGTGCTCGCGGCGCGCTGTCAGGTAGGGATGCTGTTCGTGCCGAGCATCGCTGGGCGGTCGCACTGTCCCGAGGAGGCGACCGATCCCGCGCACTTGGCGCTGGGGACGCGGGTGCTGGCGCGGGCCTTGGAGTTACTCGCGTACTAGTGACCGTCCGTTTCCGGACGCATCGACCCCCAATCCATCTCAGAAAAGCTCAGCAAGTTCTGGATACAACGCCCGCATGCGAGCGGCCTCAGCGGGCACGTCGCCGAGCAGCACGAAGTCCGCGAATTCGAACCCCGGCGCCACGGTGCAGCCGACGAGCGTGTACGCCCCGAGGCTGCGGGCCGCCTGCCACGACCCCGCCGGGACAATCGCGACCGGCTCACGGCCCGTCGCCACGGCCCCGAGTTTAACGCGCCGGATCTCGACCTGCTCCTCCCACACCAGCTCGAGCGGATCGCCTTCGTAGTAGTGCCACACTTCGTCCGATGCGACCTGATGCCACCGGCTCCGCTCCCCCTCGGCCAGCAGGAAGTAGATGGTCGTCAGCGCCGCGCGCGGGTCGTCTCCTTCGAGAGCGTGCACGAGGTGCGGAGACTTGAACACCTCCGCAAAGTGGCCGCCCTCCGGGTGCGGCCGCAGCGTGAGCGTGCGGATCAGATCAGCGGCGCGGGGATGCATGCAGCAAGTCCCGCAGCACGTTCTGGGCCACGGCCCGGCGGTACGCCGCAGTCGAGCGCACGTCGTCGATCGGGCGGATGTCCGCGGCCACCGCCGTGACGGCGCCCTCCACGTCTCCCCGCGCGAGCGCCGCCTCGGCGTCGCGGGCGCGCAGCGGCACCTCGGCCACCGAGCCGAGGGCGACTCGCGCCGGCTCGCGGTTCACCGCGATCACCACCTTCGAGATCGCCTGCGCCGCCCGCGTGCCCACTTTGCGAAACCGCACGCCGCGGGCGGCCGCAGGAAAGCGCACGGCCACGATGAGTTCTCCGGGCCCGAGCGCCGTCTTGCGATAGCCCCGGAAAAAGTCGGCCACGGCAATCGCGCGTCGATCGGTCACCACGACGGCGTCCGCCGCGAGCAGAACGGGGAGCGTGTCGCCCGCGGGAGACGCGTTCGCGAGGTTGCCACCCAACGTGCCCCGATTCTGGATCTGGGCGGCTCCGATCGTGCGCGACGCGGCGACGAGCGCCGGACAATGCTCGCCCACCAGCGCCGAACCGATGATCCCCGTGTACGGCTCCGCCGCGCCGATCTCCAGAGCCCCGTCCACGTGGCGGATGCCCTGGAGCTCGCGGAGCGACCAGAGATTCACCAGCGCCCGTGGGCGGACGGTCCCTGCGTGCAGCATGACCATCAGGTCGGTCCCACCGGCAAGCGGTTTTGCGTCCGGCGTGTCGCGACAGAGCCGCGCGGCGTCCGCGAGGTCGCGCGGCTGGAGGTAGGCTACCTCCGGCATGCGAGCACGGCGTCGAAGATCTTGGTGTAGCCGGTGCAGCGGCACAGGTTGCCCGCGAGACCGGTGCGGACCTCGTCCTCGGACGGCCGCGGATTCTCCTCGAGGAGAGCGTGCGCGGCGAGGAGCATCCCCGGCGTGCAGATCCCGCACTGCGCTGCGCCCCGCTCGATGAACGCCTGCTGTAACGCCGACA
>WNFL01329261.1_pt1 | contig 11414 bp, 11 predicted proteins | sample 5400361 | NCBI WGS metagenome assembly WNFL01 (sample SAMN13153351, study PRJNA577476) | soil metagenome | isolation source: 40 cm soil on Douglas fir-dominated hillslope | place: USA:California | collected 2013-09-17
CGATGGCGGGCGGCTGCGCCGCACCCACCAGGACTTGCGTCCGTTCGTGCTCACCGGTCCCGAGGTCTACGTGAGCTCGGGCGGTCTGACCCGCATCGCGCTCAAGGACGGCTCGCTGGTCGTCAACAGCTCGCAGGGCGGCGGCAGCCGCGACACATGGGTCATGGCCGAGGACGACGCGGAGGGTGCGGATGCTTAGCCGGGCCGCCACCTCGCTGACCCTGCTCGGCCGGCACCTCGAGCGGGCCGACCACCTCGCCCGCATCCTCAGCGTGCACGTCGCGCTCTCCCTCGACCGCACCGACGAGCCGGGGCCTGAGTTCTGGACCCGTTTCATGGAGCTGGCGGGATGGCCGGGCAGTGACACGAGCCGGCGCGACCAGGCGGTCGAGGTGATCGTCACCGGCTCGCTGGGTCCTTCGGTGCGGTCGAGCGTGGCCGCCGCCCGCCTCGCCGCCCAGGCCGTGCGACCCTCGCTGCCCTCCGAGCTGTACGAGCAGGTAAACGCGCTGCACTGGCGCGTGCAGGAACCGACCTGGGAGCCCGATCTCTACCCGTTCCTCACCGACGTGCAGCTCAGCATCCGGCTCGTTGACGGCCTGCTCATGGACACGATGCAGCACGACGAGCCGCGCGCGCGACTTCGTCCGCCTCGGCAAGTTCATCGAGCGCACCGCCAACGTGACCACCATCGTCACGCGCAAGTCGGCGGAGCTGGCCGACACGCCGGAGGACGCGCTCGAATGGTCGGCGGTGCTCAAGTCCTGCTTTGCATTCGAGTCCTACCAATCGCGCTATTCGGGCGGCGTGACTGCCGAGCGCGTGATCGAGTGCCTGCTCCTCGACCCGACGCTGCCGCGCTCGGCCCGCTTCTCGGCGCAGGTCGCCCTCGACTCCGTCTCGAGGATCGATGGACCGGGCCGCCACTCAAAACCAAGACGGCTGCTGTCACGTCTGAATTCGAAGTTCGTGAAAGCCGGGACCCAGCTGGTCGCGGAGCACCCGCGCGAGTTCGAGACCGAGTGCCGCGACTTGCTGCGGCAGCTCGAGCTGGCCATGCGAGAGACCTACTTCCACCCAAGCAAAGTTCCGGCGAACGTCATTGGTGATGAGGGACGCGCCATGCCGCAGCAACAACAATGAATTGGCCCATCCTGGACGCGCTCGCGCGGTGAGGCTGGAGATCGTGCACGCCACCCGCTACCGGTATTCGGGCCCGATCGCGGAGACCGTGATGGAGGTGCGCCTGCGGCCGATGGATGGCAACGGGCAGCGCTGCCTGGAGTTCGACCTCGAGCTCAGCTCGGGCATCGAAGCACGCTCCTATCGCGACGGCTATGGGAACCACGTGCACTACTTCAACCTGATCCGGCCGCACACGAGCTTGAGCATGACGAGCCGGTCCGTCGTCGAGACGGGCGGCGATCCGGACGCGGAACCGGGAGAGGAGCTGGTGCACGACTTCCTGCGCTTCCGTTCGCCGGTGAAGGACGTGCCGGGGATCCGCCAGCTGGCCATTCGGCACCCAATCGCCGACCCGAGCTCAGGCTCCTCCGTCGAGCTGGCGCTCGACGAGCTGACCCTGGCCATCAGCCGGGAGTTCGCTTATGACCGCGCGGTGACCAACGTTTACAGCTCTGTGGACGAGGTGCTCGCCCTGCGCGCGGGTGTATGCCAGGACTTCGCACATCTCTTCATCGCCGTGGCGCGGACCATGGGCGTGGCGGCGCGATACGTGAGCGGCTACATCCACGCTCCGGGCGCGGCCACTACGGCATCGCATGCCTGGGCGGAGGCCTGGGTTCCGGGGCGGGGCTGGGTCGGTTACGACGCCACGCACCCGATCCGGGCCGCGGAGCACCACGTCCGGCTCGCCGTCGGACGGGACTACACCGACGCCGCGCCCACGCGCGGGATCTACATCGGCTCCGCAACCGGCGGGATGGAGGTGAGCGTGCGAACGCGGGACCTGTCCGCCTCCCACTAAGCGAACCAGCTCGATTTGGCGCCCAAACCCATGCGCGGCCTCGGCCGATGCCCTAACCTTGCCTGCAATGTCCAACCGTCGCGGAATCGCGATCGAGATTATCCGGGGAGGTCCCCCGACTTAGCGCACCCCGCTCGAGTCGTTGGACCTCCCGGCAACAGGGTCGGGAGGTTTTTTTATGTTCAGCCGGCGGATCGTCATCTACGACACGACGCTGCGCGATGGAGCGCAGGGTCCGGCCGTGTCCTTTTCGGCGGCTGACAAGGTCCGGATCGCACGCGCCCTCGACGGGCTCGGCTTCGACTACGTGGAAGGTGGCTTCCCCGGGTCGAACCCGAAGGACGAGGAGCTCTTCGCCAGCCTTCGGAAGCAACCGCTGAAGCGAGCCCGACTTGCCGCGTTCGGCGCGACGCGGCGAGCGGGCGGCACCTGTGACGACGACGCCAACCTCCGCGCCCTGACCGAAAGCGAGGCGCCCGTGTGGACACTGGTCGGTAAGAGCGACCCGTGGCAGGTGACCACGGTCCTGCAGACCACGCCGAATGAAAACCTGGCCATGGTCGAGGAATCAGTCGCTTACGGGGTCGGCCTGGGCCGCGAGCTCATCTTCGACGCCGAGCACTTCTTCGACGGCTTCGCGCGCGATTCGGAGTACGCGCTCGAGGTATGCCTCGCCGCGGCCCGTGCCGGGGCTTCGTGGATAGTCCTCTGCGACACCAACGGAGGCAGCATGCCGGCGGATATCAGGCGCGGCGTCGAGGCGATGCGCGAGGCGCTTTCGGCTCTCGACCGTCCCGTACGCGTCGGGATTCATACGCACAACGATTGCGAGCTCGCGGTGGCCAACTCCCTCGAAGGGGTGCAGGCGGGCGCGGACATGGTGCAGGGCACCATCAACGGATATGGCGAGCGTTGCGGCAACGCCAACCTGGTGTCAGTCGTGGCCAACCTCGTCCTCAAGCACGGAATGGAGGCTCTGCCGGAGGCTTCGGTCGCCCGCTTCACCGAGCTGGCACGCACCGTCGCCGAGATCGCAAACCTCGCCCTGCCGCTGCAGCAGCCATTTGTAGGTCAGGGCGCCTTCGCCCACAAGGGAGGGCAGCATGTCGCGGCGGTCCTGCGTCACAAGGACTCCTACCAGCACATCGACCCTGCTGTCGTGGGCAACGAGGCGCGGGTGCTCGTCTCTGAGCTGTCGGGGCGCGGCAACGTGCTGGCCAAGGCGCGCGAGTTTGGACTCGAGCTCGACCGGGACGACCCTCAGACCCGATGGCTGGTCCAGCACCTGAAGGAGCTCGAGCACCGCGGCTACTCCTATGAGGCCGCTGACGCGTCGTTCGAGATGCTGGTGCGCCGGCTCCAGCCTGGATACAAAGCGCCGTGGACCGTGGCCGACTTCACGGCGAGCGTCCGCAAGAACGGCGAATCTGTGAATGCCGAGGCCACCGTTCAGGTCGAGGTGGCCGGAACCGTCTATCACACCGCCGCCTCCGGGAACGGCCCTGTCAACGCGCTCGACGCAGCGCTTAGGAAAGCGCTCAGCCCGCGGTTTCCGAGCCTGCGCGGAGTGACGCTGCACGACTACAAGGTCCGCATCCTCGATGGGGACGCCGGCACCGCGGCGACCACTCGGGTGCTGATCGAATCAGGCAAAGGGCTCAAGCGGTGGACCACAGTCGGATGCTCGAGCAACATCATCGAGGCTTCGCTCTTGGCGCTGGTCGATTCCCTGGAGTATGCGCAGAAGGCTTGACGGCGGTCAGGCGGTGGCGTAGCTCGCTTCGATGGCCATGTGGCTGGAGCGCGAAGCCAGCGCTCGCTTCAGCTGCTGAACCGCGCCCGCCACGTCGCCCCGAGCTTCGAGGATGTCCGCGTAGCGCGCGTAGGTACGGCTCAACAGCTCCGGGGATGCAGCTCCGGGCTTCAGCAGGACATCGAACGCTGCCGCAAATTCCACGTCCGCGGTGACGTCATCTCCGCGAAGGTCGGCGATCCGTCCGAGCCACGCGTGCGCGTCAGCCATGGTGGAGACCGCCGAAACCCGGCTCGCGACTTCCAGAGCCTCGTTCGCATAACGAGCCGCGTCCTCTACGTCGGATTCGGCCAGCTCGAGCTCGACCAGGCTGAGCAGGAGGGGGCCCTTGTCTCCGTCGTCGGCATGAGACTCATCGAAGAGGTCGAGAGCCCTTTCGAAGTGGCTGCGTGACCTGGCCACCTCGCCGCCTCGCAGAAGCATGATCCCGAGATTGTTCTCGGTGCGCGCAAGGGACAGGCGGTCGTTGAGGGTCTCGTGGATCGTCACCGCGCGCTGCGCGTAGTGGGCGGCTTGCGGGATGTTGTTCAGCTCCTGGTACGCCATGCTCATTCCGCTGTACAGGATCGACAGGCGGCGCAGGTCCTGGATCACGTCTCCGGTGGCGATCGATTGCTCGTAAGCCTTGATCGCGGCCTCCCAGCGGTGGTTGGCGGCATGCACGCCACCCAGGACTCCCAGCAATCGGCTCTCGGTGATGCTGGGAACCGGCTTGAGCGACCTGCAGGTCGCAAGCGCTCCCTCGGCGAGGGCGAGCGCGCCGGGATCCTGCATCATGTACGCCGCCGACGCCTCGCTCCCGAGGCACTCGGCCGTCATCAGCATGTCGCCGGACCGCTCGAAATGGGCCCTCGCGGTAGAGGCCAGGCGGCGGGCCGGCACCCACTGCGCGAGCCGCAGGTGGGCCGTGGCCATCTGGTACTGGATCCTGGCTACGACCTCTGGGTCGCGCTCAGCGCTCAGAAGAGCTTCGCCCGCGGCGAGCGCGCCCGTGGGATCCCCTGTCACGACGAGCCGTTCGAGCTCCGCGGTGCTTGCGCTGGACCGCGCCTCCGTCGTGCTCGGGCTGGCCAGGAAGAAATCGATCGGCCGCCCGGTCCGTTCCGCGATGAGCTTCAGGGTCTCCATCGAGGGCTTGGCCTTCCCGGTCTCGACGAAGTAGATCGCGGTGCGGCTGATCTCGCTTCCCGCGACCTGCGCCAGGCTCAGTCCCGCATCAGATCGTGCCTGCTTGACAGTGCCCGCCCTGATTTCGACGCCGCGCCGACGCCCGCGACGGCCCGAAGGTGCCTTTCCAATCGCCCTCGGGCCATCGCCGGCTGACGGATGTGTTTCGACCTCTGACACGGCATCAGCTTATCCGACCGGATGTCACTTGACAAAGATGAATTGACGACAGTCCCGCCTAAGGGTTCTCTACAGGCAGCAGGGCGGGATGTTCTCCGCGCCGACGCCCAACGACAGGGCCAGCACGAGGATCGTCGCGATGACGGCGGCAAAAATCAGCTTTCTCAATCAAATCACCTCCTTTGCGGGGCAGACCAGCACCGCGCTCGGCTTCGCAGAGAGGCTCAATCGGCGGCTGCGACGGCCTGGGCCTGGCGGGCGATGAGCAACCGCCCCCTTATCCCCCAGGCCATCGCGATCAACTTCACCCCGCCCAGCACGGCGCCGAGAAACGTGAGCCCGGCTCCGACCCATTCGACCGGAAGCTCCAGGACGCGCACGGCGACTACGGCCGGCAGCGCCAACAGCACAAGCGAAGCCACGGCGACGGCCGCGATCGCGAGCGTCGAAAGCAAGCTCGACTCGCCTTCACACTCAGCCTGAACCGCGCCGGAATGCCCCCGGCGATCCGAATCGAGCTCCGCGCCTGTAGGCTTGATTGGCAGTGTCTCCTAGTTAGCCGTGGCTCCACCCTTCGCGGCTGCGCTATAAGTGACTGCCACGACATGTTAATTGAAAGCTGGATGAATTAACATGGGTCCGGAGAAGTAGTGGCGAGATCTCCGTCCCCGGCGTACGCGCCGGCCCTGCGCCACGAGGCTTCGCCGGGCCTCTTTACGTTGGCTTCAGCCGGATCGGTTCCGATCCTCAGCGGCTTCGGCTTTCGTGGTTGGCGCGTGTTCACGGCCGCGGCCGCGGCCGCGGCCATCCTGTCGGCGGCCTTCGTCGCCTGGACCGCGCTGCGCATCGGCGGCGACCAGACAACGGTCGCCGTCGACGACATCGGCGAAGCGGTCGCGGCGCTGATCGCGGCAGTGAGCTGCGGGGTCGCCGCCGCCCGAACCTCTCAACGGACCCGCCTCGCCTGGGCCTTCTTCGCCGCGTCCGCGGCCAGCTGGGGCATCGGCGAGGTGGTGTGGTCCGTCTACGAGGTCGGCCTGGGGGTGAACGTGCCGTTCCCCTCCGCGGCGGATATTGGCTTCCTGCTGGCCATCCCCCTGGCCGTGGCCGGAGTCTTCGCCTTCACGTCTGCGCCAGGCCGCCTGGCCACGCGGGGTGAGGCCGTCCTGGCCGGCGCGATCATCGCGCTCTCGCTCCTGTTCGTGGCCTGGGCGCTCGGGCTGGGCAAGGTCTACGACACCTCGACGGCGTCGCCACCGGCCCGGCTGATCGGGCTCGCTTATCCCGTCGGCGACATCATCACCATCACCGTGCTGGTGCTGGCGCTGCGCCGCGCCCGCAGAGCAGAGCTTGGGAGCATGTTCCTGCTGCTGGGCGGCCTTGCCTCAGCAGCCCTGGCCGACAGCGCCTTTGCGTACCTGACGGCGAGCGGCGCGTACGGCGCCCTCGGCAGCCTTCTCGATGCGGGTTGGGTGATCGGCTACCTGATGATCGCGCTGGCGCCGATGTGGCCCGCGACAAAAATGGAGAACGTCCGAGAAGAGGGCCCGATCGTGCTCTGGCAGCTGGCCCTTCCGTGGGCGGCGGTGGTGGCAGCGGCAGCCACCGCGATCAAGCTCGCGGCCGCCGACCAGGTCCTCGACCGGTTCGAGACAGTGCTCGCGGGATGCATCGGGCTCTTGCTGGTCGGGAGCCAGATCCTCTCCCACAAGGATTCCCTGTCGCTGCTCATCGAGAGCCAGCGCACCGAGAAGCAGCTGGAACGGCGCAACAACCTGCTCAACGAGATCGTCAGCCACGCCCCGCTCGGCATCGTGCGGGTTGGCCCCGACATGCGGATCATCGACGTCAACCCGAGGATGGCAAACCTGATGAGGGTTGAGTCGGGCCGGATGGTCGGGATGCCGGTGGCGGCGTACCTCGATCCGGGCGAGTTCAATCGCGTCTTCGAGCTTTTTCAACCGCTGTGGAACGGGGCTGTCGATTCAATCGAGTCGGACAGCCGTGCGGTACGCGGCGATCGCACCAACGTCTGGCTTCATTGGAGCGCGACCACGGTGCGGAATGCGTCAGGGCGCGTCGAATATTTCATCGCGATGTACGAGGACACCGATGCCCAGCACGCGGCCAACGAGGCGGCTACAGCGCACCTCGCCGGCATCGAGCGTTTGAACCAGCTGAAGAGCGAGTTCATCACCCTTGTCAGCCACGAATTTCGCACCGGGCTCGTCGGCATCCAGGGCTTCAGCGAGATGATTCGCGACTCGGAAGACCTGGGCAAGGAAGACATCAAAGCGTTCGCCGCCGACATCAACAAGGACGCCCAGCGACTCAACCGCATGATCAACGACATGCTCGACCTCGACCGCATCGAGGCCGGCCGGCTGACGCTGCGCATGGAACCGGTGGACATCAACGTGGTGCTGCAGGAGGCGGTTGAGCGCGCGCGCGCCTCCAGCGAGCTTCACGTGTTCAACGTCAAGCTCGACCCGGAGCTGCCGATCGCGCACTGCGACGCCGACCGGGTCGCGCAGATCATCTCCAACCTGCTTACCAACGCGATCAAGTACTCGCCCGACGGAGGTGAGGTGCTGGTGTCGAGCGTCGCAAGCGAAGGCTTTGTAGAGGTCAGCGTGCGCGACCACGGAGTCGGTATCGCACCGGAATTCGCCAAGCGCCTCTTCAGCCGCTACGAGCGTTACGAGAAGACGAGCAGCAAGATCATCGGAACCGGACTGGGCCTCGCGATCGCACGGCAGATCGTCGAGATGCACGGTGGGCGCATCTGGGTGGACACGACTGTCGGCTCCGGGTCAGACTTCCGCTTCACGCTCCCGATGTCGGCGCCGAAACCTACCGCTGCCTGACCGTCTGCGTGCGCTCGAGGAACTCGGTCACGAGCGACTGGAAATGATGCACGCCATTCTCGCGCAGCGCTGAGAAGCGGCCGCGGCTGTAGGAGCGGGAGCGCAGTCCCTTCTGCACCTGCTCGCAGACGGCGATGTCCTCCTGCTGGATCTCATCTGAGAAGGCGATCGTCTGCTGCATCGACTCCCAGCCCGCGCCGGTGCCCGGCTCCGCGAAGAACCACTCGAAGACGGTGAGGGTGCGATCGACTCCCAACGGGAGGATGACATTGGTGCTGATGTTGTCCTGGTAGATGTTCAGCATCGTGTTGGGGAAGATCCAGTAATAGAGGGCGTTGTCCTCTGCGCCCGGCATGCGAATGTACCTTCGGTCGCGGCCCGGGACCTCACCAGGCTTGAGCTCGCGGATCGGCGCGTGCTGCTTCGAGTAGTAACGGAAAGTCTCGACTCGATAGTTGTCGTACTCCAGCTCTTTGAACAGGCCGGGATGGGCGATCGGCAGGTGATATCCCTCCAGGTAGTTGTCGACGTACACCTTCCAGTTGCACGCGATGTCGTAGTCCCGGCGCTCGATCCGGCGCATGCTCGTAGTGTCATATCCGGCCGCGGTGATCTCCGAAGGGATGGCGCCAATCCAGTCCGCAAGCGGAGCGGCGTCTGGATCCAGGTTGGCGAACACGAAGGGACCCAGGGTGTCGACTCGTATCGGCACCAGGCAGAAGTCGCCCTTGTCGAAATTCTCGGTTCCTTCCATCTCTCGCGCGGCCTGGAGCTTCCCGTCCAGGCCGTAAACCCAGCCGTGGTAACCGCACTGAAGCGACTTGCGATTGCCACGTGTCGTCACCACCTGCGCGGCGCGGTGGCGGCACACGTTGTAGAAGGCGCGCAGCTTCCCGTCCTGTGCGTGCGTCAACAGGATCGGTTCGTCGAGGATGCTGGCGGGCTTGAAATCACCGGCTCTCGCCAGCTCGCTCATGTGCGCTACGAGCTGCCACGTGCGGTAAAAGATCCTTTCCTTCTCCTGCTCCAGCACCGCGGGGTCCAGGTAGGCGGTCGAGGGCAGGGTCGAAGCACGTGCGACGTCGGTTTCGAGCTTCATCGGTTCAGGGCAATTGTGGCATTCACGCAAAATGCTGCCGTGGAGCGTGCCTCGCTCGCGATCGTGAACGGAGTCGTGTGGCCTCCGCGAGCTCGAGTCACCGCTGTGGCGGTGGCGGGTGATCGAATCCTCGCCTCCGGGTCGGACGAAGACGTGCGCTCGCTCTGCGACCGCCGCACACGGCTGTTCGACGCCCGGGGCGGAAGCATCCTCCCGGCGTTCAATGACGCACACGTCCACTTCTTGATGGCGTCCCGCTCGCTTGCCGAGCTGGACCTTTCATCGCGCGCTACGCGGCGAGTCACCGCGGGCCGTGGATCGTCGGCAGGGGCTGGTTCTATTCGGCGTTTCCGGGCGGCATGCCCACGGTCGAGCTCCTGGACCGGTTGATTCCCGACCGCCCCGCATACATCGAGTCCTTCGACGCCCACACGGGCTGGGCCAACACCCGCGCCCTGACTGCCTCAGGCGTCGGGTCGACCGGCGTGCTCAAGGAGGCGGCGATGCTGGGAGTGACCCGTCACATCCCCGCCCGATCGAAAGACGAGGACCTGGAAGCGCTGCACTCCGGCATGAGAGTGGCCGCCGAACACGGGCTCGGCTCGGTTCAAGAAGCCGGTGAGGGACAGGACCAGCTCGAGCTCTGGGACGCGCTGCACGAAGCGGATGAGCTGACGCTTCGCGTGAGGCTCGCTTTCGACTTGGTCCCGGGCCTGGACTCCGACACCTGGAAGGAGCGGCTGGACGTGTACGAGGAGCTTGCTCGGGACCGCCGGACCAATCCCTGGGTGGCGACGGGCATTCTCAAAGCCTTCGCGGATGGGGTCGTCGAATCGCGTACCGCGGCGATGCTCGAGCCCTATTCGGGGACGTCAGACCTGGGCACGCCCCTATGGGATGGCGATGAGCTGGCGCATGCGGTGCGAGCGGCGGATGCACGCGGATGGCAGGTCCAGGTTCACGCGATCGGCGACGCCGCGATCCGGCAGGCGCTCGATGCATTAGCGTCAACGACACCTGACCGGCGGCACAGGATCGAGCACATCGAGGCGCCCTCCCCGCTCGACATCCCCCGCTTCGCGGAGCTCGGCGTCATCGCCAGCATGCAGCCCCAGCACGCGGAGCCCAATCGCAACCTGTTCGAGGTCTGGTTGCCGAGGCTGGGAACGGAGCGTTCGGCGTACGGCTGGCCGTGGCGATCGATCCTCCACTCCGGAGCCCACATTGCATTCGGCACGGATTGGCCGGTGGTGCCTCTCGACCCTCTGGCGAGCCTCCACGCCGCGGTCACGCGCCAGACTCGGGCCGGCGAGCCTGCCGGCGGCTGGCTGCCCGACCAGCGATTGAAGCTTGCCGAGGCGATGGCCGCGTGGACTTTTGGCGGTGCCTTTGCGGAGCACTCCGAAGACCGGAAAGGGACGCTTGCAGACGGCATGCTGGCCGACGTCGCGGTGCTCGACCGCGACGTCGTGAAGACTCCCGCGTCGGAGCTGCATGAGCTCAAGGTCGCGGCGACGATCGTCGGTGGTCGAGTCGTGTACGAGGGCTGACGGGCCGGAAAATCCCGGCCCGTCAGTTTACGAAAGCTCAGACTCCGGGTGCGCCCGCCGGCATGGGCTTTGGACCACCCGCTGTGGTCACGGGCCCGCCGTGGATCGCGTGCCCACGCCCGACCGCCCAGAAGGCGACTGCGATGGCGATCAGGATCGCGACGGTTACAAATGTGTAGGTCTCGAAGGTGGTCCGGCTGACGCCGGCCGCGTCGGCGCTCCAGGTGGAGGTCAAGAGGCCCGGCCACAATGAGAAGATGGTGGCCGCGACCACCCAGAACATCGTCAGGATGACGCTGATCCAGGCGCCCGCGTTGCCCCCGGGCACTACGAACGGCCGTGGCACGTTCGGGTACTTGCGGCGGAGGGTGAGCAGGGCCGGGAAGATGAGAATGTAGGAGAAGGTGGTGGTCGAGATGACCAGGCCCAGGACGGCCGCGAAGTAGCCGTGCAGGCTGCCACCGGTGACGAAGAAGGTGATGTACATGAAGATCGTGGCGATGATGCCCGAGGTGACGTTCACCACGATCGGAGTCCCAAACCGGGTGGAGAAGTAGCCCAGCTGCTTGGGTCCCGAGCCGGCCAGCGCGCCGATGGCCATCAAACGGTCGGAGCCCATCAACCAGGTCGTGCCGCTGGACAGCAACACGAAGACCATCGCCAAAGCGGCCAGGTGGTTGAAGAATGGAGCAGCCCCTCCAAGGACGCTGCTGGAGGCGAACTGGTAGGCCGCGACGAAACCAGCCACGTT
>WNFL01362552.1_pt1 | contig 11412 bp, 13 predicted proteins | sample 5400361 | NCBI WGS metagenome assembly WNFL01 (sample SAMN13153351, study PRJNA577476) | soil metagenome | isolation source: 40 cm soil on Douglas fir-dominated hillslope | place: USA:California | collected 2013-09-17
AGACGGTCACTACGCCAGCATGCCGGCCGAATGGGGCGATCCCGAGGCGGCGCTTTCCCAGCGCAAGTTCTTCGAAACCCTCGAGCGCTGCCTGGAAGGGCTGCCGAAGATCACCGCGAGGGTTTTCATGATGCGCGAGGTGATGGGGATCGAGACCGGCGAGATCTGTAAGGAGCTTGCCATCACGGCGACCAATTGCTGGGTGCTTCTGTACAGGGCGCGCATGAGCCTGCGCGCTTGCCTGGAGGAGCGATGGTTCGCACTGGACGCATGACGGCGTGGCGCGCGCGATGATGCTCACCTGCAAGGAGGCGGGCCGCTCGATCTCCGAACGGCTCGACCGGAAGCTCAGTCTCCCGCAGCGCGCCGCGCTGCGGCTTCACCTCGCCCTCTGCGACGCCTGCACGCGGATCAACGCGCAGTTCAGGTTCTTGCGCCGCGCCGCGTCGCGCTACCCCGGCCCCGAGCGCGACACCGGCGAGTCCTAGGGCAGCCTGATTTCAGGAACCGCTGAACCCGTTGCAGCCCTGGTCTCTCGATATCCGCCCGGATACTCGCCGGTCACGAACATCCCAGATCCCGTTGCTCCGCGCCCAGGTAGGGAGTGCAGTACGTCGCGCTTGAGCCGCCGCCGAGGGCTTGGGGTCCGAGGGCACCGCTAGCGCCGCTTGCGGCGGTCGGCTCGAAGCGCTTGTTGGGCGGTAAACTCTTACTTCGCCAAGATTTGCCAGGCTATTGCTGCCTGCGCGAGGAACGCGACCGCGAAGGCCAGGGTGCGAACCCAGGGCACGGCAAAAGTGTAAGCAAGCGCGTGCACCACACGCGACCAGAAATAGATGACAGCCGCACCCACCGTGACAGTGTTGCTCACTCCAACCGCATGGGCTGCGAGGACCAGAGCGGCAAACACGACAAGATTTTCGACAGCGTTAAAGTGTGCCTTCATCAGTCGCCGCGCCCACGGCGACTGCGCCTTTGGATTCTCCGGGTAGCCCACCGCATCGTGAAGGCCCCACACCGCGATCCTGTCCAGGATGTACGGAAGCCACATCAAACCGGTCAGGGCAGTCGCCAAGGTCAGGTACAGAAGCTCTGTTTTCATTTACTCCTCCTTTGATCACACGGGAAACGGCGTAACGAACAAACCGGCTAAGTTGCCGCCCAACGATTCAGTCAACGGCTTACGTTGGCCGCGGTCTGCCCGAAGAGGATCGCTCTGGACTCTTCGGAGACGGTCGGCTGCGTGTTGATCTGATCTGCCTTCGCGTAGGCACGGACTGTAGCGGGTCGCGCCCGTATGGTCTCGAACCAGCGCTTCAAGTGGGGGAAATCGTCGAGATTTTGGCCTTGACGCTTCCAGGGCACGACCCAGGGGTATGACGCCATGTCGGCGATGGAATAGTCGCCGGCAATGAATTCTCGGTCAGCAAGTCGCTTGTTGAGCACGCCGTAAAGCCGGTTCGTTTCCTTTACGTAACGGTCGATGGCGTAGGGAATCTTCTCAGGTGCATATTGCGAGAAATGGTGGTTCTGGCCGGCCATGGGTCCCAAGCCCCCCATCTGCCACAACAGCCATTGCAGGACCTCGACACGGCCGCGTAGGTTTGACGGAACGAATCGTCCGGTCTTCTCCGCGAGGTACAGCAGAATTGCGCCGGACTCGAAGACGGAGACCGGCGCGCCACCGCCTTGCGGCTCATGGTCGACGATCGCCGGCATGCGATTATTCGGTGAGATCTTCAGAAACTCTGGTGTGAACTGTTCGCCTTTGGAGATGTTCACCGGCACGATGCGGTGGGGAACTCGCGCCTCTTCCAAAAACAACGTGATCTTGTGGCCGTTCGGGGTCGTCCAGTAGTAGAGATCGATCATTTCAGGCCACCCTTCTCATGTTGCCCGCGTAGGCACCGAGCGTCGGCGCGAGGCAGGCGGCGAGGTCAGTGCGGCGGTCTTTTTCATTCGAGTCTCCCTAGGTTGGACTACAGGCGGATAGCGCGGTCGCCTGCAGGATGTCGCGGCCTCCCGCGTCCTGGACAAAGGCGGCGACGCCGAGATCCTCTGCTTTCCAGTCGCGGCCAAGCGGGAGCAGGTGGCTCAATTCGGCGGCGCCAGCGACCCGGATCGGGCCGATCCATTCCCGCACGACGAAGTCGTGACGCAGCGTGACACCTCGGTTTTCGCCGGCGCCGACGTCGGTACGCAAGCGGTTCTCGTACACGGCGAGGAAAGCCTGCGGTGCGCCAGCGGCGCCGGATTTCGCCTTGAAGCTTGCTTTGATGCCAAACCGCCCGGGCGACTGAGTTTCGATCTCTAGCCGGATGTCCGCTCCAGCCGGTCGCGCATTGGCCGCGCGCAACGCCCGCCGGAACCGGGCCTGCGAGTCCCAGCCGCGGAATTCCTGGAGGTTGAAAAACACCCCTGGCGTGTAGACCGTGCGGCCGCCAGCGACGTGGGTGAGCTCCTGTTGGCGCTCGCTGAAGCGCGCGGAGGCAAAACGATCCTTCCACCCCAGCCGGTCCCAATAGTCGACGTGCAGGGCGAGCGCAACCACGCTGTCGGCGCCGGGACCTTCACGCGCGATGCCGCTCAGCCAGCGATCCGCGCGCGGGCAGCTGTCGCAGCCCTCGGACGTGTAGAGCTCGACGAGCGCGACCGTGTACGGCGGGCTCTGCTTGGCACACAGGGCTCCCTCCGCCGGCGGCGCTGCAACGACGCACGCGGCGGCGACAAGGGAACAGATCAGCTCTGAACGCATGATTGGCACCTCCGCCTGTTTAGACGAGGATGGCGAATGATTCCTTACATGGGGCGGCCGAAAAACCTTTGCCGGATCCCTGGCAACGAGGAGCGGAATACCGACCTTGGTGGCCATAATCATGATGGAATCCAACAGGGCATTGCTGCCGGCGAGGGCATTAATCCAGTGCGTGATAGCCTGATCCATCTATATCGTTCGTTTTCTCCGCAATAATGGCGCGCTCGAGGAATGCATGAACGAACGCCGTATCCACCAGATTTTTGAGATTAGTGTCCTGCTGAAAGGGGCTCATGCGTTAATCGAGTGCATCGGCGGCCTTATATTGGCCTTCGTCAGCACAAGCGCCATCACAAGTCTGGTCAACGCGCTTACCCAGGAGGAGCTGATCGAAGATCCGAATGACTTTATTGCAGCACATCTCCTAAGCCTAGCGCAGAATTTTACCGTCAGCACCCAGCGCTTCTATGCCTTCTATCTCCTCAGCCACGGCGTTATCAAGGCGTTCCTCGTAATCGGTTTGCTTAGAAATAAGCTCTGGGCTTATCCCGTTTCTCTTGTCGTCCTTGGCCTCTTCATCGTCTACCAGCTCTACCGCTTCTCGTACACGCACGGCTTCGGCCTCATAGTGTTAACCGTCTTCGATGTTTTCGTGATGGGATTGATCTGGCACGAATACCGACTGGTCCGCCGCCATCTGACATCGCGGTAAGGCATTTCTGTGGCGTAGTGCCCCAGCTTTCCTCCCATCTGGCGCGCCAGTTTCAGAGGGGCACCGTATTCTAATGGGGACCATGGCGAGTGGATCGGCGCCCGCTCGTGGCGGGCAGATGCACGTTGGCGGTTCCCAGTCTGCAAACCACGTCCACGTTGGCAGGGCAAGACCGGGCGCTAGCGCGCTCCCGAAGCTAGGCTACTTCAGCGGCGGGGGCATGGCCGATGAGTGATGATCCACGACCAGCCACGTTCCGCCCTTCTTTACGAAGGTGAAGCTGTAGCGAGCGGGTAGTGTCTTTGTTTCGCCGTCCTTGACGAACGAAAATGTGTAATAGCCGGTGTTGACCGCGGTGTTGCCGTATATGCGGATCAGCTGCGCCCCAAAAGTTACCTTGAGGCCGGGAAGCGCGGCAAACGCTCTTACAAAATAATCGCGCAAGGCGGCCGGATCGGAGCGTACCGTGGGAGACAGCGTCCCCCACAGAACGGCATCCTTGGCATAGAGCGGGAGGATCGCGTCGGGATTATCCTCTCCCAGAGTGACTGCCCATTTTGCGGTCGCGGCCGCAACGTCTTCCTTGGGCCCCGCGGACGCAACCGGCGCAACAAGCAACGAACCCAGCAATAACACCCACGGCAAACTAAATCGGCGGTTCATGATGAAATCTCCTTTTTCCTCGTAGGATGCGGCGGTCCGCGCAATGCTCGCCGCCGCTGCCAAAGCATTCTCCCGGCGCCCGCAAGCGAGCGCTAGTTCAAAAACTGAACTTGAAGGGGCGATACGCCTAGAGTAGGCTTCTGAGCAAATGAAACGGGGCTACGGTCAATTCTGTCCGGTCGCGGTCGCCTGCGAAGTCTTCGCGGAACGATGGACCCCGGTCATCCTTCGGTCATTATTCATGGGGGCAGATCGTTTCAACGAATTGCATCGCGGCGTCCCCCTCATTTCACGACCGCTCCTTGCGAAGCGCTTGCGGAATCTTGAAAAGGCCGGGGTCATCACCATGGCGCCCGTCTCGACAGGACGCGGATACTGTTATCGCTTGACGCAGGCGGGAGAGGAATTTCGAACGATCATAGAAGGTTTAGGGAACTGGGGCCAGCGTTGGACGGTGCGGGTCAAGCGCGACAATCTGGATGCGGGCCTTCTTATGTGGGCCATTCGACGACGAATCGCGCTTGATCGCCTGCCCCTACGTCGCGTCGTGGTGAAGTTTAACTTCGGTGGAATCCCGGCGACTAAACGCGGATACCGAAGATTCTGGCTTCTCTTGGAGCGCACGCAGATCGATTTGTGCGTGGAAGACCCCGGATTCGAGGTGGACCTTTATGTCGACGCCGATTTGGCGACCATGACTAAGGTCTATCTAGGTGACGTCAGCTTTGATAGCGCCTCTCGCGCGGGCGGTGTGCGAGTGACCGGACCGCGCGAGCTTGCGCAGGCGTTTCCTTCCTGGTTACTGCTGAGCCACTTTGCCAAAGTGCTTCGGCCGCAGCGGCAAATACCGGCGGAAGTTCAGGCGCAAAGGCTCAGCAGCTCGTCCAAGCCGACGTAGTCGGGGAGATGCGTCCCGGCCGGCTGCAGTTACTGAGACGGCACGTCCGTGCTACGCAGGGACGCGACCTGCAGATACCCTCCTCTGGCCTCGTCCCGAAGCCAAAAGATGTCCAGCTCACCGACAAAGGACTCCCGCTTCTGGAGCTCCTTTGTCGGTATCCCGACCCCACGGTCGCGCCTGGGAGTTACACGGAATCTCATGGTGCTCGAATAGGGGCCACGGCCTACATACTGTACGAATATACAGCATACAATCCCGAGGCGTTGAGCAGCCACCTACTCCAGTTTTCTTCCCTGGGATTCGAAGCTCTTTGGGCCCCTGCAGCCTGATGTGCTCACGACACAGCCGCGACACGGAGGATGCAGCGGAGTCTTTTTTATAACTAACTTATTGATTAAACTGGCGTCCCCAACCGGATTCGAACCGGTGTTACCGCCGTGAAAGGGCGATGTCCTAGGCCTCTAGACGATGGGGACCTTCTAGACGATGGGGACCTCGAGGACTCTTACGACGGCCGGAGGCCGGTTGGTGGAGGTAAGCGGGATCGAACCGCTGACCTCTTGCATGCCATGCAAGCGCTCTCCCAGCTGAGCTATACCCCCACGCAAGGGGCAAAATTATATCACGCGGAAAGATGCGCCTGAAGGCGCTCGATCACGCGTTTCCTGCCCGCCAGCGCGAGCACGGGGCCGAGATTGGGCGTTTGCGTGCGGCCGAACACGATCATTCGCAGCGGCATGGCGAGCTTCGGCAACTTGAGCTTGTGCTTGTCGATCACGGCCTGGATCACGCCCATGATGGCTTCCGCGCGCCAGTCTCCGAGAGCCGAGAAGGCCGCCGCGACCTCGGCAAGCGCCGGACGCACTTCAGCGGTCACCGCGTCGCGCGCCGCGCCGGGTTCCGTATAGAACATCATCGCCTCTGACGCGAGTGCCGCCAGAGTTTCGGAACGCTCCTTCAGCAGCGCCACGACCGCGCGCAGCTCCGGCCCTGCGGCCAGATTGCCGCCGGCGTGCTCGATACGCGGAGCGACGAGCTCTGCAAGACCCGCGTCGGAGCGCTGCCTCAGATACTGGTGGTTGAGCCAGCGCAGTTTCTCGGGATTGAATTGCGCGGCGGACCGGCTTATGTGGGCGAGGTCGAACCATTGGAGGAATTGTCCGACCGTAAACATTTCCTCGTCCCCGTGCGACCAGCCGAGCCGCGCCAGATAGTTGACCAGAGCCTCCGGGAGATAGCCGTCTTCCGGATATTGCATGACGCTCACTGCGCCGTGGCGCTTCGACAGCCGCTCTCCGTCGGCGCCGAGGATCATTGGAACATGGGCAAATTTCGGCAGCTCGGCTCCGAGTGCCCGGAAGATGTTCACCTGGCGCGGCGTGTTGTTCACGTGATCGTCGCCGCGGATCACGTGCGTGATGTTCATGTCGAGGTCGTCCACCACGACCCCGAAGTTGTACGTGGGCCGTCGAGCTCCGCGTTCGCCACCGTGATCGAACCTTTGACGAGGTCGTGGAAGACGACGTCCCCCTCGTCGGGATTCCGGAATCGCACCACCGGTGCCCGGTCCGCAGGCGGCACGAGCCCGGCGGCTTTGGCGCGCTCCGGACGCCAGCGCCCGTCGTAGCGCGGCTTCTCGCCGCGCGCGCGCTGGCGCTCTCGCATCGCGTCCAGATCTTCCTTGCTCGCCCAGCAGCGGTACGCTTTTTCCTGCGCGATGAGCTTCTCGGCGACTTCCTTGTACCTTCCGAGGCGCTGCATCTGGAAAAACGGACCCTCATCCCAGTCGAGACCGAGCCAGCGCATGGCCTCGAGGATCGCCTGCACCGAGGATTCGGTCGAGCGCTCGAGGTCGGTGTCCTCGATGCGCAGGATGAACTTGCCGCCGTGCTTTCTGGCATACGCCCAGGAGAAGAGCGCGGTGCGCGCCCCACCGATGTGGAGATAGCCGGTAGGGCTGGGGGCGAAGCGCGTTCGGATCATCGCATCGTCGCGTCTCGAAGACCTCGCATTGTACGCGATGACATTGCGCGGGACTGTCCGCGGGCGGTTTGCTAGAATTCGGCTCGCGGGCGGTTAGCTCAGCGGTAGAGCACTCCCCTCACACGGGAGGGGCCACTGGTTCGATCCCAGTACCGCCCACCACTTCCGCTCCGGAAAAAGAAAAGCCCGCGACGACTCCTGTCGCCGCGGGCATGTTGGTGATTCTTCCGCTTACAACGACCGCAGGAAGTTGAGAATGTCCTGCTTGCGGCCTTCCCCCAGGTTGTTGAAGTTCGAGATCACGCCGTTCGCTTCGGAACCCAGGCTCGCATGCTCGCGAATCGCGCGCTGCAAGTCCGCGGTCCGCCCGTCATGCAGGAAGAAGACCCGCTGCCCCAGGCCCCAGAGCGGAGCGGTGCGGAACTCTCTCGGACCGGCCTCGCCCTGGGTTACGCCGTCAGCCAACCCTGCCCCCATGTCGTGCACCAGCAGGTCTGAGAATAGGTTGACGGGCTTCCCGTTCAGCGCCGCGACGGCGGAATTGCCCGTCGTGAACGAGGGCGTGTGGCACAGCGCGCACCCGATCTCGGCGAACTTCTGCCTGCCGTTCGCGATGGAGGTGGCCCCACCAGGCGAATTGGGAGAGGGTTGAGGCGCGTCGAGGAAGCGCATGAAGAACGCGAACTTCTCGATCCCGCTGATCACCTCGGTCGGTGCAGAGGCGTCGGTATTGGTGACGTTGTTAGGAACCGTCGCGAACTGGCAGTTCGCATTTTCTTCCCGCTCGGTCTGGAACAGCTCGTTCGTAATGCCCATTTCGACGTTGTACGCCTCGCCCGAGAAAAGGAGCAGCGACTTGTTCTGCGCCTTCCAGCCGAATCGCGCGATCGTGCCGTCGTTGCCGTTGTTGTTCGCCATGCCCGTGATGGTGCGGCCCGCGACGTGGAAGTTCGGCTTCCCTCTGATCCCCAATGCTTGCTTCTGAGACGCGTTACCGGACTGGTTCGCGGCGATCGCCGCATCGGGGATCTGCTCGATGAGGCCCGCGCCGAACGTGGAGGTGGGAATCCTGAAAATCACGTTGTGGTTCGCGAGTTGTGTCGCAAAATCCGGCTGCGCGAGCGTGCAGGTGTTCGCGCCCGTCCGGCCGGTGATCGTGAACACGGCGTGGACACCGCCGTCGGCCGTTCCGTCGGAGTTCAGGACGAACCGCGCCTCGCGCACCGGACCGTTCGCCGCGATGAACGATGGAATCCTGTCGGTTCCGCCGTCCTTGCCTGCGAACGCTATCTGCGGATTCACGAACGGGCTCGTGCCGCCGAGCGCGGGCTGAATGTGGCACCCGCCGCAGCTGTCGAGGTTCATCCTCGGCCCGAGGCCATCCGGGACATTTTCCACTTCGGCAAAATCCGCCGCGCCGGCTGTAAAGAACGCGGCCTGCGTCCCGCTCAGTCCTGCGAGCTGCCCGCCCGCGCCCGCGGAGCCGCCGCGCACGCCGGGGTCCTGGGCCCTGAACTGCTGAAAGAACTGCTGTGACGAAACAATCTCGGTCTGAAAAAAGAACAGGCACGCGACGGCTGCCGCCAACGTCAGCGGCACAACAAGCTTGCGCCTCATGGTCGTTTCCTCGTCAACCAGCAATATGGACTGCGCGATCGTCGAGCGAACGCGGTGTCCAGCGGTTGAAAAGATCGTTCTTCGCTTCGGTATGCGCTGTCTGTACTTCGGAATGCAACTAGTGTGCCCGCGTTGCGCATGATGCGTTACTTCAAAGACGTAGCGCGAATTCCTCGACTTGGCCTGCTGAAGGAATGTCGTGACGGAACGACGGAGGACCGAGCGATATCGACTAACGATTTGATTCGGCACTGTTTGAGATGTCGCTGCCCGGCGACGCGGAGTGGTAGCCACGCGCCGAACAGGTGGCGTAGAATCGTACGCCCACGCCCAATGGTGCCTGGAATCGCTCAACTCCATGGCGATTGACGCGGCAAAGACGGACCTCCCCCCGCAGCTGCGACTTGTCCGGGATTTTGTCTTCAAACAAGCCCTGTCGCTCCCGCTCGAGCGCAGCTACCTTCACGAACCGGGGCTCGTCCCCGACCAGACGATCTTCCGGCTCGAGGATCTCCGCAAGCACCTCAACAACCCTTTCCTCGATCTGGACTTCCTGCAAATCGTCGATCGCGGACAACTCGTAGAGCTGCGCGGGGCGCGCTGTTTCAAAGTCGTGCAACGCCGGCAAATCGAATTCGTCAATCGCTGCGTGTTGCAGCAGCACCTGGAAAACGGCGCCGCGTGCGTGCTCGAGGGCGTAGACATCCTCGAGCCCCAGGTCAACCTCCTGGCGGCCACCCTGGACCGGGCGCATTCGTGTACTTTCAGCAACGCGGTCGTGTTCTTTTCGCAGCGAGGCAACGAGGCGTACCGAGGCCATCTTGATACCGACGACGTCCTCGCGATCCATCTTGCCGGAGCCAAGAAGTGGCGAATACACCGGCGCCAGTCGCCCCGACGGGTCGACCTGACCGATCTGCCGGAATCGGGCATGGGACCGCTCGAGGCAGAGGTCGTGATGCGGGCCGGCGACGTGCTGTTCCTGCGCAGCGGCACCCCGCACCAGGTCGAGACCGTGGACGATTATTCTTTGCACCTCTCGTTCGATCTGTGCGACCGCGCCGTGAATATCGAGGCGGCATTCAATTTGCTCCTCAAGCGCTACGATCGCGATGCCTTGCCGCCGTACAGCGCCACGAGCGAAGTGCTCGACAAAGCGATCAGCGCGGGCCGGACCGATGACTTCAAGCGGGAAGTGTGCGATTTGCAGGAGCGGCAAAAGCACAACTACGAGGAATTCCGCCAGCTGATAAGCGGCAATCGCGTGAGTTTTTTCGACCGCTTTATCGCCGCGGAGGCCAAGGCGATTCCGGTGATCGTCATCGTGGCGTTGGCCTCGCTGCTGGAGGAGATCAGTTGGGCGCTTGAAATCTCCGGTGCGGGCGGGGGCTTTCTCCCGATTTGAAACCGGCCTATGCCCACTTCAGCCTTTCGCGGATGGAGCGGCCCATCACCCAGTCCTTGTCGCTCTCGGACAGGAAGGAGAGCTCCTCGGTGAAATGGGTGACGCGCTGACGGTAGGGCACGCGGGTGAAGGAGGTGTTGGTCAGATCGGTCCCCCAATAGCAGCGCTGCGGCCCGTAGGCGTCGAACACGCGCTTCAGATGGTCGTTCAGGTCGCGGAACGGATAAGGCTCCAGCGACGCGTTGACGAGGTTCGACATCTTGATGCTGACGTTGGGGTACTTGGCGAGCGCCACGGCGTCCCCGATCTTCTCGGCCATCTTCCCTTCCTTTGCGATGGCGGTATTCACTCCCAGGTGATCGATGATGAGCGGCAGTCCCGGGTGGCGCTGCGCGATCGGTCCGAACCGGTGCACGTTGCCGAACGCCAGGAACATGACCGGAAGCCCGTTCTTCTCGGCCGCCGGCCAGAACCAGCTTGGCGAGAGCCGCGGCGTCTGCGATCTTCTCCGCCATCTTTCCCTCCTTCGCGATGGCGGTATTCACGCCCATGTGATCGATGATGAGCGGCAAATTCGGGTGGCGCTGCGCGATTGGTCCGAACCGGTGCACGTTGCCGAACGCCAGGAACATGACGGGAAGCCGGTTCTTCTCGGCCGCCGACCAGAACCAGTCAGCGGTGCCGTCGGAGAGCCAGGCGAGCGTTTCGGGAGTGTTGAACGTCACGCGCACGCCGAGCATGCCCGGCTGATCCTTCCACCCCGGCAGGAGCGCAGCCGACTTCGGATCCTGCAGCGGGATGCGGCCCATGACCGCGAAGCGGCCGGGATAGCGCCTGACGGCTTCCAGCGCATAGCTGTTTACGTCGTTGAGGGCCGGCGGCACGAGGACGACGCGATCCACGCCGGCCGCGTCCATCAGCGGAACCACGCGCTCGACAGTGAACGGTTCGGGCAGCTGCGGAGTCGCGCCCGGGTTCCAGGGGTAGTCCGGACCATTCGCTTTCCACAGGTGCACCTGCGCGTCGACGATCATGCGCTTTCCCACGGGCTGCGTGGCGCACGCGCCGGTTGCCAGCGCCACACCGGCGCCGAGCGTCGTTCCCAGGAATTTGCGTCGTGTGAACATGGCTGCTCCTACGTGACAGTGGTGACGAACTGATCATAGCAAGGATGAGGGCGGAAGGACCGCCGGGCGCGGCAACGGGTTGAAGGGAGTGCGGGTCTGTGAGTGGAAAACAAAAAACCCCGCGCCTCTTTCGAGGCCGGGGTTTCTTGCTTGAAGGGAGTCTGGCACTGACCTACTTTCGCGCGGTATACCTCGCACTATCATCGGCGCTGCCCCGTTTCACGGTCCTGTTCGGGATGGGAAGGCGTG
>WNFL01058262.1_pt2 | contig 11407 bp, 15 predicted proteins | sample 5400361 | NCBI WGS metagenome assembly WNFL01 (sample SAMN13153351, study PRJNA577476) | soil metagenome | isolation source: 40 cm soil on Douglas fir-dominated hillslope | place: USA:California | collected 2013-09-17
CTCCTGTTCGGCTCCGCGTTCATCCTGGTCGGCATCCTCGCCCTCTACGTCAACGCCGGCTCCGGCTCGTTCTCGTTCCTCGATTTCGAGGCGACCGCGTTCCCGCGCTCACTCCAGCGCTGGGTGTTCCTGGCGTTCTACGTCGGCTTCGGCGTGCTTGCCGGAATCTGGCCGCTGCACACGTGGTCGCCCGACGGTCACGCGTCTGCCCCGACCGCGGTCTCGATGCTCCACGCCGGCGTGCTCATGAAGCTCGGGGCGTACGGCGTCGTGCGGGTCGGGATGGGGTTACTGCCCGATGGCGCGGCGGATCTGTCCTGGCTGGTCGGCACGATCGCATGCGTGAACATCGTCTACGGCGCGCTGTCGTCCATGGCGCAGACGGACCTCAAGTACGTCATTGCGTATTCGTCCGTGTCGCACATGGGGATCGTCATGCTCGGCGCCGCGACCCTCACCGAGGCGGGGCTCAACGGCTCCGTGTTCCAGATGTTCGCCCACGGGGTCATGACGGGGCTGTTCTTCGCGCTGGTCGGCCTGGTCTACGAGAAATCGCACTCCCGCGAGATCGGCAAGATGGGCGGATTCGGCAAGGTCATGCCGGGTATCGCGACCGCGTTCACGATCGGCGGTCTTTCGTCCCTGGGGCTGCCGGCCACTGCCGGCTTCGTCGCCGAGCTGCTGACCTTTCTGGGGTCGTGGCGCTCCGGGCATTCGTGGTGGCTCTATCCCGCCGTCGCGGGAACGTTCTTGACCGCCGTGTACGTGCTGCGCGTCGTCAAGCAGATCTTCTGGGGCCCGTCCTCGCCCCACTTCCATGATCTCGTGGACGCGCGCGGGCCCGAGTGGGTCGCGCTGGTGATGCTCGTCGCCGTGCTGGTGCTCTTCGGCATGGTGCCGGGGCTGGCGATCGCGCCGATCGACACGGCGACGGTCCCGCTCCTGGCGCGGATCGTGACCCCGTGAAGCCCTTCACCCTCGAGATCGGTCTCGGCATCGTCATGCTCGTCGTCTTCGCCGGGACCCTGACCGGCCGCGGCAACGATCGGCGATGGATCGCCTGGATCGCCACCGTGGGAGTCCTGGCGGTCGGTGTCGTCAGCGCGCTCCTGAAACCCACGGCGCCGGCGCTGTTCGGCATGTTCGTCCAGGACGCGCTCGCGATCTTCGCGAAGCGGCTCTTCCTGGCCGCGACGTTCATCGGGCTCCTGGCCGGGATCTCTCGAGACGGCGTCGCGTGCGGCCGGCGCGGCGGCGAATATCACCTGCTGCTCCTGTCCTCGCTCCTCGGCATGCTGGTGCTGTCGTCCGCTCGCGATCTGATCTTGTTGTTCGTCGCGTTCGAGCTGATGTCGATCCCGCTTTACGTACTCGCGGGCTTCGGCAAGAGCCAGGACGAATCGGTCGAGGCGGCGCTCAAGTTCTTCCTGGTGGGCAGCGTCTCCTCGGCGGTGATGGCCTACGGACTGTCGTTCGTGTACGGCGCGACGCACACGACCGATCTGGCGCGGGTGGCCCAGACCTTCTCGGTCGGCCAGCCGCTCCTGCTGCTCGGGCTCCTCGCGGTGTTCGCCGGCTTCGCGTTCAAGATCGCCGCCTTCCCGTTTCACATGTGGGTGCCCGACACGTACGAGGCCGCCTCCACGCCCTTCGTGGCATGGCTCTCGGTGGCCCCGAAGGCGGCCGGCTTCGTCGCTCTGTTCCGCGTCTACTTCGAGGGCATGGGGGAGCGGGCCGTGGCGTGGATGCCGATCGCGGCGGGCCTCGCGGCGGTCACGATCGTCGCCGGCAATCTGATGGCGTTGCCCCAGCAGAACACCAAGCGCCTCCTCGCGTACTCCGGCATCGCGCACATCGGCTACATGCTCGTCGGATTCGCCGCCGCCTCCGCCTCGGGCATGGCGATGGTGCTCTTCTATCTGGTGGCCTACGTGTTCGGGAACATGGGGGCGTTCCTGGTCGTCGAGGCCGTCGCGCGCTCGGAGCGCTCGGAGGCGACGGCTGCTTTGCGGGGTCTCGCTCAGCGCTCGCCGCTGCTGGCGCTGGCGATGCTGCTGTTCCTGCTCTCGCTCGGCGGCATCCCGTTCGTGGCGGGCTTCTGGGCGAAGCTCTACGTCTTCTGGGCGGCCGCCGCGGCCGGCCTCTACTGGCTCGTGCTCCTCGGCGCGCTCTTGACGGTGGTCGCGCTCTTCTACTACCTGCTCGTCGCCAAGCGCATGTACATCGAGCCCCCGGACGCCGCCCTGGCCGTCATCCTCTGTGCGCTCTGCGTGGTCGCGCTTGGTGTGTATCCCAAGCCGATCGTGATGGCGGCGCTTCGGATCGCCACACCGCTCTTCTAAGCTTCTAACAATCTAAGATTGTTACGATTTACCTCCATGTCTTGACAGCTCGAATTTGGCCGGGTATTTTTTGTACCGACTGGTCAGTACACATGACGACAAAGACGATGGAAAACGGAAAGGTTCGGGAGGGCCGTTCGACCCGCGAGGCGATCCTCGAGGCGGCGAGCCGGCTGATCCACGTGCACGGCTACAACCACACGTCGCTGGACGACGTGCTGCGTGAGAGCGGCGTCGGCAAGGGGAACTTCTACTACTACTTCAAGAGCAAGGAAGACCTCGGCTACGCCATCCTGGATCAGATCATCGGCTCATTCCTCGAGCGCACGCTCGAGCCGTGCTTCTCGGATCCCGAAGGGCCGGCGCTCGGGCAGATCCGATGCTTCCTCGATCGGCTTCTCGAGACCCAGCGCGCGCGCAACTGTGTCGGCGGCTGCCCGCTGGGCAATCTCGCCTCCGAGCTGTCCGACGTGCACGAAGGCTTCCGCGAGCGCCTCGCCTCGGTGTTCGCCGCGTGGCGCGAGCGGCTGACCCTCGTCCTTCGTTCGGCGCAGAATCGGGGCGCGGTCAATGCCTCGTGCCGGCCCGAAGCGGTCGCCGATTTTCTCGTCGCTTCGCTCGAGGGCGCGATTCTGCTGACGAAGCTGACGAAAGACATCGCCGTCATGGAGCAATGCGTGGCGGAGACGAAGCGTTATCTGTCGCTGTTCGAGCCGAGGGTATGACGGTCATGGACAGGACGAAGCCGGACGGCGACGGCGCCCTCGTCGAGGCGCTGCGGCGCGAGGATCCAGAAGCTCCGGAGCAGCTGGTCGAGAGGTACGGCGACCGCGTCTATCGGCTCGCCCTGCGTATCACCGGATCGAACGAGGATGCCGAAGAAGCGGCGCAGGACGCGCTGTGGACGGCTGCGCGGAAGATTTCCACGTTCAAGGGCGAGTCCGCCTTCGGGAGCTGGCTCTACCGCATCGCCGCGAATGCCGCCTATCAGAAGCTGCGCGCGCGCCGGTCGAAATCGCACGAGATCGCGATCGATGACGTCCTGCCGACGTTCGACGACGACGGCCGGCACTTCGAGCCGATGGCCGACTGGTCGGATCGGGTCGACGAGCAGGCGCTCCAGGGCGAGCTGCGCCGGGTGCTGGGTGACGCGATCGACCGGCTGCCGCCGGACTATCGCACGGCCCTCGTGCTCCACGACGTCGAAGGCCTGTCGAATCCGGACATCGCCGAGGCGCTCGGGATCAGCCTGCCGGCCGTGAAGTCGCGGGTGCATCGCTCGCGCCTCTTCGTGCGCAAGAGCCTCGCCGAGTACATGAAGACGGCCTGAGGCCCGTCGAGCCGACGCTCGCTGGTTGACGCAGGGCGTCGGCTTGTGGTCTCATGGACCCTCGTCGAAGTCACCGGAAGAGAAAGGTCTGGGCCATGGAAGCCGTGATCGCGACCGGAGGTAAGCAGTACTGTGTGACGACCGGGCAGGTCATCTCGGTCGAGAAGCTGCCGGGTGAGAAGGGCGCGGCCGTCGAGTTCAAGTCGGTGCTGCTCGTGAACCGTGACGGCCAGGTGATCTCGGGTGAACAAGCGCTCAGCGGTGCGAAGGTGTCCGGTGAGGTCGTGGCTCAGGGTCGTCGCCGCAAGGTCAGAGTCGTGAAGTTCAAGCGCCGGAAGAACTATCGCCGGAACCGCGGCCACCGCCAGGCGGCCACGACGGTCCGGATCACGAAGATCGAGGTCTAGGACGCGATGGCTCACAAGAAGGGCGTCGGCAGCTCGAGAAACGGCCGGGACTCGAATCCCCAGATGCTCGGCGTCAAGCGGTTCGCCGGCCAGTTCGTGACGGGCGGCTCCATCCTCGTCCGCCAGCGCGGCACGCGGTTCAAGCCCGGTCTCAACGTCGGAATCGGCTCGGACGACACGCTGTTCGCGAAGCTGGACGGCTACGTGAAGTTCGAGCGGCGCGGAGACTCGCGCTTCGTGAGCATCGGCTCCAACCCGGTGTGACCTCCGCCGGGCCCGCCCGGGCCCGTGGTTGCCAGGCATGTTCGTCGACGAGATCGATGTCTTCGTCAAGGGTGGCGACGGAGGCGCCGGCTGCGTCAGCTTCCGTCGCGAGAAGTTCGTGCCCTACGGGGGTCCCGATGGCGGCGACGGCGGTAACGGCGGCAGTATCTGGCTCGAGGCCGCTCCCCAGCTGACGACCCTCCTCGACTTTCACTACCGGCGGCACTACCACGCCGAGCGCGGGACCCACGGCCAGGGCTCGAACCGACACGGCGCCAGCGGTGAGGACCTGATCCTGAAGGTCCCGCTAGGGACCGTCGTCGCCGATCGCGACACCGGCGAGGCCCTCGGGGACCTGACGACGCCGGGTCAGCGCATCCTCGCGATCCGCGGCTCGCGAGGCGGACGCGGCAACGCGCGCTTCGCCACCTCGACCAATCAGGCGCCGCGCCGCGCCGATCTCGGCCGACCCGGCCCCGAGCGCTGGCTTCATCTCGAGCTGAAGCTGCTCGCCGATGTCGGCGTGATCGGCTTTCCCAACGCCGGCAAGTCGACCCTGGTGTCACGCCTGTCGGCGGCGAAACCGAAGATCGCCGACTATCCGTTCACCACGCTCGAGCCGACGCTCGGCATCGTGCGCGCCGACGAGGACCACTCGTTCGTGATCGCCGATCTCCCCGGACTGATCCCGGGCGCGGCCGACGGGAAGGGGCTCGGGCATCAGTTTCTTCGCCACACCGAGCGCACCCGGCTGCTGGTGCACATGCTGGATCTCGATCCGCAGACCGGGCGCGATCCGCTCGACGATCTGCAGGTGATCGATGGCGAGCTCGCGGCGTACTCGGCCGAGCTCGCGGCGCGCCCGCAGATCATCGTGGCCAACAAGGCGGATCTGCCCGACGCGGCCCCGGGTCGCGAGCGAGTCGAGCAGCACTGCGCCGCGAACGGCCTCCCGCTCTTCGTCATCTCCGCGGTCACCGGGAGTGGGCTCCCCGACCTCGTCCGCGCGCTCGCGGCGCGCCTGCAGTCCCTCTCGGCCGCGGACACGGTCGCACCCGCCCCAGCGCCCGCCTCGAGTCGCGATCGTCGGAGCGCGCGATGACCGGCGCCCGCAGGCTGGGACGCGTGCGGCGCCTCGTCGTGAAGGTCGGGAGCGGACTTGTGACGACGCAAGGCGTCGGCGCCAGCGCCGCCCGCATCGAGGCGCTCGCGGCCGACATCGCGTCGGTCAGCGAGGGACGGCGGATCGTGCTGGTCTCCTCGGGCGCGATCGCGACCGGCATGGCGCGGCTCGGGCTCGTGGAGCGGCCGCGCTCCATTCCCGAGAAGCAGGCGGCCGCGGCGGTGGGACAACCCGCGCTGATGTTGCAGTACGAGGCGGCGTTCGGCCGCCATCGCATCCCGGTCGGCCAGGTGCTCCTGACCGCCCAGGACATCAGCGATCGCGCGCGCTATCTGAACGCCAAGAACACGTTGCTGGCGCTCCTGAAGTTCGACGTCATGCCGATCGTGAACGAGAACGACACGGTCGCGGTCGAGGAGATCAAGGTCGGCGACAACGACAATCTGAGCGCCCTGGTCGCCTCGCTGATCGACGCGGACCTCCTCGTGCTCCTGACCGACGTGGATGGCCTGTACACGGACGACCCCTCGGTGAACGCGCGGGCCCGCAAGCTCGATATGGTGGATGCCGTCACCGACGAGATCGAGGGCCTGGCTCACGATCGCGCGGACCGCGTGTCGGTGGGGGCGGCAGCCGGCGTCCCGATGGTCATCGCCAGCGGGCTCGAGCCCGGCGTGCTCCGCCGGATCCTCGACGGCGAGTCGGTGGGGACCTACTTCGCCCCGAAGGCCGACCGGCTGGGGGCGCGCAAACGCTGGATCGCATTCGCGGTTCCGCCGCAGGGGCGACTCACGGTTGACGCCGGGGCGCTGACGGCATTAACTCAGCGTGGCAAGAGTCTCCTGCCTTCAGGCATAGTCGACATCGAGGGGGACTTCGACTCGGGGGAGGTGGTGGCTCTCCTGGGAGGCGCCGGCGCCAAGGAGTTCGCCCGGGGAGTCGTGAACTTCGACGCGACCGAGCTCCGTAAGATCCGCGGAGCGAAGACGCAGGAGATCGAGCATCGGCTCGGCTACAAGAGCTTCGACGAAGTGATCCACCGAGACAATCTGGTGATTCTCTAGCCTATAGAGGACGTGCGCGCTGCAGGCCGTTGCGGGGGCTGGGGCCCCGCCGGCCGAGGCGTGCTTATAAAGAACATGACGATGGACCCGAGAGCCCTGATCGAAACCCGCGCGCGGTCGGCGCGGGCCGCGGCACGCGCGATGGCGCTCTGCCCGACGAAGACGAAGAACGAGGCGCTGCAGCAGATGGCGCGCGGGCTCGTCGAGAAGAGCCAGGTGTTGCTCGAGGCCAATCGCGCCGACGTCGAGCGGGCGCGTGGCCGCGTCGCGAAGGCGTTCCTCGATCGGCTGACGCTCACCGAGTCGCGGATCGAGGAGATGGCCCAGGGGCTGCGGGAGATCGCGACCTTGCCGGATCCGGTCGGCGCCGTCGTCGAGTCGTGGCGCCGTCCCAACGGCATCGAGATCTCGCGTGTTCGGGTGCCGCTCGGGGTGGTCGGCTTCATCTACGAGTCGCGCCCGAACGTCACCGCCGACGCCGCCGGCCTCTGCGTGAAATCGGGCAACGCGGTCGTCCTGCGCGGCGGCAGCGAGGCGATCGAGTCGAACATCGCCATCGCCGCCGTGCTGACGAAGGCCCTCGAGAAAGTGGGCGCGCCCGCCGACGCGGTGCAGTTCGTCGACACCACGGACCGCGCCGCGGTGGCGGCGCTGCTCGAGCTCGACGAGCTCGTGGACCTGATCATCCCGCGGGGCGGCGAGGAGCTCGTGCGGTGGGTGAGCCGCAACTCGCGCGTGCCCGTGCTGAAGCACGACAAGGGAGTCGTGCACGCTTTCGTCGACGCCGATGCCGACCTCGCGATGGCCGGTACGATCGTGGTCAACGCGAAGGCGCAGCGGCCGAGCGTGTGCAACGCGCTCGAGACCCTGCTGGTGCATCGCGCGATCGCCCCGAGCCTCTTGCCGTCCTTGGCGACGCGCCTCGCCGAAGCCGGCGTCGCGCTCCGCGGGTGCCCCCAGACCGTCGCGCTGGTGCCCGGGATGACCGCCGCGACCGACGCGGACTGGGACGCCGAGTACCTGGACCTGATTCTCTCGATCCGCGTGGTCGACGATCTCGACGCGGCGATCGAGCACATCGCGCGACACGGCACGGGCCTCGCCGAAGTGATCGTGACCAACGACCTGACCCATGCTCGCCGCTTCACTCGGGAAGTCGACGCGGCCGCCGTGCTCGTGAACGCGTCGACCCGCCTCGTGGACGGCGGTCAGTTCGGCATGGGCGCCGAGATGGGGATCTCGACGTCGCGGGTGCACGCCCGCGGCCCCGTCGGCGTGCGAGAGCTGACGACGACCAAGTTCGTCGTGCAGGGCGACGGGCAGGTGCGGGACTAAGTGCGGCTCCTGATCGTGTCGACCCGGCTCTAGCGCGTGGCGCGTACGGCGGTCCTCGGCGGCTCGTTCAATCCGATCCACTACGGCCACTTGCTGCTCGCCGACGACGTGGCCGATCTGCTCGGTCTCGAGCGCGTGTTGTTCGTGCCCGCCGCGCGGCCGCCCCACAAGCCGAACGCCGATCTCGCGCCCGCGCAGGACCGGTACGCGATGGTCGAGCTGGCGATCGCCGGCCACCCGAAGTTCGCGGTCTCCGATCTCGAGTTCCGGCGGTCCGGGCCCTCGTATACCGTCGACACCCTGGAGGCGCTCGACATCTCGCGAACGGACCTGTTCCTGATCGTCGGCTCCGAGACGTTCCTCGACCTGCTCACCTGGCGCGCGTCCCGCCGGGTGGCCGAGCTCGCGCAGCTGATCGTCGTGCCACGGCTCGGCAGTGCGTTCGATCCGGAAAGCGCGGCGGCCCGGAAGGTCGTGCACGAGATCGGTCAGGAGCCGCTCGTCGTCCGCGCGAGCTCGCTGCCGATCTCGGCGTCGGATCTTCGGCGCCGGGTGCGAGAGGGACGCTCCATCGCGTACCGGCTTCCGGAGGCCGTCGACGCGTACATTCGCGCTCGGCGCCTCTACCGGTCCGTCGAATCGTGACCACGCCGACGGCCGAGTGGAAGGCCCGTCGCGCCGCCCGCGCCGCGCTGGACAAGCGTGCCGGTGATCTGGTGGTGCTCGACGTGCAGCGCGTATCCAGCGTCACCGACTACTTCCTGATCTGCAGCGGTAAGTCGACGACTCATCTGGAGACGATCACGGACGCGATTCGCGCGGAGCTCCGGGGTGAAGGGGTCAACGTGCTGCACGCCGAAGGCCTCGCCGAGAGCGGCTGGGTCCTGCTCGACTACGGGGACGTGCTGATGCACGTATTTCTGGAAGACACCCGCCTGTACTATGCGCTCGAGCGATTGTGGGGGGACGCGCCGACGCTCGCGCTCGAGGATTCGTGACGAAATCGTGTCTCGATGGCCCGTTGGTGTTGCGCGCTCTTGATGTGCATGCTAGCGTTGTTTGCTCGATTGCGCGCCATCGTCGTACGGGAGGAGGCCGCGATGCGCAAGGACCGTCTCGCATACTTCAAAAAGCAACTTGTCGAGAAGCAGCGGCAGCTGACCGAGGAGGTCGGCCGGACCGCTTTGTACGGGAAGGACGCGGAGGACGACTCGATCAAGGACCTGGGCGACCAGGCCAATACCGCGTACACGCGAGAGTTCTTCTTCGAGCTCGGCACCGGCGACCGTCGCTTGCTTCGCGACGTCGTCTCGGCCCTCCAGAAGCTCGACGATGGGGCGTTCGGGTCGTGCGAGCGGTGCAACGAGCCGATTGCCGAGAAACGGCTGGAGGCGCTGCCGTTCGCGCGTCACTGTATCGACTGCCAGCGGGTGATCGAGGAAGAGGAGCGGATGGCCACGGGCTAGTCGTGCCCCGCGCCGTCGCGCTCCCGCACGGTCCGTCCCAGGAATCGCGGCGCCCATGACGTTGCCGGCCTCGGTCCGCTCGCTCCTGTCGCTGGGCCTGACCCTCAAGAGCTTCTTCCAGGCGGGCGCGGGCCCGCGCCCCGAGGCCGACGATTCCTCCACCCTCGAGCTGCTCCAGCGCGCCCAGGAAGCGCGGCGCCTGGGCCGCTCCGACGAAGCCGCCACCCACTATCGGTTGGTCGTCCAGCGTCGCCGCGACCATCTCGGCGCCTTGCGGGGTCTCCGCGATCTCGCCGCCGAGGGCGGGCGATGGCGCGAGGCCCTGGACGCGCAGCAGCGAGTCCTCGGCGCCGTCGGCTCGACCGAGCGCTCGCCCGAGACGGAATGGCTCGCCGCGATCTACTACGAGCTCGGCCGAACGGAGGTCGCGCGGTCCAACGCGGGCGGCGCCCTCGCGCATTTCAAGAGCGCCTCGCGTGCCGATCGGTTCTTCCTGCCGGCGGCGCTCGCGCTCGGGGATGCCCACGAGCTGACCGGCGATCACCGGGAAGCCGTCCGCACCTGGGAGCGCGCGGCCGAGTCGTTACCGGCGCTTCCGCTCCTGGCCCGGCTCGAGCGGGCCTATCGGCAGGAAGGCCGCCCGAGTCGCATGATCGCCCTCTATCGTTCGGCGATCGACCGGGCGCCCGACGATCTGGCGCTGGCCGTCGCCCTCGGGCGGGTTTTTCTCGAGCTGGAGATGCTCGACGAGGCCGCCGACCAGTTCGAGAAGGTGGAAGTGCGCGCGCCCGGCTCCGCCGCCGTCCACGCGCTGCTCGGCGCGGTCTTCGAGCGCCGTGGCGAGACGCGCGAGGCGTTCGAGGAGTATCGTCGCGCCTTGCAGCTCGGGCATGCGTTCGACTGGCCGTATCGGTGTGACGCGTGTGGCGCATCGGCTCCGATGTGGCAGGACCGCTGCGCTCAGTGCCGTCGCTGGAATGCGCTGCGCCCCGTCGGCGCCTAGCTCTCCGCATTCGTGCTCTCGAGCTTCACCGTCGCCGCGCTCGACCTGGTGTTCCCCGCACTGTGCCCGGTGTGCGACACGACGCTCGGCGCCGGCCGGCGCGATCCGCTGTGCGGAACGTGCTGGAGCGCGATCAGCCGGCTCGGCGCGCCCTGGTGCGACCGCTGCGGCGCCGCCTCTATCGTGACCGAGGCCGACCCGCCATGCGTTGCACCCCGGCTCACTTGCGCGCTGTGCGCCAGCGCGCCCCCGCAGTACGACTACGCGCGCTCGGCGGCGCTCTACGAAGGCCCGCTCCGCGAGGCGATCCACGCCCTGAAGTTCTCGGGCCGGCGCGCGCTGGCGGGCCCGCTCGGCGATCTCGCCGCCGAGCAGAGTGCCCCTTCGCTCCCTGATACCATCGACGCGCTGATTCCGGTGCCGCTCGCGCGAACACGTGAGCGGGAGCGCGGGTTCAATCAAGCCGCGCTGCTCGCCCGGCGGATCGGCAGCCATCTGGACGTGCCGATTCGGTCGAGCTGGCTCGCGCGCGTCCGATCGACTCGACCGCAGAGCGAGCTCTCGGCCACCGAGCGCCGCGTCAACGTTCGCGATGCCTTCCGGGCGTCGGATCGGGTCGCGGGCCACCACGTCCTCGTGGTCGACGACATCCTCACGACGGGCGCGACGCTCGAGGCCTGCGCGCGCGCACTGCGGGCCGCAGGGGCTCGGCGTGTCGGGGTCCTAACAGTTGCCCGCGTCGTCCACGCGGCCGTATAATTTGACCCAGTTCGGACTTTCCACGGCCCCCACAAGGAGCTCGCCCATGAGTGTTCGTGTCGGCGTGAACGGATTCGGTCGAATCGGTCGCGTGTTCTTCCGGACGGCTCTGGAGTCGAAGGACATCGAAGTCGTCGGGGTCAACGATCTGGCGGATGCCAAGACCCTGGCCCACCTGCTGAAGCACGATTCCGTCCACGGGAACCTCAAGGCGGACGTCGTGGCGAAGGGCGAGGCGATCTTCGTGGATGGACGCGAGATCCGCGTCTGCGCCCTCAAGGATCCGGCGGCGCTTCCGTGGCGGGAGCTCGGCG
>WNFL01178335.1_pt1 | contig 11407 bp, 11 predicted proteins | sample 5400361 | NCBI WGS metagenome assembly WNFL01 (sample SAMN13153351, study PRJNA577476) | soil metagenome | isolation source: 40 cm soil on Douglas fir-dominated hillslope | place: USA:California | collected 2013-09-17
TTCCGGCGAACAACAATATTTGCGGGTTCCTGCCGAAAGGGGAGGTCCCAAAACCTGACTCGGGCGGATTTTACGTGGGGTATGAGGCGGAAAGCATCTCCGGATCAATTCGTACCGACCCCGCTGCCCGTGATCATCTAGGAGAACTCCAAGCTTGGAATTTAAACACCGGCAAGCGAGTTTGGCAGCACAACTTCAAGACAATCCTTTGGGCTCCCCTTTTAGTTACGGGAGGTGATTTGGTATTCGCCGGTGGCACCCCGGATCGACTTTTCAGGGCATTCGACGCTCGCACTGGTGATGAGCTCTGGAGCTTTCCGGCCCCTGCCGGCGTCATCGGAATTCCTAGCTCTTTTGAAGTCGACGGTGAGCAATACATCGCTGTAACAGCCGGTTGGGGACTTGATGCCCAAGGCGTGCAGAACGGCGTAGACAAAATACAGGGAATTCAAACCATCGTCCCGAACGCCGGGACATTACTCGTCTTTAAGATTCGTTAATTGCTGTTACCAGAGAGGACCTGATGCAGTGAGTAGAAAACTTGAGGGCAAGGTCGCCTTAATCACTGGCGCATCCAGCGGAATCGGCCTCGCCGCGGCCGAGTTGTTTGCGGAAGAAGGAGCTTCCGTTTACCTGACCGGGCGACGCCTTCCTGAGCTGAATGCCGCTGTGAAGAAAGTTGGCTCCCGTGCAACGGGGATTGTCAGTGACGTGTCCCAGATCGAAGATCTTGACGAAGTGTTTTCCCAGATTGGGGCAGAGAAGGGAGTTCTGGATACCGTCTTTGCGAACGCGGGGAGTGGGACCTTCTTGCCCCTTGGGGAGATAACAGAGAGTCAGTACCAGGAAATGTTCGACGTAAACGTAAAGGGAGTTATATTTACCGTGCAGAAGGCACTGCCCCTGCTGCGCGATGGATCGACAATCGTCCTGAATTCGTCGACGGCGGCTTCAAGGAGCATTCCGGCGTTCAGCGTCTATGGCGCCACTAAAGCCGCGGTGCGCAATTTGGCGCGCACGTGGGCGCGCGACCTAGCGACTCGTCGCATCCGCGTCAACGTCGTAAGTCCGGGTGTGGTGGTGACGCCGGGTTACAAGACGATGAGGTTCACGCAAGCTCAGATCGATCAGTTTGCGGCTGAGGCGGCCGCGACCATACCACTAGGTCGTACTGGAACGGCGGAAGAGATCGCGCGGGCAGTGCTCTTTCTGGCCTGCAGCGATTCCAGCTTCGTCAATGCTGCTGAACTCGTCGTTGATGGCGGACAGACGCAGGTCTGAGGGCGATCAGACGCGCAGCGCGTTCGGGTCTAAGCGGAAGTGAATTTCCGGAGCAACTTATGGATAACAAATACTTCGTGTTGCACTCGCGCGCTCGCCGTAATTTTTTGTCTGCAATTGGTCGTGCCGGACTCGTATCAGCTGCGGGGCTGGCATTGATGGGCGCGCAGCGGAATGACACGAAAATCGACCATAGGAGGAGCGAGATGGAAAGACCGATCGACGTAGTACGTAGGTTCTGTGCGGCGTGGTCCGACAATCTCGGGGCCGCCGAGCTGGCCGCATTTTTTACCGATAATGCCATTTACCACAATATTCCGCTGGCACCGGTCACCGGCAGAGAGGCCATCGCGAAATACATCTCCTCGTTCATCCGTCCTGGCGCGCCAGGCATTGAGAGCATTCAGTTCCGCGTCATCAACATCGCAGCAAATGGTCCGGTCGTGATGACCGAGCGGGTGGACGTTTTCAAGCTCCGTGACAAGTCGTTCGAGCTGCCAGTCATGGGGACCTTCGAGGTCAATGGCGGTAAGATCAGCGCCTGGCGCGACTATTTCGACATGAATCAATTCACCACCCGGATGGGATAAGGCTAGACGTCAGTCGGGCAGTGGACGGAGGACTAGGCCGATAACCGGGATCACAATCCGGGCATCGTGCCAGGCACCGATACCATCTGATTTCGAGTCAGCGCGTCTGTCGTAGACTCGCGGCGGAGGCGGAGTCCGTCTTTGATGCTCGCAACTGATTGAGAAATCATAAATGATTTCGTCGCATCATTTTTTACCCCTATCTTTACCCACGCTCAGTTGGGTCGGGCGTTGAGTGTTCGCTTTGGGGCGTGGACGACATGGCTGCAAGCGACCTTGCAGTCCCTAGCGGAGCGTAGCGGGCGGGCGAAATATTTGACCTTCAGCTAGCACCGGGATTATGTGCAGTCCAACGTTTAATGAGTATAGTCTGCGAGACACCCTCGATATCAAAGTCCCTCGGCCGTTCCGTATGTTCAGACGGCCGGTTTCGGCCAGGAGGAGACCATCGAGTATTTCCTCCAAAGCAGTCACCCGATCCGCATTATCATTACCCATGCGGACAGACGTTCTCGGATGCGTCGGCACGTTCTGCGAATTTCAATAGTCCTGACCGGCCGGTCTGGTGAATAACTATTAGACGGCTGCCGAGCACGCTACCGTAGGTCCTAAATTGGAGAAACGAAATGTCCGAGAGCGTCGACAAGGAAATCGAGGCAATTAAGGCGGTGCTTAAGGCCCTTGACGCCCTCTTGCCTGAGGCACGGACCAGCGTGCTTGAGTACGTCGTCAAGCGGCTGCAGATCTCTGTTGGTAGGGCCGCGCGCCTAGCAGACGAGGGGCTCACCAATGTTGCAGCCGATTTAGTCGCTACAGGCGCTCGCTTACCTGAGCCGGCAGCACCCACGCACATTAGGGATCTGAAGGAGAAAAAACAGCCTCGGTCCGCAAACGAGATGGCGGCGTTGGTTGCTTTCTTCCTATCGCACGTCGTGCCTGCCAAGGATCGTAAGTCAACCATAACTACGAAGGATATCGAGACCTACTTCAAGATCGCGGAGTTCCGGCTACCGGAAAAGGTGCAATTTACACTTCCCAATGCAAAGGCAGCGGGCTACCTCGACGCAGTCGGCAACGGTGAGTACAAACTGAACGCGGTGGGGCACAACCTCGTAGTTCACAGTATGCCGCGGGGGTCCGGCACGGAAAGAGTTGCCAAGAAACGGCCCTCAAAAAAGCGCACCACTGCGAAGAAGCGGTAATGCTCGGTCAGTTAATCGCTGACGTTGAGGCCTTGAGCGCTTCACTTCGTCGAGGTTCGGCCGTAAACGTAAACGATCAAAGTTCCAAGGATCGGGCGATTGCGTTGGCTACGCGTTACTTCAGCGATGTCAGACCTCAGGTCACACGCTCGCTAAGTGAAACGAAGGCCATTATTGAGCACGATAGCGAATGGCAACGGCTCGTGCGTTTGGCTCACGGGAACAATGCTCGGAAGAGCTATCTCAGGACGCTGACCGTTCTGAGGAAGGGGCTCTCGGAGATCAATATTTCCTCTCTTGCTACTGCGCCAGTCGCCAGTGCTCAAGCATCCGCTTCGAGAAATCTTTCCCGGGAAGAAGCCCTAATACTCCAGACATTAGAGGCTCTTGTTCCGAGTGCGGCGACGTCTTATCGCCAAGGCCTAGCTGATCTGGTGGGTATTGAACGCCTCTCCTACAGAGGGACCGCTGCGGAGTTTCGGGAATCCTTGCGGGAAACACTCGATCACCTTGCGCCGGACGCAGATGTAGAAAGGCAGACGTGGTTCAAGCTTGAGCAAGGGCAGACGAAACCAACCATGAAGCAAAAAGTCCGGTTCGTCCTCACTTCGCGTGGACGGAACAAGACTCAGCGGGAGGCTGCAGAAAAGTCTCTTGCGCTGATTGAAGAGTTGTCGGGAGAGGTGATGCGGGCGATCTACAACCGCGCTTCACTAGCGACGCATGTGCACGGGAGCAAGCTGGAAGTCCACAAGATCAAGCGATATGTGGACACCGTGCTCTTTGACCTGCTTGAGATTAGTTCGTAAATCAGTATGCCGTCTAACCTCCGCGTCAACCGGAGCACCCAACAGCTGCGCTGTTGGGTTCCCGCCGCGCGTCGGCGCCCGGTTACGCGGGGCATTGAAGGTCTGCTTCTTTAACGCCCCACCGTCAGCAACGGGTCGAGAGCCGACCTTAGTGATTTATCCGACGACTGCGCTGATGAACGTCATGCAGGATTCGGAAACGGCTCGATCAGGTCCGCGCCGGCACTCTAGCAGGCTGAACTGGGCCCTAAACTACCTGCCCGTTCGATTCCTCGCCCCTTTCTTTAGAAATCCCTTGTAAGTCCCTATGATTTATGCATTAAATACCGTCCGCATAACGGCGGTACTAGGCTGCAGCACACCAAAACGAGGGGGGTGGCAGATGGGTGTCGTTCGCTCTATTCATTCGTCCATACGTACTTCCCGTATGACGCCAGGGCAGTTTGCAGCCAAGTGGTCTGCCTCCACGTTGAAAGAGCGCAGCGCTGCTCAAGAGCATTTCATTGACCTTTGTCACGTGCTTAATGAGCCAACTCCAGCAGAGGCTGATCCCCACGGAGATCACTATTGCTTCGAACGCGGAGCCAGGAAAACCGGGGGCGGAGATGGCTGGGCCGATGTTTGGCGAAAGGATTGTTTTGCTTGGGAGTACAAGGGAAAGCACAAAGATTTAGAGGTCGCATTCGCTCAACTTCAACGCTACTCCCTCGCGTTAGACAACCCACCACTTCTCGTGGTGTCCGATATGGATCGCATCGAGGTCCATACCAACTTTAACAACACCGTTCATAGAATCCACCTAGTCCCAATAGCCGAACTCGGTTCGGAGCAGAATCTCAAAGTACTTAAATCTGTCTTCTCCGACCCGGATCAATTGAAACCGGGAAGGACCAAAACGGCAATCACCGAGGAGGCAGCGCAGCGGTTTGCGTCGATCGCGCAAGTCCTCCGTGACCGCGGCGGAGAGCCTCAGCGGGTTGCCCACTTCTTGAATAGAGTGCTTTTCTGTCTGTTCGCCCAGGATGCCAAGTTGTTGCCGAACGGCGTTGTCAGACAACTCCTCGAGACTGGTGTAACGCGTCCGGATCAAACCAATCAGATGCTGCGATACCTATTTGGGACGATGAGGAAAGGAGGCGTCTTTGGTCCTCACGTCATTGAATGGTTCAACGGTGGTCTGTTCGATTCTAGCGACGCCGTTCCGCTTGAGGCGGGCGAGATCAAAGAACTGCTCTCTATTGTGGACCTGGACTGGAGCGCGATCGAGCCTTCTGTCTTCGGCACGCTCTTCGAACGAGGATTAGACCCGGATAAGCGAGCGCAGATCGGCGCGCACTATACGGATTCGAAGTCCATCATGCGAATTGTTCAGCCGATCGTCATAGACCCACTTGCCGTCCGATGGAACGAAGCCAAGCGTGAAATCGAGCTTACGCTCGCCAAAGCGGAAAGGGCCAACGACAGGTCAGCCAAGACCAAGAGTCGGAAGAAAGCACAGCAGATCTTCGATGGCTTCCTGCACCATCTCGCGGAATTCAGGGTGCTCGATCCCGCTTGCGGCTCCGGAAACTTTCTTTATCTCGCCCTGCAGGCATTGAAAGATCTGGAACATCGGGCGACTCTAGAGGCGGAATTGTTGGGCCTTCAGGCGTCGTTCGCCGGGATGCATGTCGGTGTGCAGTGCGTGCGCGGTATTGAGTTGAATGCCTATGCCGCGGAACTGGCGCGCGTTACGGTTTGGATCGGGGAGATACAGTGGATGCTTCGACATGGAATTCCGCCATCGAAGAATCCGATCTTAAAGCCACTAGAAACGATTGAGTGTCGAGACGCCGTATATGAGGACGGCAAGGAACCTCTCTGGCCAAAAGCCGACGCTATCGTCGGCAACCCTCCGTTTCTGGGTTCATTCCGGATGAGGGGCAAACTGGGCGATGAATATACGGAGAAACTACGCAAGGCCTATGCGGGGCGAGTAGACGGTGCCGCAGATCTAGTTTGCTACTGGTTTGAAAAAGCCCGTAACGCTGCTTCGGACAATCCGAAGACAAAGATTGGCCTAGTAGCCACCAATTCAATTCGCCAACCGACAAACAGACGCGTGCTAGAGCGCATTCTTGAGAACGGCGTGATACGCACCGCATGGGCGGATGAGCCTTGGACAAATGACGGCGCGGCGGTGCGAGTCTCTATCGTATGTTTTGATATGCAGTCCGATGATCGCCACGCGACATTGAATGGCATTAATGTGGCCGAGATTTACGCCGATCTATCGGGGCCAGTTGGCGACGGTACAGGCTTTGATCTTACAAAGGCAAGGACTCTGCCGACGAACCTAGGTTGGTCCTATTTTGGCTTTGCACTAGCAGGGCCATTTACTGTGACCTATGCCCAAGTGAAAGAATGGCTCAAATCACCGAACGCGCACGGAAGGCCTAATAGCGACGTCCTGCGGCCATTGTGGAATGGTGCCGATGTCACCGGTCGATGGAACGATAGATGGGTAATTGACTTCGCAGAAATGAAGGAAGAGCAAGCGTCTTACTACGAAAAACCGTTTGAGTTTGTTGTTGCAAAAGTCAAACCTATTCGAGAAGCGAATCGGCGTCCATCGCGCGCAAAATATTGGTGGCGATATGGAGAAGCGCGCCCTGGTCTTCGTAAAATTCTTAAAGGTAAATCACGGAGCATTGCCACCTCTGAAAAATCGAAGCACCGTTTTTTTGTATGGCTGCCAACTAGTGTGGCGCCGGACAATCGACTTATAGTTTTCCCCAATGAAGATGACGGAATGTTTGGCGTTCTATCTTCACGAATTCATGTTTGTTGGGCACTTGCCGTTGGTTCAACGCTGGAAGACCGTCCCGCATACGCAACCAAGAATTGCTTTGACAAGTTCCCATTTCCGCATGGAATGACACCAAATCTTAGTGCGGATCATTACAGCAACGGACACGCCGTGGAGATCTCTGAACTGGCCAGAAAATTGGATCAACTTAGAGGAAGATGGCTCAACCCTCCGGAGTGGTGCGTAAGAACTCCGGCGATTTTCACTGGCTATCCCGAAATCGTTGTCGCAACAACAGGCCACGAGCAAGACCTTAAACGGCGCACCTTAACAAATCTCTACAACGATAGGCCGACCTGGTTGGTCAAGGTTCATCAGGAGTTGGATGCCGCCGTAGCAGCCGGGTACGGCTGGGCGGACTACACGCCTGCCATGCCAGATGACGAGATTGTTGCCAGACTGTTAAAGCTCAACCTCGCTCGCACGCTGGACCTGTTTTCATCGCCGGAGAAGCCCATTGCAGTGGTGCGCGAATCGACAGTCCAAAGCGAACCCAACGCCCAAAATTGGCAACGAGTGCCCGATAAGCGGCCAAGTCCCGCGGCGCTTGAGCGACGGCTCGCGATAGTTAGTACATTGGTGAACCGCCTTTCTGGCGATCCGCATTTCGGACGAACGAAGATGGCTAAGCTCTTCTACTTAGCCGACGTTACGCAGAATTTGGAGTTGCAAACCACGTACTATCGTGAAGCGGCCGGGCCTTTGGACATCGAGGCTGTCTACGACGAGCAAGTCGGCTTTGAAGCACTCGCTGTGCAGAATGGCTATGCCGAAATCGAAAACAACGGACAGCGGATAAGGTATCGCCGCGGGCCGAACATAGAGAGAGGGATGGAACAAGCGCGATCCCTGCTTGGAACTAACCGCACCAATATTAACCGTCTCATTGATACATTCCGCAAGCTCAACACAGACCGTTGCGAAATCGTCGCTACCCTGTTTGCATGTTGGAATGATCTGCTCATCGACGGATTGGACGCAACCGACGACGCTATCGTCGATCAATTCCTAAATGCCTGGAACGAAAAGAAACGGCGTTTCGCTCGGCCCAGACTTCTAAAGGCCCTAACTTGGATGCGGGAGAAAAAGCTCGTTCCCAAGGGAATCGGAGCGCATACCAAAATACCAAAAAAGAAAAGCCGGAAGGTCGGACTGGCGACTCACTAGCGCTGCCGCGGCTGTAGCGCTTCCTCAGCCTAGCGCTGCACCTGTTATAGCGCTTCCCCCGGCTGCGGGCGGGGGTGCTTACCGTGCAGTCGATTACGCTAACCTCGCTGCAGCGTCATCGCTCCTCGGCAAACCGCGCGGCAGTCTGACGCCTCCAACCGGTCCTTGAGCTTCGCTGCGCATTGGTCGTTCCCCGGCTCGGGCCATAGATTTGGCTAGTCTGTGGGATGCCCTACCTGCAGTGATCCACAGGTTTGTGCGGTTTCAGCGCCCCAACATATTTCTTATATATTGCCTTCCAATCCGTTCGAATTTCCTCCTGGGCATCCTTGAGCTTTAGAGTGCGATCGGTGCAGATCAGCTTATGCATCCGTGCTTCTAGTCGATCCTTGTCCCAGGCATTCCACTCGCCGTCGTAGGGCTGGGGCCAGAGATTGTCCACCGTATCCGCACCGCCCAATTCGAGACTGATGAGATGATCGACCTCGCAACCTTGTGGTCCGTCGCAATATCCCTGCATCGCTCGGTCCCGCATCCGCTCGTACACCTCCTTCTTCACTGAGTCGGGATAGACGGCCGTTTTTTTTGATCCTTGGGCCGATTTCACGAAAATGTACCGGCTGACAAGCGGATACAGGAGCCGATTCGGGTGTAAGGCGGTTGCTGTGGAACTTTTGGCAAATCCCAAAGGTCAGAGCCCAAATAATTATAAAACACCTGCATTCGGGTCGGACCAGGGGATGGGCCATGCAGTGGTATTTTGTGCATATCGAGCACATGCGCCTTACGCGCGCAGCTAATCTGGCGTTACAGGCTACGCTTGTCCATGCATTTGAGGACATGGGGCCGCCCGTCGATTGCCGGGTGTATCGAAAAGGTAGCGACGAACATGGCTATAGCTACTTCTTCTCGCCCACGGCGGTTGCGGCGTTCAAAGCGCTTATCGACTTGTGGCAGGGCGTCAGCATCTCGGAGCCAACTAACTTGGACACGATGAATCGCGTGATCTAAGGCGCATCGCGCATTGCCTGCCTCGTCAGACGATCTTCACTTCCTGCGAGGCCGTGTGGATACACCGCTAAGTTTATCGGCCGCGGCGGCCGTTTCCTGCTGCTTGCAGGCGGGACAGGTCACTTGTTCGGGCCAATTCTCAACCCAGCGCTGAACACTGTCTCGAACAATTTCCAGTCCGCATCTCGTCGACAGGCCTGGGCCATGGACGTTAGCTTTGCCATGGTCGACGGCGTGCACGACTTCGTCTTGTAACTCGGTCATTACGCGAGCTTCGCTTTCTGCCATGCGGTGCCGCGGCTGTCTTTGTAGACGGCCGTCGTCTTGGGATCTTTGAGGGTTATGAGCTTATCGGCTTCGGTTACCGCTTGCACTTCCAAAAAACCGGCCTAACATAGCAGTGACGGCCAAACCACCGGAACAGGTGCTCTTCGCACCGTGCATCCTGGTGCGGGACGATCCGCTGGTCGAGTACAACGCAAGTCGAAGCGCGAACAAGGTGACGAGGTGAACGATGGCCCTCGATTCGGATGTCCTGAACGGAAGCTACACGACACGGGACGGCCGGCACTACAGTTACATGGGCACTTGGGCTCGTCGGGATAATGCGGTCCGATGGTCTGCCAATGTCTTTCTGGGCGCCCGGTCCAAGGCTCCCGTCGGGGGAACGGCTTGGCTTGTCGATAAAGGTCAAGAGATGGATACCGTCCGCCGGAATATCGAGGCTGCCATCGAAAAGCAGATAGCCATCCCGCAGGACGTTGACGCCGGTCACGGCGCGTCCCCTCTGCAGCAATAGACTCGTCCATCGATTTCCGCATGCCATTGGAGTATTCTGCGCACTCCACCACGTCGCGAAGGACCCCCATGAAGGTCATTTGCAAAAAACCTGGTTGCGATTCCGTCTTGCGTGTCACTCTTGGGACTATCGGACCCGACGAGCCGCAACTTGAAGCCGATAGCGGCATCCCCTTCCTGACATGCACGAAGTGCGGCGAACGGAGCCCCCTTTTCGAGGAGGACAGTCTGCCAGACGGGGCGAGAACGTTCTCGGCTTAGCAGATGTTCATCCGGGCGGAGCATGAGATCTTTCATAGCAGCGACACCTGAGCGTGACGCATCGGTAGTCGATTAACCGGCTGCGTCCGCTGCGGCGACACCCTGGTCGAAGGCGTCTGTCCGAACGTCGCCCATCACGAAGAGCACGCGAAGAAGGCGATCACGAAATACTGGCAACTGATTACGCCGCTGCGCGAGGTCGCCCGCGCTCGGTCAGGGCTCAGATTCGATTCCCGTCACCGGGTATAGAGCCATTTGTTGTATTCCACGACTATGGTTCGAATGTGTTCTAACACGTCAGGGCGCTCGATCCGTTGGTGGCAGTCTTCCACCTGGGCCTGCGAGAAGGCCGTCAGGACAACAGGCGCCCCCCGCGGAGCCACCTTCAACTCAACCAGATCAGGAACCGCACGCCCGGGGTGCCAGTCAAAAGTGACATCGTCTGGGTCCGTGGCGATGCCTAACGCGGTAACTTCTTCCCGAACCTTCTTTTTCAGTAGGTTCAGGCCCGCAGAGTATTCCGCCACCGTAGAATTTTGGGGCATGTGTTTCCTCAAGAGAAAGCATTTTAGCCTTCCGGCTTTCAGTCCAGTCTACACTCTATCTTTTAGCGCTCTCCGATTCCCTTGCTCTTCCGGTTGGATAGATCAGTTCCGCGCGCGCCTTTTGGCGCTGGCTACTGTGCACGCCGGACGAAGCGAAGGCGTTTTTCAAACAGTGGACGGAGCCGCACGAGGCATCCCCGGCGCCGCTGTCCCCGCACGTGCGCAAGCCAAGGTAACGATGAGCATGAATGGTCTAAATTTAGGAGTGCGCCATGCATCAAAATGAAATGAGCATTACCGCCAGGACTGTTGAATGAGGGGCGTGGCTCGCATAAGCCACGCTACAGCTACACAGTTAGCTACGTCAGGCCGGATTTGGAAACGGCTCGATCTAGTCCACGCCGAGGCCGAGTGACTGTCGTCCACGCTAATTCCACGTGCATCAGATAGCTATTACTCAGGCGTAAGGATGTATTTGTCCTTCGATTGATACCAAATGGGCTGAAGCACTCTGACGCCGTCCTCTCCTGCCTTAGCGCCCGGGACTGTGATGTACCAAAGCCGGCCCGTTTGTGTATCGAGCATGAGCTGGTCCCTGCGAAAAGTTGAAATTTGCCCGAACACGAACCGGCCCCCGTGGTTTGTAGATTGCGGCCATCATCAGACTCAGGATCGGCGGCGGCGCAATTAATTGACAACAACAACAGGCCAGCAACTAGGTACTTCACCGTTGTACAAGTTCGCGCCGTGATCTTGATCGCGATGCTGGCCATCGTTCGCAAGTTGATCATTCTCGACATCGGCCCGGCTAACACAGGAGAGCTGTTCGGATTGGCGGCAGCTATCCTGGCGCTCGGCGCAGTGTACTGGCTGGTGAGGGATCAAGACAGGCGGG
>WNFL01201540.1_pt1 | contig 11407 bp, 8 predicted proteins | sample 5400361 | NCBI WGS metagenome assembly WNFL01 (sample SAMN13153351, study PRJNA577476) | soil metagenome | isolation source: 40 cm soil on Douglas fir-dominated hillslope | place: USA:California | collected 2013-09-17
GTACAAGCACTCCATTTTTCCAGTACACTGCGAACCCATTGGCTTGGCCAGCAACATACACATCAGCGCCGGAAACCGCAATGGCGTTGGCTTGAACTCCGCTAGTCAATGAAGTTGCCGTCCCATTTTTCCAGTACGCAGCGACGTTACCATTTATAGTTCCCGCGACATAAACGTCTGAGCCTGAAACAGCAATTCCGTAAGCCCCCGTCCCTCCCGGCAATGATGCTGCTACACCATTTTTCCAATATGAGGCGATGCCACCATTCAGCGTGCCTGCTACGTACACATCAGAGCCGGAAACAACGATTGAAAAAGCCACAGCACCCGTCGATAGCGTGGTCATCACTCCATTTTTCCAATATACAGCTGCTCCGCTCAAAGTCCCTGCAACATAGACGTCATGGGAAACCACCGGAGATGGTGAGGAATCATGTTTACTGCACGAGAGGATGAAAACCCCAAAAAGAACAATACATGATTGAAACTTCTTCATAGACTAAAGGTAGTCTATTTCCGCCTAATTTATCGTTAAATAAGGTCACTTGACTCAACGACTACTTTTCAATAAGACTTTTCTAATTCAGCAATTCGAGTTTCCGGCAGCCGACTTATTAAATCCTCCGTTGCTATCGGCGGGTTTATTTGGATGTAATTCCGAACCGAAGCTTTTAGTTATAGACGCATCCAAAACGAAGGCTCCAATTTGATGAGTTACGCCCCTCGGCTGACGCAAACTATTTGCCCCTTGAACTTTAAGTCTGAAATTCGATCATCGACGGTTTGACTATAGGTATTGCGTGCTTATTTTTTCCTAATTTTGGGGCTCCTGATTTACAGTCGGGGAAGATAGATCATTCAATCATCAATTCCTTTCCCTTGGTCCACGACAAAATCCAAAACCTGATCTTTGACCTTGGAGGAGTGATCCTCGACCTCCATTTTGACAGGACATACGAGGCCTTTGCCCTCGCCGGCCACCGCTCTGTTGAGGAAATTCAGACGATGATAAACAAGTCCTCCTTTTTCAATGACTATGAAAAAGGACTCCTCACCGACGACGAATTCAGGGCAGCGATCAGGAAGATGCTGCAAACCAACCTATCCGACGACCAAATTGACGCGGCCTGGAATGGGACGTTGGGAAAGATCCCGCTGGAGCGGCTTCAGTTGGTGACGAATTTGCGAGGCAAGTTCAGGGTTTTTCTTTTAAGCAATACCAATAGTATACATCTTCGGCGCATTGACAAGATTGTTGAAGCAGCCAGTGGGGAACCCACGCTCCGGTCCTATTTTGTTGAAGCCTATTATTCTCACCTGTTGAAAATGCGAAAACCGGACAAAGAGATCTACGAGCACGTATTAAAGCAAAATCAACTCGTCCCTGAGTTTACTTTGTTTTTGGACGATAATCTTCCGAATCTAAACGGCGCTGCAGAAACAGGCATCAAGACATTTCATGTTCAACATCCGCAATCGATGATGTCTCTTTTTCATGAACCCTAAAATCAAAATCATTTTCGTCCACGGCGGTCTGTTCGTACTCACCTTGATCACGACCACCATGGCCGGGGCGGAATGGACTTTCGGAAAATCGGTCTTCCTGCCGGGCTATTCCTGGTCTGATTTTCAAAGCGGGTTTGCGTATTCTATTCCCTTTTTGCTGATCCTAACAGTACACGAGTTTGGACACTATTTTACGGCAGTGTATTACCGCATTAAGGTGTCGTTGCCTTATTTCATTCCACTGCCACCGCTTTTTTTGTTGGGCACGCTGGGGGCGGTCATTCGTCTCAGGGAAAGACCCGTTTCCAAGCAACAACATTTCGACATCGGCATCGCAGGCCCGCTGGCAGGATTTGTTCTGGCCCTGGCGATCTTATGGTACGGCTTTACTCACTTGCCTCCTCCGGACTTTATTTTTCAGTTTCACCCGGAATACGCTAAGTATGGTGCAGACTATGCCGACTACGTCTACCGGCCGGAGTTCATGAAGGAAGGTGTGATCGATGTTGTCCTTGGAAAGAATTTGTTGTTCTTGTTCTTTGAAAAGGTCGTAGCCGTTCCGGCCCTTGTTCCCAACCCTCATGAAATCATGCATTACCCCTTGCTCTTTGCCGGGTTTCTCGCCCTGGTGTTTACCAGTCTCAACTTGCTTCCCATTGGCCAACTGGATGGGGGCCACATTTTATACGGACTGGTAGGCTACCAGGTTCATCGGGTCATTGCCTCGGTGGTTTTTATCGTTCTACTTTTTTTTGCGGGACTCGGCCTCATCTTGCCCGGAGAACCGGTGAAGGATCTTTGGTGGGAAATCGTTTTATACATTGGCTTCCTCTTTATAACCATGACCGGTTTGGGATTTACAAAGAAAGATACGTTGATGTATGCTCTGGCGATATTCACCCTGCAATACGTTATTGCAGAACTTTTTCCAACCGTCAAAGGCTATCCGGGTTGGCTGCCGTTTGCTTTTATCCTGGGCAGGCTCGTGGGGGTCCGGCACCCACCCTCCGAAATTGAAAGGCCGCTCACCCTGGGAAGAAAAATAGCGGGGTGGCTCGCGCTTGTAATTTTTGTGATTTGCTTTACTCCGAACCCCCTGGACGTCGTGATGAGCGCTAAGGGTGCACCATGATTTTCTGGGTCGTGTATTTCTTATTGGCCAGGGTTTTCAAAACGTACAGGCCCGGGGACACATGGTTCATAACTATTTTTGTGTGATGGTCCTGTGCTTCCCTGGAGAAACCGACAGGCTTCCCTGCCAGGTCGAAGAGGTCGATATACTCTGGCTCTCCCGGATAAAAGAAAGTGCCGGAATTGGGGTTCGGAAAAGCAGGGAGGACGGGTGCTTCCTCCGGAATCCCCGTCACGACTCCACCTTTCCCGAATACAGGGTGTAGCATCATGCTCCCCTTTTCAATGAGGTTAGGTTGCCAGGACCCATTGGTATTATAGGAGATCTTATTCCCTGAATCGGTATTTTTATCCCAACCAATGGGAATCGTGCCCGCAGAGGATTGTTTCCAGCCGATATAAAAACTTCCCTGAACCAGAACCGTATTTCGAGTCAGGATATGGCGTTTGAATTTGTTCTGTTCCGAGCGGTCAACCGAAATATTTTCCTCGTACAGGATGGATTGTTGATTGTCCGTCAGATCACTCAAGATCCGTAACAGAATGATCTGGCTTGATTCATCTCCAAATCTCGGGAAGTAGAAATCTACGGCAACGATCGTATCAACGTCCGGAGTCATCATATCGAAAAGATAGGATACTTGCGCGCCAGGCTGGTTCAGCCCAATGCCGTACTCGGCGCTTCCATCGTCATAGGCATAATGTTTGGATAGCACGAACTCGGCACGGGTGGTATCGTTTACCCGGAAATCAACCGGCTTGTATTTTGCCGAATCGTAATCGCCATTTTTGGCCAGCAATAGATTATCCTTGGTAGTGAGGCTCAGTTTAAGTTTTATTTTGAAGGAATCGGCACTCGCGTCGAATAGCGTTTCGGGCAACGTTGAATCCACGGTAAATGTCCTTCGTTCGAGACCGGCAAGTCCATTGCCCACGCTCGCCGAGTCTTGTAACAATACCTTCACGGAATCCTTGACAGGTCCAGGATGATACGTGGTAACCTCCGCTTGATAGGAATAATTGAGAGGTTGAATGTTACCGACTCTTAAATTGTAAATCGAAAGAGAAGGCTTGGCCAGATTGGCCGCAACATTGGTCATAAAGTGTTTTTTGGGGATCGACCAGTACCCGTTGAATAAAGAGGTCATCGGTGTGGCGATGGCCCTGTCAGGAAAAGAAGTATCGGTATTGGTGCGGCCTGAATTCAGATACACGTAATCTACATTCCATGTATCGTACGGGCCCGACAGTCTTCCGAAACTCCGAAAGCGAAACTGAAATGCACCGTGAAAGAATCGATCTTGCGCAACCGGCACGACCATCGTATTAAACGAGTCGGCCTTCAACGAAGTATCTATACCAAGGCTCACGATATTTTCCCACTTACCCAGGTCATTATTGAAATCAACTGTCAAGCGATCCCCCGGATCAGGCGCCTCTCCGTTGCCCATGAATTGATAATAAAAGCTTAAGTAAACTGTGTTGCGAAGTGAAGCAGGGACCTTGTCCAAACTAATCGTTCGTGATACCAGCGAATCGGCATACCCTTTAGCAAGGGCATTGTTGACATCGTAGGGTTTGCCGAGGGAATCCAGTCCGTCAAACGTCACCACCCCGAGCGTGGGAGGATTGATGCCACTGCCAAAATTCAACGATACAGATCTTCCACTTTGCCATAGTGTGTCGTGGGGGTAAAAAGGAGAATTGGAAAAAGAAAAATCATCCCAGAACGGCAACGACATCGGCGTCAGTAGTTGTCGCGCTTCTTTCCGATTCAGTTTTTTACCAGGCGTTTTCGGAATAGGGACGACGACCAACTGTGCGAGGGCCCCTTGGCTGAATACGTAAACGATGAAAATGATCAGGCTTGATTTTCGCACGATGCGCTAATTATCCTTCTCTTCGATCTCTTCGGAAGGGGGTTGGTAGCCTTTTGGGGCAATCCAGATATTGACGGGGTCACCAACGCGTACCGAATCACCTGCCAGAGGATATTGCTTAAAAACGACGGGTTCAATTCCGGTAGTATCCTCGTCCTCCGGAATTTGCACTTTTCCCAGGTGCAGGTTCCAACCCATCAATTTGAATAAAGCCCGCTCGTAGGTATCTCCCACCAGGTTACCAACTTTAAAATCAGCAGGTCCGTTTCCATCCCCGATGACCAGATCGATCACGGCTCCCTTGGGAACACGGGTGCCGGGCATGGCCACTTTGCCCTGATAACGCATTTCCAATACGTAGTTTAAAAAAGGACTGGGCTTATAAAAAATTCTTCCGCGCCGTAGTTCATTGGTCTTGAGTATCAGATCGGCGCCCGTTAAAGAAAAGTTCTCTGTGAGATTGGGCAGTGGCAACGTGGGCGGCGTAACACGATTGATCGAAACGTAAATCATCCTGCCTTCTTTTACTTTGGCGCCCGCTTTCGGAAGCTGCTGCAACACGGAAAGGGACGGGTACTCTTCAGAGTAAGCCGAGTCATAAACGGTATAACGAAGGTCGTGCGAGGCTAGAAACTCCGGCAATTCTTCCAGTTTCATCCCCTGAAGGTTCGGTACGGTAATGGATTCGCCATGGTTGGTAACACCCGGCAAATAAACATAGAAATAACTGACCGCGAGCAAGAGCAGCAGGCCGGCAACGATTCCACAATTTACCAGCAAAGAGCCCAGGGTGTTATCCTGAAAAGGAAGTTTGAATTTCATCATGTCAAAACTTCAATGAAGATAGGAAATCGCGTTCTATCCGTTTTGATTTCTCAAATCGCGCGAAGGCAAGTTCGATCAGTCGGGTGATCAATTGCGTGAACGAGATCCCTCGTTCCTTCCACATCATAGGAAACATGCTGGAGTTGGTAAACCCCGGGATCGTGTTGATTTCGTTGATAAACACTTTGTGATGAGTCGTCAGGAAAAGATCGACTCGCGCAAAGTCTTCGCAGCAGAGGGTTTGATAGGCTTGCACGGAAAGATCCCGGATCAGGTCCGCCTCCGCCAGGTCCAGGGGAGCAGGGACCTTAATGCTCACGGCTTCACCGTCAACATACTTGGCATCAAAGGAATAAAACTCATATTTTTTGCTGACGACGATTTCACCCGGCAGCGAAGCCAGCGGAGGATCATTGCCCAGGATGGCGCATTCTATTTCCCGGCCCTGGATAAATTCTTCAAATAGCACGCCGTTATCGTACCGGAACGATTCTTCAACCGCCTTTGCAAAATCGGACGGGCTTTTCACTTTGGAAACGCCAACCGATGAACCCAGGCTTGCGGATTTGACCATGAATGGAAGGCCCAATTGTGCTTTCACTTCTTCGAAAGAATAGGGAGTATTTCCAAATTGTTGGTAAAGATAGCGGGTCACAGGGAGTCCGGCTTGTTGAAGCATGCGTTTGGATACCACCTTATTCATCGACATGGCTGAGCCCAATACACCCGTTCCGATAATCGGCAGTCCCAAAGCTTGGACCAACCCTTGAACGCTGCCATCTTCGCCGTCGGTACCGTGTAGAACGGGGAATACGATGTCGGCCACAATGGCGTCGCCGTCATCGGTCAGGAACACGGGGCGCTTGTAGTCCAGTTGGAGACGCAAGCTCTTTCCTTGCTCGATTTCTTTGCCTACACCCGCTGTCAGAAACCACTGTCCCTTTTGTGAAATGCCAATAAGAACAGGTTCAAAATTCTCTTTGTCGATATGCTCAACAATATTTCTGGCCGAGTTAATGGACACACCGTGCTCCACCGAGCGGCCGCCGTATAAAATAGCAACTTTCATCAGAATATACAGGATTTACAGTCACCAGTCGATACTAAAATTGCAAATTTCATTTTTTGCGGTGAATATTTAATCCTAAAGATGATCAGGATTTGCTGGATTTCCATAATCTCAAAGCATCAAAAAAATAAGCTCAGTTGGGTATAAAAACTTTTGTTGTACTCAACTGTGTTCCAATCTCAATTCGGACGATGTAAACGCCGGGATTTCCCGCCAGATCAAAATGATAAGTCTGGTTCAGAATGTCGGGGAGTTCTTCATCCGAAACCATTTGGCCAAGCGTATTGAAAATTTGGAGCCGTACCGTTTCCTTTTCCGGCAAATTAAAAGTGACCTTAGGATCGCTCCGGTCAGCATTGTAGTATACCAAGTGATCGGACTGGATCGTGGCAGGATTCGAATTGTCGTCGACGAATAGTTCGACATTGTCAATGAACAAATTGTTTCCGTGGTCGTTGGTCACCACAAAGGCAAGCCTGGATTGGTGATTTCCAAGGGTACCAATCAAGGCGTCCAGGTTGACGTATTGCCGCTTCCAATCGGCGGACAGTTGTGGTGTCCAGGAGGAGTTGGTGCTGTTTGTGGAAGTCGGATTATTGGTAGGAAGGCCGTAGGCGAGCTGATCACCGGTCTGGGCGAAAACGCTGTTCGGAAATGTCACGCCACAATCAGTGGACGATAGAATTTGAAGGTGATCGTTACCTTCGGTCGATTTGGCGTAGCTGACGTCAAAGAATAGGCTCGATTTAAGAACCTTTGAAAAATCAAGTACGGGACTCACGAGCCAGGCCTGATTCCCAATGGACGAATTGGCAAAGGAATTATACTCCAACGAAGTATTCCTGTTTGTGGAGGTAGAAGTCGCCACCCACTTCATTTGCGATAACGCGCTGACGATCGTCCAGTCCGGATAATTGCCATCGAAGCTTTGCCGGAGGGGAATGGTATTCTCCGATGCGTTGACGACCTCGCTTAAGTTAAGTGTGTTGTCGTCAGGGTTCACGTCGTTGGCATTCGCCGGATTGACAACGGTGATGCCGATCGTATTGCTGCCGGCATTCAACGACCAGGCGCCAAGCGAGAAATCCTGTTCGTCTCCCGTATCCAAATGGAGATTGGGATAGGACTGCATAGCGATAGTGCCGGCGTTGACCGTTGAGCTGATGGTGATGGTCGAAATGAGCGAGCTGCCATTATTTCGCACCGTGACGACCGGTGTCGGATTGTTCACGCAAATCACAGGGGAAGGGGTCTTCAGCGCAACAAGTGCCAAATCCGAATAGTCGCCGGTAACGATCCTTACATTGTCGACGTAGAGATTGTTGCCATAGGCATTGGTCGTAACAAACACCACCTGAACGTTAGGTTGACCCAAAAATGGAGTCAACGAAATAGTTTCGGTCTTCCAGTCGGACGCCGTTTTTGGGGTAAAGGGACTGCTTGTACTGCTTGCAGTGGCCAGAGCAGTTCCGGACTTATTGAAAATCTCAATAGCATTATTGACGTCACAACTGGTAGAAACCAATACCCTGAGTTGGTCCTTGTCTTGACTTGACGCGACGGCATAGGCGCGGTCAAACTTCAATACGGCAGCCGTGTCGCCGGATAGATCAAAGACGGGCGTGACAAGTTGGTCCTGTTCTCCCTGAGTTTCATAATTATAAAAATCCATATACATGGCTGTGTTGTTGTCGGTTAAATAGGGCGCCGTAACATTTTTCCATGTTGTTAGCCCATCCGGATTGACGACATTCCACGTAGCGGGCAATGAATTGAATTGCTCAACCAAAGGGACCGCTGCCTTGGCCGCCACGGTAACGACCTGGCGAAGTGTGTCGTTGGATAGCTTGCCGTCTGTGCTGCCGTTGGTGAGAAGAATATGGAAAAGAAATACATTGGTTGTCAAAGCCGTGAGACTCACCGGCGAGAACCCTGCCGCTACCGAATTGAGAGGAGCCAAGCTCAAAGAAAAGTCTTTTGTTTCAGTAACTGCACCGTTCACTGTAAGCTGAATCCGTGATGAAGTAATGGTGTTGCTTCCATAATTGCGAACTTCAACAGTAGGAGCAAAAGTAACAGGGCAAGCTGTTTTTGCGGGGGCAACGACACTTCTTATACCCAGGTCAATCGCTACGCTTGCAGGATCGGTAGCTCCCGGGGAGACTAGTAAGCTTGCTCTTCTGGGACTATTGGCCAACACCGTCACCATTCTATCGATTTGGCCTTTGCTAAAAATATTCATCCACGGGTCGTCTGTATAGTCCATGTAGTTCTGAAACATCTTGTCTACACCGCATGGCGCCTGGGGTTGGCCAGGGCAGCCGTTGGTGCTGTCATTTTGAGGAGGCGTGTCGGCCACGTAGTCAGTACCCGTGCACGACTTGACATCCCCCCAAATGTGACGCAATCCCAAAATGTGGCCGATCTCGTGTGTCGCCGTCCTTCCTTTATTGAATTGCGAGTACAGATTGGGAAAGTTTCCACTTCCGAAGGCTCTGTAATCAATTGCGATACCGTCGGTCAATCGGTCGTCAGAAGCATTTTCCAGGCCTGGAAGGCTTGATACCGGCAGTTGAGCATACCCAATAATTCCACTCGGGTCGACGAATTTCACGACCCAGATGTTCAGGTAATTCTCGGCCGGCCAATAACTCAGCGCCTTAAAGGTGGCGTTATCCGCCAATGTCCATCCGGTCTTTGTTCCCTTGACCCTTAGAATGCCGTTGGTGGCCAATCCCTCCGGGTCTTGTTTGGCGAGTACAAAATGGATGTCAATTGTTCCGGCTGACGACTTGAACTCTGCCGGGGTGTTGACCGTGTCGGCATTCAGCCGCGGATAGTCTTTATTGATAACGTCAATTTGAGAAAGTATTTGAGCGTCTGAAATATTAAGGCCCGTTCCGACGGCCTCACCATTGTGGACGACGTGCACAACAACCGGAATGGTGTATACCGTCGATTGTGTTCGATCGGAACCCATTCGCGTTAGCTTCTGTTGGCCGAGCTTGGTCTTCATCCATTGTTCAAATTGGTCTGTGCTCTCCAGGTTGGGATGGAGCTGCTTTCTCATTTTCTCATAGTTGACGGTGCCACAACGTTCTTGTGCGGCGGAATGAAATACGGAGCCCAAAAAGACTCCAAAAAAAATGAAAAAGTGACTTTTTGACGAAATCATAAAAGACATGATAATCGCTTTGCCTCTCTGAATTTACTATTTAGATGCAAGAACGATTCAATAGTAACGTATAAGGGTCAACCGTATGATTTTATGGACGAGAAATAAAAGAGGTAACCTTTAGACGGTCATCAGATTCACGACCTCGATCGACAGAATTTCAGGTATGGTCCGCTTAATGGCTTCTTCGACACCGGCCTTGAAAGTCATGGTGGACATTTTGCACGTTCCACAGCTACCCACAAATTCCAACCGGAGGACGTGGTCTTTTGTGATGTCCAAAACCCGGACATTGCCGCCATCGGCTTCCAGGTAGGGTCGGATACCATCCAGGGCCGCTTCGATGCGTTCGGTAAGATCTTCCTTCTTCACTTTGGCGGTATTCATGGCTAAGCTTTGAGTTCTACTTTGATGGTTTCTGTAAAGTTAGCATTTCTTATTGCAATCTGGCGTGCAAGCGACTCTGCCAGTTCGTTGAAGACGTTCGCTAGAGGCCCCTCCTTCAGCACAGCGGGTAATCCACTGTCTCCGCTTTCGCGAATACCTTGCACCAGGGGGATTTGCCCCAGCAATGGAACGCCATACTTTTCCGATAAGTTCTTTCCTCCGTCCTTTCCAAAGATAAAATACTTGTGATCGGGTAATTCCTCGGGAGTGAAATAGGCCATATTCTCAATGATGCCGAGGACCGGCACGTTGATCTGTGGTTGCTTAAACATGGCAAGCCCTTTGGTAGCATCTGCAATAGCTACTTTTTGCGGTGTGGTTACAATCACTGCTCCTGTGACCGGTACAGTTTGTACCAGGGTCAGGTGGATGTCGCTTGTTCCGGGGGGAAGATCGATCAACAAATAATCCAACTCACCCCAGTCGGCATCTCCTATAAATTGCTTGAGTGCTGCGCTGGCCATCGGTCCGCGCCAAACAACAGCACTGTCTGCCGGGGTAAGAAAACCAATGGATAGCAACTTGACACCGTACTGGATCAGGGGGAGGATTACATTCTTGCCATTGATCACTCTTACTTCCGGTTGCTCGTGCTCGCAATGGAACATGACCGGAATGGAAGGTCCGTATATATCGGCGTCGATCAGTCCCACCTTTGCCCCACGTTGCGCCAAGGCCACAGCTAAATTGGTTGTTACGGTAGATTTGCCAACACCCCCTTTGCCCGAAGCGATTGCAATAATATTTTTTACATCCGGCAGTAAGGGCGCCTTGTCGCGTGTTGAAGTAACCGAAGAGGTCATGGTGATCTGAACATCGACCGAACTGCCCACGGCGGTCTCCACAGCCTCCAGGCAATCCTGCCTGATTTTTTCTTTCAGCGGACATGCCGGAGTAGTCAGAACAACGGTAAAGCTTACTTTACCCTCGTCGACGAACAGGTCCTTGATCATGTTCAAGCTCACCAGGTCGCGGTGGAGGTCCGGGTCCTGGACTGTGGAAAGCGCTTTTAGTATATCGGATTTAGAAATCATTCGTCTTTTGAAAAGTTTGGCAATTTAGGGCTTAAAATTCAGGTTCACGCAAAGCACGCAAAGGAAAGCCGCAAAGAGCCCGCCTATGCGAGGCGCTTCGGCGGGCAGGAGCAAAGGATAGGCAGAAATTCAAGACTTTGCGCCCTTTGCGTTCCTAACTTTGCGCCTTTGCGTTCCTAACTTTGCACCCTTCTATATAACTCATTTATAAAACATTGATTATCAACAAGTTGTCATGTAAACCGATTGGGATTAATTGGCAATGTTTCGGCGCAACCATTGGGCACGGGGACCCTGCCTGGCAGGCAGGCACAGCGGACAACGGCAGACACGACGCAGG
>WNFL01310261.1_pt2 | contig 11406 bp, 2 predicted proteins | sample 5400361 | NCBI WGS metagenome assembly WNFL01 (sample SAMN13153351, study PRJNA577476) | soil metagenome | isolation source: 40 cm soil on Douglas fir-dominated hillslope | place: USA:California | collected 2013-09-17
CCTGGAGCATTCTTGAACTGCATTTTCCCGCCGGAAAGGGGCACCGGCCATTGAAACTCACCTGGTACGACGGCAAAAAGCTCCCTCCGGCCGAGTTGTTTTTGGGCGAGAAGATCACTGGCAACGGCTCACTCGTCGTGGGAAGCAAAGGGACGCTATTCACGCGGGACTGGCATGGCGGGTCAAACAAGAACGATATGTTTCTATTGCTGCCCGGGAAAAACTTTGAAGGCTACGTTCCACCTCGTCCCACGCTGCCGCGCACACCCGAACACCATGTCGAATGGGCGCGTGCGTGCAAAGGCGGACCGAAAACGCAATCGAACTTCGCTTATGCTTCGGTCCTGACGGAGGCTCTGCTGGTCGGAATGCTGGCGCAGCGGACAGGCAAACCGATTGAGTGGGACGCAAAAAGCATGCGAGCGAAGAATTGTCCGGAAGCCGATCACTTTATCCATCCGGAGTTTCGGGCAGGCTGGAGCCTCTAAGGCAAACGAGTCCGGGCAACAACCCGTTCTTGCCGGGGTATTTCCCCCGCAGGGCCAGCGCCGCCAAAAGCTTGGCGAAGACGGGTTCCCGCAAGCCCATGCGGTTCCGCCAAAAGGGCCCGATTTGAGGCTTCCATTTCCTGGTTGCTTGTGGGAGAATCTTCGGAATCTCGACGAGCGAGTGGCAGAGGGACCCGCAAGGGCAGTAATTGGACCTGTGACAAATCCGTCCCAACGGGTCAGTACACGAGTAAGTCATGTCGAGCCAAAGCAACTTTACTTTGGAACTGCTGGAGCCTCGAGTCCTGCTGTCGGGCAACGCTTTGGCGTCCGTGGCAGCCCACCAGGTCGAACCCCTCCCGGTTGGCTCTGTCAGCAGTGAATCGGCCGCCGAGTCGAGTGCTCCAGCTTCCCAGAATCTCTCTTATGACCCAGCGACGGCTGTAAACGACATCTTTGGGGATGCGGGGGCGCAGACCAGTCCGACGACAAGTTCCGCTTCTCAGCCGACAACTGCGCCCCCGCCAGACTCTCAGAACGGACAAACTTCGCAGCCTGGCTCTGAAGCGAACATCCAATCGCCGGAGCAAGTCCCACCCGCCGCGAGTGAATCCTCACCGCCGATTCAACCGTTCGACGATTCAACGGTTCAACCGACTACGAGCCCGCGAGGCTCTTCCACAGCCGAAGAAATGGTCGAGACCCTTCACGCCGCGAACGGCCCTCCCGTTGCCGCGTCGCCACTTGTTCAACAACCTTCTCCGCACGTGCTTTCGCCCGGGAATAGTCCTGGCACTATGACCCTCCTCAATGCGGAGGTCTGGAGCGGCGGAGAACAATACATCTGGGAAATCACCACCGGGATGGGATCTTATCGATATCCACAACACACTCCAGATCACTGCGACCCCGGGCAACAAGTTCCACATTTACATTACCTCCCTGGACCTGAGCAACAACCCTAACCCGGTTGCTGGCTTCCTTTCCTCGGAAAGCTATTCATGGCGAATCGCCAGGACGACCGGGGGCATAAAGGGGTTTGACCGGGCGGTCTTTGACCTCGATCCAACCGGCTTCCAAAACTCCCTGGGCGGCGGAGAATTCGTAGTTGATCTCTCTTCTGATGAAAAAGACCTGATTCTTCGGTTCAAACCAAACCCCTCCTACACCATCCTCGATCAACCGGCTTGGAATGAGGAAGGCCCATTTGATCTGCTACACAGTCACAACACGCTCCTCAATTCTACCAACCCAGTGATTGGCGCAGTGCAGGCGATTGCTCTGGATCCAGCCAACCCAAGCGTTGCTTTCCTCGGGTCCGTTGGTGGCGGCATTTGGGAAACAACTGACTTGACTGATCCATCGCCGGTTTGGGAGCCGCTTGGCAAAAACCTGCCCTCCCTGGCAATTACTTCCCTGGCCCTCAGCCCCTTCGATAAGGGCAGCAATCCGCTAACCATGGGCACCTCACTCGACGACCTGGTGCTGTTTGCCGGAACGGGCCTGAGCAGCAGTGCAGGCAAGGACGGAGTCGCCGCTGGGATGTTTCGATCCAAGGACGGCGGGATGACATGGGAGCAGGTCGGCGATTTCGCTGGACAAAAAATCGTCAGCATCGCGGCTTCAAAGCTCACCGCCAAACTGCTCTTCGCAACGACCATAGGGCCGCTGGCGTTGCAAGACGTCGTGGGATTGTACCGCTCCACCGACAATGGCGACCATTGGGATCGCCTCTCGGGAAATGGTGGCCTCCCGGAGGGGCAGCTTTGGGACATTGTCGAAGACCCGTCGATATCAGGACAGTTCTACCTTTCAATGGCCGAAGCTGACTTGCCCGAAAATGGCATTTATCGCACGACAAATGGCGATACGGGCAACGCAAACGACGTTGCCTGGCAGAAGGTCGTCGCCGGCATCGGCGTTGGCCTCCAAGCGAGCAAGCGCATTCGTTTAGCAGTTAGTCCCGCCACCGGCCACCCGCTCTTCGCTGGAATCATAGATTCTGGCGAGCACCTGGGCGGTGTTTTTCGGTCCTTAAATGGAGGCACCACTTGGACTGCGGTCGGGACTGCGCCGCAGACGAACCCCGGTCAGGGCCTGCTGCATTTCGCGATCGTAGCGGATCCGACAAATGCCCAATTCGTTTATGTCAGCGGTTCGACGACCAGCGGCCAGAACGATGAGCGCGTTGGCATCGCTTTCCGGGGAAACACTGCCACCAATATTTGGACGCCGATCACCGCGACGACAGCAATCGATAGCACCGCAAACCACACTGCACCCCATGCCGATACGCGAAACATGGTGATGAGCGCGGACGGAAGCACTTTGTACGCGGGAACCGATGGCGGGCTTTACCGGCTGAGCACTCCTCAGAATAGCGCCGCGCTAAAATGGTCTTTCGTCGGGGGCAATCTGCGTATTACCGAAATCGGAAATTCCGTGGCGTGGGATCACAACACAAACTCGATTTTCGCCGGAACCCAGGATAACGGCGTCATCCGCCAGACCAGCGTCTCCAGCGACTGGACCACCATGACCGCCGGCGACGGAAACTTTGTTGGCATTGGCTATAACGGGCTGACCAGCACTCGCTATTTCATGGGGAATAATTTCTCGGCGTTTTTCCGGCAGGACTTTACTACACCCGATCCAGCCGGCCTTCCAGTCCAAATCAAACTCAGATCCGGAGCCAACGCGAACGACTTCAGTGGCCTGGACAACACAATCAAAGCGGGTGATTTGACCGACTTCAAGGTCGCGTCATCCGATGAATTTCCAGATATTCCATTTGCCATCAATGCCGTCGATCCCAATCGGCTTCTACTTGGCCTAGCCGGCCTTTACGAGAGTACCAACCAGGGCAACACGATCCAACTGAAAGACCTCTCATCAATAGCAGTTTCCGCTCTCGCCTACGGGGGCAAAGAAAATGGCTTCGGCCGACCCGACGTGATTTACGCGGCGCGCGGAAATCAGATTCTCGTTCGGGAACCATTCAGCACTGAATTTAAGCCAGCGGTAACACTGAAAACCCTCCTCGGCAAAGGTAATGGACTTCCCGGAGTCTCCCAAATCAGGCATATCGCACTTGACCCCGAAGACTGGAGGACCGCGGTGGCCGTCGGTCACGAGCACATTTGGCTGACGTCCGATGGGGGGAACAGTTGGGACGAAATTACGGGAAACCTCTCAAACCTGACGAGCAACTTTGAAGCGATCTCGATTGTGAATCGCGACGGCCAGTTGGTGCTTGTTGTTGGCGCAGGAAACGGGGTTTATCGCACTTTTGTTCCCGATGCGTCGGTGTTCGCGAATCTGTCGGCGCCGGCGCCAGTTTGGACCCGCTTTGGCACGCACATGCCCAACGTTCAAGTGACGGATCTACAATATGATTCCGAGGACGATGTCCTTATTGCGGGAACCCTCGGTCGAGGAGCCTGGAGCATGTTCGGCGCGCTGGCGAAACTTTTCATCGATCCGGTGCTACACATTGATGCCGGTGGCGGCAACGACATCGTGCGGCTGATCCTCGCAGATAATGTGGCATTCTCGCCCCCACAATTGCGCGTCATCGTTAATTCCGTGACGACGGCGACGGTGCCGTTGACAGCAATCGGTCAGGTTTCGATCCATTCCGGCGACGGGAACGATACGTTGATCATCGACAGTTCTTTCGGTGAGATTGTCGTACCACAGGGGATTCGCTTTGATGGGGAGAACGGCAGTGACACTCTCCGCTTCGAAGGTGTCACGACGACGGCTCTGCGCGACACAACCGATTCGGGCGCCGACGTTCGCGTCCTCGGTCGGCAGAAAGTAGTCGCGATGCACACCGAAAATTTTCAAGACGGGACATTGTTCAGCAGTTTACCCGATGTTTTGCGGCGAACATTCGAGCAATTCACCAATATGAGCCGGAGGCTCGACGATCCCGGCCTACTGGCGCAAGAGTTGCCACTCCTGGGCTCGACGTTGGGAGCGGCTTTGAACGGCGCCGATTTTAATGATGTTTCTGGAGTGGGGGATGAAGGCGGAGCTGGGTCGTCAAGCGAGCAACTCGTGAGCGATCAGATTTCGGCGCTGATTACCCGCCTGTTCGAAACCGGTCACCGAGCTTTTCAATTGAGCCAACTCGGCAACACCATAACCACCAATGGCCAGTTACTGGCCGCGCTCGATGCTCTCGATTCGACTCCGAATAATGTTACGATTGGCGGCAACGTCGTCACTCTCCAGATCAAGGACAAGAAAATTTCCGCAAATGCGCGCCTCGACACCGAATTGCTCGGTGGGTTGATCCGGCTGCAGGGGAACGTCAACATTGCGGCAACCATCACGCTGAATCTGCAGTTCGGGACCGATTCGGATGGATTCTTTGTCAGCACAGATTCGTTACCGCAGCCGGAACTCGTCATCAGCAATCTCGAAGTGAGCGGCACGGTCACCGCTACTGGCGTGCTCGGCCTCTTGGAAGTTGAACTCAAGGACGCCACCATTGGATTCGGCCCGGACGTCAAAATCGCGGTGGATCTGAAGGAGCCTGGGCCGGACCCGTACACGGGCACGACTGATGGCAAGATTCGTCTCTATGATCTTGATGCGCCAGCGACCGACTTGTTCGCCGTGACAGTGACTGGCGGACCGGGGGACGACATCACGCTCACGGGACAGTTCGCCATTGGCCCCATCGGCCCGGACGACGGACCACTCTTCAACCTCCCCCTGGCCACCTTGCAGATTGCGTGGCCCGACATCCACGATTCCCTCCACGTTCGGATCAAGGCAATGAATCCGGCGGGCGACGCCTTGCTGAAATTCCTCAACTTCTCGCCTGGCGAAATGGTTGGCGAGTTGCGGCGTCTGCTCAACGAGTTGACCGAGCTTCCTTCGACCGCGTTACTGGATGTGAAGTTGCCGTTTGGCGCGGGCCTTTCACTGGGTGGAAGTTTCGACTTTTCGACCGCGTTCCTCGACAAAGTCTACGCTGGCCTTGTGACGATGAAATTGGTCGCCAGCACCGGCAATGGTCATCCCAGCGATGAGCTGGCCAGTGGCAAAATCAGCGCCGACGCCGTTTTCGATCTGACCATTGGCGATGCCGCGCCTGTAACGGTCACTGTAACAAAGGCCTCGACCGTGACGAACACCGGCTTGCCCGAACTGGTGGCCGACTTTAACGATGCTCTCGCCACCGCTGGAATCGGCGACAAGGTGCTAGCTATCCTGGATGGAGGGCAAATCGCTCTTGTGCTGATCAGTGGCACAAGCCTGGAAATCGATGGCGACGATAATGATCCGACCTTCACCGAGATCGGCTTCACCAATGCCGCCACGAACATCGAAGTGCCGAAGTTCCCGACGCTACAATCATTGCTCGCGGAATTGGAAGAGCTTCTCGATCCCGATGGTCCCGGCGGGCTGAGCTTCGATTTGAATCCGCAGTTTGACGTCACGACGAATCTTCTGACATTCGCGGTAAGCTTCGGCTATCACCTCGACAAGAGCACTTCTTTTAAAGCCGACCCGAATATCGGCCTGGGCGATCTGGCGGAATTCTCGGCCAGCGGAGACTTTAATCTGTCGATCAATCTGAACCTCAGCTTTACCCTTGGCTTCGACTTCAACCCGCTCATGGCGCCGAAGATGATCACTTCGCTGGCGCTGCCTCCGCCGTCGAGCGGGCGACTGACCGCCGATTCATCGTTCGACATTGTGCTCAACGATGACGACCGCTTTCACATAAACCTGCTCAAGAGTGACACCGCCGGGTTCACGCAGTTGAGCCAGTTGGTCGCTTACTTGAATTCGAAGGTCGTCGGCACCTTCCAGGGCATGCCCCTCAATCATGTCATTCGCTTTGTCCAGGCCAGCACCGGCAATGCGATCTTCCTCGAAGCGATCAATGAAGACCTCGATGCCGACGGCAAGTTGGACACGGCCAACGAAGATACGAACGGCGATCATATCCTCGATCCCAGTGAAGACCTCGATAACGACGGACATCTCGACGTCAACGAGGACACCGTTTTCGCGAACGGCGTGCTCGACAGCGTGCTGGGCAAGGTTAACTCAATTGCTATCGAAGCGGACACCGCCGATCCAATCGCAACCGAGGTCGGCTTCAACAGCACCGTTCCGGCACGCGAGACCATCAAAGGTCTCTTCCTGCAGGACACGCAATTGACCGGGACTATTACTGTTTCGGCAAACAATCTCGCCGCTGGCGCGCATTTCGCAATTTTCGGAATCAGCACCTCCGGCGGCACCGCGACCGGGACCGCATCTCTGACTTTGAAATTCAAGAACCCGCACGACTCACTGCATCCTAACCGCATCGATCTCGACTTGCTGCTCAAGCATATCGACGACCTGAGCAATTACATCACGCCGGATACTCAACTGACAGGCTCGGTCGATATCCACCTTAAGAACATCACTATTTCGCCGAACCTGCCGACGCTCTCCGGCCAGCCACTCATTCCACCTGGCTCAGAGTTTCGCGTCTTCATCCCTGACATTCACGATCTGCATTACAATGCCGACCCTTACAACGGCACCAATACCGGCACGTTCGTGACCTACCCGGACCTCGGATCGGTAAGCGACTTCCGGTGCGTGAGTTTTCTGGATGTAGCCAGTGCACTTCAATCTCTCTCCGACAGTTTGAGCGGCTTGAAGGAATTCTCGTTCCTTAGCCAACGGCTGCCGCTGATCAACGTGAGCATCAGCGACATCCTCGATTTCGCCGGTGATTTGGCCAACGCTTTCAAGAAGCTGGCCGCCGGCGATACCGAAACCATCGAAACATTGGAATCAGATCTGCGACAATTCTTCGGAGTCTCGCCGGATAAACTTTGGATCAAAATCGACGATCTGCCCGCACCGAAAACCACTGGAGGCACAGGCGGCACGCCTGCCACAGCCGTCTTCAATCCCTCGGGTTTGAACAATGCGCTGGACTTCACCGCGACCTCCAACGGTGCGGCCTTCAATGACGTGAAGATTGATTTCGTCGACGACGGCTCGCTCACCGCCGGGACCGATACGGCCACCGCCAGCTACGACAGCGGAAAGAAAATCCTTACTATTCATTATAACGCCACGTACACGACGGCGAACACCGTGGTCTCCGTGGTCAATTCGGCAGGCGTTCCGTTTACGGTAACGCTCGACTCCAGCGGCGGGGGCGATAGCGCCAACAACGGCACCGGCATCATTACCGAGACGGCGATCAAATTCCATCTCGAGTATAGCCTCTCTTATGGGAAGTTCATGCCGCTGCAATTCAGCCTCGGTGATCTGGTCGGACTGGCCGGAGGCGACCCGACATTGACGTCATTTCTCGCCGGAGTCTCGGACATCATTCAGGTTGAAGGCTCGGGAAGCCTGAATGTTACCGCGAGCGCTTCGCTTGTATTCGAATTTGGCCTGGATGTGAGCAGCCCGTGTCATTTCGAGCCATTCGTCTATGACACGACCGGGCTGGCTCTCAAAGCCGCTGTTCGCGGCACCGCGCTCAATTTCAAGGTCGGCATCGGCGCATTGAGTGTCTCGGTCAAAAACGGCACGGCGACGCTCGATGGCGATGGCAACCCAAATACCAACGACAGCGCTGCGTTCACTGTCGGCTTCAACGACAACAATGGGGATGGCCGGCATTATTTCCGCGAGGATATTTTCAATCTGGACAACCTCAACATCTCGCTCACGGCTGGCGCGAGCGCGGTCCTGCCGCTCTTTGCCCTGGGCAGTTTGCCGATTGGCAGCACTTCCGACAATAATCACGACGGTTACCCCGACAACGATCTCGTGGTCATAATCGCCGACCTCACGAAGGTCTTCGGTGGCGTGACCGACCCCGCCCCCGTGGTCATTATCACGCCGGACATCGCCAGCCTCTTCAAGCAAGTCAACGTCTGCGACCTGGTCACTCATCCGGAACTGCTGGTAGACGGACTGGATGCCTTCCTCGGAACGCTCCAGTCTGCCCTGGGCAATCGCGTCTTCGGCCGCAACCTGCCCGTGATCGGCAATGAGCTGGGCAAAGCGGCGGATTTCATCGGCACCTTCCGCACTGGCACCCTCGCGAATATCCGCCAGACCCTGGCCGCAGGCGGCGATCCGATCACCCTCGTCAAGAAGGCTATCTTCAACGCGCTCGGCAAACCCGGGCTGGACATCCTGGTCAAGGCCGACAATCCCAACGACCCAACTCCCCCGCCGCTGACCAGCGCCGATCAGGTTTCAATCATTTGCGTCGGAACCGGGTTGAAATTCGACCTTCGGCTTAAAAAGAGCATCGCCCTCGTGGATACCACCGCCAATCCTATTAACTTCCAGCTTGGCATCCCCGGCCTGGGCTTTGAGGTCCACGCTAACGTCAAGGTCGAAATCGGCTTCGACTTCAAGCTGAAGTTCGGCATCAACCCGCAGGACGGCTTCTATTTCGACACCTCGACTGCTGACGAACTGATGTTGTACTTCAACGTCACGATTCCCAAGAGTCACGCCACCGGCCAACTGCTGTTCCTGCAGCTCGACGTGAGCGATGAGAGTGACGGGAAAGACCTCAAAGGTAAACCGCGCGAACCTTCCTCGTTCGGCGGCTGCTTCAAAGTAGACCTGAAAGACCCGATCGGGCCCGGAGATAATAAGCTCACCATCGCGGACTTGATGAATCCGGCTTTGAACTTCGACAAACTCATCGACGCGCAACTCGAGGCCCACGCCAAGCTCCACCTCGACTTCGCCGTCAGCTTTGGTGGCAGTACCGTCATCCCGCGCCTGGTTGGGGAGTTCGACCTCGATTGGGTGTGGAAGTTTGGCGAGGAGCCGAAGGCCCCCAAATTCGGCTTCCATAATCTGGCGCTGGACATCGGCTCGTTCGTTTCCGATTTCATCAAGCCCATCCTTGTGGAACTTCATAAATACACTGAGCCATTGGGGCCGGTGGTCGAAGTGATGACGAAGCGCCTGCCCCTCATCTCCGATCTGGCCGGGCGCGACTACACCTTGCTCGACCTGGCCGAACAATGGGGCACAATCAGTCCGGGAACGCGCCGCTTTATCGATGTCCTTATTACCATCATTCAATTGGCCAACAACAATTCCGTCCCCAATAACGGCAACGTGCTGCTCTTCCTCGGCCAGCTCAATCTGGATCTCGACAAGTTTGGCAAAGTCAAGGCCCAACTCGCCGACCTTAACCTGCCAAAGGCGGACATTACCAAACCACCCGACTCGGCCTCAGCCAGCTACACGGCCAAGGTAGGAAAACTCGGCATCGACTTTCCATTCCTCAAAGTTTCCGAGATTTTCAAACTCTTTACCGGCAAACCGATTAGCTTTGTCGAATTCCATTTGCCGACGCTTGATTTCAAGGCCGGGTTCCAATTGGTCATTCCGATCTTCGGGCCGCTCTTCGTTAAGTTCGGCGGCAGCATTAGCGCGCACATCGATCTGTTTGTCGGCTATGATTCCTTCGGCTTGCAAAAATTCTTGAGCAGCTCGCAGAAAAACGTCCTCGATATTTTCGACGGCTTTTACATCAAGGACGTCGATGCCAACGGCGTCGACGTGCCAGAAGTCACCTTCACAGGCAACCTTTGGGCCTCTGGCTCGATTGATTTCGGGTTTGCCGAAGCCGGCGTGCGCGGAGGGTTCGACGCGCGAATCGACTTCAACCTCAATGACTCGGATCATGATGGGCGCGTCCACATCAGTGAACTGATCGCCAACGCCCAAAAGGATGTTCGCTGCATCTTCGACATCCACGGCAAATTCACCGCCTATCTCGAAGCTTTCCTTAAAATTGACATCTTCTTCATCCATATCAACGAAATGTTCCGCTTTGCCGAAATCACTCTGCTCGAGTTTAATGTCACCTGTCCGGAACCCAAGCTGGCCGACTACGTTAAGAAGTTGGGCGGCGGCGAGATACCGAATGCTGACGGGGACGGCATCCTACGGTTGAACATCGGCAAATACGCGAAGGAACGCGAATTCGGCGACCAGAACGATGGCGATGAGGCATTCACGGTGACACACATCGAAGGCGATGCCAGTAGTGGCGAAAAAGTCGAGGTCTCCTTCATGGGCATCAAGCAGACCTACATCGGCGTCAAGACGATCTTCGCGGATGCGGGCGAGGGGAACGATGTCATCGACATGCGGCGCTCCGGCCTACGCTGGCTTCGGCGGCATTCGAGGCGGCCCGGGCGATGACATCCTTTACGCGGGTCGTGGCGGCGGGCCGTATTACGGCGACGACGGCGATGACACCATCATTGGCAACATGGCGGAAGACAGTTTTGCTGGCGCTGCGGACGAATTTCACGGAGGCAATAACAATGACACGCTCGTCGGCAACGAGGGCGATGATCGCCTCTACGGGGACGAAGGGGCGGACACAATCCACGGCAACGACGGCAATGACATCCTTGATGGCGGCGGAAGTAACGATCTGATCTTTGGCGACGCAGGTAATGACAGCATCACCGGCGGCGATGGCGCGGATACGATCGATGGCGGCACGGGTGCAGACATCATCATGGGCAATGCCGGCGACGACACGATCAATGGCGGACGCGATGATGACCGGATTATAGGCGGCGAAGGCGATGACGTAATCGATGGCGGTCAGGGCAACGACATCATTCTCGGCGACCTTGGCACGATCATCGGCCCTCTCCAGGTCAGCGGCATTGACGGCAGCGGCAACGATTTGATTGCAGGCGGATCTGGCGCGGACGTGATCTTTGGCGGCGGCGGAGATGATGTGATTTTCGGTGGCAATTTCATTAACAGCGGCACAACCAGCGTGACCGAAGTCGATGAGGAAGACTTCATAGACGGCGGCGGAGGGGATGACGTGATCTTCGCCGATGACGCGCATAGCCAGGCTGTGACAAGCTTC
>WNFL01059514.1_pt1 | contig 11405 bp, 12 predicted proteins | sample 5400361 | NCBI WGS metagenome assembly WNFL01 (sample SAMN13153351, study PRJNA577476) | soil metagenome | isolation source: 40 cm soil on Douglas fir-dominated hillslope | place: USA:California | collected 2013-09-17
AGGGCGATGGTGATCGAGTCGGAAGAAAAATTTGGGCCAAGGGTTGCGGAGAGGATACGGCACGTCGACTGCGGGTCAAGAGAGTGTGTGACTGGTGTGGGTGAGGAAGTGGGTCGGTCATCTCTGCGTATGGCGGAACAGATAATTGAGGGAGCTTAAAGGCAAGGCGTCTGTGGCAAGGCGATACGAGGTGAACGGGCGAACGGGCAGTAGCAGATAGAATACAGGAACGGTGTACATACCGTTGGAGATGAGTTCGAGGTCTGGTTGGGGGCTGGTGGTAGGGGACTCGATTGGGCTTGGGCTTCTTCGGCCGCTAGCACGCGTCGAATTGCGTCCCTTGAGCCTGGGGGTGAGTAAGTGGTTGTTAATGGAATATGTGATGGTATTATATATGGGCAAATGGGATGCTGAAATAGTGCCTCGCTCGCTCGCACGCACAATCGCCGCAACGGGAATGGGCAATAAACCAACTAACCATTTCACTCGCCTTCGTCAGTCCAGAGACGGGTATCCTTGACTCGCACGCCTTCTGGAATCTCTCGAAAAAGATATTGAGGAAACCGACTGGTGATCGTGCGATCTGTGCGCTGTTGGTCGCTTATAATAAATTTTGGATTGTCCGTGTTTGTGTGGGCCTCGACAAACACGATACTTTGCTCAGTTTATTGCTCTCGCGGAAATCTCATCAGTTTATTCCACGTGTTGTTCGGGTTGACCCCTACGATGAGCAACCAGGATGGATGATTCAGATGGTCACCGAGAATGGCGAGCCTGATGCGCTGCTGAGCGCACTCGCGCCAATTCAACTGGTCTATTCGGTCCTTTCATTCTCAACTCATTCCTAAGCCGCATGAACCCTTCACAGCCTCTCCTGCCTATGTACTACGCGAAGGCATCTTACGCATCTTACCTTGGCCCAGGCGCATCAAATGTGCGGCATCTCATATACCCGGTGCCAGACGTTGGCCCCAAGGCGCACGGTTTCGCAGGACTGGGGACGCACCTTACTCTCGATCTTTCGGGGAACATCCGTTTCGGACCCGATATTGAGTGGATAGCTCCTCCAGGGGAGGGCGAATTCACAGAGGATGAGGGTGCCGTCGACTTTTGGGCCTCGCATCTCGTAGCCTCGGAAGCACAGATATCCATGTACGAGGATGTAAGGTCTTATCTCCCGAATATCACGCCAGAGGGGTTGCGCCCTGACTACTGTGGCATCCGACCAAAGCTGGCCCCATTGGGTCATGGATTCCAAGACTTTCAGATACGCACGGACTGGTCGTGCGGGGGCAAAAAGGGTGGGAGGATGATTAGCCTATTGGGAATTGAGAGTCCAGGGCTTGGAAGAGTTCATGCATTAACAAGCTCCGATTCTTATTCTCTCTTACATCAGAGTACCCGTAAATGGAAGCAACTGCACCCAAGTACCGCACATTCGTCACGGCATGCAGATGACCTCAAACCTTCTCTCCCACCGCATTACGTCCCATATTGGGCACCGTACATCACCACTCGAAACCTCCATCCTCGATAAAATCCCCCGTTTCCGATGCACTCTGCGGCAGCCCGCTCCTAGGCCAGCTTTATGGCAGAAAAAACATGATGAATCTCCGTCTTCATTTTCAACACAACCACTCTTTTCCTCGTTTTGTCTTTCTTTATTGCCATTCCCTATGATATCTTCGTCTTGAGCCTGAACACGCGTTGCTGCCGTCCATTCATCCCAATCTTGTACTTGCGATCTTGTCTCGTCATCAGAATTAACCTGTATGCCTTCTCCTCGAGACGACGCTATGCGCACAAAGGTCGAATCTATCAGCGGCCACGGGGAAAGCGCAGGGAATGATTTGATTGAGACCTTTCCCAGCATGGCGTCTTGAAGTTGCTCTACAATGGAGCCATGAGGAGTGATGGGGAAATGTAGTGCATGAATGGGTCGGAGTACAGGGGAAGAAAGTATTGAAGCTCGTTTCCTATCTCGCAAGAATTTGAGGAGAACCGACCATTCGTTTGGGTAGTCGCGAGTGCGAATTTCTTGGAGGTTGGGACATAGCGTAGGACTTTCGGAAAGCTTCTTTACCAGTTGATCGATATAGGGAGAGTCGTTGAAGGAAACGGCGGGAAGCGTGACCCGCTCCAGGGCCGGAAAAGCAGTGAATATACCAGGGAAATATGGGAGGACTCCAAGTGGATATGAATCAGAGGCAGTTGACATTTCAAATTCAAAGTCTTTCAAATGGTTGAATGTAAGCGCGGGAAATGTCGGGGGGCGGGTCACGAGTGGATCAAATGGTGCCCCATGTAGATCCATGTCTTTGAACCGATTCATTTCTGCTCCGCTATTGTCTTCTTCGAGGATGTTCCTCTTCTGCGCCTCGTTCCCTATTTCCAGAATCTGCTTGGTGCTCACCATATCGAGCACATTTGAGCTACCTACTGCTTCAAAAGTAGGTGGAGGGGAAGCTATACCGATTGGATCCTCTGCTAAATCCTCGCCCCCTGCTATGGACTCATCTTCACCACGTCCATCACCAATCGCCAGGAATAAATATTGCAGCTTGGGCACATCAAAGCTTGCGAGGAAAAAAATGTGACTTGTGTCCCATACTTTGAGATTTCGGAGCTCGGGTAGTGACAGACCCATACCACCGACCGGGAAGCAATGATCCAGTTCCATATCGTGTATTCCCTGGGAGGTTGAAATGAATTTCAAAATGGCGTCTACTGGTATCGAATGACTTTGTGGAAGGCCTCCAAAGCAGTATGAGACCTCGAGAGACAGTAGTGATGGGGCTTGAAAGAGAGTGAGGAGTTGCAGCTGTTCGGCGGTAGCGAACATCAGCCTTAGCACCTCCAGGTGTGCTAGTTTGAGTAGTCCCCCATTCAACGCAGGCACTACATCTGAAAAATGAAAGTCGAACACGAGTTTTCGGATATGGCGACTAATACAGGGCAATGATTTCATGGCAGTGACAAGGCGGAACTCTTCTAGATGAGTCGCACTTTCAATGAGTCGCTCGAAAGGGGGATTATCGTCCTCCGACCGCGATCGCATCTCGATATCAATTCGCCGCAGGCTTTCTCTTTGCATTGCCGACGAGGATTGTGTCGTGGACTCGTCCACTGGATGCACAACGCCTGAACCTTCGTATGCGCATATATCTAAGTCGATCCATTGGAGATTTGGCATGTGCTCAATAATGAAAGTTTCCAGCTCATCGTATACCGCAGGCAACAGAGACGCTCGGAGCACCAGGTGTAGATCAAGCAGTGGAGAGGGAGCAAATATTCGCAAAAAGTAAAGTGGATTTTCGTGGGCCAGTAGTAAGAGTCGCTGGAGAGCCGGCAATTGAAGCGGACCGCCTAATTCGAGCAATTGGGGCGTTTGAGTCTCTATTTCAAGCACTTGTAATTTCACAAATGATTGAAGACGATGGAGTGAGCCCTTTCCCAGACTCACGAATGGCAAACCCGTCATAGAGCTCGAAAGCGGAATAGAAAAGAGCTGTGTTTCATAAGTGATGACCACCTGAAAGATGTCAGGTGTTGAGGTAGTCGAGTCCAAGATTTGGGATATGGTGAATCCAGGGAGGGAACGAATGCGTCGGTGGTGGCTAGTGAGCTCATCCACGATGCTTTGTGTCATTTCTGTGATGTGAATAGTAAGGCCCTCGTCACGGGACAGGAAGAGATACAAATGGAGTCGTTCTAACCAGTCCGGATCCTCTGGATCGATCCGGACCGTTGACCAGAGACGGCGATTGCGTACTGACGAGACAAGCGATTCCCACTGACTGCACACCTGAGTCAGGTTGAGAGGAAAATCATCATACTGCGGTGATTCGATTTCAGGAAGCAAGTGAAAGATGTGTTCGAGCAGTTCCAGAGGAAGCCGATGGATCGGGTGAGAAACAGCTTGAGAATTTAGTATGTGTAACTTCATCATGAGTTTGTTATAGTGGGTGACGGCTTGATCGTGGTTCTTGGGCTGTTGATTGGATCGCCGGTTTGATGGTGCATCATCTTGGTGAATGGGGTTGTCCAGAGAGAACTATTTAAACGAATCAGAGTCAGATCTGGGATCTGGTGGGGAATGAGAGACTAGGTACGACCCACCCGACCAACATCACCCTCGACTTTGTCGATAATTTGTGACAATCCGGCAAGCTCGCCCTGGCACCGCTTAATCTCAAACTCGATGTCCAACAGGCGACGATTTGGCGATCCTTTGTCCATGCTGCCTTAGGAGCCCGTAGTGGTGGATTCAAAGACCTAGTGATGGGCAGCCTCGCTGTCAACCCCAATCGTAGGAAAGGCCATTAAAGTGAAGTACTTGAAATATTAAAAGCGCCAACCACAGGTTACTTAAATAGAATGAACCTAAGCTAACACATCACAGGGTTGATGTACAAAAGGATATGAATCAGCCATGAATGGTTGCCCATAAATCCTGCCACCTCCCGTATTGATAACTACCTGGATATTCACAACTATATTCCGACCTGTCCATGGGATGCGCTTGTGCCTTTTGCAGGAAAATACATTGCGTCTAGCTGAGCCTGCCGACCTGTCCAGCAATCTAGATAAGCCGTATCAGGTATCAGAAGTACCTGGGACATGAGGAGAGGTTTCCAAAACTGGAATCAAGGTGCTGTGTCCGGGAGTTAAGCAGTTAAGGGGAATCAGCAGCACGCCATCGGCATGGTATCCAAGGCCAAAGATCACGACACAGGAACAAGGAACACAGGTTCAGCGAACCACACCATTCAGCTGGCGGCAACCTAGGATCAGCTGATTTCACAGCTTCCTTCCCATACCCTCCATTCATGAGGCATCTTCGAACGATTTCTCCCGGCTATCAAATGCCGCGCCTGAGCTCAGACTTGGTCCGGGTCTGGCCATCACCTCACAATCACATGCTCAGAGAGCCCAGGTGGACATGTTGCCAAAAAAACAAAAAGGAACATTCATAGCATTACATTTTGAGATGGTTCCTTTCCTTCTAACCTTCCCTTCTAACCTTCCCCGATCGCCCCCTGAATGCATCTGGATTTCGAACTCTTCTATTCTCATTTCGTCTTTCAGACTTCTTTTCTCCCTCCCTTCCTTCCTTCCTTCCTTACTTTCTTTGGTTCTTTGGTTCTTAGGTTCTACCTTCATTCCGAGCGACCATCTCTGACGTGACGACTTAACCCTCTTCCCCCCTTCTCCTTCTTATGGGTTCCCCAGTTCTGATTATGTATTAATTGTTGCACGAGCCCAGCTTCTGCACGGTCTTATCAAGATCCCTTATCAGTTTGTTTCATGATTCTTCATTATCCGATCTGCGAACGAACATCCCCTTTGTCCTTGCGCTATTTCTCTCTTGTTCACCTAAAAACGAGGGGTCAAGAAAAGTGTGGCACGGGACAAATATACGAAACGTGGCGCAAACATATCCACACTATATAATGTTCACGAAGAAAGCTTGAGAGGACATACAGTACAAAGACGAAGACGAAGCACATGGACCGTCCGATTTCATCAGTCCAAATCCAATATTGCAGTTTGCATTTTTGTATTTTGCATGTAACCAAAATATATATACATGTAACGATTCTTCCGCATATTCTTTAAAATTAAAAGCCATTAACACCATCTCAAATGCTTCCTCTCGTCGATTCATATTGCATATTTCTGACCAGAGTGGTGATTAATGAATTAAGAGTACGTCAAGGCAAACTTCGTAAGAGCAGGAGTCATTTGTAACTAATATTGTTCGATCGTCGAACTGATTCTGGGATCGACCATTAATTGAACCTCTTCAAATCCGATCCCGATCCGATCTCTCTATCAAGCTCTCAACGAACCTTCCATCGAAACACTATGTGGCGAATTGGCCCCACTTCTCACTTTGTATAAACCAAATTTCTTGCTCTCCCTCACAGGGGCAGAGGCGGATAATACAACTGCAAAATTGACAAGCAATACTCCACATCAAGATACCAGGGAGCTAACAATATGTATATATATCCGATTCGTGGCAAGTCGTAGCAAGTATTAAGGCGAGTTCCAAAGGGAAAGAGACGGGGGGTCGAGAATGCGACATAGGAATAGGGACACAAGAGGTCTGAGTGCCAATATGCCTACGGCAAGGGAGACGGTACACGCCCGAGTGAGTGGAGAGAGGGACGAAGGATCAGGGAGGAGGTGAAACGTTAGGTGAAAGAGGGGAGGAAGGAGGAAAGTGTCGGAAGTGTGTGGCAGTCTTCAAGGAAGTGTTTGCAGAGCAGACACCTACGTCCAACTGAGACTCTGATCGTCCGACAATGACAAAGGAGGGGTTAAAAACGGTGTGATGATCCTTTGGCGTCATGTATCGCACACTGAGATGTTCAGATTATCACAGTAGTACGAAACTTCCGTGCCGTGCCCTGTCCTGCCCAGTGCGTAGTCGCGTTCGACGTCAATCGGCGTCGTGAGAGCCCGCTTCCGGCACTATTGGGGACGAGGCGAACAGGGAAAAACAGGCTTAATTTTGATTCGCTTCTTTTCTTTCTTTTCTTCGCGCCAAGACAGGCTATCGAGTGGGTAGATGGGTAGGAAGGTGGTAGGCAAGCGATGTGCTGATTTCTGTGACTTTCCGTATGATCCAAACAGGCGTACGCAAGAGGAAGAGTTTAAACTCTGTCGAAGCGAGGGAGAATGTAGAGCGTGGAAATGTAGAGCGGGTCCGTTTGTATCGAGACAGGAAGAGTAGGGCAGACGCGGGTAAAAACCTATTACTAACGAGCGATTGGTGATAGCAAGGGATGAGAGCGCGTCCATGATGGGCAGCTAACAAACGAAGGGTGTCCGTGCAAAGAGAGTTGACAATGACTGTGACGTGGGTTAAACCACATCTAGGTGGATAGGCAGGCGATGTCGTGGAGGAACAAGCATCAGCAGCAGAGCGTCACCGTGTGCGTTCGGTGCCCGCTTGCCATTCGCATTCGCGTCGTAACCGAGGATCCCCGGGATTGCAGCGCGTGATTGCAATAAAGGAGAGGCAATAGACAAAACATGAAGAGGCGCGCAGATGTCGATGAGGTGTGAAGAGGTGTAGAGAAAATGAATGGCAACTGGACAGACAGGATGTGCTTGGTGGGGAGCGAACCCCGGTTGGTTTGTTGGTTTGTTGGTGGGCGGTGGGGATTGAAATTGTGATTGTGATTGTGATTGTGATTGTGACTAGGTTCGTAAACGGGGAACGGTGACCTTGAGTAAGCCTTGGTTGAAATTAGCCTGTATTCGGGCCATGTCTGCGTCCCGGTCGAAATTTATGCTCCATTCGTAATGACCTGTAAAGTAACCTCGGGGTCAATATAAAGATAGAGAACTTGAAGACCAGGGTGTACAGCAGGATTGATCATTGGCCGAACGACACGAGCGACACCAGCTGGTGTGGGTGTAATCAAGGGATGAGGACGCCGGTTCTCGCGCTCGCGATCAGCCGTTGCAGTTCCGTTGCAAGGTAGATCCGTCCGTTAGACCGAGGCGATGGAGGAAGCTGGAAGGGACAGGCGGCGAGTGGGTGTTGCAAGTGACCAAGCGGGGTCACGAGGGGGGGGAGAAAGCGAGTGTGGAGATGGAAGAAGATGGACTGACATTCTGTTTCCGAGCTCCAGCAATCTGCAATGATAACGAGGACGTAATTGCGCTTGAGGGCGATGGTGATTGAGTCGGATGAAAAATTTGGACCAAGGGGTGCGGAGAGGATGTGACAGGCCGACTGCGAGTCGAGAGAGAGTGTGACTGGTGTGGGTGAGGAAGTGGGTCGACCGTCTCTGGGTACGGCAGAACAGGAGATTGAGGGGAGCCTCGGAGGAGGCAAAGGTGCCTGTGGCAAAGGCGATACGAGGTGAACGGGCGAACGGGCGGTAGCAGATGGGACACAGGAACGGTGTACATACCGTTGGAGATGAGTTCGAGGTCTGGTTGGGGGCTGGTGGTAGGGGAGTCGATTGGGCTTGGGCTTCTTCGGCCGCGAGCACGCGTCGAATTGCGTCCCTTGAGCCTGGGGGTAAGTAATTAGTAATTGATTGATTGTACGCGTGATGGTAGTATAAGCAAATGGAACGCTGAAATAGTGGTTCACTCGCTCACTCGCTCGCACGATCGCACTTTGAACTATGGGCATGAGCGCAACGGCGGTAGCGGTAGTGTAGCCAGAAACGACTTGGGGAATGGGGAATGATATATAGAGTAAAGAATGAACCAACGAACCAACTAACCTTGAGTAAAGGAATAGGCAGCAACTGCGTCGTCGAGGGAAGGTAGTCGTGCGGGCATGGTTTGACCACGGAGGAGTGGCGGTCTTGTCTGGGCAGCGGACATTGTGTAATTGATTGGGATTGATTGTGCTCGATTGGGATTGGGAGTCAAGTGAGGTTAGGGGTTAAGGTTAAGGGGCCGGGGTCGGGGTTGGGTTAGGGGACAATGAAAATCTACAAGTGACGATAGACGATAGAACGGTAGACGGTAGAATGGCAGAACGATAGAACGATGAGGAGGAGGATGAGGAGGATGTGGAGGAGGATGAGAGAAGCGAGCAGCCCACAGAGAGCGGCAGAGCTAGTGAAGAGAGAGAGAGAGATAGAGAGTGAGAGAGAGAGAGACAGAAAGGGTCGAGAGTGGAAGATGAAGTCGGAAGCGGAAGGCGGACGGGCGGACGGGGTAGAAGCCAAGCTAGACGGTGGACGTAAGTAGACGGGTAGACGGGTAGACCGGTAGATGGGTAGACGTCTGCTCGACACATTTAATGAGCAGCTGGTAACGGCCTGCTTGCCTGCCTGCCTGCCTGCTGCGTTCAACATGCCTTAAAATGGCTGCCCAAACGTGTACCCACAATCCAGTGCATTCTGTTCATAACCCGACTGTCCGCCTTGCCGCCTTTGCCGCCTTTGCCGCCTTCTCCCGCCTTCCGCCTTCCCGCCTGCCTTTTCCGCCTTCCCGGCCCTTCAACACGCCGACCGAATTCGCCGAATTCGCCGCCACCCCGCCTTTTCCTTTACCTTCCTTTGCCTTGCCTTTTTTACCTTTTCCCGTCCCTTTTCCCGACACACCGACACACCGCACAACTTAGCCGCCGGAGCATGAATGTTCGCCACAGGGCCAGGTCGTTCCTCGCTTTCGATCCGCGACACCTCTCCAAACCCAGGCGTCTTGGCGAGCAGCGAGCGAGCATAGAATATCAGCATATCAGCATATCAGCATATCAGCCATTGCACCTCCTGGACGGTTGCGACGGATCACCACCGACCACCGACGGACGTCAGCTGAGAACGCCGAAACGCATGCCTTGGAGCATGCAACACGTAGCCACAGTGTTTCTTCCTTTCGCTGTCGTGGATGGATGGTTCTTATGAATCATTTGCTCCACTCCTCCAATCCGTACCCACTTCTGCACCCACTCTCCCGCACCCACTCTTCCGCACCCACTCTTTCTCACCCCCTCATCTGTCTCCACCTCGCCTCCCACGCTCCACAGAGACCACTCACCAATCAATCACCCCCAGAAAGCCGCTGCCGCACCCGAATCGGTCGGCAGAAAAGAATCAATGAGATCACGGTACGACGCCACTACCCGACTCATTCAGTCCGCTTGAAGTCCGGTCTTGTTACTTTATTCCCTTATCGATCGATGGGACGGCAGAAGAACGGAGAGAATGGAGAATCCAGGCCGGTAAAATAACCCCACAGTCCCCGTTGCGGTCAATACTTATCCTTCGTGGGAACTCCACTCCACGCCCACGCCTGGTTTAATCACTTATCTCCTGCCGCTTGTCAATACTCATTATAATGGTTCAGACGCCCCAATCACGTTCCGTCGTTTGGGGCTCGAAGAATCGGTGGGGTGGAAACCTGTGCGATTCGCGCAAAGAGGGCTGTGGTATGTAGTGGTGTGGTTCTGACCCATCATTGTTGTAGCGTAATCTCGCACCGGCACGTCGAAAAGTGGGCAGCCTTCTTTCTGCAGCCCAAAACCTTGTCATATATACAACCTAAGCACCTGGTAAAACTATATAGGTAAACAGGCGCTGAGCCAGTGTCGTGGCACTCGTATCCTATTAAACGGCAATCTAGACAGTCAAATAGACTATTTACAATTCTATGACAAATTCAGGCGCGAGACTCAGTGAGCGATAGCAAACTGTAGTAATATTATAGTAGAACATCAGAAGCGGGTCTAGACAGCAAGGTAACCGGACTTACAGACTCAGTTGTATGATAGCAACACTACGTTTGTGTCGTCCTGCAAAGAGATATCTTATATAGTAGACGACAGGGCAGATCATCGAGGAGAAATATGTAGCCAGTGTCGCGTGGTACGGAGTCTTGGTGACCGGTGCTCGGTCGTGAAACTGATACTATTGAGTGCTCGGCTCCTCCAACAGAGTAGATCCTCTGTTAAAATTAAGCTATATGCTACAAGGGTACTTTAAACTATTATATTTGAGGAAAGTGTGAGCGTGGAGTCGCCTCTAGGTGCGCATATTCCCGAGGGGGGCATTCAGAGTCGAGTCAGACTACGGGGGACAACTACCACACGAAGATTTGGAGGTACGGACATGGGTTTGGGATTGCATATTCAGTGCGGGTGCTTTAATCGCTGTTTTCATAGAATGACGCGAATAAAAGAGAGAGTTGCGCGTAGTAATGCGTGGCTGTGTCCAGTCAGTGTTCACAAACTCATTTTCGACCTAACTGCTGGGTTCTAGTGAATCCCACCCGTTGTCAACCTGTCTTTCAGCACTCCGGGTTCCCGCTCCACCGGCAAGCAGAGAAGCAGCTCCACTACCGCTACTTGTCATTTCTGCCAGCTTCAGCTCCTTCGCTAATTCATTCTCGGGATGTAGGTCACAATTGCTAGGTCCCATCACACAGCGTCCCGTCACACCATCAAAGCGACTCCCGTGCACTTCAAACAAACGGTCATTAAACTTCGATTGAAGGAAGAGAAGGAAGGGGGTGATAAACTCAGTAAGATTGTTTCCGCACCCTGGACAATCCCAACTCTTTTCGGCTGTATTCCAAACGAGTACGCCTTTCATGTGCGGACATACAGCCGAGTACGTGACCGCTTTCCCTTGCTCATCTCTGTATACCGCAAGAGGCTTCAATATATTGCATCACACCCACCTTCATCACAGCCCCCGAGCACGGTGGGATCTCCTCAATGTCCCCCACATCCGCAACGACGTATCGAGCGTACCCATTGAAGATCTGTTTCGCGGTATCCGTGATTACGCAGGGTATAGTACGCGGTTTGGGCGAGTACAGCTGGGCCCATGGGTTCTCTACGCCCGTGATCATATCGGTGATAATACGCGAGGCAATGACCCCATGTGTAAGCCGATTACCGGAGTGGGCAGTCGAGAGAT
>WNFL01081778.1_pt1 | contig 11405 bp, 11 predicted proteins | sample 5400361 | NCBI WGS metagenome assembly WNFL01 (sample SAMN13153351, study PRJNA577476) | soil metagenome | isolation source: 40 cm soil on Douglas fir-dominated hillslope | place: USA:California | collected 2013-09-17
CACGCGTTCGACTTGCATGTGTTAGGCATGCCGCCAGCGTTCGTTCTGAGCCAGGATCAAACTCTCAGGTTACTCTAACCGCCCCCTCGCCACTCGCGTGGTCCAGGAACAGTCAAGCACCGCTCATGCGATCCTTAACTCTCATCAAGGATGCACAAGCAAACAGCCAAGCCGCCGCCTGCGCATCCCTTCCCATGTTCACAATGTCAAATAGCATCCAACCGACGGGCGATTTTGAGGCCGACCGCGCGACGCTTTCGGCCCTGCGGCCGGATGCGTTGGCTGGAACCCACGACTATAGTCGGCGCCCGAATCGGACGCAAGCGCCTGACCATCTTCAGGGGAGCCTTTGGTCGATCCGTTGCCGGGCCGCCCGAAGGCCGGCGGTATATAGGCCCCTGGCGCCGGCCTGTAAAGCCGTATTCCTTAAAACTTAAAGCAGCCCCAATTCCCGCAGCTCCGCCAACATCTTGGGCGGCATTTTCGCGGCTCCCTTGCCAGCCTTGGCGAGGTCCTTGGGGGCGTCGCCGCCGACCAGGTACCGCCAGCCCTGGAACGCCCGGTAGGACGTCGGCAGGGTCGGCACCAAAGTGCGGTCGAGCAGCAGCATGCAGCGCGCCTTGCCCTCCTCGTCGACGTACGGGCGAAAGCCCAGCAGGCGCTGGCGCACCCGCATCAGGCCCTTGATCACCCAGTAGAGCGAGCCGCCCTCGAGCAGCTCCTCGGTGCGCTTGGGCATGTGGGTGGTGTAGCTCGGCACCGCGCGGCCGGCGCGCTTGGGCAGGATGATGCTCTTGCGCTTCTTCTGGATCGACGCCAGGTGCTCGATGTCGCGAACGCCGACCGCCAAGCGCATCAGGTTCAAGGTCATCGCCGAGACGGTCCTCCGCTGCGAAAGGCCGCGAGTATCGCGAGCCCGCGGGGGTGGTTCAAGATGCGCCGCCGGCCGGCTCGATGACCAGCAGCTCGGCGCCCTCCTCGACCAGGTCGCCGACCCGGAAATGCACCGCGCCGACCACGCCGGCGGCCGGCGCCGCGATCGTGTGCTCCATCTTCATCGCCTCGACGACGATCAGCGCCTGGCCGCGCTCGACCGCCTGCCCGGGGGCGACCCGCACGGCCGACACGCGCCCCGGCATCGGCGCCGTCAGCTTGCCCACCGCCGCCTCGCCGGCCGACGCCGCGGCCAGCGGATCGACGATCACCAACCGATGCTCGCGGCCGCGATCGAACACCGTCATGGCATCGCCATGCCGCAGCGCGCGCGCGCTGACATGCACGCCGTCGAGCGTCGCGGTCAGGCGGCCGTCGGGCCTAAGCGACCCCGCCGCGCGCACCGCGCCGTCGGGCAGGGTGAGGACGAAGCCATCACGCGCGAACCCGGCCCGCACCGCGACGGTCGCCTCGCCGTCGCGCCACAGGCATTCCTGCCAGGCCTCGCGGTTGAGCCGCCAGCCGGTCGCCTGGGCCCACGGCGAATGCGGATCGCCGGTCGCGGTCGCGGCATCGACCATGCGCTGGCGCTCGTCGAGCACCCGCGCCAGGGTCGCGAGCGCCAGGATCCGGGTATCCGCCGACGCGGTCTCGGGCAGCAGGTCGGCGCGGTGGCGCTCAATGAAGCCGGTGTCGAGCGCGGCCGCGGCGAACGCCGGATGGCCGACGATCGCCGCCAGGAATGCCCGGTTGGTGCGCACGCCCGCGATCTCGGTCTCGGCCAGCGCTCGCCCCAGCCGTGCGATCGCCGCGGCGCGCGTCTCGCCGCGCGCGACGATCTTGGCGATCATGGGATCGTACTCGCGCGGCACCGTGTCGCCCGACCGCACGCCGGTGTCGACGCGCACGTCGCGGCCGCGCGGGAAGCGCACATGGTCGAGCTTGCCCGGCTGGGGCAGGAAGCCGCGCGCCGGATCCTCGGCGTACAGCCGCACCTCGATCGCGTGGCCGGTCGCCGTCACCCGGTCCTGCGTCAGCGGCAGGGGCGCGCCGTCGGCGACCCGCAGCTGCCACTCGACCAGGTCGAGCCCGGTGATGCCCTCGGTGACCGGATGCTCGACCTGCAGGCGCGTGTTCATCTCCATGAAGAAGAAGTCGTCGCCCCCCGGGCCCGACGCGTCGGGGACGATGAACTCGACCGTGCCGGCGCCGACATAGCCGACCGCGCGCGCCGCCGCGACCGCCGCGGCGCCCATCGACGCGCGCCGCGCGTCGCTCATGCCCGGCGCGGGCGCCTCCTCGACGACTTTCTGGTAGCGCCGCTGGATCGAGCAGTCGCGCTCGAAGAGATGGATGCAGTTGCCGTGCTGGTCGGCGAACACCTGCATCTCGATGTGGCGCGGCCGCTGGAGATATTTTTCGAGCAGGATGCGCGGATCGCCGAACGCCGACTGGGCTTCGCGCTGCGCTGCGGCGACCTCATCGGCGAGCGCGCCCGGCGCCGTCACGATGCGCATGCCGCGCCCGCCACCGCCGGCCGACGCCTTGATGAGCACCGGGAAACCGATTTTTTGCGCCGCCGCCGCGAGCGTCGCGGCGTCCTGATCGGCGCCGTGATAGCCGGGCACCAATGGCACGCCGGTGGTCGCCATCAACGCCTTCGAGGCGCTCTTGGAGCCCATGGCGCGGATCGCCGACGCCGGCGGCCCGACGAACACGATGCCGGCCGTGGCACACGCCTCGGCGAAGTCGGCGTTCTCCGACAAGAAGCCGTAGCCCGGATGGATCGCATCGGCGCCGCTGCCCCGGGCGGCATCCAGAATGGCGTCGATCTTGAGATAGCTGTCGCGCGCCGGCGCCGGACCGATGCGGTGCGCCTCGTCGGCCTGGGCGACGTGCTGCGCGCCGGCGTCGGCATCGGAATAGACTGCGACCGTGCGCAGGCCGAGCCGGCGCGCCGTGCGCATGATCCGGCAGGCGATCTCGCCCCGGTTGGCGATCAGCAGCGTGCGGATCACGCGTCTTGTGCCCAGCGCGGCTTGCGCTTCTCGAGGAACGACGTCAAGCCTTCGACGCCATCCGAACTGGCGCGCTGCTTGGCGATCGCGCGCGCCGTGTGGGCGATGACCACGTCGTCGAGCGGCTTGTCGACCGCGCGCACGAGTTCCTTGGACGCCGCCATGGCCTGCGCGCTGTTGCCCCCGATCAGGCCGACGATGCGCGCGACCGCCTCGTCGAGTTGTTCCGGCGCGACGACCTCGTGCACCAGGCCGATCCGTCGGGCCTCCTCGGCGCCAAAACGCTCGCCGGTCAAGAACAGGCGGCGCGCCTCGCGGGCCCCCATGGCGCGCACGAGATACGGGCTGATGACCGCCGGGATCAGGCCGATACGCACCTCGGTGATCGCGAACAAGGCCGGCGCGGCGGCAATCACGATGTCGTGGGTCGCGATCAGGCCGAGCCCGCCGGCGAACACCGAGCCCTGGACGCGCGCGAGCGTCGGCTTGGACAGGCGGTCGATGGTGCGCAGCAGCGCCGCCAGCCGCTCGGCGTCGGCGACGTTCTCCGCTTCGGTGTAGCCCGCCATGCGGCGCATCCAGTTGAGATCGGCTCCAGCCGAGAAGCTTTTGCCATTGGCCGCCAGAATGACCACGCGGACGCTGTCATCCTTGTCCAAGGCCTGGTAGCGCTCGGTCAACGCCGCGATCAGCGCGTCATCAAAAGCGTTGTGGATCTCGGGCCGGTTGAGGGTCAGGGTCGCGACGCCCCGATCGACCGACAGCAGCAGCGTATCCGCCCGGGTTACGTCCATGGGGCTACATCCGGAAAATGCCGAACCGGGTCTCCGGAATCGGCGCGTTGAGCGAAGCCGAGATCGACAGGCCGAGCACCGTGCGGGTGTCCGTCGGATCGATGATGCCGTCGTCCCACAGGCGCGCGGTGGCGTAGTACGGGTGCCCTTGGGTCTCGTACTGCGCGCGGATCGGCGCCTTGAATTTTTCTTCCTCCAGCGCCGGCCATTGCTGGCCCCGCGCCTCGAGATTGTCGCGCCGTACCTGCGCGAGCACCGCGGCGGCCTGCTCGCCGCCCATCACCGAGATGCGCGCGTTCGGCCACATCCACAGGAACCGCGGGTCGTAGGCGCGCCCGCACATGCCGTAGTTGCCCGCGCCAAAGCTGCCGCCGATGATTACCGTGAACTTCGGCACGGCGGCGCACGCGACCGCGGTGACGAGCTTGGCGCCGTCCTTGGCGATGCCGCCGGCCTCGTATTTGCGGCCGACCATGAAGCCGGTGATGTTCTGCAGAAAGATCAGCGGAATGCCGCGCTTGCAGCACAGCTCGACGAAGTGCGCGCCCTTGAGCGCCGACTCGGAGAACAGGATGCCGTTGTTGGCCAGGATGCCGACCGGATAGCCCCAGAGGTGCGCGAACCCGGTCACCAGCGTGGCGCCGTAGTTCTGCTTGAACTCGTCGAACTGCGAACCGTCGACCACGCGCGCGATCACTTCGCGGACGTCGAACGGTTTGCGCAGGTCCGATGAGACGATGCCGTAGAGCTCCGCGGGATCGTACAACGGATCGCGCGGCGGCTGGAGCTCGAGCTCGTGGCGCTTCACCCGGTTCAGATTGGCGACCAGGCGGCGCGTGATGCCGAGCGCGTGGTGGTCGTTGAGCGCGTAGTGGTCGCTGACGCCCGAGACGCGGGTGTGCACGTCGGCGCCGCCGAGATCCTCGGCGCTGACGACCTCGCCGGTCGCGGCTTTCACGAGCGGCGGTCCGGCGAGGAAGATCGTGCCCTGGTTGCGCACGATCACGCTCTCGTCCGACATCGCCGGCACGTAGGCGCCGCCGGCGGTGCAGCTGCCCATCACCACGGCGATCTGCGGGATGCCGGCGGCCGACATGGTCGCCTGGTTGTAGAAGATGCGGCCGAAATGCTCGCGGTCGGGAAACACCTCGTCCTGGTTCGGCAGATTGGCGCCGCCCGAGTCGACCAGGTAGATGCACGGCAGGTGGTTTTGGGCCGCGATCGCCTGGGCGCGCAGATGCTTCTTCACCGTCAGGGGGAAGTAGGTCCCGCCCTTGACCGTGCGATGCCGGTGATGATGCCGGCGGCCGGCACCTCGTCGTCGTACAGGCCGAAGGCGGCGAGCTGGCTCAGCTCGAGGAACGGCGAGCCGGGATCCAGCAGGGTGCGGACGCGGTCTCTCGTGAGCAGCTTGCCGCGCGCCAGGTGGCGCTCGCGCGCCGCCGCCGGCCCGCCCTCGCCGACCGTGGCGACCTTTGCGCGCAGATCGGCGACCGCCGCGCGCAGCGCGGCATCGTTGGCGACGAAATCCGACCCGCGCCGGTCGATCGCGGTTTCGAGCTGGGCCATGGTCCCCTTTACTTAGCCGCGCGCGCGGAGCTCGCGCCGGATGATCTTACCGGTCGCGGTCAGGGGAAGCGTATCGACGAATTCGATCCGGCGGGGATATTCGTGCGCCGCCAGCCGGGTCTTGACGAAGTCCTGCAGCGCCGTCGCCAGCGCGGCGTCCGCGTGCGCGCCGGGCTTCACGACCACGAACGCCTTGACGATCTCGGTGCGCAGCGCGTCCGGCACGCCGACCACCGCCGCCATCGCAACCGCGGGGTGCTTGATCAGGCAATCCTCGATCTCGCCGGGGCCGATGCGATAGCCGCCGCTGGTGATCACGTCGTCGTCGCGCCCGACGAACCAGAAATAGCCGTCGGCGTCCATTCGCGCCTGGTCGCCGGTGACCAGCCAGTCGCCGATGAATTTTTCCGCGGTGGCGGTCGGGTTGTTCCAGTAGCCCAAAAACATCACCGGATCGGGGCGCCGGATCGCGACCAGGCCGGTCTCGCCGACCGGCGCCGCGCCGCCGTCGCGATCGATCACGGCGACCTCGTGGCCCGGCACCGCGCGACCCATCGCGCCCGGCCTCGGCGGCATGATGGCGGCGTTGTTCGAGACCACGAGATTGCATTCGGTCTGGCCGTAGAACTCGTTGATCGTGGTGCCGAACACGCGCTGCCCCCAGTCGAGCAACTCGGCGCCGACGGTCTCGCCGCCGCTGCCGACGCTGCGCACCGCGAGGCGCGGCGCCGGGTCGACCTGGCGCATCAGCTTGCAGGCGGTCGGCGGCAGGAACAGGTTGCGGACGCCGAGATCGCGGATCAGCGCGAAGGCGCGCTCGGGATCGAATTTCGTCATCCGGTGCGCGACCACGGGCACGCCGTGATGCCAGCTCGGCAGCAGCACGTCCAACAGCCCGCCGATCCAGGCCCAGTCGGCCGGCGTCCACATCAGATCGCCGGGCTGGGGGAAGAACTCGTGCGGCATCTCGACCCCGGGCAAATGGCCGAGCAGCACCCGGTGCGCGTGCAGCGCGCCCTTGGGATCGCCGGTCGTGCCGGAGGTGTAGATGATCACCGCGGGATCGTCGGCCGCCGTGTCGCGCGCCGCGAAGGCGTCGGACCGAAATCGAGGCTGCCGTCGCCGTCGGCGCCCAGCCCGACCACCAGCACGAGCGCGAGGTCGGGCAGGCGATCGCGGATGCGCGCGATCTTGGGCAGGCTCGCCGCCTCGGTGATCAGCACGCGAGCGCCGCTGTCGGCGAGGCGGAACGCCAGCGCATCGTCGCCGAACAGGGTGAAGAGCGGGATCGCGATCAGGCCGGAGCGGTAGGACGCGACGTGGGCGATCGCGGCCTCGGGCGACTGGGCGAGCAGGATGCCGACCCGGTCGCCCGGCCGGATGCCGTGGTGCGCCAGGACGTTCGACAGCCGGCAGGCGCCGGCCAGCACGTCGCGGAAGCGCCAGCGCCGGGTCTGGCCGTCCTCACCGACCTGGATCAGCGCCAGGGCGTCGCCCCCGGCATGCCGGTCGACCACGTCGACGCCGATGTTGTAGCGGGCCGGCACGCGCCATCGGAACCCGGCCCGAACCGCCTCGTAGCTGTCTGCCCGACTGAGCAATCCCGGCGCCTCCCCAGGGGCAGGATACCGGGATTCGGCAACCGCGCCACGGGCCGGCCTGGCCTGCGGCCGGGGTAACCCTTTGGGAGAATATGGTTAATAAAGAATTTCACCGCCGGCGGCGTTTATAATTTATAAACCATCCCCGGCGCGCCTCCGGGCGTCCGCCGAGCCCTGGGAGGCGTACAAGGACCATGCGGCGCAACGTCCTCGTGGTGATGCGGCAGCAGGCGGAGCGCCTGATGTACGGCGACGTGCTGGACCACGACGGGTACCAGACCACGCGCGCCACCCTGGGCGACGCCCGCGAGCAGTTCCACGCCAGCCGCCCCGCCGTGGTCATGGTCGGCCTCGACGATGACCGGGATGCGATGCTCGAGTTCGTCCGCTGGGCCAAGCAGCAGACCGGGTCACGCTGCCGGGTGATCGGCGTGACGGCCTACCCGGACAGCCTGAGCAACGGCCGCACCGCCGGCTGCGACACCTGCCTGCAGGTGCCGGTGCCGCTCGCCGAGGTGATCTCGACGGTGGCGCGCTGCGTCGACGAGCCGGGGACCGAGGCCGCCGACTAGCGGCTCGCCAGGGCCCTTACCAGGGGACCGTCTGGCCCGTGTATTCGATCAACGTGCCGCTGTCCTTGGGCTTGAGCCCGGCCAGCACCTTGACCATGCCGGACACGCTGGTCGGCGCGTCGATCGGGGCGCTCGGGCCGCCCATGTCGGTGCGCACCCAGCCGGGATGGAGGGCTACCGCGGTGATGCCGCGCTGCTTGAGGTCGACCGACAGGCTCTTCACCACGGCGTTCAGCGCCGCCTTGCTCGAGCGGTAGACGTAGCCGCCACCTTCCTCATTCGACGCCATGCTGCCGAGTAGGCTCGACACGAACGCCATCTGTTTGCCCTTGCTCGAGGCGACCGCATCGGTCAGCAGCGCGGCCAGGCGCATCGGCGCCATGACGTTGATGCGCATGACCTCGCTCCACTCGGCATCGTCGAGATCCTTTAGGCCTTGATCGCGGGTGCCGTAGAGCCCGGCATTGGCCAGCATGAGGTCGATCGGGCGCTTGCCCAGCGCGCCGGCCAGCCGTCGTGTCGCCGCGGCGTCGCCGACGTCGAGCGCCTCGATCTGCACCAGGCCGTTGCTGCCCCCGGCCAGCGCGCGCAGGGCGTCGGCCTTGCCGGGGGTGCGGCAGGTCGCGATCACCTGCCAGCCCGCCTTGGCGTACTGCGTGGCGAACTCGAGCCCGAGCCCGCGCGACGCCCCGGTGATCAATGCGGTCGGCATGTCGTTCCTCCCTAGCTTGCGGCGTCCGCCGCGCCGTGACCTCGATCTCGATCTTCATGCGCTCGTCGACCAGTTGGGCGATCACCGTGGTGTTGGTCGGCCGGATCTTGCCAAAATGCTTGCCGATGATCGGCGCGACCCATTCGAAGTCGCCGCGGTCGGCCAAATAGATCACCGCGCGCACGACGTCGGCCAGGGTGGCGTCGGCTTCCTTGAGCGCGACCTCGATGTTGCGAAAGATCTGCTCGGTCTGCTCGACCACGTCGGCGGAGATCGTGCCGGCCTTGTAGTCGAAGCCGGTGGTGCCCGAGACGAACACCCACTCGCCGTCGACCACGGCGCGGCTATAGCCGGCCAGCGCCTCGAAGCGCGAGCCGGAGGAAATCAGCCTTCGGGTCACGCTGCGCGCTCCTTGGTCTTGGTCGCGCGCGTCATGCCGCGCGCTCCAGGGCAATCGCCGTCGCTTCGCCGCCACCGATGCACAGCGCCGCGATGCCGCGCTTGAGCCCGCGACGCTGCAGCGCATTCATCAGGGTGACCATGATGCGTGCGCCCGAGGCGCCGACCGGATGGCCGAGCGCGCAGGCGCCGCCATGGACGTTGACCTTGTCGGCCGGCAAATCGAGATCGCGCATCGCCGCCATGGTGACGACCGCGAACGCCTCGTTGATCTCGTAGAGATCGACGTCGCTCGCCTTCCAACCCACCCGGTCGAGCAGTTTTTGGATCGCGCCGATCGGCGCCGTGGTGAACCAGGCCGGCGCCTGGGCATGGGTCGCATGCCCGAGCACGGTGGCGAGCGGCTTCAAGCCGCGGCGCTCGGCTTCGGAACGGGTCATCATGACCAGCGCGGCGCCGCCGTCGGAAATCGAGCTCGAGTTGGCGGCCGTGACCGTGCCGCCGTCGCGGAACGCCGGCTTGAGGGTCGGGATCTTGTCCGGCCTGGCGGTGCGCGGCTGCTCGTCGGTCGTGATCTCGACGGTCTTGCCGCGTCCACCGGCGGTCACCGGCACGATCTCGGCGGCGAACGTGCCGTCCTCGCCGGCCTTGCGCGCGCGCTCGAGCGAGCGGATCGCGAACGCGTCCTGGGCCTCGCGGGTGAACTGATAGTGCTCGGCGGTGTCCTCGGCATAGGTGCCCATCAGCCGGCCGGGCTGATAGGCGTCCTCGAGCCCGTCGATGAACATGTGGTCGAGCACGCGGCCATGGCCCATGCGATAGCCGCCGCGCGCGCGGTCGAGCAGGTACGGCGCGTTGGTCATGCTCTCGAGCCCGCCCGCCACGCCGATCGTAGCGCTACCTGCTGTGATGAGATCGTGGACCAGCATCGCGGCCTTCATGCCCGAGCCGCACATCTTGTTGACCGTGGTCGCACCCACGCTGTCGGGAATCCCGGCGACGAACGCCGCCTGCCGCGCCGGCGCCTGGCCCATGCCGGCCGGCAGCACGCAGCCCATCACGACCTCCTGCACCTGGTCGGGCGCGAGGCCGGCGCGCGGGAGCGCGCCCTTGATCGCGATGCCGCCGAGCTTGGGCGCGGCGACGTCCTTGAGTTCGCCCTGGAAGCCGCCCATCGGCGTGCGCGCCGCGCCGACGATCACCACCGGATCGGATCCTGCCATGCGTGCTCTCCCTAGGCGGTTTGCTCGAACAGCTCGCGGCCGATCAGCCAGCTGCGGATCTCCGAGGTGCCGGCGCCGATCTCATAAAGCTTGGCGTCGCGCAGCAGGCGGCCGGTCGCATAGTCGTTGATGTAGCCGTTGCCGCCCAGGCACTGGATCGCCTCGAGGGCCATCCAGGTCGCCTTCTCGGACGCGTACAGGATGCAGCCGGCGGCATCCTTGCGCGAGGTCTCGCCGCGGTCGCACGCCTTAGCGACCGTGTACACGTAGGCCTTGGCGGCGTTCATGGTGACGTACATGTCGGCGAGCTTGCCCTGCATGAGCTGGAACTCGCCGATCGGCTTGCCGAACTGCTTGCGCTCGTGCAGGTACGGCACCACGAGGTCGAGGCACGACTGCATGATGCCGAGCGGCCCGGCGGCCAGCACCGTGCGCTCGTAATCGAGCCCGCTCATCAGCACGTTGACGCCGCTTCCGACCTTGCCGAGCACGTTCTCCGCCGGCACCTCGCAGTCCTGGAACACCAGCTCGCCGGTGTCCGAGCCGCGCATGCCGAGCTTGTCGAGCTTTTGGGCGGTGGAAAAACCCTTCATGCCCTGCTCGATGATGAAGGCCGTGATGCCGCGCGGGCCGGCGTCGGGATCGGTCTTGGCATAGACGACCAAGGTCTCGGCGATCGGGCCGTTGGTGATCCACATCTTGGAGCCGTTGAGCACGTAGCGGTCACCACGCTTGTCCGCGCGCGTCCGCATGCCGACGACATCCGAGCCGGCGCCCGGCTCCGACATCGCCAACGCGCCGACATGCTCGCCCGAGATCAGCTCGGGCAGGTACTTCCGCTTTTGCTCCGGCGTGCCGTTGAGCCGGATCTGGTTGACGCACAGATTGGCGTGCGCGCCGTACGACAGCCCGACGCTGGCCGAGGCGCGGCTGATCTCCTCCATGGCGATGCAGTGCTCGAGATACCCCATGCCCGCGCCGCCGTACTCCTCCTCGACCGTCAGGCCGAGCACGCCGAGCGCGCCCATCTGCGGCCACAGGTCGCGCGGGAACTCGTTGGTGCGGTCGATCTCGGCGGCGTGCGGCGCGATCTTGTCGTCGGCGAAGCTGCGCACGCTGTCCCGCAGCATGTCGGCCTGCTCGCCGAGATCGAAATTGAGCGTCGGAAGCTGATTGGACGGCATGGCGGACCTCTCAGCGAGCGGCGGCGCGCTTGGTGCGCCGCGCGACCGCGATCTTGCCGGGCTGCGGCTTGACCTGCGAGTCGACCGCGGCGACCGCCGTCATGTTGACCAGGCCGCGCACCGTGACCGACGGCGTCAGGATGTGGGCCGGCAACGCCGCGCCGAGCAGGACCGGCCCGATCGACTGCCCCTGCCCCCAGACCTTCAGAATGTTGAAGGCGATGTTGGCGGCGTCGAGCGTCGGCATGACGAGCAGATTGGCGGCGCCGGTCAGCTTCGAGTTCGGGAAGATGCGCTTGCGGATATCCTCCGACAGCGCGGCGTCGCCCTGCATCTCGCCGTCGATCTCGAGCTCGGGCGCGCGCTCGCCGATCAGCCGCAGGGCCTCCTTCATCTTGCG
>WNFL01012807.1_pt2 | contig 11404 bp, 10 predicted proteins | sample 5400361 | NCBI WGS metagenome assembly WNFL01 (sample SAMN13153351, study PRJNA577476) | soil metagenome | isolation source: 40 cm soil on Douglas fir-dominated hillslope | place: USA:California | collected 2013-09-17
GCGCGCGTGGTCGAAGGCGTGCGACGGGTGGCCCATCTCCATCATGACGTAGTTCGTCAGGTCCACCACGTTGTGGATGGGCCGCACCCCCACGGCCTCGAGCCGGTCGCGTATCCAGGCGGGTGACGGCCCGAGGCGCACGTCGAGGATGCCGGCCGAGAAGCGTGGACAGAGGTCGGGCGCCTCGATCGTCACATCCAGGGCCTCTGCGGCCGGCCGGCCCTTCTCGGTGAAAGACAGGTCGAGCGGCTTCAACGGCAGGCCATAGATGACCGCCACCTCCCGGGCCAGGCCGTAGACGTTCATGCAGTCCACCCGGTTGGTCGTGACGTCGATGTCGAGGACCGCGTCCTTGTCGTCCGTCTCGAGGCCCTCCATGGCGAAGCCGGCCAGGGTCAGGTCCGCGCCGAGCTTCCCGGGCTCGACCGTGACATCCACGTACTCGCGGAGCCAGGAGAGTGGGAACTTCATCCTCTGAACTGCTCCAGAAACCGGAGGTCGTTTCCGTAAAAAAGCCGGATGTCGTCGATGCCGTGGCGCATCATGGTGACGCGGTCGATGCCGAGGCCGAAGGCGAATCCGGTCACCTCCTCGGGATCGTAGACCACGCGGCCGAGGCGCGCGTTGACCGCTTCGAAGACGGCGGGGTTCACCATTCCGGACCCGAGGATCTCCACCCAGCCGGTCTGCTTGCAGACCCGGCACCCCGAGCCACCGCACACCGCGCAGGACAGGTCGGCTTCCACCGAAGGCTCCGTGTAGGGGAAGAACGAGGGCCGGAAGCGCACCGCGCGCTCCCTTCCGAAGAGGACGCGCAGGAAGGCCTCGATCGTCCCCTTGAGGTGGCCGAGGTGGATGCCCCGCCCGACCACCAGCCCTTCCACCTGCTGGAACATCGGCGAGTGCGTGATGTCGTCGTCACGTCGGAACACCTTCCCGGGACAGATGATCCGTACCTTCGGGGGGTGGCGGTTCGCCAGCATGTATCGGATCTGCGCCGAGGAAGTGTGCGTGCGCAGTAGCTGGCCGGGGCGGTCCTTCAGGTAGAACGTGTCCTGCATGTCCCGCGCGGGGTGGTCGGGGGGCATGTTCAGGGCCTCGAAGCAGTGGTAGTCGTCCTCCACCTCGCGGCCTTCGTACACCTCGTAGCCCATGGAGACGAAGATGTCCTCGAGCTCCTCACGCACGACGGTCAGGGGATGGCGGCGTCCGGCGGGCGGCGTCCGCCCCGGCAGCGTGATGTCGATGGCCTCACGAGCCACCGAATCCTCGAGGGCTCGGGTTTCGAAGCCGGTCCGGGCCTCGTCGAGGCGGCGGGTGATCTCGTCCTTGAGCGCGTTCAGCTCCTGCCCGCCGGCACGCTTCGCCGCACCCTCGAGCTGCCCGAGGGACTTCATGAGCGGGTTCAGCGCTCCCGAGCGCCGGCCGAGGAAGCGATCGTGCAGCGACTGCACGTCGCCGACGGCGCGCGCCTCCGCCAACCGCCGCACGAATTCCTCGTGCAGGGCGCGGATCTTCTCCCTCAGGTCGTGGTTGGCGTCGGCCATTCTGACGGAACGCGGGGGCGCCGGACGACCCGGCGCCCCAACGCGCCTACGCGGTGGCCCGCGCCGCCTTGGCGGACTCCACGAGCTGCGCGAAGGCCGCGGGATCGGTGGCCGCGAGATCGGCGAGCGACTTGCGGTCGAGCTCCACGCCCGCCCGCTTGAGGCCCGCCATGAACTGGCTGTAGCTCAGCTCGTGGGACCGCGCGGCGGCGTTGATGCGGATGATCCAGAGGCGCCGGAAATCGCGCTTCTTGCGGCGCCGGCCGATGAACGCGAAGTTGCCCGCGCGGTCCACCGCCTGCTGCGCGGCCCGATAGAGCTTGCTCTTGTTGAGGAAGTAGCCCTTGGCCAGTCCCAGGAGCTTCTTCCGCCGCTCCCGTCGCTTGCTCCCCCGCTTGACTCTCGGCATCGACGACGTCCCTTCGAAGGCCTGGCCGGAAGCGGCCAGCCCATCACGCTTTCAGGCGGTGACGAAGCCCGGGCAGCTCGACGGCTCCCCTCGAACAACGCGAACGAGCGGCCCCTCCTAGCCCAGCAGCATCCTCTTGACCTGCGGCATGTCGGCGTGCGACACGAGGATGGACTTGCGGAGCGACCGCTTCCGGCCCTGCGACTTCTTGGTGAGGATGTGGCGCTTCATGGACTGCCCCCGCTTGATCTTTCCGGAGGCGGTGAGCCTGAAGCGCTTGACGGCGCCCCGCTTCGTCTTGAGCTTCAGCCTCTTTTTCGGCTTCCTCATTCCCCGCTCTCTACCTTCTCCGCCCCTACTGCCGCCGCGACCTTCTTGGGCTTGGCGACCTTGGGGGCCTTTGCGACCTTCGCGGCCTTCGCTTCGCCCGAGGCCGCCTTCTTCGGCTTCACCACCTTGGCGGGCGCTTCCTTCTTGGGCGCGAGGATCTGGACCATGGTCATTCCCTCCTGGCGAGGGGCGACCTCGATGAGCGCGACCTCGGTGAGCTCCGAGGCCAGACGCTCCAGGATGCGGCGGCCGATCTCGTTGTGCGCCATCTCCCGGCCGCGGAAGATCACCGTGCTCTTGACCTTGTTGCCGTCCAGGAGGAAGCGCTCGGTGTTGCGCCGCTTGAACTGGAAGTCGTGCTCGTCGATCTTCGGACGGAACTTGACCTCCTTCACCTGGATGTGGCGCTGGTGCTTGCGAGCCTCCGAGTCACGCTTCGCCTGCTGATAGAAGAACTTCCCCGAGTTCATGATCCGGCAGACGGGCGGAGCGGCGCTGGCCGCAATCTCGACCAGGTCGAGCCCCTTCTCCTCGGCGAGCATGAGCGCCTGGGCAGGCGGCATGATGCCGAGCTGGGAGCCGTCCTCGTCGATGACACGCACCTCTTTGGCGCGGATGCGGTCGTTGATGCGGACCGTCTTGGTCTCTATGAGACACCTCCCGGCAAAGCCGACTCTTCCTGCAGAGCGCGCTCCTTGGTGAGCTGCGCGATCCGGGCGCCCAGCGCCTGAACGTCCGCGGGACCGAGGTCGCCCGCCTGACGGTGACGGACCGAGACGTTGGCCGCCGCCACTTCCTTGTCCCCCACCACCAGCATGTAGGGGATCTTCTGAACCTGGGCCTCGCGAATCTTGTAGCCCAGCTTCTCGCTGCGATCGTCCACCTGGACCCGCACGCCCTGGGCCCGGAGCTTCGCGGCCACCCCGTGGCCGTACTCCTGCTGGCGCTCCGCCACCGGGATCACGACGGCCTGGACCGGGGCCAGCCAGAGCGGGAAGGCCCCGGCGTGGTGCTCGATCAGCACGCCGAAGAAGCGCTCCAGGCTGCCGAGCAGCGCCCGGTGCACCATGATCGGCTGATGGGGCTTGCCGTCCTCCGCGATGTACTCGAGGCCGAAGCGGTTCGGGTTGTTGAAGTCGACCTGGATGGTGGAGCACTGCCAGGCACGGTCGAGCGAGTCCTTGATCTTGATGTCGATCTTGGGGCCGTAGAAGACCCCCTCCCCGGGATCGACGGCATAGGGCAGGCCCCGCACCTCGAGGGCGCCCTTGAGGGCGGCGGTGGCGCGCTCCCACTGCTCGTCGGTGCCGGCCGCCTTCGCGGGCTTGGTCGAGACGAAGATGTCGTAACGGTCGAAGCCGAAGGCCTTGAGGATGCTGGTGACGAAATCGAGCACGCGCACGATCTCGGCATCGAGCTGGTCGGGGCGGCAGAAGATGTGGGCGTCGTCCTGGGTGAAGCCGCGCACGCGCAGCAGGCCGTGCATGACCCCGGAGCGCTCGAAGCGATAGACGGTGCCGAGCTCCGCGTAGCGGAAGGGCAGCTCGCGGTAGCTGCGCAGGCGCGAGCGGTAGATCGTGATGTGGAACGGGCAGTTCATCGGCTTCAGCTGGTACTGGACGTTCTCGATGTCGATGGGCGAGTACATCCCGTCCTTGTAGTACTCGGTGTGGCCGCTCGTCTTCCACAGGTCGAGCTTCGCGATGTGGGGGCTGTAGACGAGGTCGTAGCCTCCCGCGAGGTGCTGGTCGCGCCAGAAGTCCTCGATCTGCTTGCGGATGAAGCCACCCTTCGGGTGCCAGAGCACCAGCCCGGCCCCGGTGTCCTCGGAGATGGAGAAGAGGTCGAGCTCCCGGCCGAGCTTTCGGTGGTCGCGCCGCTTGGCCTCTTCCAGCCGATGCAGGTGCTGGTCCAGCTCCTCCTTCGTGAAGAAGGCGTAGCCGTAGATGCGCTGCATCTCCGGGTTGCCCTCGCGGCCCTTCCAGTAGGACTGCGACGGGGTCTCCCGGAGCTTGACCGCCTTGATCTTGCCGGTGGACGGCAGGTGCGGCCCCAGGCAGAAGTCGATGAACTCCCCCATCGTGTAGCACTGCACCGGGTCGCCCGACTTCTCCTCGATGAGCTGGCACTTCAGGGTCTGGCCCTTCGACTGGAAGAGGGCGAGCGCCTCCGCCTTCGGGATCAGCTTCTTCTCGATGGGCCGGTTCTGCTTGACGATGTGCGCCATCCTCTTCTCGATGGCAACGAGGTCCTCGGGGGTGAAGGGCCGGCTCACCAGGAAGTCGTAGAAGAAGCCGTCCTCGGTGGGCGGACCGATCCCGCACTGGGCGTCGGGATAGAGCTCCGTGACTGCGGCCGCCAGGAGGTGGGCCGAGGAGTGACGGTAGATCTCGATCGGGGAGTCGGCCGGTTTGCTTTCGCCCGAGGGGCCAGTGTTGTCGAGGGATTCCAATGACGGGGCCGTCGACATCTAGAAGTTCAGCATACCGTTTTCGTATCGATCTCCACTGGTAGGCGCGGGTGGAATTGAACCACCGACCTCTTCCGTGTCAAGGAAGCGCTCTACCACTGAGCCACGCGCCTAAGACACGCCGGAAACTGAAATGGTACTAAAGGGATACGGGGGTGTCAACGAGTGGGAGCCCTCCCCCGCCGGCCTCGCCTACAGGATCTTCTTGCCGAGCAGCGAGGCGAGCAGCTCCACCCCGAGGATGGCAGTGGCATTCCGGTTGTCGAGGATGGGGTTCACCTCGACGAGCTCCGCCGAGAGGACCTTGCCGGTGTCGGCCAGCATCTCCATGGCCAGGTGGGCCTCCCGGTACGAGAGCCCGCCCGGCGCCGGCGTCCCCACCCCCGGCGCGTAATCCGGGTCCATGCCGTCGAGGTCGAAGCTCACGTGGATCCCCGCGGTGCCGCTGCTGGCGCGCTTGATCGCCTCGTCCATGACCGCCCGCATTCCCCGCTCGTCGATGTCGCGCATGGTGAAGGCCCCGATCCCGGAAGCCCGGACGTTGGGCCGCTCCGCGGGGTCCACGTCGCGGATGCCCACCAGGGCGGCCCGCGAGCCGTCCACCATCGGCGAGAACCCAGCCAGGTTCACGAGGCTCGGCGCCCCGAGGCCGAGGGCCACCGCGAGCGGCATGCCGGTTCGCGTCGGCATGGGCGTCGAACCAGATGAGGCCGATCTTCTCCTTGCGCGCGTGGTAGTGCCGGGAGAGGCCGGCCAGGGTCCCCATCGCGATCGAGTGGTCGCCGCCCAGCACGACCGGGAGGCTGCCCTTCGCGACGAGCGCCTCCACCCGGTCGCGGAGATGCTCGCAGACCTCCTTGATCTCCTTCAGGTACTTGAGGTGCGGGTCGCCCGGCACCTGGGTCTCCGCGATCTTCACCGGCAGGTCGCCCGCGTCGACGACTTCGTACCCGAGCGAGCGGATCTTCTGATCGATCCCCGCCACCCGAAACGCGGAGGGGCCCATGTCGACGCCGCGGCGTCCGGCACCGAGGTCGAGGGGCACCCCGATGAGCGTCACCTGCCTGGACATGAGGCAAAGACGCTAGCACGCGCACCCCGGGCCTTCAAGCCCGCTATAATCGCCTCGCGACATGTCCACACCCTCCCCGCGAAAGCCCGCTCCCGCAACCCCGAGCGCACCCGAGGGGCCCGACCTCCTCCAGGTCCTCATCACTCGCCGCGTGCTCACGGCCGAGCAGGTGGAGCGCGTGCGTCGCTCGCAGAAAGTAGGCAACCTGACCGCCGAGCAGGGCATCATCCAGCTCGGCTTCGCGAACGAGCAGCAGATCGCGCAGGCCATCGCTGCCCACGCGAGCCTTCCCTACGTGAAGATCAATCCACTCGACCTGGACCTCGACGTGGTCACAAAGGCGATCGCGGGCCCCTTCGCGCGCAAGCACGGCATGGTGGCGATCGGCAAGACCACCGAGAAGATCACGGTCGCGGTCTTCGACCCCTTCGCGCCCTTCCCCGTCGACGACATCAAGCGCGTCACCGGACTCGACGTGGAGCGGGTGGTGGCCTCCCGCAGCGACGTCGAGGCCGTCAACAAGGGCTTCTACGACCTGAAGTCCAGCCTGCAGACCGCGGAGAAGCAGCTCAGCGCGAGCCGCCTCTCCACCGTGGACCTGCAGAACCAGGAGTTCCTCTCCCGGGCCTCCGACGAGCTCGATCCGGCGGCTGCCCCCGTGGTCAAGGCCCTCGACCATATCCTGTCCTACGCGTTCGAGCAGCGGGCCTCCGACATCCACTTCGAGCCCAAGCGCCAGCTCACCCTGGTCCGCCTGCGCATCGACGGGATCCTCCACGACGTGCACCTGATCCCGCGCATCGTCTACGAGGCGGTGGTGTCCCGCATCAAGCTCCTCTCCGGCTGCAACATCGCGGAGAAGCGCCGGCCCCAGGACGGGCGCCTCAAGCGCGAGCAGGGAGGGCGCGAGGTCGAGCTGCGCGTCTCCAGCATGCCCACCGCCTTCGGGGAGAAGGTGGTGCTCCGCATCTTCGACCCCGACATCCTCTTGAAGGGGGTCGATCAGCTCGGGCTGGCCGCCCACGACCAGCCGAAGTTCCTGGACTTCATCGCGCGCCCCACCGGGATCATCCTGGTCACGGGGCCCACGGGCAGCGGCAAGACCACCACCCTCTACTCGATCCTCAAGCACCTTTCCAAGCCCGAGGTGAACATCGTCACCATCGAGGACCCCATCGAGATGGTCTTCGAGGACTTCAACCAGGTGGCGGTGCGGCCCCAGATCGAGATCACCTTCCCGAGCGCCCTGCGCACGGTGCTCCGGCAGGACCCCGACATCATCATGGTGGGCGAGATCCGCGACACGGAGACCGCGGAGAACGCGGTGCAGGCCGCCCTCACCGGCCACCTCGTGCTCTCCACCCTGCACACGAACGACGCCTCCTCGTCCATCACCCGCCTCCTCGACCTCGGGGTGCCCCACTTCCTGATCACCACCACCCTGATCGGCATCCTCGCCCAGCGCCTCGTCCGCGAGAACTGTCCCCACTGCGTCGAGGAGTACGACCCGACCGCCGAGGAAGCCGCGGCGATCAAGATCCCCCTGGACAAGCTCAAGCCCTACCGGTTCAAGCGCGGCAAGGGGTGCATCCACTGCCGCGACACGGGCTACAGCGGCCGCACGGGGATCTACGAGGTGCTGGCCATGAGCGAGAAGATCCGCCGCCTGGTGAGCACGCAGGCCGGCTCCCTGGAGATCTTCAAGGCCGCCCGCGAAGAGGGCATGCGCACCCTGAAGGAAGCCGCGATCGAGAAGGTCTTCCGCGGCATCACCACCACCACCGAGATGGTGCGAGTGACCGGGAAATGACCGCGCCCGCGGGGGCCTCCCCGGAGAGCCTCGCCGACCGCGCGTTCCTCGTCACGGGCAGCGGGCGGGGACTGGGCGCCGCCATCGCCCGCGCCGCGGGCAAGGCGGGCGCGCGGGTGGCCCTGAACTGCCAGAGCGACCTTCGGGGAGCCGAGTGCCTGGCCGCGGAGATCAGGACGGCGGGCGGCCAGGCCATGGTCTGCCGAGCCGACGTCACGGACCACGCCCAGGCTCGACAGCTCGTGGAGGAGACCCTGAGCGCCTTTGGCCGGGTGGACGTGCTCGTCAACACGGTGGGCGCCTTCACCTGGAAGCCCCTGGCCGACACGGAGCCGGCGGAATGGCGCGCCGTCTTCGCTTCGAACCTCGACTCGGTCTACAACCTCTGCCGGCTCGTGCTCCCCCACATGCGCCGCCAGCATTTCGGCCGCATCGTGAACCTGGGCGCGGTGGGCGCCGAGAACACGGTCGGCGGGCCGCAGCGCGCGGCCTACGCCGCGGCCAAGGCGGGAGTCATCGCCTTCTCGCGCTCGCTCGCCCTCGAGGAGGCGCGCTGTGGGATCACGGTCAACGTTGTCTCCCCGGGACTCCTCGACGAGGACGGCGACGGCCCGGGCGCCCTGCTCGATCGGGTCCCCGTCGGGCACGGCGGCCGGCTCGCGGACGTCGTGCGGGCGGTGCTGTTCTTCGCCTCGCCGGCCGCGGACTTCGTGACGGGACAAGTGTTGGCGGTCGCCGGCGGCGCGCGCGAGTGAGCCCTGGCGCTCAAGGCCCGGCGCCTTCTCCGAAAACCTCGGCGGTGAACGCGAGGAGCGTCACATCGGGCCGGCGCCAGGTGTCCGCGGGCAGCCCCGCCTTGCCACAGGTCTTGCCGAGGAAGGTCTCGCGGTCCCAGCCGTGCTCCACCGCCACCTGGGGCAGCAGCACCCCGCGCCGGTCCGCGTAGGACACGATCAGGCCGTCCCGTCCCACCTCGACCTGCTCCGGCTCCACCGCTCGCATCGGCCCCAGGGCCGAGATCTCCACCACCAGCTCGGGCAGCTCGTCGCGGGTGACGGCCTCGAAACGGCCGTCGTGAACCGCCGCCGCCACCGCCATGCGGGCCACCGTCTCGACGAGGGGCAGAGCGCTCTCCATCTGGCCCACGCACCCGCGGAGATCGTCGTCCTCGCGCCTATGGAGGGAGACGAAAGCCCCGCGCGGCTCGCCCGCCGCCCCGACCGCTAGAGGTGGGACATAGGAGCGCCCCGCGAAATGCGCCGCCAGCGCCTCCCGGGCGACACGAAGCAGGAGGCGCCGGTCCTCCTCCGAGAGCACCCTCACGAAGCGGCCGCGGAGAGCGCGGCCGACAGGTAGCCGACCACGCGGGTCTTGTCCTTTTCGCCCACGTCTCCGCTGTCGGCGTAGCGCAGGACGAGGGCCCGGTCCGCGCCCAGGCTCCGCGCCGCCTTCATGACCGCCACCATCGGCCCGCCCCCGCAGGCGTGGTTGTCATGCGCTTCGAGGCGGTCCATCAGGCCCTCGGGGTCGAAGCGCGCGACGCAATCCGTGACGACCGCGTCCAGGCGGCTCGCCTCGTGCGCCGGCTGGTAATGCGAGAGGTCGCTCGAAGCCACGAGCAGCACGTCGTGGCCGGCCAGGGCACGCGCGAGGGCCCCGGCGAGGGCCTCGACCTCCCCGCGGGACTGGCGGCCCATCAGCATCGGCACCAGCCGCAGATCAGGCACCAAGTGCTGCAGGAAGGGAAGCTGCATTTCCAGGGAGTGCTCCTGCAGATGGGCCCGTGGGTCATCGGCGACGGCCGGATCGGCCGCGAGCAGCTCCGCCGCCAGGTCCTCCGCGATCGGAACCCGGCCGAGCGGCGTCTCGAACGCGCCGCGGGCCCAGAGGGCGACACCGTCGAACGCCGCGCGGTGCGACGGCCCGATGAGAACGACGGTGAGCGCCGACCGGCCACGCAGGAGGCCGTACCCGTAGGCCGCGACCGGCCCCGAGTAGCGCAAGCCCGCATGCGGGCTGATGAGCGCTACGAGCCGGCCGGGAACCGCTGGAGAAGCGACGCCGGCGAGGTAGCGATCGACTTCGACGGCAATGGTCGCGGGTGATCCCGGATACCAGCTCCCGGCCACCGCGGCCCTTCGAATTGGATCCATGGCGGACCCCGTAGAGCGCGGAGGCCCACGCGTGCCACGTGCGGGCGGGGCCTCCGCGAATTTCTATCTGTACACCCGATAGTCGATATCGGGAAAGATGTTGTCGCGCTCCTCGAACTCCTTGAGGATCGGCTCCTCCAGGAACCCGCCGGTCGACAGCATCCGATAGAGATAGTCGAATCGGGCGATGTGATCCCGGGTGCGCTTGTTGGCGTACTCCACGGTGGTGTTCGTCTTCATGATGAAGGCCCAGTCCGAGGACTGGGCCAGCAGCAGCTCCCGCGCCGCCTGGTTCAAGGCCCGGCGCTCCCGTTCGTTCGGGTTCGCGAACCGGCGGGCCAGCTCGACCATGCGCTCCGCCGCCATGTCCAGGTGCGGGTAGATCCAGTGGTTCCCCTCGTTCAGCCAGACCTCGGCGTAGCCCTTTGCCCCCCACGTACACATCGGCGGCTGGGCGACCTCGAGGTCGGGGAAGCGATCGAGGAACTCGGTCGGGGTCGTGGGCTTCACGACGTCCTGGTCGAAGTGCATCTTCCGGAACAGGTAGTTCAGGAAGTCGGGCCCCTCGAACCACCAGTGGCCGAAGAGCTCCGCGTCGTAGGGGCTGACCACGATGGGCGGACGGCCGAGCACGCCGGCCAGGTGCTCGACCTGGGCCTGCCGATGCTGCAGGAAGTTCCCCGCATGGCTGGCCGCCTTCTCCATGGCCCAGCCCCGCACGTACGGCTGCTTGTCTCCCAGACCGACCTTGCCCGTGACGCGGAAATACTTGAGGCCGACGTTCTTCCGCAGCCCGTCGGGCAGGATGTCTCCCAGGTAGTCGAGGGGGAGCTCCCAGCCCACGTCCTTGTAGAACTCGCGGTAGTCGAAATCGCCGGGATAACCCGACTCCGCGCTCCACACCTGCCGCGATGATTCCATGTCGCGGGCGAAGAACACGATGCCGCCCGGCGACACGATCGGCGCATGGACGCCCATGTTGGGCCGGGGGTGCGCGTCCGTGAGGCCGTGGGACTCGAGGAAGGAGAAGCGCAGTCCGGCCTCGCGCAGGTAGAGGTCGTGGCCCGGGAGGTAGCCGCACTCGGGCAGCCATATGCCGACGGGATCGCGACCGAGATGCCGGCGGTAGTGCTGGGCGGCCACCTGGACCTGGGCGCGCACCGACTGGGGGACCGGGTCCATCAGGGGCAGGAACCCGTGGGTGGCCCCGCAGGTGATGATCTCGAGCTTGCCCGCGTCGCGGTGCTTGCGGAAGGCCCCGAGCAGGTTCGAGCCGTACTGGTCGCGGAAGATCCGCCGGATGCGCTCGAGCTCGTAGACGTAGAACTGCGCCACCCCGTGAAAGCGCTGGTCGTCCCGTCGGGTCCGCTCGACTTCCTTCCGCGCGAGCGCGACCAGGCGGTCCAGGTAGCGGTGATAGCGGCCGATCAGCAGCCCGTCCGTCATCATGGAGATGAGCGGAGGCGAGAGGGTCATGGTGAGGCGGTATTCGACGCCGTCGGCGAGCAGGCCGTCGAGGACGCTGATGAGGGGCACGTAGGTCTCGTTCAGCGCCTCGAAGAACCAATCCTCCTCGAGGAACTCCGGGTACTCCCGGTGCCGCACGTAGGGAA
>WNFL01067605.1_pt1 | contig 11403 bp, 5 predicted proteins | sample 5400361 | NCBI WGS metagenome assembly WNFL01 (sample SAMN13153351, study PRJNA577476) | soil metagenome | isolation source: 40 cm soil on Douglas fir-dominated hillslope | place: USA:California | collected 2013-09-17
CAAGTTCGCTACCTCGACCGTTAAAGATGTTTTGACCTGCTGCACCGGAGCCAAAAATGTAATTCCGCGCGGCATCACCCTGGCTTGCTCGCCGGCGAAATCCAACAGGTTGAAAAATCCGACTACCGCAAAAACCAATGCAATCGCTCCAAGCACCAGGCCGCCAACGTGCCGGCCGCTAAAGCGCTGACCGCCCCGGCGGCCCGCCCATACCCATAAAATCCCTGCGCCCGCGACGAATCCGAAAAATATGAAAAGTGATCGAATCGTTCGCGCAGCCTCGCCCGACTCGAACATTCGTGCCAATCCAGCAAACCCCGAAATATCCGCGATGCCGCCGAGCGGCGTTAACGAGCCGCTGCGATAGGTCAATCCCTGATTCGCGTCCGGTTCGACTTTCCATTCCTCCAACATCACTGAGACGCTGACCCGACCGGGCGACTTCGAGCGCGAGGCCAGTTTGAGGTCCAATCGTTGGACGGCGTTTGGATCGGGCCGTTGTGGCAGCGGAATGAGATTATCCGGGCCATCCATTACCGGCACGACCGGCGCGCCATTCACCGTGGCTGACCACAATTCCGTGCCGGCTGGCAGCGTCATTCGAAAATGCGGATTGCCCCGGCTCTTCACAAAATAATGAACTTCAGTTAGCACCTGGCCTTCTTTGGAAATGTGCGTGGTCAGGGACGCGCGATCGACCACCTGGCTAAGCGAATCCCCCTGCGCCAGCGGACTCAGCGCCAGCTTCAGATTAAACGGTCGCGACGAATATCGATAGGCCGCCAAAATCGGCGAATCGAAAAACAACCGGTATTCCGGCGGCACTTCGCCAGGTTCGATCGGCAGCAACCCGGTCGAGACATCGATCGGCCTGACCTGGAATTGATACGCGCTAATTACCAATGTGTGGCCCTGCTCCGATTGCGCATCGAGTGGCCGCGCTCCGGTGAACGTCAACGTTTCGCCCTGGGACTTGAATGGCCGCTCATAAGTGGCCAGCAACGTGTACGGGCCGCTAACTGGCGTGTGCAATTGCACCAGGTAGCCGCGCTCGACCTTTTGCCAATTGCGAATGTCTTTGCCGGTAAACTCGACATTAAAGAAATCGCTCGGCAATTCGACATTGAATGCCGCCATCGGCGCGCCGGAGACGACGTAGTTGATCACGCTGCTGCCGTAGGCAATGCCTTCGCCTATCGAAAACAGGTGCAGCGCGTCCGCTTGAACCGTTTGCGGCAACCGCTCGACACGCACCGTCGCTGCCCAGGCCGGGTCGCTCAATCGGAACGCCGATTGAATACCAGCCAGTTTTCGCGGGAAAAACGCCGTCGCAATTTCCGTCAAAGCTTGCGTTCGCTCCGGGCGGCAAATCCCAGGTGGCGTCGCTCAATGGCTTATTCCGTTCCAGCCGCAATTGAAGAACTTGCCGACCGGATATCGGCTGTCCGAAAACCAGGCGCAATTCAGAAGGGTCAGTCTCACCGCCTTCGCGCAAAAAATAATCATTCAGGTTGGGCGCATTCACGCGCGCCAGCGCGTAGCCTTTGGGCACGTGCAGCAGCAGATCGCGCAACGGCGCCTCCCGAATATCCAATTCCAATTCGGCGTCGATGGACAATTCGCTCTCGCCGAGCCGGTAGGCCAGCAATTCCGAGACGCTAATCTCGGGCAAGACCTGGTCCGCCTGAATGCGCAGCGAAAAATCCGGCCCCGAAAAACGATAGGCGAATTTCTGCGAACCGGTGACGTGCATGATCGCTTTGGTGGTTTCTGTTTCTGGAAATTGCTCCGGCGAGATTTGTGAAAGGCCGCTCGCTTGCGACACTTCCAGCCGCACCGCCCCTTCATTCACGATTCGGAACATGCCGGCGAACCGGGTCGCCTGCTCCGGACGCAGCCGAATGGCTTCGACGTTTTGCGGGAAGGCGCCCAGCGGCGTCTGCAATTGCACCTGGATCGAGAACTGATCTTTTTGCGGTTGATTGAAACGCACCACCAACCGGCGTTCGCCTGAATCCGCCGGCGCCTCAAGTTTCCATGCCAGCACCTGTTCGCCCTGCACGCGTGTCACTTCACCGTCACCGCGCAATAACAGCACGACGCGGCTTAGCTCGCCCTGCATTACCTTGAAATCCAGCAAATCAGTTTGCCGCATCAGACCCGGGCTTACCGTAATTTGCGAAAGCATTTCCGCCGCATAAAACAGTTTTCCCTCGGCGGCAGGCCGCGCTTCTTTCCAGGAAAGTTTGACTGCGCCGTCGGTCGGCAGAAACGTGACGAAATCATCTCCTTTCCTTTCTGGGCGCGCTGCACCCGGAAAATCAAATTGCGTATCGGCAGCCAGGCCTTTGAGTGTGGTCGATTGCAGCGCGCCGGCAGCCATCTGGAATGAAACCGATTTCCATCCTTCATGCTGCGTCACCGCAACATTGAATTTGATTCGGATCGGAAACTTGCCCGCCTTATCAAAGACTAACACGTATTTATTTTGATCGGCGCGAATTCGCCAGCGCGGGTTCGAATTAACCTCGGTCAACGCCAGCTTGCCCGAAATCAGATCCAGCGTCGCGCCTTTGTTATCCTCAACGCGGGCATTCGCGGTCAGCATGAACGTCGCATTTTCATCATGGAATTCGCCCACTAGTTTGAAATCGTCGAGCGACACCGTTGCAGGTGTCGCGTTGGTTATTGGCGTTTGCGGTGCTGGCCGGGATGCAGTCGTGGCCGGCTTTGGCGGCATCGGCTCACCAGCCAAAACTGCGAACGCGCCGATGAAAAGGAAAATGGTGGATTTAATCATAATTCATGTAGGGTTCAGTTTCAGTTCGTTCTTCCAGATCCGGTCTTCGTTACCTTCGTTAACTTCTGTTAAAAATTCCCCGTTCTGCGGTTTCACTTACCCGCCAGGCTTTGCGCCTGCCGAATCATCCACTCGAGCTTCTTCGGCCGGGCATCCGCGCCGTACACGTCGGCCACCCCATTCAAATAAGGGAGCAGCAGGTTTGGCTTCACTTCATCGGCAAAGGGGCTGCCAGCCAGCCATTCAGAGAATGCGCTGGCGGTTGCCGCAAGGCGCATTGCCGGCGCGGCTTGATCGAGTTCACCCGCGTTGCCATTGTACGGAACCGCCCACTCATGCTCCTTGTAATCCTGAGTTCCCGGCACTTTGTAACGCACTCGCACCGTCGCCAGCGGACCGGCGCCGTCCGGTTTCAATTCGGCCACATACAACGCGTTGCCCGATTCCGCCGCGCCGATTTCCGCGGCATCCACGGTGTTATCCCGAAACTGTTCCTTGGTGAGCTGATGTTTGGCGTAGCCGACTTGCCGATACGCGCTGACGCGAGCGGGATTGAATTCGACCTGCACTTTGACATCCGCCGCCGCGATTTGCAGCGCGCCCGCCAATTGCCCGGCGAATTCCGTAGCCGCCTGCTCGGGCGTGTTGACAAATCCATATCGGCCATCGCCATTCCGCGAGAGCACTTCCAACAGATCATCATTGAAGCCTTCCCAGCCGATCCCGAAACAATCGAGCGCGACACCCTGTTTACGCTGCGTTTCGACCTTTTGCTTGAGCGACTCGGGATTCACATCGCCGAGATTCGCCGCGCCATCGGTCAGCAACACCACGCGATTGATTCCATTCTCGCTGTAACATTTGTGGGCAACCTGGTAAGCCAGGTTCATCGCATCTTCGAGATTGGTTCCACCTTCCGGTGTTAATCCACCCAATTGTTCAGTTGTTTGAGCGGCCTGATTGCCCGGAACGCCATCGACGCGAAGCTGGGCGGTGCGCGCGAAAGTCACGACGCTGAATTTGTCCTGCGCCTGTAGCTGCGCAGCGAGGACACGCAACGCTTCGTGAATGATCTGCTGCCGATCGGCCCGTTCCATCGAACCCGAATTGTCGAGCAATAGAACCAGGTTCAACGGCCGGCCCGGCTGTCGCCCTTGCGATGCGGTCTTGAGCGAGAAGCGGAGCAGATCGCGGTTTTGCGCGAACGGGTAATGCGCCCGATCGAATGCAAAGGCGAACGGCGCGCCCGGCGCGGGTTCCGGATCGCGATAATCGAATGCATTGATGAATTCCTCACTGCGAATGCCTGAAGGATCGGGCATGACGCCTTTTTCCAGACTGGCTCCCGCGAGTTTGAACGAGACATCACTTACATTAAGCGAGAAAGTTGAAAACGGATTGTCGCTGGTTGCAACTTCGGGTTGAGGAATTGGACTAGCCGAATTGGTTCGAGGCATCGGCGCGTCTTTTTGCAACGCTAGTTTTTGCCCAAGACTGTCCAGCTCTGCTGTTACCTGATGCATCTGATTCGACTGCTCATTGGATAACTGCCGCAGCGATTCAACAGTCGCAACTGAGAGTGCTTTCCCGATTTCAATTCGATGCTCGGAGTAAGCCTCAGATACTGCATTGGCGATTCTCGCCGCCTCATCAGGATTGTTGCTTTTTGCCCCGATGGAAATAATGGTGGTTCCTTTTACCGGGCGTAAATCCAATTTTTTCTTTAGCGTCTCTACCGTTTCAACTCGTGAAGGACTGTGATCATCCTTGTCTGCGCTCGCTTTCAATTTTTGCAGCGCTTTCTTAAGAACCACGTCTGACTGAATTACTTCGAACTCACTTTGAATGAAATATGGATCATATACTTGTACTAGGCCGCCCCTTATCCCTGGGTTGTCGGCATCATGGGTCTCTAGCTTGAGCAAAGCATACCGTTCAACGTTTCCTCCCACGCTGCGTTTCAACCGCTCCCACAAACCAAGCTCGTTTCCCGAAGTGGCTTTACTCGTAACCTGAACCATTGCGGTTTTCGGAATTCTTCAAATTCAGAAGTCGCAGCGCCGATTGTAACTGAGCCAGTTCCTTTTTCTTTTGTTCGTACTGTTGAACAAGGGCTAAGTCTTTCCCTCCCGCACTCGGCCGACTTTCCCTGACTTTCGTACTGTCACTGTTTTGTGCGACTTGCACTTCCTCCTTCATGGTTTCAACCCTCTTGCCAAGTGAATCGACGCGGCCTCTTAATTGCGTCATGGTTCCAGCTACTGTCTCCTTCACTTCTTTGTTCAAAGCATTAACAGAGGCGCGCGCCTTTATTGCGTCGCCTCGATTAGAGTCAGACTTCTTCTCGACCGTTGCCAACTGGTCTTCGGCGAGCCTTCTTTGTTCGAGGAGAGAAGTTAACTTTGGGTCAGGGACTGCCGTTGATAGCGCTTTTTCCAGTTCCTTCGGATTGGTTTGTTGAAGTGATTCTAACTCACTCAATAAAGCCTTTTCTCCGTTGTATTGAGCCTGGAAGTCAATGCGAGCGCTTTCGATTCTTCGCAGACTATTTGCGTCTGCCAATCCGAGCGAGTCTGTCGCCTGGGATTGTGGAAGCACGATTACGGATCGGCCGCTTGCTACCCTTTTTTCGCCATCAGAATTGAGGTGCGCGAGTTGACGATACTGAGTGAGTTCATCGTATGCTTTTGCTCCCGCGACGGTTTGGCCTTGCACCAGCAAATCGCTATCGAGGCCTAGGCTCGGTTTCTGAATTCCAGTGTCAAAATGTCCAACAATGTTCGAAGAATAGACAGTTGCCCACGGCGTACCGGGAGATTGTCGATTTTTGACGTTTCCAATCCAGCCGATATTGGGTGATGCGGTTCCAGTCCCAAAATTCCACTCGGAAGCGGCTGCATTGGTAACCATTGTTGCGGCAACGGGCATGCTTTCCTGCGGTATGCCTTGGAGCGGGTTGGCTCCGCCGTAATAGCTTCCATTTGGAGATGGAGTTCGTGCCAGGCTTTCAGGTTTTGCTGCGCCCGCTTTATTATCCAATGCCAACGGCATCTGAGGCATCTTTGTGCCCTCGAATCCCATGCCCCGATTCCCGCTTTCGGCCGGGGTTCGCCCACGCAAACCGTCGTTGAGCGTTGATAACTCACCCATCTCGTTTTTCGATTTGTCAGCGTAAAGGAACAGGTCCGTTTGCTGAGCAGGAGTCTGGGCCAGCGCTGGCGGTTGTGTTGCTACAGGAGCGCGGCTGTCAAACGTGACTGCCGGATCGCCGGAGTTCTTGAGGGCCTCCTGCAGCCTCGAACGGTTGAACTGCTGAACGCTCCCATCGGCCAGACCGACACTACCCTGCTTCTGGTGCTGGTTATCCATCCAGCCTACACCGGTGTTGTTCGCGAAATTGGTTCTGAGCGAAACCGACGGAGTTGAGTTTTCTGGCAAGCCGGTTGCCGGATCCACCGATCCCGGCTGCGCACCTGCGTCCGCCGGCAGACCGGTCGATGGCGAAATCGAAAGGGTGTCAAGTGCTTTCCTCGGCGGCAGATCAGCGAGCTGGGATTGCGGTGATGGTGCCGAAGGTGCCAATCCATATCGTCTGCGGAACAACTCTGCTTCCGCATCAGGCGGTTCACTGGGGACAACATTTCCGCCCGCAGCCGGAACGGAAAGGATTACTGAAGCCGGTGGAATCACTGCTGTGATTCCTTGCGGAGTAAGAGCGGGAGCGGCGAGAGGCGCTCCGCCACCGCCTCCCCCAACACCACCGCCGACCCCACCTCCCGAGCGGTCAACTTGTTGAACCAGCCCTTCACCATCCTTGGTGGCGATCGCCGGTTTTTCCAAGATTCCGATGACCTCTGGGTGTCCAAACCAAGGCTTTCCGCCAGAATCCGGATTGGTGACATCCCGTGCAATTCCGCCAACCTCGACAGGCGTTCCCGGGAGGATGATCCGGTTTGGGCTGGGTAAATGTTCAGCCCGAGGTGCTTCCAGGCGATTGGCGGTCTGGTAGCTCAGGGCCGAATCCGCAAGTCTTGCTGTATCAGAATCCGTCTCTGTGTGAACCTCCGCCCCCGCAGCCCCTCCGGGCTTGGCATCCAGTCCCGAGAATCCCCGGCTCTCACGGGCCGGGCTCTTAGCGATTGCGCGATTTGCAGGGTCCGGACTCGCAGCCCGAGTTGAGGAGTCATACTTGGCAGTACGGGTCGCTGTCGATGCCATAGTTCTCGCAGCCATGCTCTTGCTTTTAGCTTTGCTTAGAGCCGGCAACAGCAGCGCAGCCATCAGAAAAAGGATGCAAGCGGCGACCGCTATTTCCAGCATCCATTTCGTTCCCGCTTGCGGCGGGGTTTCAACAAACTCCTTTGGCGCGACGGTCTTGAAATGTTGCAGCAATTCCTGACGGCGCTGTTCGTTCAGCTTTGGCGCCGGGGCATTGGCAGTCGTGACATTGGTGTCTGGTTTCTCCGCCGTGTGAACGAGTTCGATGGTTTTCTTTAAACGATGATAGACTTTGGCGAGTTCAGGGTCCTGCTCGATGGCGCGGCCAAGGGCGAAGGCCTTATCGGACGGCAATTCACCGAGCAGCATGGCCGTGATGCTGGCTTCCAGTTCTTCTCGTGGCGTATGGGGAAATTCGGAGTTCATGGGACCATTCCATTTCTGGCCAGTTCATCGCCAATCGCCTTGATCGCGTGATGCAAGAGGTAACCGACGTGGCCGATATTCAAGCCCGTGCGGGCGCTGATTTCTTTATAGGACAATCCTTCTTCGAATTTGAGCCGGATAAGCTCGCGCTGGCGCGGCTCCAAAGCTTCCACGCTCAGGCGAACCAGGCCGATGCCTTCCCACCGGACGATCTGCTCGTCGGGCAGCGGTTGCGGGTCGGCAGCCTCGAGCGGCTCCGCGCCTTCCCCTGCCCCCGCTGGTTCCAGCCGAACGATTTTTCGGGCGTTGCGGCATTGGTTGAGCGCGAGATTGTGGACGGTGCGATAGAGCCATTTTCCCGGCTCCCGCACTTCGTCAAATTGCGCGTGAAGTTTAATAAAAGCTTCCTGCACAATGTCCTCCGCCAGCGCCAATTCGCCCACGAATCGCATCGCGTAACTCAGCAGCGGCGATTCGAGCGAGGCAAATAACTCCTCGATCGTCCCGCCTTCCGACGACTCGGTGCTGGCTTCTTCTGGGCGCATCAGGGCCATCAATCAACCTTCATGGACGCACTTTATTCAATCATCGCCAGCCTGCTGTTCGTGAGAGGACATTGTATCTACCCTCTCTGACACCGCCGGCCGTGCTTTCTTAGACGAAATATGCAAGAAAGATGCTCCCTAAATCGGCATGGACCGCGGCCCTCTGTGGTACGGACCGAGTCTCTCGGTCCCTAAATAACCTACGGACAATGCTGCCGAGTAATGAGGGAGTTGATCAGGGACCGAGAGGACTCGGTCCTTACCACGGCCACGACACTCGGTCCTTACCACGGCCACGACACTCGGCCCTTACCACGGCCACGATTCGGGCCTTACCGCAGGCACCGTTATCTTATCCGCGTAAATCCACGTTCGTCAGCGGTGGTCCTTTTCCTCGACCCGATACAAATCCGTTCGCGTCCGCAAATACAGCGCCTTGCCCGAAACTGCCGGTGACGACATGAACCCATTCGCCAGCTTATTCGTCGTCACCAGTTCGAAAGTTCTCCCCGGCTTCAAAATCGTCGTCACTCCGTCCTTGTCACAAAAATACAAATGCCCATCGGCGTAAATGGGCGAGGCGGCAAACTTGCCGCCAATTCGTTCGGACCACACCACGTTGCCGGTTCCCGCTTCCACGCAACTGACGAAACTTTCGTCGGCCACCATATAAATCAGGTCATCCACGAGAATCGGCGATGCAGTTTTGCTCACGTGCGTTTTAAGCCGCCACGCCACATGCGTATCGGTCACGTCACCGCTGCCGTCCGTTTTCACGCCCAGCAATTCCGTCTTGCCCATCCCGGTAATCAGATACGCGAGGCCATTGCGATATACCGGCCGCGGCGCGGTGGACCAATCAGCATAACGAACCCGCCACAGTTCCGTTCCCGTGCGCGGGTCATAGCCGTAACCGGCCTTGGCGCCGCCGCTCAACATTTGGAATTTTCCGCCCGTGTTTACAATCAATGGCGTGCTGTGGGCCTTTCGCAAATCGCCGTCACGCGCCATCGGTCCCGGCACATCTTCATCGTTCCAAGCGACTGAGCGATTGGTTTTCCAGATAGTCGCGCCGGTTTTTTTATCCAACGCCACGCTATATTGCAGGTCCACGCCGTCCATGGTCAGGATTAGCAGGTTCTCGAAAAGTATCGGCGAAGACGATGGGCCGCGATAATGCCGGCACGGCAAATCCGTTCGTTTCCAGATTACTTTGCCGGTTTGGCTATCGAGGCAAGCTGTGCCGTAGCTGCCAAAATGAACATACACGCGGCCCGGCTCGATCACCGGCGATGGCGTGGCATAACAATTCACGTCATTGCCCAACGGCTCGGGCTTATCGCAGTGAAACAGGTTTTCGTTGAACCGAATCTTTCCACTGTCCGCATCCACGCAAATCGCATAGAAATCGTGCCCATCCGTTGTCGCGGTTGTCAGCCAAACCTGGCCCCCCATCACCACCGGTGTAGACCAGCCGCGATCTGGAATGGCCGTCTTCCACAGGATATTCTCCGTCTCACTCCAGTGAATTGGCAGGCCGAGCGGTTTGCCATCTGCCGGGGCCGGCGCATGCCCGTCACACGTCGGCCCTCGAAATTCCGGCCAATCACTCGACGCCGCTGCTCCGCTGAAAGTCCATAATGAAAGTAATGTGGCGACGAGGAGCTTGTTCATGAACGAGAGTCTTGGTTGCGCGGGGCGAGCCATCAAGAAGAAACATTCGGAGCGCCTCCCGATGCCCACCGGAAGATGCGAAGACAGCACTCTGTGCTCGACCGGTAAGGCAGCCGATGTCCGCACCACTGCCCACCCTTTCAATACCCTCTGCGCCTTTGTGTCTCTGTGGTGTACCTATCTTAATGGGACGAGGTGAGCACCAGCACTTGTTCCAGGGTCGAGACGCCCTCGCGCACGCGATCCAAAGCCGCCATGCGCAATGTCCTCATCCCCTGGCCAATGGCCACCTTCCCCAACTCCCGGGTGTTGGCGCGCACAATGATCAATTTGCGCAGCTCGTCGGTGATCGTCATCGCTTCGATGATTGCCAATCGCCCGGCGTACCCCGCGTTCTTGCAGCGTTCGCAACCACGACCCCGGTAAAGCGTGACGCCGTCAAAAATACTCGCGTCGATGTTGAGGTCGGAAAACATCTTGGTCGGATAGGTCACGGGTTCTTTGCAATGCGGGCAGATGCGGCGCATCAAGCGTTGCGCGCAGGCGAGGATGACCGATGACGAAATCAGAAAGGGCGCGATGCCCATATCATCCATACGCGCGATGGCGCCGGGCGCGTCATTACAATGCATCGTGCTCAGCACCTGGTGACCGGTCAGCGCCGCTTCCACCGCAATTTCGGCGGTTTCCGTATCGCGGATTTCCCCGATCATGACAATGTCCGGGTCCTGCCGCAGAATTGACCGCAACGCATTGGCGAACGTCAGCCCGATTTCCTTCTTCACCGGCACCTGGTTAATTCCAGGAATTTGAAACTCGACCGGGTCTTCCACCGTCACAATATTGTAGGTGGGATTGTTCAGCTCGTTCAGCGCCGAATAAAGCGTGGTGGTCTTGCCCGAACCGGTCGGTCCGGTCACCAGAATCAATCCGTGCGGCGCATCGACCGCTGCCTTCAATTGAATGAACGTGTCCGGATCCAGGCCCAGTTTATCGATGCTCGCCGACAAATTCGATTTATCGAGCACGCGCAACACGATCTTCTCCCCGTGCACCGTGGGCATGATCGAAACGCGCAAATCATAATCCTTGCTGCTGACCCGGATGCGCATCCGCCCGTCCTGCGGCAGCCGGCGCTCGGCGATGTCCAGGCTGCTCATGATCTTGAAGCGCGAAGCCAGCGCCAATTGCATCTGCTTGGGCGGCGGCGTGGCATCCGAAAGCACGCCGTCGATGCGGTAGCGCAACCGAAGGCCTTTCTCGAATGGCTCGATGTGAATATCGCTCGCGCGATCCTTCACCGCCTGCACGAGAATCAAATTCGCAAGCTTGATGACCGGCGCTTCCTCGCTCGAAGCGGCGAGCTGGTCGAGATTAACTTCCTCAATCGCTTCCCGTGATATTTCGACATTTTCATCCGCCGCCTCGGTTTCCGCCTTGGCTTTGGTTTCCTGGATGATGTCCTCCATGCTGCCGCTTTTGGCCGAATCGATATGATTCAGCTTGTCGATGATCGCTTTTTCGGCGGCAATCAGCGGAGCAACCTCCAGTTTGGTAATCCGTTTGACGTCGTCGATCGCCAGCACGTTCAGCGGATCGGCCATCGCCAGAAACAACTTGTTTTCCAGGCGCGAGACCGGCACCACTTTGTGGTTGTGGGCCACTTCCCGGGGCAGCAGGTCGGCCACTTCCACCGGAATGGTGATGCGCGCGAGATTTACCGGCGGCGTGTTCAGGACC
>WNFL01211089.1_pt2 | contig 11403 bp, 14 predicted proteins | sample 5400361 | NCBI WGS metagenome assembly WNFL01 (sample SAMN13153351, study PRJNA577476) | soil metagenome | isolation source: 40 cm soil on Douglas fir-dominated hillslope | place: USA:California | collected 2013-09-17
TTCAAAGACACAAGGCAGAGAAGCAGACGAGCAGCTTGGCCCCGTAGACAACTCGGATATCGTCGATCCAGACGGGGAACTCATCCCGGCGCTCTCAGACGGCAACCGTGTCACCTCCGTATCACAACGCGTCATGGAGCTTTTCACAGAATGGTACTTTCTCCTCTCTATTTCACCGCTCTCTCCTGCTCACACTCCGCCGATTGCAGGTATGGTCCTCCAAGACATCCCATCCCGCGAAGAGTCATCTCCGAGGGCAATTTCTCCGCAAAGCGCATCGAATTCTATCCTTACAAGATAAAGACCTACCGAATGTCAAAAATAAAGCCACACCTCCCCTCGAGCGAGCCAACTCATACCATCTCCATCTCAAGGGCGGCACCTGTCTCCGAGCTCCTTGCCCACGTATCCGAGAAATGGGGGAACATCACCCCTGCGCGATTCTGGCAAGCTCAGGTCAACTTCCTTGAGCTGGATCCCATTGATGGCATATTCTACTCGTCCAGCCGTATTGAGAAAGACTCGACACAGCCCTTTGCCCCGACTGAAGAGGACAAAAAGAAGAGGTTAGATGAGTCTGGACTGGAAGACGGAGATGCCATCATTATGGAAACCAAACACGGCGAGGAATGGACCATCGACCTCGAGACCACCACCCTCGGACAGCGTATTCTCTGAAGAGCAGTTGGCCAAGTATCGTGGTCATCGTGCTGTCAAACCGGACGTCAGCAGCTCGTATTCTGTCAGCAGCCAGCCAGCATCCGCCTTCGCTTCTACTGCTTATACCACCACTCCTGTCACCACTTCTTCCTACAACCGTACACTCGTCCTCAATGGAAGGTCTTCTGTTGCGTCCTCCAGTCGACCAGTCGCACCGGGAACTGTCGGTTTGAATAATTTGTGCGTGGCAATATAGTGCAAATGTGCACCCCTTTGACTAGCTCCATAGAGGCAACACCTGCTTCATGAACTCTGCCCTGCAATGTCTGGCACACGCGCCAGAACTATTGGATTATTTCCTTGGTTGGTGTTTTCTTCCAATGAAGGCTCTGTCTCTGACTCACGCAACCTCTAGTTGGGGTGTATCGGGACGAGACTAACCGCGATAATCCTTTAGGTATGGGTGGCGCCATCGCCGAAGTCTTCGGTTTCCTACTTGACCAGCTCTGGCATCCCACCAACTACTGCTTCGCACCACGTCAGTTCAAGTCAACCCTCCAACGATTTGCACCCCAGTTCAGCGGATATGCGCAGCACGACACTCAGGAGTTCCTCGCATTCCTCCTTGACGGCCTGCACGAAGATCTCAACCGCGTCTTGAAGAAGCCGTACGTCGAGAATCCCGATTGGAATGGCGGCGGATCCAAGGAGCTCGTCCAGCATGCTAGGACTGCCTGGGAGGGATACAAGAAGCGCAACGACAGTGTCATTGTCGATTTGTTCCAAGGACAGTACAAGAGCACGCTCGTATGCCCAGAGTGTAACAAGGTATGTTATACCATCGGCTAGTTGATCATGTATCTTAAGTTTTCATTGTGCAGGTTTCCATCACGTTCGACCCGTTCATGTACTTGACTCTCCCGTTGCCGGTCCAGAAGTTCTGGAACCATGTCATCCATTGGGTGCCCTGGAGCTCACGCAGGCCTCGATTCAAGGTCCCCATTCAACTCCCCAGGGACGCGTCTTGCAAGGATATGAAGAAGCTCTTCTTCAAGTGGTTCGACACCCCTGTTGAGAATGTTTGTATATCTTTGCATTCCGTGCCACCCAAGCAGAGCTGACACGTGTACCCCTTATCCAGCAATTATGTGTCGAACTCTTCTCTAACAAGATTTATAAATACTGGGACGACCATAACCCTGTTTCTGACATTGGAGAACGCGACATCATGCTCATGTATGAACTCCCCTGTCCGTCCGGTCAGGGCAAGACCTCGCTCGAGGAAGACGCACCGTTCTTCCCCATTCCTGTCCTCCACCAATCCGGATTCGGCGTGACGGCCTACGGCCGCCCAGAGTATAAGGGTGTACCATTCATGGTCGTCATCCCGTCTGAAGAACTCTCAGACGAGGAAGCCATCTACAGGCGACTGGTCGAACGGTATATGGCTTGGACAGAGAACTCTGAGGACCTCTACCGACGGCAAGCGTCGACTAATGCTACCACACCTGATTCTATGCCAGCGCGTTCCACTGCCCCAACTGACGACGGAATCGACATTGATACGGTGGAAGCGAAGGATATTGCAGAGATGGATCCCAACGAGGATCAGGATGCGGATATGGTCGTGGTCCCTCCTCAGGCAAATAAGGATACCGCGTCCGTTTTCGCCGAAACCGAAGATGAGTTGGATCCCACCGAGATCATTGGCCCGCAGGCCGATTTGTTCACTATCAAAGCCTTTGCGGGGAATGATGTTCACGGGACGACTTCGATGTTCATTCACGATCCCAAAAGCACCGTCGAGACGCTTGCGACACGCGCCAAACTCGGTCTCCCTTCCAAGCGCAAGACAGGCTGGAAATGGATTGGTTCTACTACACCCGAGCCTGAAGAACCCGGAAAACAGAAGCAGCTTATCAGTGTGGAGGATACGATTGTGTGCGAATGGGATCCGCATTTCTGGCAGTTGTTCTTTGGTGCCGGCAAGAACCCGCAGGAGAATGTCGCTAGATGGGATCGCTGGGAGCTGTTCGAGCATCCGGAATACGTTGCAGCTATGGTCGCCCGCAAGGCGACCAAGGATCAGGGGATCCGCATCGAAGATTGTCTCGATGAGTTTACAAAGGAGGAGAAACTCGGCGAAGAGGATCCTTGGTACTGTCCTCGGTGCAAGAAACATCAACAGGCAAGCAAGAAGTTCGAGCTATGGAAGGTCCCGGATATCCTCGTCGTTCACCTCAAGCGGTTCAGCAACTCGAGGTTGCTGAGGGATAAAATTGATTCCTTCATCGATTTCCCTGTCGAGGGACTCGACTTGACGGAACGGGTTGGAGAGCGTCAAGTAGCCAAGCAGTGGGTCGAGGAGGGGAATGCCCCAGAAGCATTGGGTATTCAGGATGATGGTGGTGAGGCGTTAGTGTACGACCTCTTTGCCGTTGACGAGCATATGGGTGGTTTGGGAGGGGGGCACTATCGAGCCTATGCGAAGAACTTTGAGGACAACCATTGGTATCACTTTGATGACACACACACAAGCTTGAGTGACGCCCGTCATGCTGTGGTATGTATTAGTATAACATTCAAAAGTGTAACAGATTGTTTGGCTTACCCTTTCCCAGAACGCAAACGCGTATCTTCTCTTCTACCGTCGACGGACATCCAGACCACTTGGAGGCCAAACGCGCGAAAAGACCATAGCTGCCAAAGCAAAGGGACTGCAAAGTGTGCGAGGTCAACCAGTTCAGCCAGCTACCACTCCATCTGCATCGAAGTCAATTACCGATTACAGCCCACCCGATACCTTTCGGAACTCAGGTCCGGTAATGAGCTACGGTGCAACGAACCAGAACCCTTTTGAGGAAAATATGCTTGATGGAATTGGTGGCCACTCCTTCAACGAAGCACCACCGGAGTTTGATGACGCCGAAAACGATGAGATCCTCGAATCTGGAATTACCGGAAACCTTTACGGGCCGTTCTCCGAGTACGGAATGGGAATAGGCAACCGCGGTCTTCGAGGAAGTCCTTCATCGTCGATGGAAGCAAGGTCAGTTTCGTCCTTGGAGAACGAGCCAAGGGAGATGGACTGGGGTGAGAATGACAACGATGCGGACGGAGAGCCGGAATTGGTCGACGCGGACGATGGCATTGTAGAGCAATTCATTGAGGTGAAGAACAGAGAGGATGAAGATGAGGACCTATACAGCGAGCCAGTGGCTACCGCTCAACAAAGCCGACTTTCGACCACTCCGAAACGACCTGTTCCCCCGCCGCCTGTGTCGGCATTGACTACCCGAGAATCGTCTGCTGCCTCTCCTGAAGTCGGTCGAGAAGGCGCACCATCACCATCACCAGAGCCGACTGCCGTGTCATAATGAAGACATTGATCACTGCTATATTAGAGACCGTTCGTTTCGGAGCAACGTATTTCGTGTCACTCTCTTAGTTTTGATGCTTTCGAAGCTTGAATGTTTTTGACTTGCACTTGTCTCTGTCGTGCATTCGAAAAGTAATATATCAAATTCTCTACAGAAAAGTCGTTTATCGGCTACAAGCTCAGACAAATTCACACCTCAGGTGGAGGCCATGGCGACATCTCTGTCCGATTCGTCAAACACGAGGGAGACCTGTTGTTCCTTGAGCCACTGGGTGCTTCGTTTTTCATCGAGGAAGTAACCGTAGCACCGGCGAATATCTTCCGTCTCCACCACTGACGACTGGCGTTTCCGTGCCAACACTTGGGCAGTAGAGATAAGGTTTAAGGCGTACCGGAGCGTTGTCTGCGTGGCAAGGGACGCCAAACCTGCAAGCGCTTCCTTCGAGAGCTGCACGTCTTCCTCTTCACAGCGAATTTGGATGATTTCCTCGACCTCTTCTCGCGTATACGGACAAGTGCTAACGATGAGCACACGGTCCAGCAGATCGGGAGGTAGTCCGTGCGGAGAACGAAACGTTGTGCCTCGAATCGTGGACGTTCCTTTGTTGGAGGCCATAATTACCAACGGCGCGAGTTCGTTCTCTAGTGCACGATTGAGGAATGAAAAACATTCGATGTCCAACATGTGGACTTCGTCGATGAACAGAACCTGGTAGCCCAGGATTTTAGTGGGTCATTTGCTGCCTGTACAGATAATACTCACACCTGGGACAATCTCGGCCTTGCCTTCTTCCTTCCACTCGCCAATTTTGGTGTTTATCTGGTCGCGAAGTTCAGGCTTGATTTCGCCTGTGTCCCCTGCGAAGAGCGCAAGGAAACCCTGCGTTCGGCTGTTGATGACGTCTATTTCGTGGAGAGAGACCGTATGAACGACTTCTTTTCGTTTCTGGACTTCCCCTTCGGGACATTGTACAAATTTGGTCTGATGGGAATAAAGATGATAAGGACAACTGAAAGCGGCGAGAATAAATAACACACATCGGCACCCATAGCATCGTAGTCTCTTGCACGTGCGAACGAACGGCCGAGCTTCGTAATCTTGCCTGAGGACTTGTCAATGGAGACGACATCTCCCGCGAGCACCTTTTCTTTTGATAGAGCATCGATCATTTTCGATCCGAGATCGTATACTGTGACCATATCGGTTGTTTTCACGGTCAGTTTCCCTGTTTTTGTCGCCTAAGGGAACGTTGAGTGCTCGCTTTGGGGGCAAGGCGGCAGTATTTTCCTCACCCCGGTCAAGCTACGATCGATTTGTATTTCAACGATCTCTCCCTCGATGATTTCGGTCTCCTCTTTTATCCGAATGCCAATGCTTCGTCGAAAGGCTTGTGTGAGAGCCTCAGTTTTAGACATGGAGAGTGAGAACACTTCGCTTGCAGCAATCATAGTGAAGGGGACGTCCTTTCCAAGGTTTTGGGCCATGCCTACCATATGAGATTAGGCATTGGTTCGTGCCATGAATGAAATGTGGGGACTAACCCATTGCGATGGCTGTTTTGCCAGAACTGGGGGGTCCAGCCATGAGGATAGCCTTACCGGCTATCCTGCCCTCTTGGATCATCTTGACAATAAGCCCTGCTGCCTTGCGTGCTTTCGCCTGACCGACCATTCCTTGCGAGTTTGCGCGCGGTTCGAATCGGTCGTCGAGACCAAGACCGCGGATGTGGGAATGTGCACCTGTGCCAAAAAAAGAGTCAGGACTACCACAGAGAAAGCGTAGAAAGCGTAGAACGCGTAGAAAGCGTAGCTGAGGAGGACGCGTACCGATACGTTCGATGCGGATGTCGCGCACTGACGACGTTCCAGTTGTGATTTCCATGGCCTGTGTTACAATTTCGAGTTTGTGCGTGTAGTAAGATTAAAATTTAAAAAAACTTGCCATCGTCGACGAGGAGGTCAAAGGTCAGTTCCTCCTTGCTATCCTTGATCCATGTTTGCGCGCTCGCGTTCGCTGCTTGGCACCAATGTCCGCGTGTTTTCGACGAGTCCAGGGCGGCTAAAACCACCTCACATTGTCCGGGTATCCTTGCCTTCGTCATCGTCGCTGCCCGTGACGCTGGTGAAGCAAAAACCGCCTCGAAAAACCGCGAACCCGCTGGTTCGCATCGTCGACGGCTTCAAAACATTTAAACCAATTACTCCTGGTCTCAGACACGTCCGTCTGCCAGTAGCGCCCCACCTGTGGAAGGGCTCGCCCGTTCGTGCGCTCACAACTCCCATTCGCAAAAAGGGCGGAAGAAACTCGACTGGCCGTATTACCGTGAGGTCGAGAGGAGGAGGTCATAAGCGGAGGCTACGTGAAATCGATTTCTACCGCTGGGCAATGGGCCCTCACGACGTTATTCGCATCGAATACGACCCAAATCGTTCTGCACACATCGCACTGGTCAAATCGCGCAATCCATCAGCAGAACAACCTTATTCATATGTTCTCGCGTGTGATGCACTACGTGCAGGAGACGTTATCGAAAGCTGGAGGAAAGGCATCCCAAGTGGCCTTATTGAGGGATACGTAGATGTAAAAGGGAGAGATGCAGCAAAAAGAGCTGCCGAGAATAGACAGGACTCTCTCACTCAGCTTTCCCTTGGTCTCCTTCGTAACCGCACCGTCAAACCCGGAAACGTCCTCCCCCTTCGTCTCATTCCTCCTGGCACGACTATCCATGCCATTTCACTCAAGGTTAATGGACCCGCTCAGCTAGTGCGCTCAGCTGGTACCTCCGCCACTGTTGTCCTCCATGACGCGAAGGGTGAATACACCCAGGTTCGTCTCCAGTCCGGAGAAGAGCGATGGATCGGGCAGGAATGCTGTGCAACTATTGGGAAGGTCAGTAATTCTCACTGGAAAGGCAGGATGCTGGGCAAGGCAGGACGAAGCCGATGGCTTGGTCGTCGTCCCCACGTCCGAGGTGTCGCGATGAACGCGTGCGTACCTCTAACACACACTCAAACCCACTGATTATGCACTGATTATATTCATCCCATAGTTGCGACCATCCCCATGGTGGTGGACGAGGCAAGTCCAAGGGTAACAAGCATCCGCAATCACCTTGGGGCCTCAACGCCAAGGGTAAACGCACACGCAAACCTGGAAAGAAGGGACACAAGACAGGCAACAAGATGGTGGTCAAGGAGCGGCCAAGAGGCCGGCAGGTGCTCGCAAGGGTCTTATGATGAATGAGTGGTGCGACCTCTCTTTGCACACCATCACTTGACCCTAATTTTCCGGGTTTTCGTAAGTGACAACTCAGCCGGTGATAAAAGCCTCCAGAGCTGTCTCTGAACTTGTCACACTTTGTCGTTGTGATAATTTACCGATCAACTAAGACCACCCTCAGGGGCTAAGAGAGGAGCCAATGGCCCTTCGAAAATATGAGTTGGTAATGTACATGGTATACCATAAGCAAATATCGAACCAGCCAAATATAATTGGCCACACCCCAACAGTCTGAGAGGAATATGGAGGCCTGGGACTTGGAGTACCAACGGATAAGGCTCTGTAGGGCTTATATAAATGTTGGAAGCCCCCCAAAAACTGCACAACTGGTAGACAAGGAAGTGGGCATACACAGACAACACCGAAATAACACGAATCTAGGTGCATTACTTAACAAGAAATAAACCAATATTTATGGCCCAAGATGCCCACTCCGTCCTAAATTCGGCCGATTGCCTGCACTTCTCAGCTCCCCAGCAAGTGCAACCAGGAGATTCTCTATCCTCTGTTGGCCTTGTTCCATATCCTCCAACCTCCTTAACCAGGCTTTCCAGTCAACACTGGGCTGGCCTTCTTCCTGCTCTAGCGTTGTCCTGGGTGCGAGCACAGGAGGAGGAGCGGCATGTGGTGGTGAATGTGCTAGGTGCTGATCAGCGAGTGGGCGTACGTGTGGGTGATGAAGTTGTCCAGAAAGGGGTAAATGCTGCGATGGCCCATCAACACTTGACAACCTTCGACGTCTTGCACCGGTCATGCTTGTCAGTCTTCTTCTCCTCGGCATAGGAACCAGCCCTGCACTGCTTGAAATGTTGGCGCTGGGGCTCGATGCACCACCGTTCCCACCTATGTTGACGGGGTCGTCATCCACCACGATAGGATGAAAAAGTTGCGCCAGAGGGCTGGAGACTATTGCATTCTCGATGCGTCCCAGTCCGTCGGCAAGCAACCCAAGGTGTGAATTTCGTCGGTTTCGTAAAATGCTCGAGGAAGTGTCGAGACGGGGTGTTAGGGAGCGTGATGGCTCTAGTTGTGTAGATGGAAAGCCGTCATTACTACTGGAGCCTAGTGGCTGTCGGCGCGGAGGCGAACCCTTCGGAGACTCCGTGAACGCAGATTGCTGAGCTTGAGGTTGGGAGGGGGTAGGGATTGATTCAGGACGCTTGTCGTTTAGATTCTGAGGGTTAACCAGTTCATCGCCATGGAGGATGTACGATTCGCGATTTAACTCGTCCTCAATCTCAAAGAGGTGGTCAATGTCAGGACCAGCACCAGTAAGACCTTCAAAGAGGGCTGAGGTAGGGTCAGTTTCAGAAATGGGTGGACCATCGGACTCCGGGCGTACTAAGTCGCTTGAGCCTTCGAGGTAGCGTATCGAAGACTCGTTCTGCAACGCCAGTGACACGGTCGTAGAAAGTGGCACCGGGCACATCGATTGTTTGCCGTTCGTAGAATGCGATGGTGAGCAAGATAGGGAAGGCTGTAATTCTGATCATTGCAACATTGACCTGTGAAATTGAGGAAGTACACTTTACTCCCTGGAACAAGTATGTACGCACCTTATGGAACCAGCGGGGACTCAGCGTGTAGCTGGCAGGGAACATGATCACGAATGCGATGAGATTGAGGGGCGGCTGGTAGGAGAAGAGAGCATCCGCCTTGACTCTGAAAATGAATCAGTTGATCTATGTTTTTCGTGGGGTTTAGTAAGATGCCTTACCCCTCGATTGTGGCAACCGCCCTACGGAATCGTGCCTCTGCCTCAGCATCTGAGCTGATCATGTTGAACGTATGGGAGAGAATCTGTGTTACATGTGGTGAATCTGGTAATTAGAGTTCCGAAGGGCGGCCTACCGAAACCAGCACAGTGAGGAGCAAGGTATTGCTGAGGCAAGCGTACAAGACCATCAACATGGGTCCGAAGAATGGGTGAAATGTTGCTTCATAGCTCGTCAAAATCGATGGCGAGGTCCGTGAACGGCGTGCTTACTAGCTTTTTGAAACCCTGTAGCATCGAGACCGAACCAGAGGTATAACATCCACCATGTGATATCGCCAAGGGAGTAACTGAATCGTGGTTAGATCTGAATTTACAGGAGTTGTGGTGGGCTCACTCGTAGGTTCCTCGACTCAATCTGAAAGGGCGGGTTAGGGCCTGTGATAAGCTCTATCTGGGAGGACCACTTACGTCCATAGAGAGTACAAGAAACCACCAAAGCAGAATGCAGCAACGGACATCAGCACCGCGAACTCGGTGAACATGGCTCGTAGTGCGAGGACGAGAAGGTTATTCGAGAAGGTGACGAACGCTAGTCTGGTAAGGGGGTAGGTGAATGGAAACTAGTCCAGAAAGGTATGAAAAACGTACCTCGGAAACATCAGACAGGCGGCAAGGGCAAGACAATCGATTCCCGCTTCTTTTGCCCAGCGTTCTGCGAGGCGGAGTCAATATCGGCTAATGACGGATATTGACTATCGACTGACCATGATACTTATAGCCATATAGCCTCAATGTAGCATACGGGATATAGATCGCGACTACAATGACGGGAGTTATTCGGTCGATTTCATGGTCAATGGGCAGAGACATACTAAATGCGATATCGAAACCGTTCTACGATGGCGTGAGAGGTAACCCACAGCAGTACAAGAACATCAACGCACCCATGTTCCGTGAATGTAAACTAAACTCAGGGGAGAGTGAGAAGTGTGGACAACACGTAGGAAACGAACAACCTTTGACACCATGCTCCTGCATGGCTGCAAGCTTTTCTAGCGTGAAACCCAATGCGTAGACCATGAAGAGGCCCTCGGCCGAGTTGATCGTATGGCGATCGTTGAGCTCGAGGGCGATGACGAAGAGGATGAAGAGGAGGCCGAAGCTAGATGGAGGTGAAGGATTCATAGGGATGGTTGAGTGAGGGGGAGCACTACTCACTTGATGTACTCGAGGACGGAGCGAATGGCGGGTACTTTGAGCCTGTTCCGAGATCGAGAGGTAAGGTAAGGAGGGGAGAAAGAGGAACTGGCGGTGATGGTGACTGACCGATAATGGTCCAAAAGGGGAGCCTTGCGAGGGTCATAATAGTGGATGGGAGCCCTCTTATAGGTGTCGCTCAAGAGCGAGTGGGAGCTCTCTGCGGTGTAGACACATTTGCCGCTCCAAATGGCATCGATGACCTTTTGACAGGGAGAGCTCTTGATGAAGTATTTTGCTTCGCTCATGATGGCCATCTCGATCGCGTTGCCGACGCGAGTCTTGTCCTCGAAGTCGTCAAACTCGGTGCATCTTTGGAGGACATCTGGGGGAGCGCCTTCGAAGATGGGCCAGGGGGTGACGAGGATGCCGGCGAGTTCGAGGACGTCGGAGGATTGGCGTAGAGTGCGGGTGGCGAGGATTTCGCAGAGGGCAGCGCGGGAACGGCTGAGGGAGGCGGTGGAGAAGTTCTGGTCGCGGATAAAGTGGACGCGGTTGAGGAGGAAGCCAAAGACGGTGGACCTGTTATTGAGCTTTGCATATTTCTCTTCAAGGGGCCTATTGGGAGCAGGCAGGCAGGCAGGCGGGCGGGCATATGGCATATGGCACATGGCATATGGCGGAGTACGGGAGTAAGGGTACGGGGATATGGGGATACGGGAGTACGCTGTAAGAAAGGGCATACCGACAGGCTGGGAGTAGACTACTTACTTTACAAGTGAGTAAGTGAGTTCGGGCGCGGTAAGCTGGAGAGGATTATAATAGTAGTATAATAGTTAGTCGAGGATATGTGTATTATCAACTAAGACGCACGTCCGCGTAGCTCAACGGTGTATCTATTTAATTATTTAATCATTATCCCGCGTGGCGTGGATGCGTGGATGACACCCACCGATGTAATGCTGTTATATGAGTAAGTAAGTAAGTAAGTAAGTGAGTAAGTAATTATTATCAGTGATTGGAACGGTTACCATCATGTCCTGTAAGTAATTTAAGCAATTTATTATAAGTAAATATTAGAAATTACAAGAAAATAACGGACGGCTCGTATGGCGTGTATGAGCGGATAGACTTCTGGGATACGGTCCCCAAGCTCATCCAGAAGTGGCT
>WNFL01302304.1_pt1 | contig 11402 bp, 12 predicted proteins | sample 5400361 | NCBI WGS metagenome assembly WNFL01 (sample SAMN13153351, study PRJNA577476) | soil metagenome | isolation source: 40 cm soil on Douglas fir-dominated hillslope | place: USA:California | collected 2013-09-17
TTCCTGCCCGGCCTCGTCGCCGGGCTGCACCACGCGGCGCGCGTGCTGGCGAAGCCGGGCGAGCGCCTGGCGATGGCGCGCCCGGTCTACCACCATCTCAAGCGCGCGGCCGAGCTCGCGCCGCGTCCCTACGCCGAAATCCCGTTGGTGCTCGATCAGGGCCGCTGGGTGTTCGACGAGGACGCGCTCCGGCGCGCCGCACCGCTGCGCCTGTTCTACCTGTGCAATCCGCAGAATCCGGGTGGCACCGTGTTCCGCCGCGACGAGCTCGCGCGCCTCGGCGAGCTGACCGGAAACGCCGTGATCATTTCCGACGAGATCCACTGCGACCTGGTGCTCGAGCCGGGCCTGCGCCACGTGCCGATCGCGAGCCTCTCGCCGGAGCTGTCGCGCCGCACCGTCACGCTGATGTCGCCGAACAAGACCTACAACATTCCCTCGGCGGGCTGCGCCTGGGCGGTGATCGAGGATGCGGGCCTGCGCAGGCAGTTCGCCGCCGACGTGGACGCGCACGTCATGCCGTCACCCTCGGTGTTCGGCTATGCCGCGTCGCTCGCGGCGTTGCGCGGCGGCGACGGCTGGCTGGCGGCGCAGCTCGACTATCTGCGGGGTAACCGGGACCTGGTCGAGGCTTCTTTCAAAGCTTCTTCTTTTTCACTCGCCCACGTCGAGGCGACTTATCTCGCCTGGATCGATTGCTCGGAGCTGGGCGTGGATGACCCGCAGGCGCATTTCCTCCAGCACGGCGTTGCGCTGTCGCCGGGTGCGCAATTCGGCGAGCCGAAATTCGTGCGCCTCAACTTCGGCACGCAAAGAAAATTACTGCAGGAAGCCCTGCAGCGCATCCGCACTTCGATCAAGGGCTGAGTTTTCGCAAGACCAGCGCCGCATTCAGGATGCGCTCGAGATGCGGATCGCGCACGCCGACGGCATGCATGTGATCGAGCGTATTGCGGATGTAGTCGACGTTGGGGCCGCGCTGGCCGATGCCCTGGGCGACCAGGCGCGCGCGGCCGTGCAGGTCGAGCTCGCGCACGTAGGCCGGATGCGACGGATCGGCGAGGAACGCGAGCGCGCGCACCGAGCGGCCGCGGCGGCCGATCTGCGCCCGTACCAGCGTCGGCCGGTAGACGCGCCGCGGCATCTCGCGATACCACAGGCGGCGCAGCGTGCGGCCGATCTGCGAGGCGCCAATGCGGTAGAGCATGCCCCAGCAGGAGCCGCCGCGGCACAGGCCCATCACCAGGCCGGGCCGGCGCTTGGTGCCGCGGTAGCGCGTCGAGAGGATGCACAACGCGCGGTGGTAGCCGTGTACGCGGGCGAGAAATTTCTCGCGAAAGGAAAAGCAGGGCGACCACATCAGGGAGCCGTAGGCGAAGACCCACAGCCGGCCCTGGGGCAACTGTGCGCTGAAATCGCGGAGTCTCATGTAACGCTCCGGATTATAGAGAGAACCCGACTGTCAACCGGCTGACGGCCGGCGCGTTGTTGCAGATACGTTATTCACCAAGGAGAAGTCAGTATGAAAAAGCTACTCGTCATCCTGATCGCGTCCGCCTTCACGGCTACCGCGTTCGCTCAGGCCCCGCAAGCCGCGCCGGCATCGCCAGCGGCGCCGGCGCAGAAGGCCGAGTCGTCCAAAGCCGACAAAGCCGCGCCCGCCAAGGCGGAGAAGAAAGCCGCCAAGAAGTCCAAGGGCAAAGGCAACGCTAAAGGCAAGGCGAAAGCCGAAGCCAAGAAAGACACGAAGTAACGCTCGCAAGGGCGCACTCAAGCCCGGCTCCGGCCGGGCTTTTTATTTGCGGTACAGTCCCCGGCTCATGACGCGCGCCATGCTTTTCGCGCTGGCCCTGCTCGCGGGCGCCGCGCCCGCCCAGGAAACGGAGTGGAAGCCGCCATTCATCACCACGCCCGACGAGGTGGTGGGCGCCATGCTGCGCCTCGCCGCGGCGGGTCCCGCCGACCTGGTCGCCGACCTCGGCTCGGGCGACGGACGCATCGTGATCGCCGCCGCGCGCGACTTCGGCGCCCGCGGCCTCGGCATCGAGCTCGACGCCCGCCTGGTCGAGCGCTCGCGTGACAACGCGCGCCGCGCCGGCGTGGAGGCGAGGGTGTCCTTCGTCCAGGGCGACGTGCTGGTGGCGGATTTTTCGCGCGCCAGCGTGGTCACCGTATACCTGCTGCCGGGGCTGCTCGGACAGCTGCAGTCGCGCTTCGCCTACCAGCTCAAGCCCGGCACGCGCATCGTCTCGCACTCCTTCGGCATGGCCGGCTGGAAGCCCGACCGCGCCGAGACCATGCGCGTGAGTCAGCCGCATGCCGGGCAGGGCGATGAGAGCCGGCTTTATCTCTGGGTAGTGCCGGCGGACGCGCGCGGCACCTGGGAGGGCAGCGGCGGGCGGCTGCGCATCGACCAGAGCTACCAGGAAATCGACGTCGAAGGCGCGAGCAGGGCGCGCCTTTCCGGGACGGAGATCTCCTGGATCAGCAACGGCAAGGAATTTCGCGGACGCGTCGAGGGCGATCGCATCGTCGGCGATCTCGGGGGACAACCGCTCGTCCTGACGCGGCGGCGCTAAATCACCTTGCCGGGGTTCATCAGGCCTTCGGGATCAAGCGCGCGCTTGAGCGCACGCATCAGCTCCATTTCCAGGGGATCCTTGTGGCGCTGGATCTCGTCGCGCTTGAGCTGGCCGAGGCCGTGCTCGGCGGAGATCGAGCCGCCGAGCGCATCGACCACGCCGTAGACCGCGCGGTTCACCTCCGCGCGGCGCTCGAGCAGCGCCTCGGGACCGACGTTGTAGTGGATGTTGCCGTCGCCGACGTGGCCGAAAGCGTAGACGCGCGCGGCGGGGAACGCGGCGGCGAGCGCCCGCCCGGCGCGCTCGATCAGCTCCGGGGTCTTCGACACCGGCACCGACACGTCGTGCTTGACGTTGGCGAATTGCGCCTCGGGAATGGTTTCGCGGATGCGCCACAGGCTGCGCGACTGCTCGACGCTTTGCGCCAGCACCGCGTCGTGGCCGTCGAGCGCCTGCGCCACGCGCTCCTGCAGCGCCTCGGGCGTGCCGCTGTCGGCGAGCTCGGTCAGCACGAACCACGGCGCGCCGTTTCCCAACGGATCCTTGATTTCCGGCCGATAGGCGAGCACCGCGTCGAGGCAGCTGCGCGACACCAGCTCGAAGGCGCTGACGCGCTCACCCAGCCGGCCACGCAGCCGCGCGAGCAGCTCGACCGCCGCGCGCGGGCTCTCGACGGCGACCCAGGCCGTGGCAGTGGCCGTCGGCCGCGGATAGAGCCGCAGCACCGCGGCGGTGATGATGCCAAGCGTGCCCTCGGCGCCGAGGAACAGCTGCTTCAGGTCGTAGCCGGTGTTGTCCTTGCGCAGCGCGCGCAACCCGTTCCACACCCGGCCGTCGGGCAGCACCACCTCGAGACCAAGGACCTGGTCGCGCGCGCCGCCATAGCGCAGGACGTTGACGCCGCCGGCATTGGTGGAGAGGTTGCCGCCGATCTGGCAGCTGCCTTCGGCGGCGAGCGACAGGGGAAACAGGCGCCCGGCCCCCGCGGCCGCCTCCTGCACCGCGGCCAGCACACAGCCGGCCTCGACGGTCGCGGTGTCGTTCAGGAGATCGAGTTCCCGGATGCGGTTCATGCGCGAGAGCGACAGCACGATCTCGCGGCCCTTGCCGCTCGGCACCGAGCCGCCGACCAGGCCGGTATTGCCGCCCTGCGGCACGATGGCGACAGCCTCGCGTGCGCACCGCGCAACCACCCGCGAGACTTCCTCGGTATTCGCCGGTCGCACCACGCACTCGGCGCTCCCCGAGTACTGCCGGCGCCAGTCCGTGAAGTACGGTTTCGTGTCTTCGGGCGCGGTGAGGACGTTCGAACTGCCTACAATCGCGCTCAGAGCATCTTTCACGGGTTGAATTCTATGGTCAGTCGGGCAAAGGAAGTGGGACCGAAGCGCTACCGCCAATCGACGGGCCGCTATTTCGAGGAGTTCGAGGTCGGCGACGTCTACGAGCACCGGCCCGGGCGCACGCTCAGCGAGGCGGACAATACCTGGTTCACGCTATTGACGATGAACCAGCATCCGCTGCACATCGACGCCGCCTACGGCGCCGCCACCGAGTTCAAGCGGCCGCTGGTCAACTCCTGCCTGACGCTTGCCGTTGTCACCGGCATGAGCGTCGCGGACGTGAGCCAGAAGACCGTGGCCAACCTCGGCTGGGACAAGGTGCGCCTCAGCGCGCCGGTGTTCGCCGGCGACACCATCTACGCCGAATCCGAAGTCATCGCCAAGCGCGCGTCGGAATCGCGCCCGCATCACGGCATCGTCACGGTGCGCACCACCGGAAAAAAGGCGGATGGGACGGCGTTCATGACCTTCGAACGCTCCTGCCTGATCCCGATGCGCGGCCATGCCGTGGACGACAAGCTTGATTACTAGGGCGCTTTTCGTTTTTCTTCTTTGCAGTTCATCAGGAAGGGCGGAAAACCTTCCTGTGGTGGTGGGCGGCGTCGTCACCGAGACCGGCATCCAGGCGCCGCTCGCGGCGGGCTATCGCAAGGCGCTGGTGCTCTGGCAGGAGGAAGTCAACGCGGCCGGCGGCCTGCTCGGCCGCCCAGTGGAGCTGCGGCTGCGCGACGACGGCTCGCAGGCGGTGCGCTCGCGCGAGCTGTACGCACAGCTGATCCGCGACAAGGCGGATCTGCTGATCGGCCCCTACGGTTCCGCCGCGACGCTGCTCGCGGTGGGCGAGGCCGAGCGCGCGAAACGGGTGCTGGTCAACGGCGCCGGTGCCTCGCGCGCCGTGCACAAGCGATCGCCGCGCTACGTGTTCCAGGTGGTCTCGCCCTACGCCGCGTATGCCACTGGCCTCGTCGAGCTGGCGCAGGCGGCGGGCTGCCGGGCGCTGTTCATCTCGGCGCGCGACGACGCCGCCGCGGGCGAAATGGCCGACGGCGCGCGCCTGCTGGCGCTGGCGCGCGGTCTCTCGGTCGAGGGACCGGTGCCCTATCCGGGCGGCACCATGGAGTTCGCGCCGCTGGTCGACAGGGCACGCGACTACGGCGCCGAGGTCTGGGTGGCGTTCGGCGAGGTGCGCGACGTGGCCGAGATCGTGCGCACCGCGCGCGAGCGGAACTACGCGCCGCCGGCGCTATTCACCGATGCCGCGACGCGGGCGCGCTTTCTCGAGGCGGTCGGGCAGTGGGCCGAGCTCGCGCTCGGCCCGGTGGGGTACGATGCGCGGCTGACGACCGGCTCCAACAGGGAATTCGTGAAGGCTTATCGCGCGCGCTGGGCAGCGGCGCCGGACCAGGCCGCCGCCGAGGGCTACGCCGCGGCGACGGTGCTCGCCGCCGGCGTGCGCCGGGCCGGCACGCTGGAGACGCAGAAGCTGCGCGCGGCGCTGGCGGCGCTCGAGGTGGACACGGTGCTCGGCCGCTACAAGGTCAACCCGTCGAGCGGCGAGCAGGCCGGCATCCGGCCCGCCGTGGTCCAGATCGTGAAGGGGCGGCCGGAAATCGTCTGGCCGCCCGAGAACCGCACTGCCGAGGCGAAAATTCCATGCCGATGAACCGCTCGTTTCTGTTCGCGCCCGGCAACGTCGCGCGTCGCGTCGAGAAGGCCCTGACGCTCGACACCGATGTCGTGATCCTCGACCTGGAGGACTCGGTCGCCGTCTCCGACAAGCCGGCGACGCGCAAGCTCGTCGCGGCGGCGCTGCAGCGCCCGCGGCGCGGCCGCTGCTACGTGCGCGTCAACGCGCCCTCGACGCCATTTTGCTATGCCGACCTGGTCGAGACGCTGCTGCCGGGCGCCGACGGCGGTGGAGAGCGCTGCGGACCTGCACGCCATCGACTGGCTGATGGCGAACCTCGAGCGCGAGCGCGGCATCGCCGAAGGATCGCTCGACCTGATGCCGCAGATCGAGACCGCCGCTGGAGTGCAGCGCGTGGATCGCGTGTTCCAGGCGCGCAACCTCCGACCCTATCCCGGCGCCTGGCGGGTGAAGCGCGCCGCGTTCGGCGCCGCCGACTACGGGCACGAGCTGGGCCTCACGCCGACGCTCGACGAGTCGGAGCTGGCCGACGCACGCGCACGGCTGGTGCTCGCCTCTCGCGCCGCCGGCCTCGAAAACCCGATCGACAGCCCCTGGTTTCACTTCAAGGAGACCGCCGCCTTCCAGCGCTCGCTCGAGCGCAGCCGGCGCGGCGGCTTCCAGGGCCGGCTATGCGTGCACCCCGACCAGCTCGCCCCGGTGAACAGCGCCTACCAGCCGAGCGCCGAGGAACTCGCGCGCGCCGAGCGCATTGTCGCCGCCTTCCGCGAGGCGGAGGCGAAGGGCGCGGCGGCGATCCAGGTGGATGGGCAGATGATCGACTACCCGGTGGTGCACCGGGCGCAGGCGCTGCTCGACGCGGTCAAGAAGAGCGCGTGACGCGGGACGTGGTGCTGGTCCCCGGGCTGTGGATGCCCGCCGCGGCGATGACGCTGCTGGCGGCGCGCCTTGGCCAGGCTGGTTTCGAGTCGCAGCTGTTTCCGCTGCACGGGCGCGAGGCGATGGCGGCGAATGTCGAGCGCCTGTCGCGCTTCGCGCGCGAACGGCTCGGCGGCCGGCCGGCGCATTTCGTCGGCCACAGCCTGGGCGGCGTCCTGATCCTGGAGGCGCTGGAGCGGCAGCGCGACATCGCCGTGGCGAGCGTGGTGCTGCTGGGCGCCCCGGTACGCGGATCGCTGGTCGGGCGCCGCTTCGCGCGCCTGGGGCTCGGGCGCTGGATGATGGGCGCCGCCGGCGAGCACTGGGCGCAGAGCGCGCCGCGCTGGGGGCGGCCGGAGCCGCTTGGCGTCATCGCCGGCACGCTGTCGCTGGGTCTCGGTCGCCTGCTCGGCGGCATCGCGGACGTCAACGATGGCGTGGTCGGCGTCGAGGAAACGCCGCTCGAGGGCATGACGGTGCACGCGCGCGTGGCGGTGAGCCACAGCATGCTGATCGCTTCCGATCGCGTCGCCCGCATGGTGGCGCGCTTCCTCGCCGAAGGCCGCTTCGAATGAGAGGCGCGGCGCTGCTCCTCGCGTTGCTGCTCGCGGGCTGCGAGTCGGTCTCCTACTACGGCCAGGCGGTCGGCGGGCAGCTCGCGCTGCTGGCGGCTGCGCGACCGCTCGACGAGCTGCTCGAGGACCCGCGCACGCCGCCCGAACTGCGCGCAAAATTGCAGACGGCGCAGCGCATCCGCGATTTCGCCGTGCGCGAGCTGGGGCTGCCCGACAATCGCAGCTACCGCGCCTATTCGGACCTCGGGCGCCCGTTCGCGGTGTGGAACGTGGTCGCCGCGCCGGCGCTGTCGGTGGAGCCGCTGCCGCAATGCTTTCCGTTCGCCGGCTGCGTCGCCTACCGCGGATTTTTCTCCGAAGAGCGCGCGCAACGCCACGCCGACCGGCTGGCCGAGGCGGGCCACGACGTCTTTGTCGGCGGGGTGATGGCCTATTCGACCCTCGGCTGGTTCGACGATCCGCTGCTCTCGAGCTTCATCCACGATCCGGACTGGCTGCTGGCGCGGCTGCTGTTCCACGAGCTCGCGCACCAGCTGGTCTACGCCAAGGGCGACGCCACGTTCAACGAGTCGTTCGCCGTGGTGGTCGAGGAGGAAGGCGTGCGACGCTGGCTTGAATTTGAAAAGCGAAGTGGAGAGTTGGAGGCATTCCGCGTCAATCAGGCTCGCCGAAGAGAGTTCGGCGCGCGCATCCAGCAGCTGCGCGCTCACCTGGCGGAGATTTATCAAAAAGATGTTTCAAAAGACGAGAAACTCGCGCAGAAACGCCGCGCATTCGAGCAGCTGCGCGCCGAGTACCCGCGCGCGCTCCCCGTACAGCTCAACAACGCGTTCCTGGCCTCGGCCGCCCTCTACACGCAGCGCGTGCCGGAATTCGAACGGCTGCTCGCCGCCGGCGGCTCGCTGAAGGAGTTCTACGCCCAGGTGCGCGCGATGGCCGCTAGCGGGCGGTCCAGCCCAGGTCCATCGACAGTGCAGACCCGGTGATGACGCCGGCCGCGTCGGAGCAGAGATAGGCGACGAAGTCCGCCACCTCGGCTGGCTCGATCAGCCGCTTCACCGCCGCCGGCCCGAGCATGATTTTCTCGACCACCTCGTCCTTGGACATACTGTTGGCCTTCGCTTGGTCGGCGAGCTGCGGTGATGCCGTGCTCGCCGCCTTCGAGCGCCGCGGTGCGCGTCAGGCCCACCAGGCCGTGCTTGGCCGAGGTGTAGCCGACCTTGAACGGCGAGGCGACCAGCGCGTGGATCGAAGCGATGTTCACCACCCGGCCCCATTTCTGCTTCTTCATCGCCGGCCAGCAGTAGCGCGTGAGAAGAAACGGCGCAGTCAGCATGAGGAAAATCATCCGCTCCCACTGGTCCTCGGGAAACTCCTCGATCGGCGCGACGTGCTGGTAGCCGGCGTTGTTGACGAGGATGTGAACGGTGCCGTGCTTTTTCAGGACTTCATCGACAAGATTCTTGCATCCAGGACGCTGCGTGAGGTCCGCCTTCACGAACATGCCCTTCAATCGTGAAGCATGCTCGCGTCCCGCGACTTCGTTGACATCGGCAATCACCACGGCACAACCATCGCTCGCCAGGCGCTCGGCACAGGCGAGGCCGATGCCGCTCGCGGCGCCGGTGACCAGGGCGACCTTTTTCATGTCGGCGGCAAGTCGACGTGCTGGCGGTAGGCCGGCCGCTCGCACAGCCGCGCGAACCAGGCCTCCAGACCGGGCAGCCGCGGCCGCTCGATCGGCAGGCGGAACCAGAGCTGCACGTGGCAGCCGAGCGGGATGTCGCCCATGGTGAATGCGTCACCGGCAAGAAATCTCTTCTTCGCCAAATAAACTTCAGGCACCTTCAGCAGCTCGCCGCACTTGCGGATCGCCTCGTTGACGGCCTTCATGTCGCGGCTCTCGGGCGGCGTGCGCACCAGCGGCCAGAACACCGGGCGCTGGAACTCGCGCGAGAAGCCATGCGTCCAGTCCATCCAGCGGTCGGCGTCGGCGCGGGTGCGGGGGTCCGACGGGCACAAGCTGCCCAGGGCGTGCTTTGCCGCGAGGTAGCGCACGATGGCGTGCGACTCCCACAGCACGAAGCCGTCATCGTCGATGGTCGGCACCACCGAGTTGGGATTCATCCTGATGTACTCGGTGGTCTTGGTGACGCCGTGCTCCATGCCGGCATCGATGCGCTCGAATTTCAGGCCGAGCTCCTCAGCGGCCCACAACGCCTTCTTCACGTTGACCGAATTGTTCCGCCCCCAGATCTTAAGCATTAATAGCCGACGGCTTGACCATCGCGCCGCGGATCGCTGGCGGCGTAGTAGCCGCCGTCGAGCTTCCAGATCAACTGCCCGCAGCCGAACTGGTTTTCGTCGCCCATCGGCACGATGTGGTGGCCGCGGCGCTGCAGCTCTTCGAGCACCGCCGGCGCAAAGCCGTCCTCGACGCACACGTCCATGCCCTGCACCACGCGGTAGCGCGGGCCGTCGCAGGCCGCCTGCGGGCTCTGCTCGTAGTCGGCGATGCGCACCATCACCTGCGCATGGCCTTGCGGCTGCATGGTGCCGCCCATCACGCCGAAGCTCATCACCGGCTTGCCCTTCTGGGTGACAAAACCGGGAATGATGGTCTGGTAAGGACGCTTCGAGGGGCCAACGCGGTTCGGGTGCCCCGGCTGCAGCACGAAGGTGGCGCCGCGATTCTGCAGCGACATGCCCTCCACCACCACGCCCGAGCCGAAGCCCATGTAGTTCGACTGGATGTAGGACACCATCATTCCCGAGGCGTCGGCGGCGGTGAGGTAGACGGTGCCGCTCTTCGGCGGCCGGCCGTGGCCGAAATCCTGCGCGCGCTTCACGTCGATGAGCTTCGCTCTTTGTTTTAGATAAGAAGTATCTAAAAGCGATTCAGGCGTGACGTCCTTCATGTAGTCGCTGTCCGCGACCCAGCGCCGCGCGTCGGCGAAGGCGAGCTTCATTGACTCGATCTGCAGGTGCAGGCTGTCGGCGCCGTCCACCGGGTGCGAGCGCAGGTCGAAATGCGAGAGTATCCCCAGCGCGATCAGCGCCACGATGCCCTGGCCGTTGGGCGGGATCTCGTGCAGCGTGTAGCCGCGATAGTCCATCTCGAGCGGCTTGACCCAGTCCGACCGGTGCGCCGCCAGGTCGGCGGCGCGCAGGGCGCCGCCCTGCTTCTTCGCCGCGGCCTCGAGCTTTTCGGCCAGCTTGCCGCGATAAAAAGCCTTGCCCTTGGAAGCGGCAATTTCTTCCAATACCAAAGAATGTTTCTTGAATTTGAAGCGCTCACCGGCCTGCGGTGCACGTCCGCCCGGCAGAAAAGCCTCGGCGAAGCCGGGCTGGTTCTTCAGCTCCGGCACCTGCGCCGCCCACTGGCCGGCGATGGTGGGCGAAACGAGAAAGCCCTTGCGGCCGTACTCGATCGCCTGCTCGAACAGCTTCTTGAAGGGCAGCTTGCCGAACTTGCGGCTCAGCTCCACCCAGGCATCGACGCAGCCCGGCGCGGTGACGGTGTCCCAGCCGCGCGTCGGCATGGTGTTCTTGCCGCCAAAGTATTCCGGCGTCCACGCCGCCGGCGAGCGCCCGGAAGCGTTCAGGCCGTGGAGCTTTTTGCCGTCCCACACCAGCGCGTAGGCATCCGAACCGACGCCGTTCGACACCGGCTCGACCAGCGTCAGCGTGATCGCCGTGGCGAGGATCGCGTCCACCGCATTGCCGCCGGCGGCGAGCATCTGCAGCCCGGCCTGCGCCGCGAGCGGCTGCGAGGTCGAGACGATGTTCTGCGCCAGCACCGGCCGGCGCGGCCAGGCGTAGGGATTGGGCCAGTGAAAAGGCGTCATTGGGCGTGCGAGAAGTCGAGCACCACGCGGCCGACCACGCGCCCGGCCTTGAGATCCTCGAGCGATTCGTTGGCGCGCTGCGCGGGACGGGTCTCGATCGGCACGGGCTTGAGCTTTTTCTTCTTCGCCAGCGCTACCACTTCCTTCAGCTCCTGCAGGTTGCCGACGTAGGAGCCCGACAGGCTGATGGCGCGTTGCGCAATGGGCGGCAGCGGGTGCACCAGCTCGCCGCCGAACAGCCCGCAGATCACGTACTTGCCGCCCTTGCGCAGCGCGCCCAGGCCGAGCGCGGCGGTGGCGGGGCTGCCGACCAGGTCCACGGCGCCGGCAATGCCGGCGAGCTTCTGCGCCGCGTCCGGTGCGCGCGTGTTGACCGTCCGGGTCGCGCCCTGCTTCGCCGCGGCGGCGAGCTTGGCGTCGTCGATGTCGCAGCCGACGATGTTCTTCACGCCCTTGGCGCGCAGCACCGAGATGGCGATCAGCCCGAG
>WNFL01250050.1_pt2 | contig 11401 bp, 6 predicted proteins | sample 5400361 | NCBI WGS metagenome assembly WNFL01 (sample SAMN13153351, study PRJNA577476) | soil metagenome | isolation source: 40 cm soil on Douglas fir-dominated hillslope | place: USA:California | collected 2013-09-17
GCAGTCGATTGCCGGCTACGAGGCCTCTGCCGAGGTGACGCCGTTTACCTCCAAGTACGACGCGGTACTCGCCGGCAAGGCAAAGTTCACGCCACAAGAGCAGGCCGGCTACGACCTGTTCCGCGGCAAGGCGCTATGCAACACCTGTCACCGCGACGGCGGCCCTGGCGAGGATCCGCTGTTCACCGACTTCACCGCCAGCAACATCGGCACCCCAGCCAATCCTCGGCTGCCTTACTACACGGAAAATCGCCCCGACGCACTGGGCTATGCCGCCAATCCGGCAGGATCATCGTACGTCGACGGCGGTGTCGGCAACTTTCTCGACAAGGGGCATGTGCTCAGCCAGACCTCCGCGGTAGATCAGCGATGGGTCAAGCTGGCGCCGGGCAACCAGGCGCGAATTCAGGTGCCGACATTGCGCAATGTGGACAAGCGGCCCTATCCGGCCTTCGTGAAGGCATATGCGCACAACGGATATTTCACGAGCCTGAAGGCGATCGTGCACTTCTACAACACGCGCGACGTCCTGCCGCACTGCCAGTCCTCTCATGACGCCGGTGAAGGTACGACATGCTGGCCGGCGCCGGAGTCGACCGCCAACATGAACACGAGCCGAGTTGGGCGGCTGCGCCTGTCGGACGCGGAGGAAGATGCGGTCGTGAGCTTCATGCAGACGCTGAGCGACGGGTTTATGCCTGTCCAGTCTGATCGGTGATTGCCCGGCGCACGAGCCCTTTGCTGGTGAAGGCAGCAAGCACTCCCTGAGACAGCAGGGCCGTGTGGCCGTCCGCCGCGTGCTTGGTGCGATCTGCGAGCTGTCGCGATAGCGTCGCTGGCGACATCAGTATTCTCTGTCGTTTATTTCATCAGTTGGCATCGCTAAGAGGGCAGGACAATGTCAAACACGCCATCCCGATGGGGGTGAGCACCGCACAATGGCGTCAGGTCGATCTTCAGACGCAATCACAAACGACGCGATTGGACGCGGAGGGAGCAGATCGCCGCTGTTTCGGCATTGAGCAATCAATCTTCGCCGCACCGCACACCCCCAAGATCCGGTTACTCTCCTTATCGCAAGCTGCGAGCGGCCGGTTCGGCGCAGGCATTTCGATCCGTCGTGTGGCAAGTTTTGGCCAATAGAGGCGATGCGGGGAGCGCGTGATTCGTGATCTGCCCGCCGCGTCAGTGGGGAGAACGGATCTCCTCAGGCAATTCGCCTGCCGCCGCTGAATCGGTGAATACGAACGCCGATTCGCGCACGACTCGGCCGGCAGGCACTGATGCGTCGCCGACCCACAATTTCCGCAGCGCCGCTGCCTTGTCGGCGCCGGTGACGAGCCACAAGCGGTGTCGCGCCGCATCGAGCACTCTAAAGGTCAGCGTCATCCGAGCCACTCCCTGGTAGGGAACGCTGATTCCGACATCGCGGTCGTGCGCCTCGAGGAGCCGGTCGCCCGGCAACAGCGAGGCGGTATGGCCGTCGGCGCCCATCCCAAGCTGGACCACGTCGAGTACCGGGGGCGTTCCGGCGTGTTTGCTGAGTAGGCGGGCGTAATCCTCGGCGCCCGCTGCGAGATTGCTCCGCTCGACCGGCATCGCATGAAACTGCACGGCGTGCAGCATCGCGGGTGCGACGAGCAGGTCGGCGATCTGGCGCGCGTTGCGTCGTTCATCGTTCTCCGCCACGACCCGCTCATCGACCTGGAACACCTGCAGGTCGTGCCAATGGACGCGCAGTCGGCGCAGGTCCCGGAGCATCCGCCACGGCGTGTGCCCACCGCTCAGGCCAACGAGGCAGCGACCACGCTGCGCGCACGCACGGCCGATCTCGGTGCGTAGCCACTCGGCTGCACGCTCGGCTGCGATTTCGGGAGTCGGAAGCACATGGATGCGCATGCTGCAAATAGTAACGAAATTTGCGGGCGCCAGACCGTCAATTGTTTTCTACACACCGCTTCCAACCATCGGCGGCGCATCGCGCTCCGGTGAACGCGTGCCCTCGACCCTTTTCGATCGGATTGGAGCGGCAGCTATCGGAAAACAAAGGTCATATGGACTTATTCGCTTCGTGCTTCCGCAATTTTCATCAAATATTAAATCCGGAAACCTAAGGTCGGATTTTTAGCCGGATCGAGGAGATTGGCCGGCGCGCGGCACGCTCAAGCCAGGCATCTCCGTCGACATCAACAAGTCGACCTCCGACGAACACGTCATTCCGATCAAAGTTTGCGACCACGCGCGGAATCACAAGGACGTCCCGCGCTTGACACATCACCAGATAACTTGGTGCGCCGCTTCGAATAAGTTCGACATGCTTCAGTCGCTCTGCGTATCCGAGATTCGAGAGGTTTTCCTTGGAGAATCTTGTGAATGTAACTTGTGTGAACCAGACACCATCTATTTTTTGTTCTTCGTCCTGCCAGACACGTAGAAGTACTGCACCGTCGCTTGGCCTGACGGCTCCCCAGGACCAGCGCTGGTTGGCGAGCGGGGCTCCGAGATATGCAAATATGCCCGTTAAAGTCATGGCGATATCTTCTCCTATTATTCGCGAATTGCCACTTAGATCACGGGGGGGGCGCGATAGCTTCTCTCAAATCACGAACAGCAAGTAGCTGTTTTTCTTAGGAAAGACCCGGAGCGGCACCGCAACTTCCGAGAAATCCTACCGGGAGTTATGCGCCAAAAAACTGGGACCGCAATGAGAATGAACGCTGAGCAAGCCTCGAAGGGTTTAATTCAGAAGCCGACCCGCTCGCGATTTGGGGAAGGCTGCAACTTCTGGGGAAGTGAGCGACACATGCACCCAGGAGTTCTGCCGGGGTAATGGCGATGGCATGCGCACAAGAGGAAGACCGTAGCAACACGGGAAGCCCTATCCCCTCGTCGGGCGCACAAAAGAGAGCGGGCCGAAGCCCGCTCTCTTTGACTGTAGCCGGCAAATCCGGTGTTACATGTCCATGCCGCCCATGCCACCGCCCGGCGCGCCATGTGCATGCTCTTCTTCCTTGAGCGATTCAGCGACCATACTTCGGTCGTGAGCAACAGTCCCGCTACCGAGGCGGCGTTCTGCAGAGCCAGACGCGTGACCTTGGTCGGATCCAGGATGCCCATGTCGACCATATCGCCGTACTCACCGGAAGCGGCGTTGTAGCCGTAGGTGCCCTTGCCCTCACGGACTCGGTTCAGCACCACAGCGGCGTCTTCACCGGCGTTCGCCACAATCTGACGCAGTGGCTCTTCGATCGAGCGGGCCAGGATCTTGATGCCCTACCCGCTACTTACGGCGTCGGGGTCGAACGAAAATTCTGACGTGCAGGGGAGAGCTTTGATGGGTATCGCAAATATTGTTCTATTGTTCGCATAATATAGGGCACTAGCGAGATCAAACTACGGATCACCGGGAGAAAGACGCGTGAGGGATCTTGCGGATTACTCATTCTCTCCGTTGCGGAACGGCGACTTGACTCTGTATCGTGGTTCCGGCAATGGACTGCCGCCGATCCTGCTGGTTACGGCGGAAAATGCCTCGGCCAGCAGCCTCAATCGACTCGAACACCAATACACGCTCAGGGCCGACCTGGATGCCGCCTGGGCGGCGCGCCCAATCGAACTTTCCCGCCACCGCAACCGCTTGGCGCTGGTACTCGAGGACCCTGGGGGCGCGGTCCTCGATCGACTGCTCGGCCGGCCACTGGGAGTAACGGAGTTTTTGCACATTGCGATCCCGCTCGCGGGGGCGCTGCGACAAGTGCATGCGCGCGGGCTCATCCATAGAGACATCAAACCGGCAAACATCCTGGTGGATGTGTCGGGCGGCGCTGTCTGGCTCACCGGCTTCGGCATTGCCTCGCGTGTGCCGCGCGAGCGCCTCAACCCCGAGCCGCCCGACGAGATCGCCGGCACGCTCGCCTACATGGCGCCTGAGCAGACCGGGCGGATGAACCGCTCGATCGATTCCCGAAGCGATCTCTACTCTCTCGGCATCACCTTCTATGAGATGCTTACCGGCGCGCCGCCTTTCAGCGCCGCTGACCCGCTCGAGTGGGTGCACTGCCATATTGCCAGGCAACCTGTTCCGCCCGAGGAGAGGACGAGGAAGACTCCCCGGGCTCTATCGCTCATCACCATGAGACTCCTCGCCAAGACCGCGGAGGAGCGCTACCAGACCGCTGCGGGTGTCGAGGCGGATCTGCGGCGAAGTCTCGCGGAATGGGAGTCGCATGGCCGCATCGATCCGTTCCCGCTAGGCACAGCCGATGCTTCGGACCGGTTGATGATCCCGGAGCGGTTGTACGGGCGCGAGCGCGAGATCGAAACGCTGCTCGCCTGTTTCGACCGCGTTGTGGCCCACGGCACGCAGGAACTCGTGCTCGTGTCTGGATTTTCTGGGATCGGCAAGTCCTCCGTGGTGCACGAGCTGCACAAGGTGCTTGTTCAACCGCGCGGGCTATATGCGTCCGGAAAATACGACCAGTACAAACGCGACATTCCCTACGTCACCTTAGCCCAAGCCTTCCAGAGCCTGGTGCGCTCACTTCTGGGTCGAAGCGAAGCGGAGCTTGGCCGGTGGCGTAGCTCCCTTAGCGAGGCGCTCGGCACGAACGGTCAGCTCATCGTGGACCTCGTTCCCGAGCTGGAGGTTATCATTGGAAAGCAGCCGGCGGTTCCAGAGTTGCCGCCGAACGATGCCAAAAACCGCTTCCAGAATGTATTCCGGCGTTTCCTCAGCGTATTCGCGCATAAGGAGCACCCACTCGCGTTGTTTCTTGATGATTTGCAATGGCTGGATACCGAGACGCTCGACTTGCTCGAGCACCTGATCTCGCACTCTGAGGTGCAGCACCTACTGCTGGTCGGGGCCTACCGGGAGAACGAGGTGAGCTCGTCTCACCCGCTGATGCCCATGCTCGAGGCGATCCGCGAGACCGGTGCAAGGGTGCATAAGATAGAGCTGAAACCCCTCGGGCTCGACGATGTGGGGCAGCTCGTCGCCGATGCCCTGCATTGCGAGGCACAGCGTGCGCGGCCCTTGGCGCAGCTGGTGTACGAAAAGACCGGTGGCAATCCGTTCTTCGCGATCCAGTTCTTCGCCGCGCTGGTTGACGAGGGGCTTGTCACGTTCGACCCAGTCGCGCCAGCTTGGCGATGGGACATCGATCGCATTTGCGCCAGGAGCTACACCGATAATGTGGTGGACCTCATGGCCGGTAAGCTCAAGCGTTTCTCCGTTACGACCCAAGAAGCCCTGAAACAGCTCAGCTGCCTCGGCAGCGTCGTCGAGATCGCCACTCTGAACCTGCTTCACAGGGAATCAGAGGAGCCGATGCGCGCAGCACTCTGGGAAGCTGTGCATGCGGGCCTCGTCGTCGGCCAGGGTAGTGGCTACAAGTTTCTGCACGACCGGATCCAGCAGGCAGCGTATTCGCTGATTCCCGAAGCGCAGCGTGCCGAGGTCCACTTAAGTATAGGCCGTGTGCTGCTGGCGAGCATGACGGCGGACCAGCTCGCCGAGCATCTGTTCGATGTCGCGAACCAGCTCAATCGGGGCGCCCCACTGCTGATTGACCCCGACGAGAAAGCGCAGGTGGCGACGATCAATCTGCGTGCCGGGCGAAAGGCCAAGGCGTCGACGGCTTATGCGTCGGCGCGCGCGTATTTTACGGCCGGCATGGCATTGCTCGACGAAAAAGACTGGGGCAGCCAGTATGAGTTGAAGCACAGTTTATGGCTCGAACGCGCGGAGTGCGAGCTTCTGAGCAGTAACTTCGAAACAGCCGAGCAACTGTTAGTGGAGCTATTGCAGCGTGGGACGTCTAAAGTCGATCAGGCGGCCGTCTGTCGGCTGAAAGTCCAGCTTCATGAGGTGAAGGGCGAATGCGTCCAAGGCGTCGACAGCGCACTCAGGTGTCTGCGCCTGTTCGGCATTGACCTGCCGGCGCAACCCACCTGGGAACGCGTTCAGGCCGAATATGAGACGGTCTGGAGCAATCTAAACGGGCGCCCGATCGAGGATCTGATCGACCTACCACTGATGAGCGATCGGGAAATACAGGCCGCCATGCAAGTGCTCTCGGTGCTGCTGTCCTCGGCCTACTTTACCGACCTCCATTTGAATTGCTTGCACTTGTGCCGAATGTTGAACCTCAGCATGCAACATGGGGTGAGCGGCGCCTCCGCGCACGCCTGCGGCTGGCTCGGGGTGATCCTCGGCCACGTGTTTCACCGTTACGAGGAGGGTTATCGTTTCGCCAAGCTCGCATGCGATCTTGCCGAAAAGCACGGCTTCATCGCCGACAAAGCAAAGATTCTTGAATCGAGGAGTCTAGCTGCATTCTGGACTCAGCCGCTCGCGAACGCGATCGATTTCAATCGGGCGGCCCTTCGCACCGCTACCGAGTCGGGCGATCTGAACTACGCGTGCTACTTCGTGCATGAATTCGTCGAATTCCTCCTCCAGGAGAATAGGCCTCTTGAGGAGGTGTGGTACGAGTCGCAGAGGGCCCTGGATTTCGCCCGCAAAGCCAGGTTTCGCGACGTCGCGGACCTCATCGTGAGCCAGCAACGCTTCATCGCTACCATGCAGCTACGCACCGCGCCCTACTCTACCTTCAGCGACGCACAGTTCGACGAGGTAGCGTTCGAGGCGCAGCTGACGGGCGACCGGATGCCCATGCTGACCGGCTGGTACTGGATCCTCAAAACGAAGGCGCGGTTCCTCTCAGGGGACTACGCGGGGGCCCTCACGGCAGCCGGTAAGGCTAAGGCGCTGCTGTGGACCACGGTTGGCGAGCCCATGGTGCTCGACTACTTCTACTACACGGCGCTGACGGTTGCGGCATGCTATGAGAAAGCGTCGGTCGACCAGCAGCGAGAGTGGCGAGGCCTCCTGACGGCCCACCTCGAACAACTGCGCGAGTGGGCCGAAAACTATCCACCCACGTTCTCCGACAAGCACGCTCTGGCGTCGGCAGAGCTCGCGCGCATCGAAGGTCGGGACGCCGATGCCATGCGTCTCTACGAGCAGGCCATTCAATCCGCTCGCGAGAACGGCTTCGTCCAGAACGAGGGCGTCGCCCATGAGGTAGCCGCACGGTTTTACGCGGCGCGAGGCGTGGAGAGCATTGCCCACGCAAATCTGCGAGACGCGCGGCAATGCTATTTGCGCTGGGGCGGGCTCGGCAAGGTGCGGCAACTCGAGCGACTTCATCCATGGATCGCCGAGGAATCCGCTCCCTTTGTGGTGAGCGCGACGATCGATGCGCCGATAGAGCAGCTGGACGTCGGGACGGTGGTCAAGGCTTCGCAGGCGGTATCGAGCGAGATCGCGCTCGCTAAGCTCATCGAGACGCTCATGAGAATCTCGATCGAGCATGCGGGGGCCGAGCGGGGCCTGCTCATACTTTTCACTGGCAACGAGCCAAGGATTGCCGCGGCGGCGATGACTGGCGACGGCAACATTGAGGTGACGCTGCGAGACTCGGCGGTGACGCCGACCGAACTGGTCGAGTCCGTGTTCCACACCGTGGTGCGCACGCTCGAAAGCGTGATCCTAGACGATGCCTCGACCCAACCCCCCTTCTCTGCGGACCGATACGTCCATCAGAGGCACGCCCGCTCCGTTCTCTGCCTGCCGCTGGTCAAACAAGCCAAGCTTGTCGGCGCATTGTATCTTGAGAACAATCTAACGCCGCGCGTGTTCACGTCGGCCAAGCTCGCGGTGCTCAAGATGCTGGCCTCGCAGGCGGCGATTTCGCTCGAGAACGTGCGACTCTATGACGAGCTGCGCACGGAAAACAGCGAGCGCCAGCGGGCCGAAGCGAGGCTACTGCGCAGCGAGACCTATTTGACTGAGGCCCAGAAACTCAGCCATACGGGCACGTTTGGTTGGAACCCCTGCAGCGGGGAAATATACTGGACAGAGGAAACTTTCCGCATCTTTGAGTACGACCCGGTGAGCAGCCCGACCCTGGAGCTGATTCAACGCCGGGTTCACCCGGACGATGCTGCCGCCTTCCGCCAGGTGGTGGAGCGCGCCTCGGAGGATCGGCAGGACTTTGCTCACGAGTATCGATTGCGGATGCCGGATGAAAGGGTCAAACACATTCATGTCGTGGCCCGTGCCTTCCGCGATGAGGTAGGCGAGGTCGACTTCGTCGGTGCGGTGATGGACGTCACTGATCGCAAGAAGGCCGAGCAGGAATTTAAGGATCTACTGGAGGCGGCCCCTGATGCGATGGTCATCGTGGGTCGCAACGGCGAGATTGTGCTGGTTAATTCTCAGACTGAGAAACTCTTCGGTTACCAGCGTAAGGAACTATTGGGGGAACTTGTGGAGATGTTGGTGCCCGAGCGCTATCGCGTAAAGCATCCGGCCCACCGCGAAGGCTTCTTCGCGTATCCGCGCGTGCGATCCATGGGTGCCGGCCTCGAACTCCACGGATTGCGTCGGAATGGAACCGAATTTCCGGTGGAAATCAGCCTGAGCCCGCTCGAGACCGAGGAGGGCACGCTGGTCATGAGCGCGATCCGCGATATCACGGAACGCAAGCACGCGCAGGCCGAGCGCGGGCAGCTCGAGCAGCGGCTGCGCCAGGCGGAGAAGATGGAAGCGGTCGGACGGCTCGCCGCCGGTATCGCGCACGACTTCAACAACGTGCTGGCGGGCGTGTTCGCTTACGGCGAGATGATCTTCGAGGAGACTCCCGAGCACTCCCCGCTCAAGCGCTATGCGAAGAACGTACTCACCGCCGCGACGCGTGGCCGCGCGCTCGTCGAGCAGATCTTGGCTTACAGCCGCAGCCAACTCGGCAGGCGCGCACCGATCGACATCGGGCAGGTCGTGACCGAGACGCTCGAGTTGCTGCGCGGCTCGCTTCCCGCCGCCATCCGTCTGGAGGCGAGTGCCCCGCAGTTGCCTCTCGTGGTGATCGGCGATACCACCCAGCTGCACCAGGTGGTGATGAACCTGTGCAGCAACGCGATCCAAGCCATGAGCGCGGGCGGCACCCTGCGCGTGGCTCTCAAGGCCGCGGAGTTCACCGCCGGACGAGCGCTCTCCAACGGCGCGCTTCTGCCTGGCCGTTACGTGAGCCTGACCGTCGAGGACAGCGGATCCGGGATGGGCCCGGCGACGCTCGCGCGCATCTTCGAACCGTTCTTCACCACCAAGGAGATCGGTCGCGGCACCGGCCTCGGTCTGTCGCTGGTGTACGCCATCGTCACCGACGCGGACGGAGCCATCGATGTACGCAGCATCCTCGAGCAGGGCAGCACCTTCACCATCTACCTCCCCCGCGCCCACGACGCACCGGTCACCGCCGAAGGGGCGGCAATCCCCCTGCGGCGCGGCAACGGCGAGCGCGTACTGCTGGTCGATGATGAGGCGAATGTTCTGGCGATGACTGCCCAGGTGCTCTCGCGCCTCGGCTACGAACCGGTGTCATTCTCGGACAGCCGCGCCGCACTCGCCGCATTCGAGGCCGCGCCCCGCTCCTTCGACGTCGTCGTCACCGATGATGTCATGCCCGGGCTCACCGGGACCGGGCTCGCGAGCGTGTTGCGTCAGAAGCGCCGCGAGTTACCAATCCTACTGGTGAGTGGATATAGCGGCCCGATCCTGGCACAGCGAGCACTCGCCGCCGGTGTCAGCGAACTGCTCGTGAAGCCGCTGCAGTCGCGCGACATCGCCGCCGCGCTCGCTCGCGTCCTGCACGCCGCTCAGTAGTTTTCCATCGCGCTGAAAGGTGAGGCACTTCCGAAACCAACTGGTACCAAATGTCGGGCAATGAAAAAACCGGCACCAATTCAACCTTACGGCCAATACCAGTCTTCCCGCTTGCACAAACGCGCGCCGGAAAGCTGCCGTTCCTGGACTGAGGTAAGCTAACGCTGGTATCGAAAGAGACCGGCCAGAACACAGGGAATGCTGAGAAATGAATGCCTTTCGCTTTGGCTTGCATTTCGTCTATCTGACCATCGCTGCCGCGTTGCTAGTTGATATCGATAGGTACGTCGCCTTCGCGGATAACTACGTAATTCTATATTTCGGGTTGCTCGGCGCTACTCATGCGGTGACTTTAGTGTTGGCGCTCAGGGAACCACAGAATCTTTTACGGCGGGGTCTGTTCATCGTCTGTACAGCGTTTTTGAGTGCGGGTGTCTTTGTGGTCGGATGGATTGTTATTGCCTTTGCCGTCCATCCTACGGCAGACCTATATATTGGAATTTCGATGGGATTGACGTCGGCCATCGGGGCAGCTTTTTATGGAACTCTCGTTCGCAAATTCTGGATCGCGAGTCTTTCGATCGGGCAGATCGCCCTGATTGCCGCGACTTGCGGCCTCGCCACCTGCTCGGTGTTGGCCGCGGATCAGTACCTTGTCTCGACAGGCCATTGGCAGATGACTGTGGCGTGGTGGTTTGCCTTTTCCTTGGCGCTCTTTGTAGTCGTGCAGCACGGGTTCCGTCTACGAATGGGTACGTCCGATCCGTCATCACCAGGCACGGTCTAAGCAATCGGCGTGCAAAACGAGCCCGGTCGCGGCGGCAAGGTCGGCTGTGGGTGCCGAGGCAAAGCAAATGCTCGGACGAACGCCTGGGCACATCACAACCGTGCGGCCCATGAAGGATGGCGTCATCGCCGATTTCACGTACACCGAAAAGATGCTTCAGTACTTCATCAACAAAGTTCACGGCCATCGTCTTTTACGTCCGAGTCCGCGCGTGCTCGTATGCGTGCCATTCGGCTCAACCCAAGTCGAACGCCGAGCCATCAAAGAATCCGCCGAAGGTGCCGGCGCGCGCACTGTCGATATCGTGCCTGAAGCCATGGCCGCCGCCGTCGGTGCAGGCTTGCCGGTACACGAAGCACGCGGCTCGATGGTCCTCGACATCGGTGGTGGCACTTCTGAAGTCGCCATTGTCTCCTTTAACGGCATTGTCTACGCGGCGAGCGTGCGCATGGGCGGGGACAAGTTCGACGAAGCGATCACGCAGTACGTCCGCCGCAACTACGGCATTTTGATCGGCGAGGCCACCGCAGAGCGCATAAAGATTGAAATCGGTTCGGCCTATCCCGGCGAGCAAGTGCGTGAAATCACCCTCAGGGGAAGAAACCTCTCGCAAGGTGTACCGCGTGCGTTCACGTTGAACTCGAATGAAATACGGGAGGCTCTCGAGGAACCATTGCAGGTTATCGTGAGTGCGGTGAGGCAGGCGCTCGAGCAAACGCCGCCGGATCTCGGCAGCGATGTGGCGGAGCGCGGTATCGTGCTTACGGGTGGAAGTGCATTGCTGCGCGACATCGATAAATTGATCATGGAAGAGACCGGGCTGCCGGCGCTCATCGCCGACGATCCGCTGACTTGCGTGGCCCGCGGCGGCGGACGAATCCTCG
>WNFL01403370.1_pt6 | contig 11401 bp, 16 predicted proteins | sample 5400361 | NCBI WGS metagenome assembly WNFL01 (sample SAMN13153351, study PRJNA577476) | soil metagenome | isolation source: 40 cm soil on Douglas fir-dominated hillslope | place: USA:California | collected 2013-09-17
GGCTCCCGCGGAAAGAATCGTCTTGTTGCGCGTGTTCTCAAACGTGTTCTCAAACATGTCGAAGCTCCTTTTTTTCCTCAAGCTAGAGGCGCCGGCGCACGAGCGCCGGGCGCCCACCCTCCGGGGACGCGCCGCTGCCGGCGCCCCTCGGCATTCCGGCGGCAAAAAGATGCCGCCGCACGGAAAATTTAAATCGGGAGAAAGCCGGGCACGGATCAGAGGTTCAGGACGGAGAAGAGGTTGGTGGAAACCTTCGGCGCCAGGATCAGGCGCAGCAGAAACTCGGGGCGGTACTTCGCCCCGACCGATCCGGCGCGCCGCTCACCGGACGACAGGTAGCGCCACGGCGCGCGGCCGGCCTCGGCGAGCGCGCCGTCGTCTTCGAGATAAACCGCGCGCTTGAATGCCACGCCCGGCGCAGGGCTTTTTTGCGGCGCACGCTTGCCGACGCGCGGGCCGTGCCAGCGAGCCGGGCGGCCGCCCTCGACGTAAACGACGGCGACCGCGAAGCAGGCGAGAATCGCCAGCGCCGAAAGCTGTTTTCTGAAGCGGGACATCTACGATTACGATTTTCGCTAATCCGCCGGAGAAAAAAAACAACCGGGGACTTTACCCCCCGGCGGTAAAATTTTTGCCGGCGCCTAGCCGCGCAGGAGGAAATTGAGGCCGGCGATCAAGAGCGCGGCCTCGACGAGCCAAAGAAAGATTTTTTCCGGCACGCGGTCCAGTATCCTTTTTCCCGCGAACGAGCCGAGGATCATGACGCCGCCGAGAAGGAGCCCGATCTCGGCGCCGGCCGCGGTCAAAACCGAAGTCCCGCCGTAAACCGCGAGCTTGGTCACGTGCATCACGACGGTGGCGAGCGCCTCGGTGCCGATGAGCGCGCCCTTGACGAGGCCGTAGGCCAGAAAGAACGGAATCATGATCGGCCCGACGCTGCCGAGCAGTGCCGAGACGAAGCTGAAGACCGCCCCGAGAAGGGCGAAGCCGCGGAGCGGCACTCTCAGCATGGCTTCGTTTCCCAGATGGCGATAGAGCACGACGGCGATGAGGAAAACCCCCAGCAGCCGGGTGAGAAAAGAGAGGGGCGCCGAGGCGAAGAGAAGCCCGCCCGCCACCGCCGCGGGGACCCCGCCGAGGGCGAACCAGCCGGCCACCCGGAAGTCGAGCTCGCGCCGGTTGAACCAGACGCGGCTCAGGTTGCCGATGAGCTGCGCCACGGTGAGAATCGGGATGGCGTCGCGGACGCCGAAGAGCACCACGAGCGGCGGCAGCAGCACCGCCGCCCCGCCGAAGCCCGCGACCGCCGCCAGCATGGCGGCCAGGAAAGCGCCGCCTCCGAGGAGCAGCATGTCGGCCGGTCCCAGCATCGCTCTCCCGTTTTGCCTCTGGCTCTCGAGGATTCCCTTTTTGATTTGCCCTCTCCCTTCCAGGGAGAGGGCTGGGGTGAGGGTTGCCTATTTTTCCGTGACCAGCGCGAGGACGCCGGTATAAGCGAAGAGATGATTTTTTCTCCCGAGCGGCGCCAGCTCGAAGCCGCCGAACAGGCCGATCAGGGGAAAATCGCCGAGCGCCCGGCGGATGTAGGCGGCGTCGATGCCGTCCATTTGATAGAGCGACCGGCCGCGCGCGCAGCAGTTGAAGTAAAATCCCAGGGCCGGCGGCCTGCCGCCGAGGGTCTGGGCCTGCCGCTCGAGCATCTGGCCCAGATCCTCGCGCGCCCGCGCGGCGTCGCGTAAAGTGAACAGCATGCGCTCGCCCTCGAAGACCTCCTCGGCGACCGCCAGGATGCCTCTCTTGGGATCGAGGCCGACGATGTTGCGGACGAGATATTCCCCGGCGCCGACGCTGTTTTTCTCCGGCTCGGCGGGGAGCCCGGCGAAGACGTACGCCAGCGCGCGCCCGAGATCGTCCGAGAGCGGCCCTTTGAGCACCCGGGCGAAGCTCTCGAAGGCCGGACGATGATCGATCTCGAAAATGAAGTTTCCCTCGCATTTGGTGATCGTCATCTCCCGGCCGATCGGCTGACAGCCCTGGGTGATGTCGATCGAGGCGGCAAAGGAGCCGCCGAGCGAGAAGCCCGAGAGGCCGTTGGTCGTCACGCTCTCGCGGTAAAGCTGGAACGTCTTCCCCTGGGTCCCGTTTTCGGAAGAGCCCGCGCCGACCAGCGGAACGAACCCGCCCTCTTCCATGCCGTGAAAGAGCGCGCGCGGCTCGAGGTTGTAGGAATCGGGAAAGGCGACCAGGAGGGACCCGGCGTCGGCGGGCGCGCGAGTGAGATCGGCGCCGATCTCCGCCGCGCGGGCGCCGAGCGGATGGTGCAAGAACGGCCGCGCGGCGACGCCGTCCGAGGCGAAAACCAGCGCCGCGACGCCGGGGCCGCCCTCGATCTCGCCGTCGATGGTCAGCACGCCCGCGCCGCTCGAGCCCACAATCTCATCGGTGCGGGCGACGCGGCCGAGCGCTGCGGCGAGCTTGTGCCCGGCCGGCGCGTGGTCCGCCGTGAAAAAAACCACGACCAAGTCCGCCCGGTCGAGGCCGGCCCGCTCCATCGCCTGGGCCGCGGCCGCTTCGGCGGCCCGCTCGGTCGAGGCGTCAGACGACAATCCGACTCCGGCGCGCAGCATGCATTCAATCCTAGTGGAAACGCGCGGCGGGGGTCAACCCTGTGTTCGCGCTTCGACAGGCTCAGCACGAACGGGTTCTAGAGCATGATCCCGGTCACCCCGAGCTTGTCGAAGGGTGAGGTTCATCGATACCCGTTCCTGTTGCCACGGGCTTTTGCTATAAGACAGTCATGCGAATCGTACAGATTCCGCTGCTGCGCGATAACTACGGCTACCTCGTCGTGTCCGACACGGGCGCGACGGCGGTGATCGACCCGTCGGAGGCCGAGCCCGTGCTCGCGCGGATGGAAAAGGAAAAGGTCGCTCCGAGCGCGATCCTCAATACGCACCACCACAGGGACCACACCGGGGGGAATTCGGGCCTGCTCGGGCGGCTCAAGCTGGACGTCTACGGGCACAAGCAGGACCGCGAGAGGATTCCCGGCCTGACGCATCCGGTGGACGACGGCGACGAGATCCGGATAGGCGATCTGGGCGCGCGGGTCTTTTTCATCCCCGGCCACACGAAAGGCCATGTCGCCTATCTCTTCGGCAACGCGCTTTTCTGCGGCGACACGCTCTTCACCGCCGGATGCGGGCGCCTCTTCGAGGGCACGGCGGAGCAGATGCTCGCCTCGCTCGCCAGGCTCGCGGGGCTCCCGCCCGACACTCTGGTCTACTGCGGCCACGAGTACACGGAGAAAAACCTCGAGTTCGCCCTGACGCTGGAGCCCGGCAACGGGAAGCTCGCCGAGCGGCTGAAGCGGACGCGCGCGGCGCGGACCGAGGGACGCCCGACGGTGCCGTCGACGATGGCGGAGGAAAAGGAAACCAATCCGTTTCTCCGCTCGGATAGCCCGGAGATCCGGGAAAATTTAAGGCGGCGGTTCGCCGACCTGACCTTGAATCCGCTCTCGGTGTTCGCTAAAGTCCGGCAGCTCAAGGACGAATTCTAACCAGGGGGACCGCCTTCCAGGAGGAACCCATGAACTTGTCCGAACGCACCTACCTCTGGCACATCGTCCCGCTCAGGCTCTGGATCGGTTACTACATGCTGCAGCAGGGCGTGCATAAATATATCCGCGATTTTCCCCACAGCGATTGGTTCGGCAGGCAGATCGGCGACCTCGGCAAGGTCAATCTCTTTCCCTGGTACAAGACGTTTCTCGCCGAGACGGTCATTCCCAACAGCGTGCTTTTCGGCCAGCTCGTGATGTGGGGCGAGATCGCGGTCGGGGCCTGCGTCCTCATCGGGCTTTTGACGCGCTGGAGCTCGATCGTGGGACTCTTCATGATGGCGAACTACGCCCTCGGTCCCGGCATGGCGCGCGGCGGCGCCGCGCTGGCGCAGCAGGAGACCTTCATGGTCGCTTTTCTGGTTTTCATCCTCTCCAATCCCGGTCGGACGCTCGGCATGGACGGCATATTCGCGCGCCGGGCGCCGGTCAAGCCGCAGCGGCGCCCCTGACGCCGGAAACGAAATATTATGGGACAACCCGGTTGGGCAACGACCGAAGGAACGGCCGCCTACCGCCAGCGGTTTCAGGGAAAAATCCCCGGCGACCATTTCCGTCTTTCCCAGGGGCTCTGGCTGTCTTCGATCGGCATCGGCACCTATCTCGGCAACCACGACGACGCCGCCGACGGCCTTTACCGCGGCGCGATCGCGCGCGCCGTGGAGCTCGGCGCGAACGTCATCGACAGCGCGATCAACTATCGCTTTCAGCGGAGCGAGCGCGCCATCGGCGCGGCGCTCGGCGACCTCGCGAAGAACGGATTCGACCGCAGCGGCATCGTCGTCGCCACCAAGGGCGGCTACCTCCCCTTCGACGGCTCTCCCGCGGCCGACATCCGGACTTATTTCGCCGACACGTTCGTAAAGCCCGGAATCGCCGCGCCCGCGGACCTGGCCGCGGGCTGCCACTGCATGGCGCCCTCCTACCTGCTCAACCAGCTCGAGCAGAGCCTGCGGAACCTAGCCCTCGACTCGATCGACGTCTACTACGTCCACAACCCCGAGACCCAGCTCGTCCAAGTCGCGCGCGAAGAATTCAACGACCGTCTGCTCAAAGCCTTCGAGGCGCTGGAGGGCGCGGTCGCGGCCGGGAAGATCCGCATGTACGGCACCGCGACCTGGAACGCCTTCCGCAGCGATCCCGGAGCCAAGGACTACCTCTCGCTCGCCGAAGTCGTCGAGATCGCGCGCAGGGCCGGCGGCGACAACCATCATTTCAAGGCGATCCAATTGCCGCTCAACCTCGGCATGGTCGAGGCGCTGACGAAGCGCAACCAGACCGTGCAGGGCGAGCAGCTCTCGACGCTGGAGGCCGCGCAGGCGCTCGGCATCACGGTGATGTGCAGCGCGGCGATTTATCAGGGGCAGCTCGCGAAAAACCTGCCGCCGTTCGTCGGCGAGGTCTTCGGCGGCCTCGACACCGACGCGCAGCGCGCGCTCCAGTTTGTCCGCTCCACTCCCGGAGTCACGACCGCCCTGGTCGGCATGAAGCAGACCCGCCACGTGGAGGAAAACCTCCAGACCGCCGCGCTCTCCCCCGCCCTCTGGGAGCAATACGCGCGCCTCTTCAAGACGAGCTGACCACCCTCACCTGCGTCCTCTCCCTCCAAAGGAGGGCGAGGAAGTCGAAAACCGCATCTGTCCTTCACTGCGGTGCTTGCGCAGAAAAGTTTGAATTGTATCTGAAGTTCGTTCCTTGATCTGTTCCCTCTCCCGCTCGCGGGAGAGGGTCAGGGTGAGGGCTAATTTCCCGTCACGCAGTCCACTTGCGCGAAGATCTCTTTCAGCCGGGCCACGGCGGGCGCCGGCAGAGGGGGCTTGTTGAGGGATTCTATGTTTTGTTTCAGATGATCGGCGCTGCCGGTGCCGGTGAGAACCACGTGCGCGCCCGGCTCGTGGCGGCAGAAGCGGTAGGCCGCGTCGACGATGCTCGACGCCTTGCCGTCGCCGAGCAAAAAACCCAGCGGCTCTTTCGAGGCGCGCCCGCCGAGGTTCAGCAGCCCCTTTTTTTTCAGCTCGTCCCACACCTCGCCGAGCCGCTCCGGCCGGCTGAGCGCCTTGCGCACGGCGAACATCACGAGCGTGCCGGCGCCGGCCTCGAGGGTGCGCGCAAAAACCCGCTGCCGCGCCGACTGGTTCAACAGATTGAAGCCGACCATGACTACGTCCCAGTGGCCGTCTTCCACCGCCTGCTCGAGCATGCGATGGCTCATGTCGTCGACGAACGCCTCGGTGACGCCGATAAAGCGGACCTTTCCCTCTTCGCGGAGACGCAGCAGCGCCGGCAATATCTCCGTCGCGGCGAATTCGTATTCCCCCGGCTCGACGCCGTGGACATGATAAATGTCCACGTAGTCGGTGCCGAGGCTTTTGAGGCTCCGCTCCAGGCTTTTCCTGACCTCGCCGGGGGGATCGCGCTTATCGTCCGGCGGGAACTTCATCTTGGTGGAGATGATCACCTGCTCCCTCGGCAGCGCGGCGAGCGCCTGGCCGACGATTTCCTCGGTGCCGTAGACCTCCGCCGTGTCGAGAAAGTTGACGCCGAGGTCGAAGGCCTGGCGCACCAGGGCCGCGCATTCCTTTTCCGATTTGTTGTCGCGGAGCCCGAGCCGGCTCGGGCCGCCGCAGCCGAGCCCGGCGACGCTCGCCTTCAGGCCGGTCCGTCCTAAAGTAATATAATCCATTTTGCCTTTTTTACTTTTTGCTTTCGCCTTCTCCGCGCCGTATGCCGAGCACCTCGCCCTCGGCGCACAGCTCGCCCGCCGCGCGGAGCGCGCAGCGGACCCAGACTTTTCGGCCTTCGACTTTTTCGATGCGCGCGCGCAGCTCGAGCGTCTCATGGATGGGGGTCGGGCGCAGATAGGAGACGTTCAGGCTGCCGGTGACGTAGGCGATCCGCGGCGAGCTGCCGATCGGCCGCCCCTCTTCCCTGTAGGCGCGCGCGACCGCCAGGTTCAGGCTGTGGCAGTCGATCAGGGTCGCGATGATCCCGCCGTTGACGATGTCTCTGCTGCCGCCACAGTGGTGGCTTTCCGGGCGCCACAGACACACCGCCTCGTCGCCGTCCCAGACGCTCTTGATGCGGAGCCCTTTTTCGTTGTCGGCGCCGCAGCCGTGGCAATGCGGCACCGAGCCCTGGTCCTGAAACGCCGTTCCGTTCACGCCGTTAAGTCTTCTTCGCGAGCTTCAACGAAGCCGAGTTGATGCAGTAGCGCTGGCCGGTCGGCTGGGGGCCGTCGTCGAACACGTGGCCGAGATGCGCGCCGCAGCGGCTGCACATCGCCTCGGTCCGGCGCATGCCGTAGCTGTTGTCCGACTCGGTCTCGACGTTCTCCGTCTTCACCGGCTCCCAGAAGCTCGGCCAGCCGGTGCCCGAGTCGAACTTGGTATCCGAGCTGAACAGCTCGTTGCCGCAGCAGGCGCAGAGATAAACGCCCTTGTCCTTGGTGTTCCAATAGGCGCCGCTGAACGCCCGCTCGGTGCCCTTCTGGCGGCAGACGTCATACTGCTCGGGCGACAGCTCTTTTTTCCACTCGTCGTCCGATTTGTGAATTTTTTCGCTCATAAATAACCGACCTCCATCGTTGAATCATTCACATGCCTCGGCGCGCGCCCACCTTGCCGTCTGGTATACGCCTCAAGCCACCGGCCCATTGCCCTTCGCCGGAGGGCGCACGCCGAGGCATGCGCGCGCCGCCAGGATTTATCAACCCGCCATGTTGATGAATTGCAGCGGGATGCCGAGGTTGGCGGCGCGCACGGCCTTGATCACGCTCTGCAGGTCGTCGATCTTCTTTCCGGTCACGCGCACCTGCTGGTCCTGGATCGCCGACTGCACCTTCAGGTTCAGCCCCTTGACGAGCTTCACGATCGCGCGCGCCGTGTCGGTGTCCACGCCTTCCTTGACGACGATCTCGCGCTGGATCATGCCCTGGGATGTCGGCTGGATCTCCTTGGCGTCGAGCGCCTTGGGGTCGATCTTCCGCCGGACCGCGTTCTCGACCAGCGCCTCCTGCACCGCCCGCATCTTCATCTCGTCCTCGGTGACGACGCGGATCTTTTTTTCCTTTTTATCCAGGCTGATCTCGGTTTTCGAGTCGCGGAAGTCGTAGCGGGTGAGGATCGTCTTGCGGGCGATGTTCACCATGTTGTCGACCTCCTGCAAATCCACGCGGCTGACGATGTCGAAGGACGGCATGCGGGGACATCCTTTCTTTACGTTGTCTCTCTATTCTGACCAGCCGGGGCCGGGGTTGTCAAACGCCACCTTTTGGCATCCTCTCTTCCGCGGACGAGCGGGCGAGGTCCGACGAGAGGGCACAAGGACGTAAAGGCTCGATGACGTGCGCGGTGCTGGGCAAGCCGTTCGAGTCGCACTAAGTTGGCCGCGCCTCTGCCGTTTGCAGGCCGCCTCAAGACAGCGACCCATTGCCCTCGCTGGAGGAGCTCGCCCGCGAGGTCCGTCATCAGGTTGTCCGACGCGGCTCTAATCGCTATGATCTCCGTCAATTCTTAAGTCTGGAGGAAAAAAATCATGGCCGAGCACTACTACCACAGCGAAAGCTCCAAGCAACTCCGCAAGCTGCGCCAGCTGAAGCCCGATCTTTTTGCGTCGTTCATCGATTTCGACAAGAAAGCCTTCGAGGCGGGGGCGCTCGATTTGAAGACCAAGGAGATCATCGCCGTCGCCGCCGCCCACGTCACGCAGTGCCCTTTCTGCATCGACGCCCACACCAAGCGGGCCAAGAAGGCCGGCGCGTCGGACGCCGAGATCGCCGAGGCGGTCTTCGTCGCCGTGGCGCTCGCCGCCGGCGGCCCCTTCATGCACGCGTCCATCGCGATGGGCGCCCTGGAGGAGGAGCCGAAACCCAAGGCCTGATGAACGTGTCCAAAACGGAACCCTCCTTCCCTCCGGCGATATTCCGAGGCGGGGAGCCTAGGCCGCAGGCACAGGAACGTACGACCCTCACCTTCATCCTCTCCCTTCCAGGGAGAGGAAAGAAAAGAGCCCGCCTCCTTATAAATAACGCTCTCCTTTTCAAGGAGAGGAAGGGAATAGATCCCGGCCTCCTGCTTAACCCTCTCCCTTACGGGGAGAGGGAGGGGTGAGGGTCACGAATTAAAGCGCGGCGTCCGCCTTGGCGGCGAAGATGAAATCGCTCTCGGTCAGGCCGTCGATCTTGTGCGTCCAGATCGTGAGCTTCACCTTGCCCCAGGCGAGATAGATGTCGGGATGGTGCCCCTGCGCCTCGGCCGTCTCGCCGACCCGGTTGGTGAAGTCGAGAGCCTCGCGGAAATTTTTGAACGGGTATTCTTTTTCCAGGTGATGCTCGCCGACGACCTTCCAGCCGCCGCCGAGCTTTTCCAGCAGCCCGGTGATCTCTGCGCCCTTGAGCGGCGGCACGCCGCCCCGGCACGGAATGCACTCCTTCGCAGCCAATTCGCTCATACGTCACCTCTTAAATTTTTATCGGATCATCCAAAATACATCGCCGCCAACGAAACCACCAGCGTCAGGGCAAGCGCCGCGATGAGCGCCCACAGGCGCATGCTCCCCGCCTTTTTGCGCAATGCCGCCGCCAGTCCCCGGTCCTCGATCTGCTCCTCTCCCGCGTCCAGATTGCGCGCGCCGCGCGCCGCGAGCGCGACTCAGGTCTTTTCACGGCCCTGAAGCAGTCCCAGCGTTGCAAGCCAAAAGGGAAAGAATACCAGGAGCCGCCAGTAAACGCCGGCACGATAATAGTTGAGCCCCGCGGTCGCGCCGAGCCCGGCCGCGAGCATGGCCCAGCCGAAAATCATGCGCTTCCGGCTCTCGCGCGGCCCCAGATTTCCGGCGCTCACCGCGGCCCCGTTTCCTTCGTCACCGCCCTCAGCCGCCCTTTATCGTCGGGGTCGAGCAAATAAGCGGCCGAGAGCCACAGGCTTCTCGAATGGCGAAAAAAAAACACTGGAAAAAGGATCGCGAACGCGCCCCACAGGACGAGCTGCCCGACTAGGGAGAACCCGGCGTAGTAGTCGAGCAGGAAAAAGCCCGGGATCGCGATCAACACCGTGAAGGCGTAGTTGACGTAGATCGCGCCGACGAAAAATCCCTGCTCGCGCTCGAACTTGAGCCCGCAGCGGGAGCACTCCGGGCGCATGCGGAAAAAACCGTCGAACACCCCGCCGCCGCCGCACCTCGGGCAATGGAGCAGGACGCCCGCCCGGAGTATCGCCAACCTCTGCGACCAGCTCAACCGGCCCGGCCGGTTCGTTTTGGCCATGCGCCGCTCCGCTGCCGGTATTACAGCTGCTCCACGGAATAGCCCTTGGCCTTGAGCGCCTCGATGAGACCGTCCCGCCCGGCCAGATGGCCCGCGCCCACGACCACGAGATAATTCACCTTTTGCGACAGAAAAGACTCGATCTGCGGCAGCCACGCGCGGTTCCGCTCGACGACGACCCTCTGATACACCTCCGGAAATTCCCTCATGCCCTGGAGAAGCGTGGCGTCGAGCGTCTTCAAATCGCCCGCGGCCCACGCCTTGACCACGGTGTCCATCATCGCCGGCATCGTGTCCGCGCCGCGCACCGTCTGGAGCAGCATCAGGTCCTGCACGAAATCCGGCATTTTGTTGAAGAGATCGAGCTGGAATTCCAGCGTCTCGAGCCCGCCGATCTCCTTGGTCTCCTGCTTCGCCTTGCGGAAAAAATACTGATCGATGCCCTGGCCGGGATCGAAGCCCATCTTCTGCATCGACCGCGCCAGTATCATGTTGGCCGCGAACCAGGGCTTGAACGGATTCAGCAGCGCGATGTCGAGCCCCAATTCTTTTAATTTCTCCTCGGCCAATTTGTAGGTGGCCTCCGACACGTGATTCTTGAGGGTGGTGCCGTCGGTATACGCCGCCTTGGACACCATGACGTGCTGCGCCTGCTCTTCCTTGGCATCGTCCAGATCGATCTCGAAAATCACCCTCTTCGAGTTCTTGAAGGCGCTCTCCATCACCGGATCGAGGGGATAGTTCTGGGGCTTGAGATAGTGGATCGAGCCCAGCAGATAAACGATGTTGTCCTTGGAGCTGATTTTCCAGAGCGCCTTTTTTCCCGCGGCGAGCCCTTCGGGCGGCGGCGACAGTGCGAAGGCCGCGTAAATGAAACAGACGGCGGCGGCGAGCGCCATGGCTCTCAGCTTCGACGGCACGGTTCCCTCCCGGTCATTCTGCATGATACCCCTCGACGACGATCATGTTGGTCGCGGCGCTCGCCTGGCGGGCTTTTTTGGCGGCGGCGTACTCTTCGGACGACCACCGCTCCCGGGCGCGCTCCACGCTGGCGAACTCCAGCACCCCCAGGCGCTTCGGCGCCCAGCCGCCCTCCAGCGCCCCGACGCGGCCGCCGCGCGCGAGAAACTTACCGCGGCGCCGCCATCTCGCGGTACGCCGCATAGCCTTCCGGGTCCCGGACGTCGACGACGTCGAGCCTTTGGATAACGTAGGCGGCCATCGGTTCTATATATCATCGCGGCCCGGGATACAGAAGCCGTCCGGTTGGCAGCGCGGGGAAAAAATTGTAAAAGTCTAGGGTATGACGCTCAAGGATAAAATCGCCCTCATCACCGGCGGCGGCCGCGGCATCGGCAAGGCGGTCGCGCTCGACTACGCGCGCGCGGGCGCGCGGCTCGCGATCTGCGCCCGGACCGGGACCGAGATCGAGGAGGCGGCGGCGGAGATCCGGAAGACCGGCGCCGACTGTCTCGCCCTTACCGCCGACGTGGCCGACGAAGAGTCCGTCCGGCAGC